>Ga0209022_1001480_pt1 | contig 23940 bp, 20 predicted proteins | sample PinacodermPK_FD_187300 | JGI IMG/M metagenome (GOLD analysis project Ga0209022, IMG submission 187300) | Host-associated microbial community of the marine sponge Aplysina aerophoba from Gulf of Piran - sponge pinacoderm, lysed by proteinase... | ecosystem: Host-associated > Porifera > Sponge >...
GATCCGGGCGGCGGCGGTGTCGCCGCGCTCCCAGGCCGCGAACATCTCGAGATGCTCGGCGGCGGTCCAGTGCGTGGCCACGCCGATCACGCCGACCGCCCCGACCGCCAGCAGGGGCAGGGTCAAGGCGTCGTCGCCGCTGTAGACCTCGAAGCCCTCCGGTGCGGCGGCGATGAGGCGGCCGGTCTCGGCGGGGTCGCCGGCGGCGTCCTTGATGCCGGCCATGTTCTCGACGTCCTGCGCCAGCGACAGCAGCGTGGCGCTCTCGACCTTGCGGCCGGTGCGCACGGGGATGTCGTAGATGATCATCGGCAGGGGCGTGGCGGAAGCGATGGCCCGGAAGTGGTCGTACAGGCCGGCCTGCGGGGGGCGGTTGTAGTAGGGGGCGACCGACAGGATGCCGGCGGCCCCGGCCTCGGTGGCCCGCTCGGTCAACTCCACGGCGGCCGCGGTGTCGTTGCTGCCGGCCCCGGCCAGGACCGGCACGTCGACGGCCTCGACCACCGTCGCGATCAGGTCGATCTGCTCGTCGTGGCTGAGGGTCGGCGACTCGCCGGTCGTGCCCGCCACCACCAGGCCCTCGTTGCCGCACGCCACCAGCCAGCGAGCCAGCTCGGCGGCGCCATCGAGGTCCAGGGCGCCGGCGCTTCCGAACGGCGTCACCATGGCGGTGATGACGCGGCCGAAGCGCGGCCGGGCGCCGACGTGGTGTGTCATGGCGCCGAGGCTACCTGCCGCCGGTCGCCGGCGCGCGGTGCTCCGAGCGCCTCAACGGAAGTCCCGGGAGGCCGGAGCGCGGCCGATCGGGAGCGCCTCGAGCCTCTCGGCGACGACGTTCAGCACCCCTTCGGAACACTCCAGCCGTCCCCGTACCAGCAGGGCGGGCGCCGCGGCGGCCAGCTTGCGGTGGTGCTGCCAGCAGCCCGGCGAGACCACCACGTTCATCAACCCGGTCTCGTCCTCGAGGCTCACGAAGATGACCCCTCCGGCGGTGGCGGGACGCTGGCGATGCGTCACCACTCCCCCCACCAGTACCTTCTCCCCGTCACTGCAGCCGGCCAGATCGGCCGCCGTCACCACGCCGAGATCCGCCAGTTCGGCCCGGATGAACCGGGTGGGGTGGCCGTCTGGAGCCACCCCGGTGGCCCAGAGGTCCGCCCGGGACACCTCGCTGGGCGACATGGCCGGCAGCGGGGGCGCCCGCTCGCCGACAACGACACCCGGCAGGCGGTCGGCGCCTGCCCGGCCCAGTGCCCCCGCCGTCCACAGCGCGGCGCGCCGGTCGAGGTCGAAGCAGCCGAAGGCCCCGGAGGTGGCGAGCGCCTCCAGCGCCGCCGGCGACAGTGACGGCACCCGGCGGCGCAGGTCCTCCACCGAGCGGTAGGGCCGGCCGGCGTCGATCTCGGCGGCCGGTTTCTTCCCGACGCCCCGCACGTCGCCGAGGCCCAGCCGCACCGCCCAGCCGCCGGTGGAGTCCCCCGCCCGCTCCAGCCCGGCCACAGCCGCCGAGGCGTTGAGGTCGGGGGTGCGCACCACCACCCCGTGGCGGCGGGCGTCGCCCACCAGGGTGTGGGGCGACCAGAACCCCATCGGCTGGGCTCGCAGCAGGGCGGCGCAGAACGCCGCCGGGTAGTGGTACTTGATCCACGACGAGGCGTAGACGAGATACGAGAACGACACGGCGTGGCTCTCGGGGAAGCCGTAGTTGGCGAAGGCGTCCAGCTTCCGCCAGATCTGCTCGCCGACCTCGTTGCCGATGCCGTTGGACCGCATCCCCGCGAAGAACCGCTCCTTGAGCCGCCCCAGGTGCTCGTGGCTGCGCTTGGAGCCGACCGCCTGGCGGAGCCGGTCGGCCTCGGCCGCGCTGAAGTTGGCCGCGTCGATGGCGATCTGCATGAGCTGCTCCTGGAAGAGTGGCACGCCGAGGGTCTTGGCGAGCGCCCGCTCCAGGAGCGGATGGGGGTAGGTGACCTCCTCGGTGCCACCTCGGCGCCGGATGTACGGGTGGACCGAGCCGCCCTGGATGGGGCCGGGCCGGATGAGGGCCACCTCCACGACGAGGTCGTAGAAGCAGCGGGGCTTCAGCCGGGGCAGCGTGGCCATCTGGGCGCGCGACTCCACCTGGAACACGCCCACCGTGTCGGCCGCGCAGAGCATCTCGTAGACCTCGGGCTCCTGGGGCAGGGCCGCGAGGTCGATCTTGGTGCCGTCGGAGGTGGCAACGAGGTCGATGGCGTACCGCAGCGCCGACAGCATCCCGAGCCCCAGCAGGTCGAACTTCACCAGCCCCACCGCAGCGCAGTCGTCCTTGTCCCACTGCAGGACGCTGCGACCCTTCATGCGCCCCCACTCCACGGGGCACACCTCGATCACGGGCCGGTCGCAGATGACCATGCCTCCCGAGTGGATCCCGAGGTGGCGGGGGAACCCCTCGACCTCGGCGGCCAGCTCCAGCACCTCGGCCGGGACGGGGCTGTGCGGGTCGGCCGCCTCCTGCTGGATGCCCTGCCGGTGGTCGATCAGCTTCGACAGGGAATCGCCCCCGCCGTGGCCCAGCGCCCGTGCCATGTCGCGAACCGCCGAGCGGGAGCGGTAACAGATGACGTTGGCCACCTGGGCACAGTTGTGGCGCCCGTAGCGCTCGTAGACGTACTGGATGACCTCCTCGCGGTGGCCGCTCTCGATGTCCACGTCGATGTCGGGGGGGCCGTCGCGTGCCGGGGACAGGAACCGTTCGAACAGCAGGTCCAGCGAGACGGCGTCCACGTTGGTGATGCCGAGGGCGTAACACACCGCCGAGTTGGCCGCCGAGCCGCGGCCCTGGCAGAGGATCCCGGACCGACCGCAGAACTCCACGATGTCCCACACCACCAGGAAGTAGCCGCAGAATCCCAGCGTCTCGATGATGTGAAGTTCCCGGTCGAGTTGCGCCCAAGCGCCGGCGACCCGCTCGGCGGTGCGGGGCCCGTAGCGGCGGGCACCGCCGTCTGTGACCAGCCGGCGCAGGTAGCCCGCCTCGTCGAGCCCGTCGGGGCAGGGGTAGGGGGGCAGGGCGGGGACCACCAGTTGCAGATCGAAGGCGCACTCGCGCCCCAGGTCGGCGGCCCTCTCCACGACCCCCGGCCAGCGGGCGAAGCGCGCCGCCTGCTCGGCGCCCGAGCGCAGGTGGCGGCCGGCCGGTGGGAGCCACCCATCGATCTCATCCAGGCTGCGGCGCGCCCGCACCGCGGCCAGCGCGGCGGCGAGCTTCTGCCTCCCCACCGAGTGGTGGTGCACGTTGCCGGTGGCGACGAGCGCCAGGCCGGCACCGGCGGCCAGTTCGGCGAGGGCCTCGTTGCGCACCGAGTCACCCGGCAGCCCGTGGTCCCACAACTCGACGGCCACGTTGGCGGCACCGAAGTCGGCGGTCAGCTGTTCCAGCGCCCGGCGGGCGGCCGGCACGCCTCCTGCCGCCAGAGCCTGCGGCACCGCTCCCTTGCGGCACCCGGTGAGGATCAGCCACCCGTCGCCGGTGCCCGCCCCGCCGAGGGTGACGAGGCGCTCATAGTCGAACCGGGGCGCATTCTTGGCCCCTGCCAGCTGACCTTCCCCAATGGCTCGCGCCAGCAGCGCGTAGCCGCGGGGATCGCGGGCCAGCACCAGCAGGTGGACACCGTCGGGATCGGGCACCCCGGTGCGCTCCCGCTTCTCCCGACGGCGCCGGCCGGGCTGCGCCGGAGAGGGCGCCTGCGGCGGCAGGGTGAGTTCGGCGCCGAAGACCGTCGGGAGCCCGAGGGCCCCGGCCGCCTCGGCGAAGCGAACCACGCCGTAGAAGCCGTTGTGATCGCAGATGGCCAGCGCCTCGAGCCCCAGCCGGGCCGCCTCGGTTGCCAACTCCTCGGGGTGGGAGGCCCCGTCCAGGAAAGAGAAGTTGGAGTGGCAGTGCAGTTCCGCGTAGCGGACCGGCGCCTGGCGGCGGGACAGATCGGTCGGCGGCCGGTACGCCTGCCGCTTGCGCGACCAGGCCGGGCTGTCGTTACCGTCACCGGCCCAGATGTCGACGGGGCGACCTGCGGGTGTGCGGTCCGAGAGCAGGCCCTCGATGTCACTCCACGGCACGTTGGGGTTGTTCCAGCCCACTTCCCTACTGTATACAAATATATGTTCGTCTCCCAGGCGGAAGGCCCGCAGCTAGAACGTTGCCAGGTCACGGGCCGCGGCCGGTCGCCCGGACGGCGGTCACCGCGGTCGCCGTGCTGCTGGCGGTGGCGGGTCCGGCCTGCGGTCCGGTCGGTCAGTCCCACACGGCGCTCACCTGCCAGCGGCCCCGCTCGAGGGTCACGAGGCAGGCCATGCCGCCGTCGATGAGGATCTGGAGGCGGGCACGGCGACGATGCCGGGCGTGGTCCCACCAACGCTCGCTGCTGGGCCAGGGACCCGCCCAGGCAACGACCGCCGCCGGGGACCGGCCGTCGATCACCAGCCGGGCCGGCGGTGCCGAGATCACCCCCCGACCGGTGACCCGCACCGGGGCCCCCGTTGGATCGTGGAGTTCGGCGGCCCACGGAACCGGCAACAGGCGCGATGGTGACGGGGCCGGCAGGCGGCCGGGCCAGGGGCGGTCGTCGGTGGCGAGTTGGCGGTCACGGAGATCGACCGCGGCCGCCGGCACCAGGGCGAATTGCTCATCGGGATGACGGCCGCCGCGCCGGTCCGGAACCCGGACCGCTTCGGGGCCGAGGCGACCGCTGAGACGGGCGGCGACCCGGACCGCTCGCTCGTCGGCCTCGGCCTCGCCACCCCAGAACCCCAGCTGGCGACCCCGGGCCGGCGCAAGCTCGTCGGCGATCAGCGCCAGCCGGACGATCCCGGAGCCGGGCCGGGCGCCACCGGAACCAGCCGGAGAACTGCCGGAACCGGGCGGGGAACCACCGGAACCGGGCGGGGAACCACCGGAACCGGCCGGGCGGCCGTCGAGGAACCAGCGCACCCTGTCGACCATGTCGCCGGCCGACAGGCCTCCCTCGTGACGCCAGAGCCGCACGAAGCTCTCGCCCTCGCAGGTCTCGACCTCGACGGCGACCCGCAGGCACGACATCCCGGCCATCTCGAGACGCTGCTGCAGTTCTTCGGCCAGGGCGCGGGCGCAGAAGGCCACCCGGTCCAGACCGTCGGCGGGCGGATCTATCTCGATACTCACCGACCAGTCGGCAGGAGGTTCCCGCACGGCCGGGGATCGTTCGTCGACCCCGGCGGCGAGGCATCGGGCACGCCGACCCTCGGTGCCGAACCGGGCCAGGACGTCGGCGGTGGGCAGGCCGGCGAAGGCGCCGAGTGTGCTGATGCCCAAGCGGACCAGCACGTCTGCCAGTTCGGGCAGTCCCAGCATCCGGACCGGCAGGGGCGCCAGGAACATCGCAGCGCCACCCGGCTCGACGATGTGCACCGGATCCGCGAGTTCCGCCGCCACCGCCGCGGTGAAGGGACCGTCGGCGACACCGACCCGCACCCCGGTGCGTCCCTCGAGGGCCTGCGCCACCCTTTCGACGACCATCCCGGCAAGGACTCCGTCGCCGCCGAAGTAGCGGGACGGGCCCCGGGCGGCGAAGGCGCACGTACCGGGGGCCGAGACCTCCAGGGCCGGGGTGACGTCATCGAGAGCCGCAACGACCGGCTCGAAGGAGCGGGCCTCGGTGGCGAGATCGCGCTCACGCACCACCAGCTCGGCGCACCGAGCCGCCGCGGTCCGCGCCCGGAGCCCCGGAACCACACCGTGGTGACGAGCCGCCGGGGAGGCAGCCACGACGCGACCCGCCGCCACCACCGCCACCGGCTCGGCGAGCGGGTACCCCAGGGCCACCACCGGCCAGTGGTCACAGCAGGCAACGAGCGTGCGGACCGGGGTGGTCATGCCACGATCGCCGCAGCCCCGTCGCCGGGAAGTGCCGCGCCGGGGAGTACCGCGCCGGGAAGTGCCGCGTCACCGAGAGCCGGGGCGACCGGATCCGTCGCGGCGGCAGGCAACCGGTCGGACCGATCCTCCGCCAGGACCGGTGAACCGTCCGGATCGATCATGCAACCACCGCCGATCCACCGACGCCCGGACACCCCAGGTCGGCTGACCCCTCATCGGTGGACCGCAGTGGGGCGGTCGCATCCCTCGCAGCAGGGCCCAGCAGGACCGGCAAACCGTCCGGTCCGGGCAGCAGCAGGTCGACCGATCGCGGCCGGCCTGCCGCGCCACGCCCCTGAGCCCGCACCGACACACGGCGGGCGCGCAGCAGGCCCCAGCCGTCCCCCAGACCGCTCCAGCGCGACGAGACGACCTGCAGGCGAACATCCGCACCCTGCGGGTCGCTCGCCCTCCCGCTCGACGACCTCGCCCCGCCCGGCCACACGCCGGCGCCGTGCGACCCGTCACCACCGAGGTGGATCAGCACCGATCCCCGCTCACGCAGCCTGGCCGCCAGCCGGCGATGATCCGCCGCCCCGAGCCGGACCTCTGAGCCCACCAGCACGATGTCCACCGCATCCACCAGCGCGGCGGTGGTCTCGGCGGCGCCACGAGGTTCGGGGGCGGCGACCATCAACAGGCGTTCGAGCACCACCCCGGCCTCGGCCGCGGCGGCGAGACCGAGACCCTCCTCCCCCACCACCGCGGTCCACGAGCCGGCGGCCGACGGGCCTGCGGCGACGGCGAGAGCCAGCGAGGTGGCACCGTCACCACCGGTGGTGATCACCCATCCTCGCTGCAGGGCGCCGCCGGGCAGAAGATCCCGCAGCGGGTCCAGCACCGGCAGGGTCCGTTCGTGAGCACCGGTGAGTGGGGCGACCCGCTCGCCGAGGAGTCGCAGATGATCCCGCCCGCTCCCGGGCGCCCCACCGGACGCGGGCCCTGTCGTGTTCCTGCACCGAGGGTGGTCCCGCCCACTCTCGGGCGCCCCACCGGCGGCCATGTTCTCCGGGACGTCCCCTGAATCGGACATCCGACCAGTATCGAACATCTGTTCGTGTCTGGCAAATCGGGGGTGTCCTTACAGCCCACGCTCCCAGCGGCTGCTGGGCAAGGCCCGAGATCTCGCCCCTACGTCATTCCGACGCAGGGCCTGTCTCGAACTCCATCCGGGATGGACTCCGGGGGTGGAGCGGGTGTGAGGAGCCCGCCGACGCGCTGGTTCACCACCGCCATTCCGGCGAAGACCGACACGTCATTCCGGCGGAGGCCGGGATCCATGTTCGGCGAGATCCGGTGGTTTCCCGCGCCGGCAGATGGGATTCAGCAGTTGGCCATTGCCCGGAGCGCATCGCACATCCGGAGGCGTCCGACCCCGTCCAGTTGTCCGAGCCGCCGCGTCAGGACCGACTTCGGCACCGCGGCGAGATTGTCGAACAAGACGACGCTGTCGTGGTCGATCCCCTCGTCCGGTCCGACCGGGACACAGGTCGGGATCGAACGAATCGTGCTCGTCACCGGCGCCACGACCACGTTGTTGAGCACGGGGATCGCCTCGTCACGCGAGACGACCAGCGCCGGGCGACGCCTCTGGTTGGGCGGCTCCATGAGCCACAGTTCGCCTTGGGCTACCACGGCTCGGCTTCGGTCATGGCGATCGCGTTGGCCATCGCCTGGGCGTCGTCCTCGACTGTTTGCGGCTGCGCCCGGTACGAGTCGGCGATGGACCTGCCGATGCGCGCTCGCTCGACCGACTCGGCGAGATGCTCCACCGCCCGGCGGATCACCGCCGAGCGCGTGTCACCGACGCCCGCAGCCACGAGACGGTCGATGGTCTCGATCTGCCGGGAACTGAACCTCGTGGGCACTGCCGTTGTCATACAAACAGTATACGGGGAGTGCCAGGCTCTCCGGAATCATGTCAGCGCCACGCCTCAGTTCCGCTGGATGAGGTTGGTCGCCGGTGGGGGTTGGCGAGGCGGAGGTGGTCGGGGGGTCGGAGTTTGGGGTGCCCGTCGGGTGGGGTGTGGACCTCGAAGTCGTGTTCGTGGACGAGGTCGTGGCAGGAGAAACAGAGCAGGGCGAGGTTCTCGATGAGGGTGGGGCCGCCATGTCGCCAGAATCTGATGTGGTGCGCTTCGGTCTCCTCGACGGTGGCCCGGCAGCCGATGCAGCCGCCGTCGCGGGCCGCGAGCAGCATGCGTTGGGCTTCGTTGGGGTTGCGGCTGGTGCCGATGGCGATGTTCTGCCAGTTGGCGTCGAACAGCACCGGCATGACCCGGGCGCCGACTGCGAGTTCGGCGGCGACCTCGACGGGGATGGGGGTGCCGTCGTCGAGGCGGGGGTTGATGAGGCGCCCGCTGGTGTGGTCGTAGTCGGTGAGCACCAGCAGGTTGGTCTGCTGGCGGGTGCAGTCGCTGTGGCCGCCGAGCAACTCGGCGACGACGTCGGCTGCCCGCTGGGGGTAGCTGTGCTCGGCGGAGCCCGATCGGTTGCGCATGGCGCGCATGGCGGACTGGTAGATCTGGTGCAGGCGCTTGCCGGTGATCGAGTCGAACTGCGCCGACAGGTGCCACATGCCGTCATCGCCCTGGAACATGCGGGCTCGCCGATCGTCGCGCTGGGCGCGCAGTTCCTCGGCGGCGGGGCCGGTGCCGTACTTGTCATCCTCGTCGCTGTCGTCGGAGTCCGACGCCGCCCGGTCGTGGACCACCATGTGGCGCCCCACCACATCGGAGGGGTACACGCGGCCCAGCTCCAGCAGGTCCTCCTCGCTGCGGGCGTGGTCCTTGTGCGCGGCGCGGACCACCACCCGGGCGTGGGACAGGGTGATCTCCCCCGCCGACAGAGCCGCCAGCGTCTCATCGAGCCCCTCGGCGACCAGCGTGTGGGCGAGGCCCGCCTCGGCGCGCGCCTGAATCGCCGGCACCCGGTTGTACTCGCGCATCAACCACGCGGCGGCCTCCCAGCCGTTGCGGCGCGCCACCTCGCCGGTGACCGCCATCAACATGCCCTCCAGGCGGGCCCGCGCCTCGCCCAGATCCACCATCAGGTCCAGCAACTCCCCCACCCGCACAGAGGCCACGTCCAGGGACCCCACACACACCGCGCGGCCGCAGCCACAGTCGCCGCAGCCCACATAGCCGCTGTCGCCCACCGACGCGGACGAGCCCACGAACCCCAACTCGCCCGCCGCCTCGGACTCCGCCACCGTCCGCGTCGCGGGGTCCACATGCCTCGCCGCAGCAGCCCGGGCTCGCCGCTGCAACTCCAAGGCCGCCGGATCAACAACCCGAGACTGCTCAACGGGAGGCTCCGCGGCCCCCGGTTCGCCGCCAGGAGCCTCCAGGACCTCCCAGTCTCGAACAATTGTTTCGCTTCCAGACTTAATCGTGCTTATTATATCAATATTTCTCCTCAAAGCAAACATTTGCGCCCCCAAATTGTCGGAAATCTCCCACGAACACCGCCCGACATCGTCCCCCGCGAGACCCACGACGGCTGTGGAACCTGGCGTCACACAGCCGCCGCCAAGGGTCGGTCCAGCTACCGGCGCCTGCCCCTGGCCCGCCGGAATCTCGTGGAGTCCGAGGCGTTCCCGCCACCGAGGGGCGGTCCAGCTACCGGCGCCTGCCCCGGCCGCGGCGGGTGCCGGTAGCGACACGGTGGCCGGAACCGGGTGACAGGTGGGCTAGCGGCGCCTGCTCTGCGTTGGACCCACGATTCAGGACGGGCGTGTTGGCCGGCGAAGCGCCACAATCCAGCACGGCTGAAGCTGCGAGCGACGGCCGCCGCGTCTCAGGCGATCTCGCCGGACACCGGATCCGCCTCCCCCTCGAGCGCCGTCTCGTCATCGACCAGCGCGGCACGGTCGGGGCGGCGGGAGACGTGGCGCAGCACCAGCGGGTACCCCACCACGGCGATGGCGGTGAAGATGAACCACTGCACGGCGTAGGCCAGGTGGGGGCCGTCCCCCGGCGCGGGCAGCGCCACCATCACCGGGTAGTCGCCCGGTGGCGGATCCTGGCTGGTCAGTTGCAGGTAATAGGGATGCACGGCGTAGTCCAATTGGGCGGCGTACCGCTCGATGTCGGGCCGCGCCAGACTCGTCAGGCGTCCCTCAGCCGGATCGGCCACACCCAGGCCCGCCCGCTGCTCGCTGAGGCGCACGTGCCCCCGGACGGTCACCTCACCGTCGGGGACGGGTGAGGGCGGGCGCCCCGCCGGGTCGCTGGAGGACTGCGGCACCCACCCCCGGTTGACGACGAGAGCAGGACCGTCGTCGGGCACCAGCGGGGTCAGCAGCCACACGCCGGGCAGGCCACCGAGGGTGCGGTTCCGCACCGCCACCTCGTCGGCGGAGCGGTAGCGGCCGGTCACCTCCACCACCCGGTACTCGACGGCCTCCGCACCGCCCCCGGCGGCGATCTCTGGGCTCAGCGCATCGGTCGCCACGACGGCGGCGGCCGTCCGCTCGGCCTGCAGGGCGTTCAGATCACGCCGCTCCTCCAGCCGCCGCAGCTGCCAGGAGCCCAGGTTGATCATCACCACGATCAGCACCAGCACCAGAACGTGCGACACCACCCACCAAGGCCGCAGGAACCGCCGCATGCCCGCCAGTATGCCGGAGCATCACTCTGACCCGGGACGAATGCCCCAGGGCGAGGATCGAACCTACGACCGCCGGACTACGAACCCCGACATGCACCTACCTGACCGTGCCAGATGTTGTCGGAATGTGCCGCTGACCAGGCATTCTCGCTGTCGCTCGGCGCCCCGTCCGCGTCAAGCAGACCGGTGTCGACCCCTACCGCTTCGACCAAGACCGCAAGGACCGAAGGCGAAGCGGACAGGCAACCGCAGGCTCAGGCGTACCCGAGAGCAACCGCGAACCCAACCCGAGACACCGACCTCCGGGCCATCCTTGATCGCACAGACTTCGGTGGCGGCGAGCGGACCCGAACGACCTAACAAGCACGCGGGTCAGAGGCCGTTAGGTGGGTTCGCTGCTGGTGCATTCCCACGAACGTTCCCACGCGTTCCGCGAGGTTGCAGCACCGAGAGTTGGCTCGCGTCGATTCCGATGCTTGTGTCGTGCCAGCGGGACCCGCTAGAGGCCCAGGAGCCCTTCGAGGCCGACGGTCAGGCCGGGGCGGTCGGCGACGGCTCGGATCGCCAGGAGCGTTCCCGGCGTGAACGAGGACCGGTCATAGGAGTCCGCCCGGACCGCGAGGGTCTGGCCCCACGCGCCCAGGATGACCTCCTGGTGGGCCACCAGGCCGACCCAACCCGCGCCGAGAGGGCGAAGTTGGGGGCGATGATGCAGTTGCTGCGATCGAAGAGCCCGGCGACGTGCGCCAGGTCGTCCTCGGAAGACCCGGTCGTGCCGACTCAATACACGACAAGACCGAGACCTCCGTTGCGCGGCTAGCTCATCTAGCTGCGAGCGAAGGCGAGGAGTTCCTTGATGTCGTCCGCGTCAGCTCGCTGGAGGGCGTGGCGGTAGGTGGCGCGCAGATCCCCGGTGTTGACATCAAGGCCGATGCCCCAGCCGAATCGGGACCTGCCCAGAGCCATCACCAGATAGTCCGCGGCGATCCGGCCGTGCCGACCGTTGCCGTTGGGGAAGGGGTGGATGGCCACGAGACGGTGATGGAAGCGCACGGCGAACTCGTCGGGTTCGTACGTCTCGTTGTCCACCCAGGCGGTGGCGTCGTCGACGAGCGCCCTCACCGACACTGGGATCTGCCTGGGGTCGATACCGATGTTGGTCTCGCGCCGGCGGTAGCGGCCCGCCCATTCCCAGACCTCGCCGAACATGACCCGATGCAGCCTGCGGAGGTAGCTGTCGGTGAGCAGCACGCGGATCGGCGGCGGCCGCCGGAGGAGTGCCCGGGCGATGTTGCGTTGTTCCGCCGCGAACAGATCGCCCCTAGTGGCGATGTAGCTGGGAATCAGGCCGACGCGATCATCCTCGGGCAACTCTGTGTGGCCGTCGCCGACCGGAAGCAGCGGATCGCTCACGTGGTCTGATCCTCGATCCACAGACCGCGGTGGTCGGCGAACCAGGAGGCAAGTTCCTCCAGTTGGGCTGCAAGCTCGTCCTCGGCAACCTCCTGGGCCTCGAGGCGTCCGTGATGAACGACGTGAGCCAGAAGCCGCACGGCCTTGCGTAGTGCCTGGGCGCGGACGGTCTCCTCCAGCGTCGTGCGCGGTATGAGGGCGTATACGAGTTCGCAGTCCATCGCCTCCGCGGCCCGCGACAGGGTCTCGAGCCTCACCGTGCTTTGCCGCTCGTTGCGTTCGATCTCGGACAAGACCTGCTGGCTGACCCCCATGCGTGCGGCCAGTTCGGAACCGGACATTCCCAGGGCGTCGCGGACCGCCCGGATCCATCCCTTGTTGGGGCGGCCGAGATCGCCGAGGGCGCGGACCGACTCGCAACGGTCGTCGAGTTGCCGCCGAGCGTGAAGCTGAGTGCTCTCCATGAGAGCAAGTCTACAGTCTATACCCTGTAGTTACTAGTCTCCCCTACAGGTTATTACCTGTAGTTCTAACAGGAAGCGGTCACCGAAGAAGCGAAGGCATCGGGACCATCCCCCATGGATTCCGGCCTTCGCTGGAATGACGATACGAACGATTCTGGGATCTGCCGGACAAACGAGCCTTCCGACCCAGCCGGAAAACGAGCAGTGGGACCGGTTACAGGCCCAGGAGCCCTTCGAGGCCGACCGTTAGGCCCGGCCGGTCGGCGACCGCCCGGATCGCCAGGAGCGTTCCCGGCATGAACGAGGAGCGGTCGTAGGAGTCCGCCCGGATCGTGAGGGTCTGGCCCTGCGCACCCAGGATGACCTCCTGGTGGGCCACCAGGCCTGCCAGGCGCACCGAGTGCACCCGTATCCCCGCGGGACCGAGGCCGCCGCGGGCGCCGGGGAGCAGCTCGGTGCGGGTCGGGTCGGGGTTCCATTCCGCCGAGGCGGCGGCCATGCGTTCGGCGGTCATCATGGCGGTGCCCGATGGGGCGTCCACCTTGGCGTCGTGGTGCAGCTCGATTACCTCGGCGCTCTCGAAAAGCGGGGCCGCCAGCTCGGCGAAGCGCATCATCAACACCGCCGAGAGGGCGAAATTGGGGGCGATGATGCAGTTGCTGTGCTCGAACAAGCCAGCGATGTGCGCCAGGTCCTCGGCACTGAAGCCGGTCGTGCCAACCACGGCGTGAACCCCGTCGGCAGCGAGGCGGGCCAGGTTCTCCCGGGCGGACTCCAGCACGGTGAAGTCCACGGCGACTTCGGTTCCGGCCTCGGCCAGTGAATTGGGCGAGGCGGTGACCAGCACACGATCGGGGTCGGCGCCGCCGCCGTCGCCGAGCAGTTCGGCCACGGTCGCACCGGCCGCGGCGGGATCCATCGCAGCGACGAGTTGCATGTCCTCCGCGGCCGCTACAGCCGCGCACACCGTGCGCCCCATGCGCCCGGCGGCACCCAGAACGCCGACCCGGATCACGCCGTCACCCTATTCGGGCGGTGCGAGGATTCCGGTGACGCCGTGTGTCCGGTCGTGCACGGGCCGAGATGCGGGACCGCTCCACCCGGGCGTGTCCCGCCGGCACTTGGCCACCGAGGTCGCTGCGAACGAACGCGGCCCCCGGTGCGCAAAGCCGATCCGATGGGGTCAGTTCCGCCGGCGGCGGGGGCGTCCCGGCGAATCGGCGGGACCCAGATCACCGAAATCGGAGGCGACCACCCGGTCGAACTCCTCGGCGAAGGAAACTTCCTCGATCCCGGAGGTGGCCTCGGATGAGGAGCGGTCCGACCGCGACGATTGACGGTCGCGACCACCGTCACGGCCGCCGCGGTCGCTGTCGCGGCCCCGGTCCCGATCACGGCCACCGTCACGGCCCCGGTCGCGGCCGCCGTCGCGGCCCCGGTCCCGATCACGGCCACCGTCACGGCCACCGTCGCGGCCACCGTCACGGCCCCGGTCCCGATCCCGGTCCCGGTCCCGGTCCCGGCCACCGTCACGGCCACCGTCGCGGCCGCCGCGGCCGCCGTCGCGACGATCCGACGAGCGACGATCGGAGGAATCGCGGGCGGGGCGCCCACCGCCTCGGTCGCCGCCGTCATCGTCGTCGCCGACGGGAAGCAGGCTGATGCGGTTGTTGCCGTCCACGGAGTCCACCCGCACGGTGATCTCGTCCTCGAGCGCCAGCACCTCCTCGACCCGGTCGAGGCGGCGCCCGCCGCCCAGCTTCGAGATGTGGACCAGCCCGTCACGTCCCGGCAGGATGTTCACGAACGCCCCGAAACCGGTGATGTTGACGACCCGGCCCGTGTAGACCGCTCCGATCTCGACGTCGGGTGGGAACACGATCGCCCGGATTCGCTCCTCGGCGGTGGCGACCGCGGCACGGTCGGCGGCGGCAACAGAGACCCTGGCACCAGTGGCGTCCTCGTCGACCATGATGTCGGCGCCGGTCTCGTCCTGCAGGGCGTTGATGACCTTGCCCTTGGGGCCGATGACCTCGCCGATCTTGTCGGTGGGGATCTCGAAGGTCACGATCTTGGGAGCGGTCTCGCCGACGTCGTCACGCGGGGCGTCGATGGCTCCGCGCATGACCTCCAGGATCTGCAACCGCGCCTCGCGGGCCTGTTCCAGGGCCGAGGACAGCACCGTGGCGGGGATCCCGTCGATCTTGGTGTCGAGCTGCAGCGCCGTGACGTATTCGTCGGTGCCCGCCACCTTGAAGTCCATGTCACCGAAGGCATCCTCGGCGCCGAGGATGTCGGTGAGTGCCACGTAGCGGTCACCTTCGTTGATGAGCCCCATGGCGATTCCCGCCACCGGCGCCTTGATGGGAACGCCCGCGTCCATGAGCGAGAGGCTCGAGCCGCACACCGAGGCCATGGACGAGGAGCCGTTGGAGGACAGCACCTCGGAGACCAGCCGGATGGTGTACGGGAACTCTTCGATGCCCGGAACGACGGGCAGCAGTGCCTTCTCGGCGAGTGCCCCGTGGCCGACCTCCCGCCGGCGTGGCCCGCGCATGAAGCCGGCCTCGCCGGTGCTGAACGGCGGGAAGTTGTAGTGGTGCAGGTAGCGCTTGCGCTCGGTGGGGTCGATGCCGTCCACGATCTGGTCCATGCGCTGGGTGCCGAGCGTGGTGACGTTGAGGACCTGCGTCTCGCCGCGCTGGAACAGTCCCGAGCCGTGGGTCATGGCGATGACACCCACCTCAGCGGACACGGGACGCAGGTCGCTGGTGCCCCTGCCGTCGATGCGGAGGCCGTCGGCGAGGATGCGCTCGCGCACGATGGACTTGGAGAGCGAGCGAGCGGCCGACTTGGCCTGCTGCGCCACACCGTCGACGCCCTCGAACCGTTCGGTCACGGCTGCGATGATCGAGTCGGCGGCACTGCGCTCGGCGGCGAGGCGGTCGGCCTTGTCGGCGATCAGCTGCGCTTCGGCGAGTTGGTCGCGGCCGATCTCGGCAACCGCCTCGGCCACCTCGTCGCTGTAGTCGACGACGAGTTCGTACTCCATCGTGGGCTTGACGCCCGCGGTGGCGATGAGACGGCGCTGCAGCGCGACCGCCTCGGAGATCCAACGTTTGGAGGCCTCGAGGCCGTCGGCCAGGACCGCCTCGTCGACCTTCGGAGCACCGGCCTCGTAGTGGCCGACCGAGCCGGGTGTTCCGGCAGCCTCGACCATCATCACCGCGACGTCGCCGTCGGCGAGGACCCGCCCGGCGACGACCATCTCGAAGGTGCAGCCGTCGGCCTCGGCATAGGTGGGATGCGGGATCCACTGGCCGTCGGCGGTGTAGCCGATGCGCACGGCACCGATGGGCCCACCGAAGGGAATGCCCGAAATCCCCAGGGCGGCCGAGGCCGCGTTGAGGGTCAGCACGTCGTAGGGGTTCTGCTGGTCGGCGCCCAACACGAGTCCGACGACATGCACGTCGTTGCGGAACCCGTCAGGGAAGGCGGGCCGCAGCGGCCGGTCGATGAGACGGCACGCCAGGGTGGCCTGCTCGCTGGCTCGACCCTCGCGGCGGAAGAAGGAGCCCGGGATCTTCCCGGCGGAGAACATGCGCTCCTCGATGTCGACGGTCAGCGGGAAGAAGTTGATGCCCTCCCGCACGCTGTCGGAGGCTGTGGCGGTGACGAGGACCTCGGTGCGCCCGAGCCGGGCGAGCACGGCACCTCCGGCCAGGGAGGCCAGGCGGCCGGTCTCCAGAGTCATTTGCTTGTCGTCGGTTCCGCCAATCGGCCCGGAGACACTGATCGTGTCGTTCATGAGTAGTTCCTTTCAATCGATCCCCGCAGCCACCCGCTGTCACCCCGTGACGGGGCGAAGCTTCTCGAACCACCACGTAACGGCCTCAGCCGGGGTGTTCTCGAGTTGTGCCTGCGTGAAGAATCTGTGTTTGTCAGCGACGCAGGCCGAGGTTGCCGATCAGCGCCCGGTAGCGCTCGATGTCCTGGTTACGGAGATAGTCCAGCAGTCGCCGGCGGCGACCGACCAGCATCAGAAGACCACGACGGCTGTGGTGGTCCTTCTTGTGCGCCTTCAGATGCTCGGTCAGGTGACTGATGCGATCCGTGAGCAGCGCCACCTGAACCTCGGTGGAGCCCACGTCGGCGTCGTGCCGACGGTGTTTCGCGATCGTGTCGGCCTTCGGAGGCAGGTGTTCGGCCATCATCCCCGGCGGTCCGCACTGTTACGGACCGATTCCAAGTCTTGCGTGTGATTCCGCGTGTTCGTCTCTGCGTTGCACCGACAAGGTTACCGGTCCGGTGCCCCCGCTCCACCACCGGCCGCGCCGGGCCCCTCCGGCCGGATCTGCTGCGCCAGAACGACCACCGGCTGGAGCGTTTCGCCGCGGCGCTCGCACATCGCCAGGAGCGATCCGGACTCGTCGAGCACCGCCCACGGGCCGTCCCCCACCAACCCGGTCGCCGGTAGGCGCCGGCCCTGGGTAACCGCCAGGGCGCCCGTCCCGGGCACCGTCAGTGTGGCGTAGTCCCGAACGCCTGCCGCCGGCGCCAGCAACTCCAGCTGCTCCAGGGGGCGCGACTCGGCCACCGTGAACGATCCGACGGCGGTCCTCCGCAGCGCCACAAGATGCGCCCCACCGCCCAGCGCGGCACCCCAATCGGCGGCCAGTGTCCGCACGTAGGTCCCCGATGAGCAGGCCACCGTCACCTTGGCCCAGGGCCGGTCCCCACCGCCGAAACCGGTCACCTCCAGGCTCTCGACGTGGACCGTCCGGGGCTCACGGGGCACGGTCCGGCCTTCCCGCGCCAGTTCGTGGAGGCGTCGCCCGCCCACCTTCACCGCGGACACCATCGGCGGGACCTGCTGGATCTCGCCCACGAACGCGGCAGCCGCCGCCCGGGCGCGGGCCTCGGTGAGGTCGGACATGTCCCAGGTCGCGACGACGCTGCCGGCGGCGTCGAGCGTGTCGGTGGCGACGCCGAAGACCACCGTGGCCTCGTACGTCTTGCCGAGTGCGGTGACGTAGCGAAGCAGGCGGGTGGCTCGCCCGACACCGAGGATCAGTACACCGGTGGCGTCGGGGTCGAGCGTGCCGCCGTGACCCACCTTGCGGATGCCGAGCAGGCGCCGCGCCCGCGCCACCACGTCGTGGGAGGTGCATCCGGGCTCCTTGTCGATCACCGCGAACCCGTCGCGATGAACGCCCGGGCCGTTCACCGCGCGGGGCCCTCACCGGCAGAGTCCGGCGGGGACTCCGACTCCCCACCGTCCTCGCCGCGCAGACTGCGCAGGATCTCCTCCACCCTGGCCCCCGCGTGCATGCCCTCGTCGGGGTGGAATCGCAGGGAGGGCACCCGGCGCAGGCGCGCCTGACGGCCCACCGCCGATTGGAGCCGGCGCCGGTGGCGCCCCAGGATCCCCGCCGCAGCCGCCTCGGTCTCGTGGTCCAGATCCACCGTGGAGAAATACACGTCGGCGTACGCCAGGTCGCGGTCCACCTCCACCCCGGTGATGGTCACGAACGCCAGCCGATCGTCGCCGATGCGGGCCAGTTCCTCCGCCAGGATCTCTCGCAGCAGTTCGCCCAGCCGGTCCCCCCGCTCGAACCCGCGCCGCCGGGTGGACATCTCAGTCGGTCTCCAGCCAGAAGCGGCGCGCCTCGATCACCTCGACGTCGGCCTGCGCCCACACGAAACGCTCCACGTCGTCCAGGAGACTCCCCAGCACCGCTGTCGAGCCGCTGACCGCGGCCACGCCCACTCCGGCCCGCTGCCACAGGTCCTGATGATCAACCTCGGCGACCGACACCCCGAACCGCCGCTGCAACCTCTCGAGGATGGGGCGAAGCACTGATCGCTTCTCCTTCAGCGATCGGCACCCGGGTAGGCGAACGTCCAGGATCATCGCCGCCACAGCCGCTCCGGTCACGCCGAACTCCCGCCGAGCTAGGTGGGGAGGACCTCGCGCTCCTCATAGGTTTCGATGATGTCGCCCGACTTCAGGTCCTGGAAGTTGGACAGGCCGACGCCGCACTCGAAGCCGGCCCGCACCTCGGCCACATCGTCCTTGAATCGCCGGAGCGAGCGGATCTCGCCCTTCCAGATGACGGTGCCGTCGCGCAGGAAGCGCACCTTGGAACCCCGGGCGATGACGCCGTGCTGCACGTAGCAGCCCGCCACCGCTCCCACACCGCGGATCCGGAACACCTCGCGCACCTCGGCCTCGCCGCTGACGTGCTCCTCGTAGCTGGGAGCCAGCATGCCCAGCAGTGCAGCCTGGACGTCATCGATGATCTGGTAGATCACCTCGTAGTTGCGGATCTCCACCTGCTCGACGTCGGCCAGCGCCCGGGCCTTGCGATCCGGCCGGACGTTGAAGCCGATGATCGTGGCACCGGCGGTTGCCGCCAGCTGGATGTCGTTCTCGGAGATGGCCCCGACGGCCCGGTGTACGAAGGCCATTTTCACGTCGTCGCGTTCGATCTTCCGGAGGGCGTCGATGACCGCTTCCAGCGAACCGTTCATGTCGGCCTTCACGATGAGTTTCAGCGTGGCCGTCTCGCCCGCCTGGATCTCCCGGAAGATGTCCTCGAGCCGGCCTCCGCCCGCCACCACCGACAGGTCGCGGCCCAGGCTGGCGATCCGCTGCCATTGCTCGCGGGTGCTCGCCACGCGCGCCGCCACCTTCTCGCTGGGCGCCACCACGAACGGGGCCCCGGCCACGGCGACCGCCGAAAGGCCGAGCACGCGAATCGGTGTGCCCGGTGGCGCTTCGGCGACCTGCTCACCGCGGTCGTCGATGAGGGCCCGCACCCTGCCCCAGGCAGCGCCCGCCACGACCGGCTCGCCGACGCGCAGGCAGCCGTCCTGAACGAGCAGGGTGGCCACCGGACCACGGCCCACATCCAGGTGGGACTCCAGCACCACACCCTCGGCTCGACCGCTCCCGTGGGATCGCAACTCCTCCAACTCGGCCACGACCAGGATGTGCTCCAGCAGTTCGTCGATGCCGAGGTTCTGGAGCGCGGAGACCTCGACGGTGACGGTGTTGCCGCCCCACTGTTCGGGCACGAGGTCGTGCTCGGCGAGTTGCTGCATCACCCGGCTGGGGTTGGCGTTGGGCCTGTCGATCTTGTTCAGCGCCACCACGATCGGCACCTCGGCGGCCTGCGCGTGGCTGATGGCCTCGACGGTCTGGGGCATGACACCGTCGTCGGCCGCCACGACCAGGACCACGATGTCGGTGGCCTCGGCGCCGCGGGCCCGCATTGCCGTGAAGGCTTCGTGTCCCGGCGTGTCGATGAACGTGATCCGGTGGCCGTTCTTGTGCACCTGGTAGGCGCCAATGTGCTGGGTGATCCCGCCGGCCTCACCGGCCACCACATCGGCATTGCGAATCTGGTCCAGCAGTTTGGTCTTGCCGTGGTCGACGTGGCCCATGACCGTCACGACCGGCGGTCGTTCGGTGAGGTCGACCTCGTCGGCGCGTTCGATGACCAGGAGCGCCTGCAGCTCGGTCTCTTTCTCCTCGCCCGGGTCCACGAGCCGGATCTCCACACCGAGGTCGGCTGCGAAGAGTTCGATCATCTCGTCGGGCAACGACTGCGTGGCGGTCACCATCTCGCCGTTCTGCAGCAGGAATCGCACGACGTCCGCTGCGGTACGGTTCAGCTTCGGCCCGAGCTCCTGGGGGGCGCAGAGTCGCTCCACCACCACCTCACCGGTCGGAACGGGAGCGTTCTCGGGGGTGTAGGTGGGGGCGTCGACAGGACGGAGTTCCTCGACGAGCCGGCGGCGGCGGCGGGTCTTGCGGCGTCGCGGCGGCTGGCGGCCCAGTCCTCCCCTGCCCGGTCCCCGGCTCCCCGGCGCTCCGCCCGGCGCTCCGCCGGGTGGGCGCGGCGCCCCGGTGCCGGGGGGCCGTCCGCCGGGAGTACCCGAGGGGCGCTGCCCACCGGGCGCGGGACGCCTCTCGGAGGTCGGACCGCCGCGCCGGGCGGGTGCGGCGCCGCCACGGCGCCCGGGACCGTCGGGGCCGCGCGGGCGAGCCACCGGCGGGGGCGGGATCGGCTTTCCGCTCAGCGAGCGCGGCGGGGGCGGGATCGGCTTGCCTTCAGAACTCAGCGGTGGCGCCTGCTTGGCGTCCGCCGGTGGCTGGGGCCGCGGTGGCTGCGGCGGGCTGGGCCGCGCCGGGGGTGGCGCCGCGGACTGCGGTGGCTCGACCGGGGGGCGCACCGGGCGCGGAGGAGGAGCGCTGCCGCTGGAGGTTACGACCCGGCGATCACCGGTCGGGGGCGCCGGCGGGGGTGCGGGCGGGGGGATCGGGCGCGCCTGTGCAGCAGCCGGCGTGGCCGCTGCCGGGCGCACCTGCTCGGGCGGCGCGGCAGGTCTCGGCCGCGGCGCATCGGGTGCGGGGGCTGCGGGAGGCTCCCGCGGCGGCGCAGCGGTGGGAGGCGGCGGGATGGGCGGTCGGGCGGGTTGGCGAGGTGGCGCAGGAGCCTGCTTGGGAGGGGCAGGTGGCGCAGCGGGCCTTGCAACCGGGGGCGGGGGGATCCGGCGCGCTTGTGGGGCAGCGGGAGCGGGCTCGGAGGCAGACGGTTCGCTGCCGAGCAGATTCTCGCGTTCAGCCAGCTTTCGCACCCGGTAGGCGTGCGCCTCGTCCATGCTCGAAGAGGTGGCCCGTACCCCGATGCCAAGGCTCTTGCAGAGATCCAGGCACTGGTTGTTGGAGATCCTCAGCTCCCTTGCCAGGTCGTACACCCGGATCTTCTTCGCCACGACGTTCCCCTGCGGTACTGCGCTCAGCGCGTGCGGACCGACGGGGAGACACCGTCGGCCGCCGGCTGGAGCGCGGCGATCAGATCCTCCGAAGCGCCTTGGGTGACGTCCCTGCGGAACGCCTGGCGCAGGCGGTTCGGGGAGGCCGCACGATGCAGGCAACCCTCGTCGCCGGCGCAGACCCAGGCCCCCCGGCCCGGCAGCGCCCGGCCCACCTGCAGCCGCCCGCCCACGAAGGCGAACCTCACCAGGTCGCCGACCGGGCGCGCGCGGCGGCAGCCGATGCAGGTGCGGTGCCTCGCGGCCCTCGCGGCGGCTATGACGCGCTCCCCTGTTCGGGCGCCGGTTCCGGGGCGGCCTTGGCCTCGACCTCGGCTTCGACCTTGACCTCGGGTGCACCAACCCCCGCGGCGCCACCGGTCCACTCGTCGACCGAGATCGTCGGGCCACCCTCGGCGGGTCGCCAGACCTGCTCGCCGGTGTCCCGATCAATCACCCACTCACCCTCGGCCCAGTCGACCTTTCCGTAGGCCGCCTCGGCGGCGATCTGGGTCTCGCTCTTGATCTCTATGCGCCAACCGGTCAGCCGGGCCGCCAGACGGGCGTTCTGGCCTTCCTTGCCGATCGCCAGGGAGAGCTGGTAGTCGGGCACGATGACCTCGGCGTTGCCCAAGTCCTCGTCGATCCGGACCTCCTTGACCCGAGCCGGAGAGAGGGCCTTCATGACGAAGTCCGTGGCGTTCTCGGCGTAGGAGACGATGTCGATCTTCTCACCGCGGAGTTCGTTGACCACGTTGCGGACCCGCGCGCCCCGGGCGCCGACGCACGCCCCCACGGGATCCACGTTCTCGACGTTCGACCACACGGCGATCTTGGTGCGGTGTCCTGGCTCGCGGGCGCACGCCTTGATCTCGACGGTGCCGTCGGCGATCTCGGGAACCTCGAACTCGAACAGCCGCTTGATTAGCCCCGGATGGGTGCGGCTGACGACGATCTGGGGCCCCTTGGCGGTCCGGCGGACCTCGACGATGTAGGCCTTCAGGCGGCTCGACGGGTCGGGGCGCTCGTAGGGCACCTGCTCGGACTGCGGCAGCAGGGCTTCCACCCGGCCGAGATCCAGCAGCGTGTAGCGCGAGTCACTCTGCTGGATGATGCCGGTCACGATGTCGCCCTCGCGCCCGGCGTACTCCTCGTACTTGAGGTCCCGCTCGGCCTCTCGGATCCGCTGGGTCATGACCTGCCGGGCCGTCTGCGCGGCGATGCGCCCGAAGTTGTCCGGCGTGACGTCGAGTTCGGGACCGGTGGGTTCCCCGTCGGCGTCGATCTCCTGGGCGAGCACGCGGATGTCCATGGTCTCGGGGTCGATCGTGACCCACGAGTACTCATATGCGCCCGGCATGCGCTTGTAGGCCGTCTCCAGAGCATCAGCGAGAGCCCCGTAGAGGGTGTCCACCGAGATGCCCTTGTCGGCGGCGAGCGCCTGCATGGCTTCCAGCATGTCCAGGTTCACGCGACCGAACCTTCCTTCGGCGCCACGGGGTTGGCGGCCCGCGCGCCGTTGCGGCGCTGGTTGGGCCGGTCCCAGTCGAACACGGTGCGGGCTCTCTCGACGGACTCCAGGCGGACCTCGGTGCGCCGGCCGTCTGCGGTCTCCAGGGTGATCGACTCGTCGTCGGCTGAGACGAGCCGGCCCTCGAGCCGGCGCTCGCCGTCGCCGCCGGGCCGGAGTTTCACCGAGACCGGCGATCCGACGGCCTTGCGATACTGCTCGGGTCGCCGGAGCGGACGCTCGATCCCCGGGCTGGTGATCTCGAGCGTGTAGCGGGACGGAACCGGGTCAGCGGCATCCAGTTCAGCCGAGAGGGTGCGGGTCACCAGCACCAGGGTGCCGCTGTCGATGCCTTCGGCGGTGTCAACGGTGAGGCGCAGCCGGCCACCGCCCCACTGCACGTCTTCCAACTCCACCCCCAGGGGTTCCAGCAGCGGGGCGGCGAGGGTACGGACGCGCGTCTCAACACCGTTGGTGCTCTCTGTGCGCTCGCCCATCCGTCCCGCTCCGTCCCGGGTTTCGTTTCGTCGTGCGGGCTTCGACCCGCTCGTGTCGAAGCTCACCCGCTGCCACTGGTCACCAATCGACAACAAGGGCGTGGGACCCGCCCACGCCCTGTCTGCCAGTTGACCTGAAGCAGCCCCGAGTATAACGCTGAGAGGTTCGCGAACGCGGTGCCGCAACCCGGCGCGCGGCCCGATGAAGCGTCGCTCAGGTGGTGGCGGCCCGGCGCACGATGTCGACCCGCGCGGCGGTGTCGTTGGCGTCGTCACCCTGCGTGGCGAGCAGAACCGAGCGATCCCGTTCGGCCTCCCGGCCGGCCCGGTCGGTGTCGGCACGAGCCAGCGCCGCCTCGACACCCTCGGCACAGATCAGCTCGGCCCAGGACACCAGAGCGTCCACCATCTCGTCCTCGGGCACGACGGCCACGTTCTGGCCCTTCACGAAGAGGTGGCCGCGCCCGCGCCCCGCGGCGATCCCCAGGTCGGCGTCGCGTGCCTCACCGGGACCGTTGACGACGCATCCCATGACGGCCACCTGCAGCGGGATCTCCCGCTCCCCGAACGCCTCCAGCGCATCGGCAGCGATCTTGAACACGTCCACCTCCGCCCGGCCGCAGCTCGGACAGGCGATGAGGTCCACGTTCTTGCGCTCGCGCAGGCCGAGAGCTTCGAGCAGCGTGCGGC
>Ga0209022_1001481_pt1 | contig 23916 bp, 22 predicted proteins | sample PinacodermPK_FD_187300 | JGI IMG/M metagenome (GOLD analysis project Ga0209022, IMG submission 187300) | Host-associated microbial community of the marine sponge Aplysina aerophoba from Gulf of Piran - sponge pinacoderm, lysed by proteinase... | ecosystem: Host-associated > Porifera > Sponge >...
TTTCAGGGGGGACGCTGGAAACGTGGTCTATGGTGGAATTGCGCACCCACCCGCAATCGAAAGAGCGGGGTCGGACAAGCCTCCACCTAAGGATGCGCGCGCCAGCGTCCTACCCGACAGGAATCCGAAGCCGATGATGAACGGCATGGAGAAGTCAGACCCGGCCATAGTAGCCGAGAAGCCGACGAACAAGGGGACGCGAGTCCCGGCGGAGTCGGTGGAGCCAAGGGCCGGGCCCGAGGGGAATCTGGGAAGCCAAAGCACGCGCCGGACACAGGGCCGGGGGAGCGTGTCACAAGCGGTAGACTGGATACGGCAATACGTTCGACGGGAACCACGGGAGCGTCTGACGGCGCTCCTCCACCACGTCACGGTCGATACGCTTTGCTCGCTTCCTCGCCACCTGGGAGGCGAAGTATCCCAGGGCCGCCGACTGCCTGGCGAGGGACCGGGAGGCGCTGCTCGCCTTCTACGACTTCCAGGCGGCGCACTCGCAGAGCCTGCGGACGACGAACCCCATCGAGTCGACCTTCGCCACGATACGACTGAGAACGGCGAAGACCAGGAACTGCCTGAGCGAGAAGACGGCGCTGAGCCTCGTGCACCAACTCGCCATGAGCGCCCAGAAGCGATGGCGCCGCCTACGCGGCTTCCGTCAACTGGACTGTGTGCTCGCTGGCGTGAAGTTCATTGATGGAGTCGACGAAAGAGAAACGGGCAGGAGAGCCGCTTGATTCAGGACGGCCATACACCAGATTTGACAGTAACTCCTGGTCGAAGAGCGATAATCAACCAAAATCGTCACCATGTTAACCACTCGAATGTCGTGCTCGAGTGTAGACGAAATCTATGATGGAACTTAGGAATGTACATTTTACGGTACATGGGAATCATATCAGCAGTTAAGAAGCTCCATTTTATTTGTTGCATCTACCGGCAATTTCTTCCTTGCTACCATAACCTCTTGCAGTAAAAGCACTAAAATGTTTCAGTGTATGCTGAAAAGACGGTCATCTGGGATATTCAGGATTTTATCGTGTAAATGTCTGCAAAAGTGCGACTACTCCGCATATAGTGAGTGAGAGAATATCGAAGGGGCGGAGAATGGCAGTTGTTAACCGTAAAATAGCTTCACAACAAGAAATTGCATACGCATTACGCAATTTAACCGACGCGGATTTAAGACGACTAGAACGTATTGCTCGCTTCCGAATTATCGGACTTAACGACCTAGATTGGCAAGACCTTCTTCACGATGCAGTAGCCCGGCTTCTCGACGGTACAAGACGGTGGCCTAAAGACATTCCTCTAGTGGTATTTTTACGCGAGACGATGCGAAGTATCGTGAGCGAGCATTGGCGTCGCAAAAAGAATACCCCGGTTCTCTCAGAAGCCCAGTTACATCGTATTGATGACACGGAACGTCACATACTTGAGAATGCACCCGACACAACCACTAACCCTGAGCGACAAATGCTCGCTTCCGAGACTCTTGCCAAGATCGAGAAAGTTTTTCAGGGGGATCCCGAGGCGATGCGCGTAATTTTGGGAATGGCTGTAGGTAAATCACCGAACGAAATTCAAAAAGAAGCCCAAATGAGTTCCAAGCGATATGCTACGACTCAAAGGCGAATTCGTCGGAAACTTGCCCGTGAATTTGCGGACAGGAGAGTGACCAAATGAACGCTAGATTAAAAGAACAATACCAACTAGATTCACTCCTTTTAGGACTTGAGAATGAAATCCTAAAGCTCGATGACGCCGAAATTCTCTCTGAGGAAGCGAATTTGTTTGCACACATTGAAGACATTCGCGCGCTAGTTAATTCGAATGTCCGCGTGTACCTAGACATTGAAGATTCTTCTTCAACACTTCCTACTGAAGATATGTCTTCCGACTTCGAACAAAAACAGTTGGAGTCACTAGTTGTCCCTAACAACCCAAAGGAACGGCGGAAACTACTCGAAACTTTGGTTTCTAGTCAAACCAACATGCCTTTGCAGTTTCGAATGGCATTTTCTGCCAAGAATGAACCCACCGAACCTGAAGTTGATGCAATGATTGCCAGACTTATCCGCCTTGGTATTCTCAAGAATGACGACACAGATGAATAATGTTTTGTTTAATGGTGGAACCTAGTTCCGTATCGACCGCCCCACCCATACATCATCCGCATGGATCTAAACGAATGGATTCTTAGGTCCGTCTTCTGCTAATCCATGGTCTTTTAATTTTTTAGGAGAACACTGTGACATCCGAAGTAGTGGTAATGAATCGCATGGGCATTGCACTCGCGGCTGACAGTGTCGTTACTGCTTCTGCCGGTAGCGTCTATAAGCACCATGATTCTGTAGTTAAACTATTTATGCTGTCTGAATATCATCCGGTGGGAATTATGGTTTACAACAATGCGTCACTATTAGGTGTACCATGGGAAACCATCATCAAGTTGTTCCGCAAAAATCTAGGCAACAGGAATTTCGATGATCTCGAAGGTTTTGGCCGAGAGATAATAAGTTTTCTTAATAATAACCAAAATCTCTTTCCTGAAAACGTTCAAGAAAAATACTTTCTTATTAATTTTGAAATTGAGTGTCATAAAATACTCGAGGATGCGCGTGAATTGTTTAACTTGGTGCCCTTATCAGACCTTTCTGAAGAAGAAGCACGAGAACAAATGCGAGCCACAATCATTCGAGAAGCCATAAAGGACCGCGTGACTATGTGGGAGGCGCGAGACGACGCAAATGAGTTCAGCGATGAATTGGTTCGTGGTTTTACTTCAAAGATGTCAGGAGAAATCCATAGTGTAATAATGGAGATAATATCAGATTGGCCTGCTGATACTAACGATATTAGGCTCTTATATCGCCTTGCTCAGCTTTTGATTCTCAAAGACTTTCCGATTCTCGAAACTTATACTGGTTTAGTGATCGGTGGATTTGGCCAAAACGAGCACTTCCCAGTGGTTCAGCACATTACCATTAGCGGAATATATGGGGGCGTACTCAAATTCCGAGTATCAGCTTCGCAAGAAATATCTGATGATTCTCCCTCATACATTGAGTCTTTCGCTGATACGCAAACGGTAGATGGATTTCTATATGGAGTTAACGAATCAATTCTAGAAGAAATTGAGAGGGCGGAAATCATTATCCGGGAAGCTCCTGTGGAAGTGTTGGAAGCCATTGAAGATATAACTGATGAAAGGAAAACGGAGCTAATCAATATCGTCAAATCCGCGAGTAAGCAAGAAGCTGATGAGTTCCATGATAGAATCAAGTTGTCTCGCCTTAAGAGATTTTATGGCATATTAGGGGTCGTGGAGACATTACCACTTAAGGAGCTAGCAAAAGTGGCCTCGACACTTGTGAGTTTAAGCTCTTTTGACAAACAATTATCATTGGAAACCGAGACTGTGGGAGAACCAATCGATGTGGCCGTAATTTCTAAAGGCGATGGTTTCATATGGATCAATAGAAAACACTATTTCAAAGCGGATCTAAACCATCGTTACTTTGAAAAGTTTCGTCACGATACATCCGACCCGGAGAGAAAAAATGACGAGGATACACAAATCAGAAATCCGAAATCAAGCAAAGAGAATGAGTGCTAGTATTTCCAAAGAGGACCGGCATTTCATGGCTCAAGTATCGAAACGGATGCCTCATTTGTCTGTACAAAATAATCCGAAGAGTTCCAACAAAGAGGTAGAGCCTAATTCGGGGAGTGACCATCTTGAGAATTTTCGAAGTAGGTTGAGAAAGAAATGATAATGTCTAGTATTTCTGTAATCGTCAAGTAATACAAAGTAGACAAATTAATTTCATAAATCGTATACCTGGCTTCGCATCGTCTACTTATAGTTTTTTGAATTTCAAACCACCAGAATTTCCAAGTTAAGACTTAACAATCCTCCTAGCGGGAGATTTTCGTCGCCAAATTCGTTGGTATTACTAGGTCGAATCACCTGGATCTAGGAGGTCGACCTGGGCATCAAGCGGGTTCTTCGCCGATTTGCCTGGCAATTCCGGCGCTACTTCGGAGATATTGCGGCTGATTTGCTTGATTTCCTCTTCTCGTCCGGCCTTCTCCATGTCACGGATGATAGCCTGTGCGACGAACATGGCAGAGCGAAGCAGGTGGATTTCCGCGTCCGTGCGGGGCCATTCCCGGCCATCGATCGCCTCAAGCGCCGCCGAAATCATCAACCGGCTCGGTGAAATCCCCCGCTCATGGGCCGCCTTTTCGATCCGTTTCCAGTGGTCTTCGTCGATGCGGATATGCTTGTTGATGGTTTTTCCCATGAAGTGCTCTCCTGTTATGCCCTCAGAACAGTCGCTCAGTTGAGATGTTTCCGGTTCCCGTCGACGCCTTATGGAAGGCGAAACACCAGGCGCGCACCGGTTTCATAGACCGGTTTGTACCGATCGATCATGGCCCTGCGCATCCATATCTTGCGTCGTTTTTGCGACGCTGGCCAGGATGAATCGTATTCCCGCGCTTGGCTGTCTGCGACGCAATTGGTATCTGGCAGAGAACCTACACCGCAATAGCGCATCAGGTCTCTTTCTAACCTGTTGATAATGTTGCCCAGATCGAGATTCGTCGCAAATGCGACGCACATTTCCCGGCACGACATGGATGCGCGGAGGGAGGATCCATAACAGCAAGGCGCAACGAATCGCAGTCATTCGCAGCTTCCGCGACACCCGCATCGGCGATGCGTCGGGTGTGTAACCCGAAGCGCCGAAGGGCGGCCAGATACCAAATCCGTAGGACAAACGACAGGGGAATCGACGCCGGTGAAGTTGGCGAACGGGAGCCGCCGCGGCGATTGAGCGAGAGGAGCAATGCGGGGAGTTGTTCCTGCGGCAAGACCAGTGGAGTCTTCATCGTTGCCGGCGCAAGTGGCGCGAGCGTTGGTCGACGGGACGCAACGGGCCGCGCCGACCGGCTGCTGTCGACGCGACCCGAGGAGTGTTCGCATCAAGCGGCCACGCGTTGCACGGGTATGCCGAGGGTTTTTGCCTTGTCGACGAGGTTGTCCGTGATGCCCGAACCCGGGAACGCGATCACGCCCTTGGGCAGGAGTGCGAGGAGTTCGTCGTTGCGCCTGAAGGGAGCCGCCCGCCCGTGCGCGTTCCAGTCGGGCTTGCAGACGACCTGGTGGACGCCGTTCCGCTCGGCCCATCCCGCCGCTATCTTCTCCGCACCCGGGCCGCCGCCGTGGACCAGGACGACGTCGGCGTACTTGGCCTTGACCTTGTCGAGGTGCGCGATGATAAGGCCTGAGTCGTTCGCTTCCTTGCCACCCGCGACGGCGACGAGGGTTCCCTGCGGCAAGTGCGCGGTGTTCTCGCGGTCCTTTCTGGCGCGCTGGAAGTCGCGCGCCTCGATGACTGCGGAGGTGAGCTTGCCGGTCTGGCTGACGTGCGAACCTCGCCTCGGCCGCCATACCTCGCCGGTCTCGATGCGGTAGGCTTCTGCTGCCGTGTCCCTGAGCCCCTCGAAGGCGTCCCTGCGCGCCGTGAGGTTGTTGGCCCTGTCGGTCTTGAGTTCGAGTTCGCGGGACCTGATCTCGGAGCCGTCCTGCTCGCGCTGGAGTTCACGGATGCCGGGGATGAGTCTGTCGGCGGCGCGGTCGAGCCGCTGTGTCTGGGCGTCCAAGGTGTTGACGAATCCCCAGAGGAGGCTCGCCCGTTCGTCGGCGAGTTGGGTTCCGTCGGGTGCGGCTTCCGCAAGTGCGCCGAAGGCCTTGATGACGGCGGCGGTCGCCTCGTTCTCGTCCCACACGGGGCGGTTGTCGAACTCATCCGGCCCCGGAGTTGCGCCGAACAGGGCGGCCTGCTCGCAGACCATGGCGGTGAAGGATTCGTTCTGCGCTTCGTGTTCCGTGTGCTCGTGCATGGTGCTCTCCTTGTGGTCGTGAGTCGCGGTGGCAGTCATCGTTCACTCCTTTCAGTGATTGGGTTTTCCAGCCGATGGTCCGGTTGTCCTCAAGCGATGGGATGGTCGTATTCAGGAAGAGCGTAGCCACGCTCGTTGCGGCCCACTTCTTTGGGCATCTCGTCGAGATAGCCGGCTGCCCACTCGGCGGCGCGTGCGAGGACGTCGCCGTGACACGGGAGGGGATGGCAGTGGCAGCCGAGTTCGCAGCCGTGGAGGTCGGCGAGTTCGTGGAGGTCCAGCTCCTGGCCCCGGATTTTTCCCCACAGCCATCGCCGGTATTTCTCGATGACTTCGTCGCGGTCGCCGTCGGCGCCGACGCGGAAGGGATTTCCCCACTTCGTCATGCGGTCGATCCTCACCAGCAAGCCGCCTCCGAACTGGGGCGCCACATATTCGTTCAGGTTCACCACGGTGGTTTCCATGCCTTTCTCCTTTCCAGAGAGTTAACGGATATGCTTCTTAGCGTCCCATTTTCAGCACGTAAGGGCGCCGGGCGGTGTATCCGGCGCCCGTAGGCGGGCGAATCAAGGGCTTGTCATTTTCCGGGGGGTTCCCGAAAAACACGGTTCATAGAGCGGCGCTCCTGTTTTTTGCCGCTCGACGTTTTTTGGGGGGTACCGGCAAATGATGGCCGCTTGCGGCCACCCTTTATTCGCTCGGCGTTCGTGCTAAAATGAGGACGCTAAGAGAGAGACAGTTGTTTCGCCACCGGGACACAAGAGTTTTTGGGTGTTTCACGATGAAGGCGAAGCTCATCGGGAAACATCCCTTCATGCTGCGGAAAGGGTCATTTCGGGCCGTTTTTCCGGCCCGAAATTCCCGCAGCGGGGGGTAGACTGAACCACTGTCTTGAACATGGAGTGATTTCAGGCGCAAGCCGATCTTCCGTGAACACGGTTTACCGTTCACGGAACCGGAGATTTACCGGGTGTTCCCTGTAGACGAGAGAAGCCGACAGGGAGGGAAAGACACGGGAGAGGGTGTTCGGGTCATAATGGGCCTCCTCGGGATCCGGAGCAAAAAGAAGGGGGGCCAGCGCGTGGCGCCGACCCCCCAGGGTGATCAGAATGGGATCTCCTGCCCGGCTACGCCCGCGGTGGCCGCCACGTCGGCCGTTTCGGCGTGCGCGCCGTTTCCATTGCCGTTCCCGTTCACCTTGTCCAGGAACTGGATGCGCCCGCCAGGTGCTACGAGGATCTCGGTCGAGAAGCGATCGGAATCCTCCTCGTCCTTCTTCCAGCGGCGGGTCTGGAGCTTGCCCGCGACATAGACCAGGCGGCCCTTCTTCGCGTGGCGCTCGAACATATCCACTAGGCCGGGCTGGAAGGTCACGACCCTATGCCACTCGGTCTTGTCCACCCGGTCGCCGCTTTGCTTGTCGACGTAGCCCTCGTCGGTGGCGATGGACAGGTTCGCGACGCGTCCCCCGCTCGCGAGATGGTTGATGGTGACGTCGGCGCCGAGACGCCCGATCAGTTCCGCTCTGTTGAGTCCGAATGCCATTTTGATACTCCTTGAAGTGTAGTGTGGATGATAAAATCGAGGAGCCGGGAATCCTCTCTACCCGACCCCCCGGTTCGCCCTATTCCCTCCTGAACTCCTCCGCCTCTCCTTTCGCCTCGTCGCGGATCACGCGGATCGTGTATGCGTCGAGTCCGAGTTCTGCGAGCAGTTCGTCACTGGTGAACATCTCGATGTCGCAGTCGTTCTCGTACATGGTCGTGCCTCCTCTCGGGTTGTCCCCGGCGGCGGGAGCTGGAGACCGTCTCCCTCTCCCTGCCGGGCATTTGCCCGGCTCCCCGCTTCTCTCCACCTCTCCCGGGAGGACCTCATCCGGTGGCGGACCCCCCACGGCGCGTGAACGGCCTCCGTCCCGACCGGGTCGCACTGGAGACAAACGGGACCGGACGCCGCAACGGTTGCGCCTTGGTCTAGAATTCGGATGGTCGAGGCGTGAGGACAGGGAGACGTATCGAGTGGTGGGATTTCGGGGCAGCGACGTTCTTGTCACAGCCGGTGGGGTTGGTCGTCGGCGCTCTCGCGCTGCCGGCGCCGGGATGCCGAAGACGATGGAGGCCGGGTTGGCTCCGCGCCGTCTGGCGGCCGGGATTGCGCTCACGCCTTCGTCGCTGGTGGCGAGCTCGGCTAGACGACCGTACGGGCATGCGCGGCCCCCCAGCCCGGAGCCCCGGATGCTTCACGCGGGGGAGACGAGTCCGGCCGACGCCCCCCGGCGGCCGAAAAGCCGGCAGTACGTACCCTCGACGGTGGGCCGGCAGCGGAGCAGGGCGGCGGCCCCCCTCTCCCTGGCCGGGTCCGCCCCCCGCCGGCGAGCGGACGGCGGTACGTGCCCGGCGCCCCGCCGGCGTTCACCCCCAGGCGGTGAGCGTCGTCAACGGCGAGGCGTCGGTGACGACCTCGATTTCCTCGCGAGAGAGCTTCTCGAAGGCGAGGCACATGGCGACCTCCTCCCAGGAGTCGAGAGGGCCGTGCTCCTCGCCCGTGGCGAGTTCAACCACGGTGTAGCGCGTCGGATGGATGGGCATGCCCTTGTGCTCGCCCGAGGAGAAATACGATCGGCGGGCGCAACGTTCACATCTCGCAGCTCCGTTCGCCGGTTCCGAGCAGTCCACACAAAGCGACCGGGCCCGCCTGTTGGCGTAACGCGCCCGGCTCGCGGCGTTCTTGCGTGGACGGCGCTTGACTTCTGATGTGGCGCACGAAGCGCACCGGGAAGCCTCCGCTGAGACCTGTCCTCCGCACCGCCCGCACCGCCCTTTCGCTCTCCTGGCAGCGTAGAGCTTTCGCTCATCAGCGCGCCTCGCCTCCCGGCAGGCTTCGCAGACGACGCTGCCCTCCGCCGGAGCAAGCTCGCCGCAGCGGGTGCATAACCCGGCTTCCTTACGCTCGATCTTTTCCTTCCTCCTCCTCTCCCGCGCCATGCGACGGCGGCTCTCAGGCTTTCGGCCACCGTAGGGTTCTCCGGCAGTCTTGCTCCTGGCGTAGCGGGCGCGTTCGGCGGCCCGGGCCCTTTTGAGACAGGACGCGCAGAGGCTGCGCCCGGGCGCGGGATTTCCGTGGCCGCATTTTGGACAAAGTCCAAGCGCCTGGCGTTCCGCAGTTCGCCGCCTGTGGCGCTCGCGCTCATATGAGCGTCTCCTTTCCGGGTCTTTATGAGGCATGACTTCCTCCATGTGTCGTTTATCTGACGGCCGGCGCCGGAACGGCGAGACGTCTGGCGGGCAGAAGTCCTCCCAAGGGGGACTTCCTCATCGGCACAGCATGCGGCCCCACACGAGGTGCTCGCCCCAGAGCTGCAGGCCGCTGTCCGGGATCCGCAGTCCCGTGCAGACGATGAGCTCATCCCGCGCGGGCCGCATCTCGCGGACTGCTTTCCGGGAGGCAGTTGCGCTTTTCGCCTTGCGCCCGCTCCTCCCCGCCTCCGCGGCGGGCAGGGGGCGGATCTCGCCGTCAATCGTGGACCTGTAGCGTTTTATCTCGTATCGCTCGTCCGCCAGCCCCCGACCGAGGAGGTGGGTGAGGAAGGTGTTCGCCTCTTTTTTCGGTGTCCGCATGGTGGGGATCTCCTGATGATGGGGAATGTGAGTAGACAGAGGCGGAGAACGCCCTCCAGGACGCCTTCCGCCGCCCATTTCCGGCCGGACTCGGCCTCTTGGGGACGCAGGGCGCGCTGGCGGCCTTCTAGGGGTCGTGGTGGTGAAGCTCCTGCTCATCTAGGTCGCGGAGGTGTGCGTAGCGTCCGGTCCGGGTTATCCAGTCGAAGCGCTCGCCGCGATCGTCGGGGAGTTCGTAGCGATTGAAGGCGGACCAGTCCGAGTGGCGGAACCCCCGCCACAGGACGCACGAGAGCGCAGAGAAACTGCTCGACAGCGCCGCGCAGAACCAGGCACCGCCGATGAAGCCAGCGCCGGTCCCGGTGGCGAGGGAGAAGACGGTGAAGAGGAGCGCTGTGGCGGGTCCCGCCAGGACGAAGGCCCTGGCGCCTCGGGATGGATATTGGTTCGTCATGGTTCGTGCCTCCGGTGCTGCGGGTAGAGGGATTGCGGGCGCCGTACGGCCTCTCCGGCCCCGGCTCCCGCACCCACGACTCACGGCCCGGCTCTGCCTCTCCGCGACTCATGGCGAAGGCGCATTGCCAGCGGCGCTCTATGCCTGCGGGACGAGGGGCGACGGCGCGCCCTACCGCTCTGCCGGGGATTTCGGGACTGTGCCCGCCCTCGGGCTCGGCTACGCCGCCTCTCCCGAAGCGCGGATCGAGGTTCGACTCGAATACCGCCCGCGCTTCGCTTTCGCGTCAATTAGGTGACGCCACCTGGGGGTTGGAGTTAGGTCAGGCTCGGCGAAGAGGCCGACGCAGCCCTGGACCGTAGAGACTTGCCGGTCAATGTCCGTCCGCAATGGCTGGTTGATGCCCATAGCGCTCTCGATCTGGCCTTAGCAGCACTGTACGGGTGGGATGCTGACATTCCGACAGGAGAAGCACTATCTGAGACACTGAAATTGAATCTGGAATCCCGACCGTGACTGTATCCGAGTGAGGGCAATCTATTGTAGATTGCGTCATATAGATTCAGGAACGCAGGTCTGGAGTGAGAGAAAATGATTTGCGAATCAGCAAATATGTATCGGCAAATGAAGTGAGTAATCATGGGCTGGATGAAGGAGACCGTCTTGCTGATTGGTGGAATCGCGGGCCTTAGTGGGATCGTTGGTATCATTTTAGGCTACGTACTTGGTATTTCACGGGATCGCCTTTCGGCAATTCGGTCTAAGAAAATTGAAGCGATTACTAAATTACACGAGCGTGTATTGGAAATTGAAAGAAAAGAACTATCAGACGGAAGAAGTATGACCTTGGCCATTAGAGTCGAGGGTGGCACCAATAGACGAGACGGCCTATTGGATGATAGCGAGGTAGATTATCTTTCGAAGTTGGAAAAATGGCGGGAAGACCTGCACGAAGAAGAGAACAGAGCCAGATTGTGGATTGATAGAAGGATAGTGCGTCTTGTCAGTGCTTATTTCATTCTGATGATGCAGTGCCAGAGCTGGGAAGAGTTCGGGCAGGGGAATATAATGGAGGATGAAGATTTTCTCAAGAATTTACGACTTGTCTTTGGTAGCACAAATGGTGTGTTGAAGAAAATAGTCAAAAGGCACAGCAAGACCGGGCATCCGACAGTTGTGAACTGTCTTTTACTTTCTGACATGTGTTTAAGTGTGATTCAGCGGCGCGTTCGTCTGGAAATTTCAGCGCCGCGTCGTTTTCGCGTAATGTCGGTTTGGTGGAGATTACTGGATTGGCAATACGAAACCAGAAACTGAAGAGATGATCCTCACCAACGCCGCAGCGCACTACCCTCCCGTTAACTTGCAGCCATAACAGATGAGCGCGGGCTGCAGGCGTTGCCGACGCTCAGGTTGAGGAGACGGCTCTTCATACGTCTTCAACCTTTGAGACGCTCCCGTCTTTCCACCGTATGGTTTCTCTCGGTTCCAAACCGGCAACGAATTCCCGGAGAAATTCCGAAAGCGATGTCAGAGTTTTCAGGCTGATACGCTCCAAGTCATTGTTGGGTTCAAAAGGGTACCGCGTCACTAAAAGCGCATCGTCGATAGCCATGAGGTCAGATTTGAACTCGTTGCCCCTTATCTTGGCGTAAGAAGTTTCCAGGAGAGAACGAATATCTTCGTCAATTGCACCTAAAATCATTTTGTAATCGTGGCCGCCGGCGCTCGCTTGAGCATGCACCCTTTTTGATTCGAATTCACCGGATGGTGAAATGTCGGCCGCCATGCCCCCACCTTCCGATATATGGACTACCTCTCCGGCAAGGCATTTGAGATAGAGTTCTATAGCCATTGAAGCGGCGTTCATCAATGGCAGAAGGATGCCGGTACCTGGTGGCTGCATGCTTAGGATCTGTCGTGCCTGCTCGTACTGATCCGCCACGTCCCTGATTTGGGGATTTGGGATTTCGCGTCGGCTCTCCAATTCTTGAGGTAATGTTTGGGTCATGTTTGCAATTCCTTAGTATGTTAAGGGTCAACGCGCGAGTTACTGTCGATGGGGTGGATGAAAGAGAAACGGGAAGAAAGGCCGCCTGATTCACGACGGCCATACACCAGATTTGCAGTAGCTCGTTATTTTCGAGAGAGTAATTCTATCAAGCGCAAGGGGCGGCATCAAACCCGGACTGGAGGAGAATGAGCGTCCGCCGATTTGGGGCTTCAGTTCAGGATGTCCTCCGCGATACTTGCGGCGACTCGCTCCGCGGCCTCCTGCGCCGAACCCCGCGCCAGGTGCGCGTAGCGCGCCGTGGTCACGATCAGGGCCAGAGCGCGGCTGGCGTACAAATGGCCGAGATGGAGACGTTATGTCGAGCTCGACATAACGTCCCTTCTCTGGGTCCTTGTACGGCATAACCCTTCCCCTCGGTTAGCTGAATCCAGACGGCAGAACGTTCCCCAGGAGAGACTTCCACCTCTGCGCCGCAACATATGTCCCCAGATAACATAGGCTCCCGAGAATTGAATCCCGCTGTCTCTGGTGCGCAGGCCTGTGCAGACGATGATCTCGTCACGTGCGGGTCGCATCTCCCAGACGGCTTTCCGGGATGCCGTCGTGCGCTTCGTCCTGCGCCCGCCCCCGGCCGAAGGTGTGAGTGAGGAAGGTGCGTGAGATTTTGGGAAGCGTCTTGAGCGCCTGCATCGTGCGTCTCCTCCTGGCGGGTGGTCGGGAAGGCGAAGAACGTCCTCTTCCGGACGCTCCGCCGCCACCCCTTCCCGGCCCGACTCGGCCTCTCGCCGGCGTTCGGGGACGGGTGAGGCCCCTGCGGAAAAATTTTATGCAGCACCCCGTGCATCCGCTCGCAGGGTAGAGCGGGAATTCGCGGGAAGCGTTTGATATTGGATATCAGAACATGTTTAACGACATGTCGGTCGTATATGTTCATTCGCATGAAGACGCTCGCCCGCGAATGAGCGTTGCGGCCCGGAAACGAACGCGAGGGAAGATGCGCATGAATGGTAACGTCGAAAGTCGCCCGAGCACGTCGGGGGCGGAGGCGGCGCTCTCGGGCCTGCGGCGCAGGCGACGCGGCGAGGTTGTGGTGTGCAACACGAACGTCGAGCACTGGCTGAAAGCGCTCGAAGACGGTTCCTAGGACCTCCAGATTTTCAGCCCCTGGCGCGATGATCTGCTGGAATTTCGAGGGGCTTACTTTCCGGTGTGAAGGGGAGGGGCTAAGAAGTGGTTGGAGGTTTTATTGGCAACCCAGTTTCGCTATCAAATGTATCCTCGAATACAGGGAGAGGAGGGCTTGCACTTTGAGCGACTGAAAAATCGGCTGGAACTTCAAGGCGAGTTTTTTCAATCATGGACTGCGTAAGCCCTCTGACTTGGCGAAAGCGTGCTCCGGCGATATTTGAAGTTCCCATTTTTGCGTTTGTGAAGTCACAATCGACAAATTCGCACTGAAAGAAGTCAGACCTCATGAAGTTGCAATCAGCAAATCTCACATTCCTAAATTTCGCATGGCAGAAATCACCACTCGGAAATAACATATTGGAAAGATTCATACTCGAAGGCATCTCATTTCCAAGCCTTAATTGGGCATTGAGTAAGGTAAGATGAGTGGATGATGATTTTTCAATTTCCCTTCCTCGCTGACTTCGATCGCCCAAAACTTTCATTATGTCATGCACATTAGGATGGAGTCGAATTTGTTGTTCAAATTCCCAATAATGATGGCTTACGATTGCACAAAAAAACTCCATCACCTTTTTGTGGCTTTTTTCGGGGTAATTCGCAGCAAGAATTTCTAAGGCTTGGATAGCGTATTTGCGAGAAAATGCGTTATCGCTTGCAAGCATACCAACCCATGTGCTGAATTGAGTATCCAACATGGCATCTTGAGATATTTCTGATTGGTTTAGGGAAGTTTGGACTTGTTTATACGCCAGCTTGCTGCGCCAAATCGCAATAAATATAACAATGATTCCTAGAATCCAAGTGACAATGTTGATTCCCAGATCGAACAAGCCTTGATGATTTTCAATCCCTTCGTTAAGGCCACTTATCAGTTCAGCCAAGTCTTTCAACCTTTCATTCCAGTTAGTCTAAAGGTCACAACACTAAGCCACCAAGGCCCGATGGTGCCCCTACGAGCCGCCCTCTAAATCGAAATAATCCTCATCAATGCGTTTTATCTCGATAGTCGTTTTCTCTCGAACGCCGATCCCATTTTCCACCATGAGCCGGGTCAGTTCTTCTCCGTCTATCAGGATGATGCGTTTAGAGGAGTTGTGGGCGACCGCTTTCGCCGCCTGGTTGAATTTTGCGGTTGTGACGAACACGCCCTTGCTCACTCCCTCGGCGTCAATCGCTCCCACGAAATTCCGAATGTCGCTTCCGCCCACCACTTTTTGAGGATCGTATCTCTTCGCCTGCACATAAACTTCATCAAGCCCGAGCGCATCTTCCTTTATTTTTCCGTCGATACCCCCGTCTCCGGATTTTCCGGTTACGCTCCCCATCTTCGGGTCGCCTCCGCCGTATCCCATCTTTCCCAAGAGATCGATAATGAGCCTTTCGAGAAACTCGGGAGGCGCTTGATAAACTCTCTCCAGAAGTTCGGTTTCAAGCGCGGTTTTGATTTCCAGCGAAGCTTTCTCCGCTATTTCTTCGGGTGTTCCAACTTTGATACTTATACCCAGGTTGTTTACTAATTCCTTGATCTCTTCACCCTTCTCTTTTTTCCTGGCAGCCAACTTTTTTTCCCATTCGATATAGACAGGAAGTGTTTTAAGGAATTTTCTGTCGATACGGGATGGGGAATCGGCCAGCACCTTTTCGCCGTCCGCCGTGATGCGGCAAAAACCTCGACTTGGCCTTTCCAGCAAACCCGCCCCTTTGAGGTCTGCTGTCGCCCAATTCACTCGATTAGCGAAGATAAGGGTTTTACCGTTCGCAGATGTTTCTTGACGCTCCTCCGGCGTAATATCGTGTTCTTTCGCCACGAGATCACGCACTTCGGATATATGGATTTCACCGCCTCCGGAAAGCGCCTTGAGCGTCGCAAGCATGAGTGAATCTAAATCCGGTATCGCCATGTTTCGTCTCCCCGTCGTTTTTGCCTCCATCGTTTTATGAGGCGGTGGGTGATGATTGTCAATTTGAATGGTTGTATCCTGTATTTAACCTAAATATTGAGGGCAAACAGCAAGTGACAATGAATGCCCACCCCTTGGACAGGAGACCCCCACATGCTCCGCCGAATGATTTTCATGGCTCTTGCGCTCTGCCTGTTCGCTTCCCCGGCAAATGCGGCGCAAGGGGCTTCATGCGCCGATTGGGACAACTCGGGCCCGGCGTTCTTCCGTGCGGCGAAGGTCGAGGACGTGAAACGCTGCCTCGCGGCCGGTGCGGACGCGAACGCCCACAGGAGGGGGTGGACCGTCCTGCACTCCGCCGTGACGTACGGCGCCCCGCCGGAAGTGGTCGCGGCGCTCCTGGATGCGGGCGCGCGGCTCATACCCGAGGTGCGAAGCCGCGTGCCGGAGCCTCTCCACATGGCGGCGTCCAGAACGGAGGATCCCGAAGTGGTGCGGGTGCTTCTTTCGGCGATGGCCGCCGACCCGCCGGAAGATATGCGGGAACGGTTGAGCTTCGCCCTGCGTGGGGCGGTGTACTCGAACAATAACCCGGCGGTCGCCGCCGCCCTGATCGAGGCGGGCGCGGACCCGAACGCGCGCGGCTGGGACGGCGGCACCACCCTGCACACGGCGGCCTTGACGAACGCGGAACCCGCCGTCGTGAAGGTGTTGCTGGACGCGGGCGCGGATATCGCGGCCCGCGATGAAAACGGCGCAACGCCCCTGCATCTGGCCACTGTCGAGGAGAACCCTTTCAATCGGAGTCCGGATTCGGAAAGCCCTCACGTGCTCGCGGCCCTGCTCGCGGCCGGGGCCGACCTGTCCGCGCGCGACGGAGACGGCGACACGCCCCTGCTTGCGGCGTTCGCGAGAACGCGCCGCCTGGAGCGCGAAGACCCCGGGCTGACGAAAGCCGTCAGGACCTTGCTGGAGGCGGGAGTCGACCCGGATGCGCGGGACCGCCGCGGCCGGACGGCTTTGCATATTACAGCTCGTCGGGGCGGCCCCGGGATGATCGCAGTTCTATTGGACGCCGGGGCCGACGTGAACGCGAAGGACGAGCGCGGCCGGACGCCCCTCGCGCATGCCCGGCTCCGCCTGAATGCGCCCGGCACGAAGGAGGAGGCGGTTCAAGGGGTGATCAAGACGCTCGTAGCCCGCGGCGCGCGTGAATAACGGCCCGCGCTTTGGACGGGAGACTTGCATGCCCCGGCGAATGATATTTTCGACTCTCGCTGCCTGCCCTTGCGCCCCCTCGGCAAATACGGATTGACATCGCTGCACGTGGCGGCGGGAAACCGGCTCCCGGCAACGGGAGATCCATGCGCCGGCGTTCACCGCTCCCGTCCCGGGCGGGCCCCGCGCGCCTTCAGTATCCGGATCACCTCCCCATATGGTTCGGTGCTCTTCCTGGTCCTTTTCATCATGTCGCGGGCCGCATCGAGAGGAGTAGCGCCATCCTTGTCTCTCGCGTTCACCCTTGCGCCGGCTTCGAGCAGAACCCTCACCGTTTCAGGACATCCGCTGCCTGCCGCGGCGTGAAGGGGAATGCTTCCGGATCTGTCTGTCGCGTCGAGTCCGGCGCCCGTTTCGAGCAGGACTTTCACAACTCCTGCGTCACAGCCGATCGCCGCGGAATGAAGCGGCGTATCTCCATCCCATTCCCGGGCATTCACCTCCGAACCCGCGGCGAGCAGCACGTTCACCGCTTCCGCGTGGCCGCCGTACGCCGCGACGTGGAGGGGAGTCCAACCGTACCTGTCTGTTGTGTTCACGTTCGCACCGAGCTTGAGACATTCGCTCACGTCCGAGGGTGTGGCGTGTTCGAAGAATTCCCACGCGTTCCAGAGACTGCAATTCGAGGCGATGGCAGGGGGAGAGGATGCGAGCATGGCGAGCATGGCGAGCATGGCGAGCAACACCACCAATACCGCCGGTTTCATCGGGTGGCGAGACGTCCTCAGCCCCTCTTCTGGAAAGTTTCGGCCTTCAAGAAAGAATATCGTTCGAGTCCTTGAAACTGGTTGCGCTTCAGCGATTTGTAGTTGATGTGGTCTCTCGTACATTTGAATGAGTTTCACTGTCTACTGCATGGGGTAATCCCCACTTATTCTCGTTCGGATCACCCCTTTTGCAAGTGATCCACAACCCAACAAATATTCCTAATATAGGAATCAGAGCACATAAAACAACCCAGCCTGGATAACCTATATCATGCGCTCTCCGAACTAACGCAGCTGTCGCTGCATATATCAATATAAGGCTGATAATTAATGTTGAGAACAATACGGCATTTCCCATACTACCCCAAAACACTTCTAGAAATGTTGTAACGATAACAACAGGGATCATGCACCACCAATATTCTGAACGAGATGCCCTCCCTTTGAAGTCAGAAAAGTTGGTCCAGTAAACTTTTTTCACAGCTTCAATAAAGGTCATTTTGGAGAATATCCTGGTTATGGGCTTGGTTAATATATTTGAGTTACACTCAGGTCTTGTGTATGGGTTGGATTGAAGAAGTCGGCGCATCCTGCTGAAATGGGCTTGTCAAAAGCCCGGTCATTCAGCACACAGGAGATGCACCACCATGAGAGAAGATACAACGATTCCCTTCAGGAATCCAGCCTTCCTTACGGGACGGGTAGAGCGAACTGGTACGCGAGGGCGCGCAACGAATCATCCGCCAGGCCGTGGAAGCGGAGTTGGGTGCCTTTCTGGAAGAACATGCGGGCGAGCGCGACACGCGGGGTCGGTGTGCAGTGGTTCGCAACGGTTATCTGCCTTTGCGGGAGATATTGACGGGAATCGGCCCGGTGCGAGTTCGGGTCCCCCGGACGCGGGATGGGAGCGCGAGAACGCCGAGTGGCGCGAGCGGGACTGGCATGGCGAGGAGTTCGTATATCTGTGGGCGGACGGGATCTACCTGAAAGTGCGCGGCGTGGAGCGGCGTTGTCTGCTGCTGGTGGTGGGTTGCGACACGTGTGGCCGCAAACGCTTCCTGGCTCTAGAGGCGGGATCCGGGATTATGTGGAACTCCTCATGACCGGGAATCGAAGGAGAGCTGGGAGGCGGTTCCGTTGAGCCTGCGGGACCGCGGCGTGAAGGCGGCGAAGCTGGCGGTGGGCGACGGGGGACTCTCTGCGAACACGGTGAAGAGAGGTGGATCGATGACCAAAAAGTATCCAGCCAATGGCTATCCGGCGGCAAGCAAGCCCGGGTGCCATTATTGTGCACTACGGCGATGGCTCCGTCCGGACACTGCAAGAAGAGAGGTAGCCTGTGGCCGATCCGCGAGAACCGTTCTATGACGAGACTACCGTGATGAGTGACTTTCATCTCCATGAGAAGACGGTTCTGCTCGCCCTGCGCGAGCGCAAGGGCACGCCGGTACCAGGGAGTTTCGCTCTGGGCGGCGCCTGCCTCGCGGCGCTGTGCCTGTGCGGAAGACTCGGAATCGTCCCCGGCAGGAAAGGGCTGATCGAGGTCGTGGACCGGATGCCGACCGGGGAAGCGGTGCTCGACGATTGTCTGGAAAGAGTCGTCCGTGCGAGACGCCAGTCACATGCCGTGCACTGGGTGAAGCGTTTCAATGCGGGGGACACGTACCACCGGACCGCCTCCGGCCTTTGCCGGCGCGGCATTTTGCGCGCCGATAACGTACGGGCGTGGCTGCTCTTCACGCGACGGGTCCACAGGATCATCGATTCCGAACCGCGGCGCCGACTCATCGACCTCCTCAGCGAGGGCGTATTCGGGGACCCGGCGCCTGTGGATCCTGAAACGATGATACTCACAGCGCTGGCCGACGCAGGAGGGATTCTGCGGGTTCATTTCGCCAGAAAGCAGCTCAGGAACCGCCGGCGGCATCTCAGGGAACTCGCTGCGCGGAACGTCGTGGGCGATACCGTTTCGCGAGCCGTTCGGGAGGCGCAACGAGCCGCGGCATCCACGACAGGGGCTGCCGGATAGCAGAGCGACCTCTCACTCGAACTCAATACTGAGCTGCGTAAAGGATCGGATGAGGTGACCGATGGCGTCGGGATCAAACGGCCCTTACGCTGGTGAAACGGAAAAACGGAGCCGGGATACCGGGAATTTCGGGAAGCGACGTCAATCGCGCTACTGCGGAGTCAGGGTATGGCATCAATCCGATTACGGAACAGAAATATGAATTCATGTCTAATTGCAAAACAAATATTAACTTTTAATCATGCGCAAGAATGGCGCAGGTCATGGAAGTGCAAGTCGTGAAGGCCTGCGCTTAGCGTGTCGTTCTCGCCCGAGGCGGCCCGTGTGCTGGCGAACGTCCCCCGGGTTGCGGGCAATCCATGGGCATTCCGGACAAGGTCGGGGGAGAGCACATACGCAACCTGAACGACCCCTGGGAGATCGTCCGTGAGCACGCAGGGCTCGGGGACGTGCAGCTTCAAGACCTTCGACATTCCAACGCCTCGCGGGCGCTTGCGCCGGGCGAATACCTGCCCGCCATCGGTAAACTGCCGGGCCACGCGCGGGTCGAGACCAAGGCCCGCTACTAGCATCCCGCGCGCGATTCGGTGAGGGAGGCCGCCCTATTCGTATCCTAAAGCATCGCAGCCGACGTATCGGGCGAAGGCGGGAAACCGGCTCCCGACAACGGGAGATACATGCGCCGGCGTTCACCGCTGCCGTCCCGGGCGGGCCCCGTGCGCCTTCAGTATCCGGATCACCTCCCCATAAGGTTCGGTGCTCTTCCTGGTCCTTTTCATCATGTCGCGGGCCGCATCGAGAGGAGTTGCGCCATCTTTGTCTCTCGCGTTCACCCTTGCGCCGGCTTCGAGCAGAACCTTCACCGTTTCAGGACATCCGCTGCCCGCCGCGGCGTGAAGGGGAATGCCTCCGTATCTGTCTGTCGCGTCGAGTCCGGCGCCCGTTTCGAGCAGGACTTTCACCACGCCTGCGTCACAGCCGATCGCCGCGGAATGAAGCGGCGTATCTCCATCCCATTTCCGGGCATTCACCTCCGAACCCGCGGCGAGCAGCACGTTCACCGCTTCCGCGTGGCCGCCGTACGCCGCGACGTGAAGGGGCGTCGACCCGGAAGCGGACTCCGCGTTCACGTCCGCACCCGCGCCGAGCAGCGCCTCCACACTCCCGGCATGTCCCTCCGTCGACGCAAAGTGGAGGGGCGTCCATCCATCTTCTTCCTTCGCGTTCACCCCGGCGCCCGCGGCGATGAGGGTCTTCGCGATTTCCGTATGGCCCCTGATCGCCGCGTAGTGAAGGGGCGTCCAACCGTCCCTCTCTCTTGCGTTCACGTTCGCACCGCCCCCGAGCAGCACCCGGACCACCTCGATGCGGCCTCTGTTCGCCCCGATGTGCAAGGGTGTTCCGCCGCCCTGTTTCTCACGCGCATCGGGGTCCGCCCCGCGCTTGAGACATTCGCTCACCTCCGAGGATGTCGCGTCACTGAAGAACTCCCGTAAATTCCAGAGACTGCAATTCGAGGCGCTCGCCTTCAAAAGGGCGGCGATTACGGCGGGGTTCTCGTTATCGGCCGCCCGGTGCAGGGGAGTGCGGCCTTTCTTGTTCCGCGCATTCGGCTCGGCGCCGGCCTTCAAAAGGGCGGCGATCTCGGCGGGGTTCTTGTTGAATTCTGCCGCATCGTGCAATGGTGTATCACCCCATTTATCACGCGCGTTGGGGTCCGCCCCGGCTTCGATGAGCGCAGCGGCGACGGCGGGATTCTTGTTACGGTACGCCCGGTGCAGGGGGGTGCGCCTCAACCCGTCTCTCGCATTCGGCTCAGCCCCTGCCTTCAAAAGGGCGGCGATTACGGCAGGGTTCCCGTTGTCGGTCGCCCAGTGCAGGGGAGTGCGGCCCAAACCGTCTCTCGCATTCGGGTCGGCGCCTTCATTCAAAAGGGACAAAAGGACGGCGAGGGCTGCGGGATTCCCGCTATCGGCCGCCCGGTGCAAGGGAGTGCGGCCTCTATCGTTCCGTGTATTCAGGTCGGCCCCTGCCTTCAAAAGAGCGGCGATTACGGCGGGGTTCCCGTTCCTGGCCGCCCACAGCAGGGGAGTGTCGCCATCCCTGTTCCGCGCTCTCGGGTCGGCGCCAGCCTTTAAAAGGGCGGCGGCGACGGCGGGATTTGTGTTGAACCCGGCCGCCCGGTGCAAAGGGGTGTTGCCATACTCGTCTTTCGCATTCGGGTCGGCCCCGGCTTTGAGCAACACGGCGGTGACCTCGATGTCCTTGTTCCATCGGGCCGCCACATGCAGGGGGGTCAAACCCCATTTGTCTCGCGCACCGGGGTCTGCCCCTGCCTTCAAAAGGGCGGCGATTACGTCGGGGTTCCCGTTCCTCCTGGCCGCCAGGTACAGAGGCGTTTCGCCTTTTTTATTCCGCGCGTTCACGTCCGCTCCCGCCTTCAGACAGCGGGCGACGTCTCCCGCACCCGCACGCCTGAAGAACGACTCCGTGTTCCAGCCCTCGCATGAAACCTCCGCCGCCGAAGCCGCGCCCACCCAGGCGACGAACCAAAGAACGAGCGCCACACAAAACGGCTTGCCAAGCTTCATTGCCTCGCCTCCTCTTTACCTCGTATTCGGGAACCGCCCCGCCCGGCGATCCTTGAGCCAACTCTCGATGTAAAGCGTTTCGCTCGTCTCTTGCCCTCCCAACGTGCGATGTATGTTCTTATACCGAATCACAAAATCAAGGCTTCTTCAACACCCCCGCATCCGTGGCTTGCGCGCCAAGTGGTTGGCGGTTTGTTCCGGGCTGAGATCTGCTAAAGTCGACGGACATCCCTGTATCCTCTGCAAGGCTGGGTTTTTCAAACGAAAGGCGCGTCCTCCGCAAAGCAACAGGAAAAACGCAAACACCGCCTCCATCATGAAACCCTCGAGAAGGCCGGCGGCCTTGCCGTTTTCGCCCCGATCACGGGCCTTCCCGAACTTCGAAACGGTCTCATAGAAACTGGCGGAGGTTGAACGCCCCACTAAGCCGGAATATCATTGCCGTTCTCACCCGGGCGCAGACAAGCGATGTCGTGTTTGTGATCGATGTGTCGTGTTGCAATAGTGTTGACAATTATTATATCCAAGTCACATGACTAAATAATTCATTTATAAACAATGATTTATATTTCCATTGAATTGATATAGGCATGTTCGCGAAACATGTCATCCAGGCCCGGCTCGGCCTCTTCCAGGCGCGAGGCGCGTGCCGTCCCGGTCGCGATGAGATGGGACTTCAAGGGATGGGTGTCGACACCGGAAGTGCTATCCTTCTGAGCGTCGCTTCGGTTACAGATTTTCAGGTAAGGAAGACGGAATGGTTCGTGGAGTTGCTTTTCCTTTGGCAGGCAATGGCTTGGGGGCGGCCCGGGTGAAAGTGGTGGTTCTGACGGCCATCCTCGTATTCACGGGCGCCGGGTGCGCCCAAAAGGTGTTCACCTCCTCGCCGGGCGATCCGGCAAAACCCGCACGGGCCTGCCTCGCGGTAGATGAGGCGACGCCGCTCGCGATGAGTCCGGCCGACCGCGCGCAGTGCGAGCGCACGATGCGCGGCTGGTACGCAGAGACCTGGTACCCACGCCCCGATCCGGCGGACCGCTACGAGGGCGACGCGCAACTCGCCTATCTTCGCGCCAAGGCCCTTCGGTGCCGGCGCGCCGCTGACGCTTACCAGCTCAAAGGCAAGGCTCGCTGGACGGCGCTGATGCGTTGCCTTGTAATCGTCCGCAAGCGCTGAAGCGGGGGCTTGTGCGGGACCCTTCCAGACATGCCCTGCGCATTGCCCGGCAGCCGACCTCTTCACAGGACATCAGCAGCAATGCTCTCGGCGACGCTTTCCGCGGCCTCCTGCGCCGAGTCGCGCGCCAGGTGCGCGTAGCGCGCCGTCGTTTCCAGCTGGCCGTGGCCCAGGAGTTTCCCGATCATGGGCAGGCTCTCACCCAGCGCCAGGGCGCGGCTGGCGTACGAGTGGCGGAGATCATGGATCCGCACGCCCTCAAGGCCCGCGCGTTCCCTTATCGCCCGCCAGGCCTCGTCGATGTTCCTGAGGTGCGCGCCCGGCTTCCTGCCGGGAATGACCCACGGGTTGCCGGGGATGCGCGGAAGACCCGCGAGGAGCTCGACCGCCTGCGGCGGGAGCGAGATTACCCGCGCTCCCGTCTTGGAGTCGGGCAGCCTCAACTCCGCCGCGTCCAGCGCCACGTATTCCCAGCGCAGCTTGAGGACCTCGCTCCTCCGGCACCCGGTCAGGGCCAGGAGCCTGATCGCCGCCACGGCGGACGCGGACGCGCCGCCCCCGGCCTCCATCTCATCGAGCGTCTCTCCCAGTCGGTTGAACTCCTCATCCGTCAGGAACCGCTCGCGCCTGCGCTCGGGGAACTTGACGAGGGAGCGGCAGGGGTTCGAAGCTCCCTCGGGGACCATTCCCCAGCCCTCGGCCAGCCCGTACATCGAAGAGAGGATGCGGACCGCCATGTTCGCGACCGCGGGCGTCTCGTAGAGGCTCTGGTGGAGCTCGGCAGCCTGCGCGCGCTCAAGCGCCGCCAGCGGCAGCGAACCCAGGGCGGGCAGGATATGGCGCTCGACCACGGAGCGAGCCGCGGCGGCGGTGCTCGGCTTACAGCGCACCGGGACGTATTCGGTGAGGTAGCGCGCGCAGAGTTCGGCCACCGTGGGGCCTGCCTTGAGTCCAAGCGGCTTGGGGATAGCCTCCTCGCCCGCCTTGACCCTCGCGATGATGAGGGCGGCGCGCTTCCTGGCCTCATCGGCATGGATCACGCCGTGA
>Ga0209022_1001486_pt1 | contig 23837 bp, 19 predicted proteins | sample PinacodermPK_FD_187300 | JGI IMG/M metagenome (GOLD analysis project Ga0209022, IMG submission 187300) | Host-associated microbial community of the marine sponge Aplysina aerophoba from Gulf of Piran - sponge pinacoderm, lysed by proteinase... | ecosystem: Host-associated > Porifera > Sponge >...
CGCGCGGGTCGACGCCCTGGTTGATGGTGATGTCCTCGATGGCGTGGACCATGTTCTGGCTGACCACATCGAGGATCGCCGCCGCAGCCTCGTGCGCGCCCATGCCGAGCGGGGCGCTGATCTTCTCGGCGATGACGGCCGTCGCGCGCTCCGCATCCAGCGCGATGGTACCGCCGAGGAAGAAGTCGGCATCGATGTAGCCGAGGGCGAGCGCGGCGTCGGTCACGGTCGGCTCGGTGCCGCCTTGGCCGTAGCAGGCCGGGCCCGGCACGGAGCCGGCGCTGTCCGGGCCGACATGCAGCATGCCGCCCGGATCGACCCAGGCGATGGAGCCACCGCCGGCGCCGACACTGCGGACGTCGACGGAAGGAAACCCCGTCATGTGGCCACGGACGCGCGAGCCGAGCCAGGTCTCCCGGGTCCAGGGGATGCGCCCCTTGCGGACCAGCGAGACGTCGTAGCTGGTGCCGCCCGTGTCGGCGACGATGGCCATGTCCTCGGCGCCTTCGGCGGCGGCCAGGTTGCGGCCAGCCACGGGCGCCATCGCCGGGCCGGAGTTGAGCGAGTGGATGGGCGTCGCCGCCAGGTCGGCCGCATCGACCACGCCGCCCTGCGAGGTCACGGTGAGAAGCCGGCCGCTGAAGCCGGCCTCGCGCAGCCGCTCTTCCAGGGACGACAGGTAGCCGGTCATGACCGGCTTCAGGGACGCGTCGATGCAGGCGCTCGACGCCCGCCGGTACTCCCTGAGCGAGGGGTTGAGGCGGTGGGAGAGCGTGTAGGGCACACCCGGCAGATGGTCGTCCAGGAGCGCGCCGACCCTCTCCTCGTGGTCCGGATTGACGATCGACCAGAGCAGGCAGACCCCGACGGCCTCGACCTCGGCCGCCTTGAGCTGCTCGATCACGGCGCGGACGGCGTCCTCGTCCAGCGGCTTGTGGACCACGCCGTCGGCGCGCATGCGTTCCGGCACCTCGAAGGTGAGCCGGCGCGGCACCAGCGGGTCCGGGAACGGCACGGTGTTGTCGAAGGGATCGATCCGGCCGCCCTCGCGGAGCAGGAAGATGTCCGGATGCCCTTCGGTGGTGAGGAAGGCGGTCCGCGCCGTCCGCCCGGTCAGCACGGCATTGGTGGCGCGCGTGGTGGCGTGGAGGAAGAGCTCGCACTCGGCGAGCAGGGCGGCGCGGTCGCGCCCGTCGGCATCCGCCGCCCGCTGCAGCACCTCGAGGCAGCCCTGGACCGGATCGTCCGGCCGCGTCGGCGACTTGAAGAGACGGAAGGTTCCGTCCCCCGCCTCCAGCACGAGGTCGGTGAAGGTCCCCCCCACATCGACTGAAAGCCGCACCGACTGCCCTCCCATGACCGCGTTGCGGGCGCGCTATCCGGTCGCACCCTTGTCGAGCATGGGACCGGGGCCGTAACTCTGCAGCAGTTCGTCCACGTAATCTAGCACCGATCCCCAGTCGCATTCGCGGTGGTTGTGGCTGCGCACGACGTAGGCCGGTCCCATGTAGAAGCGCTCGTATTGCGCGTGGCGGCCGGCGAAGTCGCCGCCGAGCAGGTCCCACGCCAGCTTGTAGAGCTTGAAGCGATCGAGCGCGCCGTGCCCCGGCATCTGCCACAGCGCCTCGAACGTCTCTCGGGTGTCCTCGTTCTCCATGACCGAGATGTCGGCCGGCATCTGCAGCACGCCGCCGCCCGAAAGCTCGCGCACCTTGGAGCAGATGTGATCGTAGTTCTGGGTGCACCAGTAGATGGCCGCGTACATCATGTGCCGGTTGTAGTTCACGTAGCCGTTGCCGAGCTCCAGGAAGTCGTGGATCTGGCCCTGGATCATGCCGTCGATCATGCCGTACTGCGCGGCAAGATGGCCGATCTCGTCCCTCACCGCGGGCACGCCCGCGATGCCCGACGATTCCGTCATACGCCGCGCGAGACCGAGCAGCAGCCGCAGCTTCGAGCGGTAGCGGACGCAGGCCTGGTGGTTCGACAGCGTGTGGGCGGGGGTGCGGAAGTAGATCTGGCGGGAGAGCTCGATGTCGTCGAGGGTGAAGACGTACTCCCAGGGCACCTTGACCCCGTCGCAGACGACGATGCAGTCGCTCTCGTCGAAGCGGTAGGCCATCGGGTTGTCGACCTCGCTGACGGCGTAGCGCTCGAACGGCTTGCGCGACCACAGGCTCAGCCCCGGCGCGTTCGCCGGGATGACGCAGGTGATCGACTCCTTCTCGTGGCCCCTGGCGAGCGGCTGAATGTTGCCGATCCAGACGTGATCGCTGAAGGCGGCGCTGGTGGCCAGCATCTTGAGGCCGCTTACGACCACGCCGTCGTCCCGCTCCGCCGTGACGGCGAGCGCCGTCGGCACCGTGTCGGCCGCGCGGCCTGCGAAGCTCTCGTCCTTGCTGCCGGGCGGCGGTGTCACCGCGTGGGAGAGGAAGAGGTCGTCGCGCTTGCACTGCTCGTAGTAGGCGAGCAGGTTGGCGGCGAAGGGCCGGCTGCCGCTGTCGAAGACCTCCGGCTGCATGGCGGCGCCCGAGACGTAGCCGCCGATGAAGTCAGGCGAGCGGCCCATCAGGCCGTAGGTGAAGTCCGCGATGACCTCGGCCGAGCGCGACCGGCGCTCCAGGTCCTCGCGGGAGCGGGGCCGCAGGTGGTACATGGCGTGACGCGCGCCGTCCTCCTCGTAGCTCAGCAGGTCGCGGAAGCGGGGGTCGAAGCGGGCGTCGAACACCTTCGCGTAGGAGCGCGCCGCGTTGCGGAAGCCGGGATGGGTGGTGACGTCGTCGACCTTCTCGCCGCCGATGTAGACGGTGCGGCCGTCACGCAACGATTCCAGGTATTCGTCGCCGCTACGGATCATCGCTAATCTCTCTCCAACGGGGCAGGACGCTCGATCGGCTTGGTACGTGGAGACGGGAGGCAAGCATGAAACCGCCGCAGATTCCCCAGCGCGTCATCGATCGCGTGTTGCGCCGGCGCGGCCGGCTGCACGTGTACGAGAGCCTGGTCGCAGCATCCACGGCGCTCCTCGTGGTGGACTTGCAGGTCCATTTCATGCGCGAGGGTAGCCCGTCGGAGTTGCCGAGCGCACGGGCGATCGTGCCGACGGTCAACCGGCTTGCCGGCACGCTGCGGGCGCGTGGCGGGCACGTCGTCTGGGTGGTCTCGACTTACGGCCCGGACGAGGAGAGGAACTGGGCCAACCTCGACGTCGTCCTCGGCGAAGAGGCCGCGGCGGTCTTTCGCGGCGGGCTCAGCGAGGGCGCGGCGGGCCACGCGATCTGGCCCGATCTCGACGTGGGCGAGAGCGACCCGCTCGTTCACAAGAACCGCTTCGGCGGTTTCATCGGCAGCCAGGGGCGGCTCGCGCAAGTGCTGCGCGATCGCGGCGTCGACACGGTGCTGGTCGTCGGCACGGTCACCAACGTCTGCTGCGAGACGACCGCGCGAGAGGCTGCCGCCTACGACTTCAGGACGGTCATGATCTCGGACGCGAACGCAGGCCGCTCGGAGGAAGAGGACGCCTGGACCTATGCCGTCTGCTTCGCCACCTACGGCGACGTGCTGACGGCGGACGAGGCCATCGAACGCCTGGCCTGACGCGGACTTGCGCCGCGTCAGAGGTGCGCGCGGAAGAACGCCAGCGTGCGCTCCCAGGAGAGCGCGGCGGACTCCGGGTGGTGGGCGTCGTCCTGCTCGTTGAAGAAGGCGTGCTCGGCGTCGTAGCGATAGATCTCCACTGGTGACGCAGAGCCCTTCATGGTGTTCTCCAGCGCGGTCACGAGCTCCGGCGTGCACCACCAGTCGGTGTTGGCGAAATGCCCCTGGAACGGCACCGTGATGTCGGCCGGGTCAGCCTGCTCGCTCGGCGGGATGCCGTAGAACGAGACGCCGGCATCGCACGCGGGGATCTTCACGCAGGCGATGACGGTGAGCGCGCCGCCCAGGCAGAACCCGGTGACGCCGACCTTGTCGCAACTCTCCTTGAGCCGCGTGCATGCGCCGTGGATCTCGACCTCGGTCGCGCCCACCCAATCCAGCCCTTCCATCATGTGGTTGGCCTCGTCGGGCTCCTGCGTCACCCGGCCGTGGTAGAGATCCGGCGCGAGCGCGGTGAAGCCGGCCGCGGCGAAGCGGTCGGCGGTCCCCTTGATCTGATCGTTGAGGCCCCACCACTCCTGGATGACGACGAGGCCCGCGCGCGATCCCGGAGCCTCCGCCAGATATCCCTCCGCCTTGCTGCCGCCGGGGCAGCCGAACTCGATCATCTTGCCCATGTCATCCTCCCAACCGGCTGCCCACAGGCGCCGCCATTGCGGGCGCAAGACTAGGAGTCTGCCGTTCGCGAGGCAACGGAGGCGGAAGATACTCGGCCCCCGGCGGGCGGCGCAGACCATGACCCCGGCGAGAGTTCCGGGTTAAGCTCCGCAGGGAGCCGCCGGCTCCATCGAACGCCGGCGAGCACAAGGGAGACGGACGATGACCATGGTGCCGAAGGAGATCGTCGATCTCGGCCACACGATGTTTCACAACATGCCGAATATCGGCGGCGCGGCCGTGGCCTTCTGGCCGGTCAACTCCTTCGACGAGCTGGAGACGCTCAGCGACGGCAAGCTCTCGATGGAATCCCGCATGATGCTGCTGCCAGAGCATTGCGGCACCCACCTGGACGTTCCGCGCCACTGCACCCGGGGCGCCACCGACGTCGCCAACGTGCCGCTGGAGCGCCTGGTGCTGCCCGGCCATCTGCTGGACCTGACTCACAGGCAGAACGGCGAGGCGATCACCATCGCGGATCTCGAAGCCGCGGCCGAGGCCTCGGGGCGCGCGGTTCAGCCCGGCACGGCGCTCCTGGTCTGGGCCGGGGTCGAGGACGACTGGGGCAAGCCCGGCTTCACGCTGCAGCGGCCCTACGTGCCGACCGAGACGGCCAACTGGCTGGTCGAGCAGGACATCGCGCTCTTCGGCACCGACCTGATCGGCATGGACGACCCCACCGAGTGGTGGTGGCCGACCCATCGTGTCTGGCTGGAGGCCAACATCTGCATGGTGCAGCAGATGTGCAATCTCGGTGCGCTGGTGGGCAAGGAGTTCCTGTTCGTCGCAGCCCCGCTCAAGCTGCGCGACGGCACCGGCTGCCCGGTCCGGCCGATCGCGCTGGTGATGTGAGGGCAGGCTTCGGAGCACACGGTATCGACCGGCTTGCCGTCCCGGCCGCGTCATCTATATTTGTCGATCACGCCAAGAAGGTGGTTGGAGTGGGCCCCTGGGGTCGGACAGGTGGCTTGAAATGATTTGACCGGCGCGTCGGGCATTCGAAGGATCGACGCCCATGGCCAAGCACCGAGCCCACCGCACCCATAGCATCGCCTTCAAGCGCCAAGTCGTTCAGGAGTATCGCGCCGGCGAGACCCTGCACGGCCTGGCACGCCACCACGACCTCTCCCGCACCCTGATCCGGATCTGGGTGGACAAGTACGAGGCCCGGATCGCGGCGCTCGAGCGCCTTGTCGGCAAGCAGGCCCTGGAGCTCGAGTTTCTAAAGGGGGCTCAGCGGCACGGACGGCCGCCGAGAAACGCGCCCATGTCCGTCATCACCGGCCCCAAGGCCTCTCCGTCGCCGAAGGATGCCGACTGATGGAGATCGCGCGTTCTACTTACTACCGCGCTTCGGACGGATCGGCAGACGACACCGCCCTGGTCGAGGCCATGCACGCGATCAAGGACGAGTTCGAGGCCTATGGCTGGCGGCGCATGCAGGCGGCGCTCAGACTGTCCAACGTCAGCGCCTATGGGACAGGCTGAGGCATTTTCATAAGGGAGGATTTCTGGCTCATCGCAGTGACCGAAGGGAACGAAGATGAGACAGAAATCCACGCGCACCAAAGAGCCTGCCGAGAAGACGGTCCGTGACATTCGCCGCCGGACGCGCAAGCAGTATTCGGCGGAGGAGAAGATCCGCATCGTGCTGGAAGGGCTGCGTGGCGAGGACAGCATCGCCGCGCTGTGCCGGCGCGAAGGGATCGCGGAGAGCCTGTATTACAGTTGGTCGAAAGAGTTTCTCGAAGCGGGCAAGAAGCGCCTGGCCGGCGCCTCCGCGTTGCGCGGCCACGCGCGCAGGGGCGCGCGATGTACGCCGCATTCGCGGCCTAACGCAAATCCGTCAAAGACGGATTTGCTCCAGAAGCGCGTCTCTCGGCGTCACCGGCCGTCGGTCATGGCGCGCCTTCCCCCGCTGATTTAGGATAGGCCCGGATGCCGAGACGGCCGCTTGGCCGGCAGCCGTAACGCTAGGGAGTGAGGAGGACGCCATGGCCTTTCGCGTCGAGGAAACGACCATTGCCGATATTCACGCGGCGTACAGTTCAGGCGATCTTACCGCCGCGGAGCTGGTATCGCGCTATCTCGCGCGGATCGAGGCCTACGACCGGAATGGCCCCGCCCTGAACTCGGTCATCAACGTCAACGCGCGGGCAATGGAAGAGGCCGAGGCGCTGGACAAGGCGTTCGCCGGGGGCGGGCTCACCGGAGCGCTCCATGGCATTCCGGTAATCGTGAAGGATCAGATCGAGACGGCGGATATCGTCACGACCTTCGGCTCCGCCGCCGCCGCCGACTACCTGCCGGAGAAGGACGCGACGACCATCAGGCTGATGCGCGAGGCCGGCGCGATCATCCTCGCGAAGACGGCGATGCCCGATTTCGCGACTTCGTGGTTCGGCTACTGCTCGGCCATCGGCGAGACCAAGAACCCCTACGACCTCGAGCGTGATCCCGGCGGCTCGAGCGGCGGCACGGGCTGTGCGGTCGCCGCGAATCTCGGCGCAATCGGCCTCGGCGAGGACACGGGCGGCTCCGCGCGCCTGCCTGCGTCCTTCGACAACCTGGTGGGGCTCAAGGTGACGCCAGGCCTGATCAGCCGGGCCGGCATGTCGCCGCTCGTGGTCTTTCAGGATTCCGCCGGGCCCATGTGCCGCACGGTCACCGACCTGGCCAAGCTGCTCCAGGTCGTCGCCGGCTTCGACCCCGAGGATCCCTATACCTCGACGGCGGTCATTGCCGGCAACACCGATTATGTCGCCTGTCTCGACAAGGACGCGCTGGCGGGCAAGACCATCGGCGTCCTGCGTTCGGCCTTCGGCGATTCGTCCAATCCCGACGCGGCGGCGGTCAACGCGGTGATCGAGGATGCCCTGGGTTCGCTGCAGGGCGCCGGCGCAACCCTCGTCGACGTCGAGATCCCCGACCTCATGGACTACATCGTCTACTCGTCGCTCTACATCAATCATTCGCGGAGCGCGATCGACGAGTTCATCGCTTCCCGCCCTTCGTTGAATGTGGAAAGCATCGGCGCGCTCTACGAGGCCAAGCGGTACCACCCGATGCTCGACCTGTTCGAGGACATCGCGCAGGGTCCGGAAGACCCCTATTCGGACCCGGAGTACTACCCGCGCTACACGACCTCGGAGAAATTCAGGCGGGTCGTGGTCAATCTGATGGGCAAGGCCGGCGCCGACGCGCTGGTTTTCCCGACGACCCAGGTGCAGTCGCCGCGGCGCGACGATCTCAACGCCGGGCAGTGGAGGACTCTCGAGTTCCCCACCAATACGCTGGTCGGCGCACAGACCTGGATGCCGGCGATCAGCGTGCCGGCCGGCTTCACGCCGGGCGGCGTGCCGGTGGGCATGGAGATCCTGGGCCTGCCGTACCGGGAAGGCGACCTGCTGGCGCTCGCCTACTCCTTCGAGCAGGCGACGCAGCACCGCTTGGCGCCGGCTTCGACGCCCGAGCTGGACTGACCGACAGAGCGTTTCCGCATCACGCGCCGGAGCGGGTGGCCACGCGCCGCGCCAGCACGTCGAGCGCGAGCGCGCCGACGATGATCGAGCCCTTGATGATGTCCTGGTAGAAGACGCTGATGTCGAGCAGGACGAAGCCGTTCGATATCGTCGCGATGATGCCGAGGCCGATGACCGTCCGCCACATCGAGCCGAAGCCGCCGGCGAGCGAGGTGCCGCCGACCACGACGATGGTGAGCACGTCGAAGATGATGACGGGGTCGAGGTTGGCCTGGGCCGAGTTGAGTTGGGACGCCGTGAGCGTGCCGGCGACGCCCATGCAGACGCCGGACAGCACGTAGGTGCTGCCGATCACGGTGCGCACGCGGATGCCGGAAAGCCGGCTCGCCTCCCGGTTGCCGCCGACGGCGTAGATCGCCTCGCCGTAGACGGTCTTGGCCAGCACCAGCCCGCCGACCAGCAGGAAGCCGATCAGCATCATCCCCGAGAAGGGGAAGCCGTGCCAGCGGCCTGCGCCAAGATCGCCGAAGGCCATGTCGGGCACGACGAAGGCCGCGTTCTTGGTCACCACGTAGGTGACGCCCCCCAGGATGAACCCGGTGCCCACCGTCGTGATGAAGGGGTTGATGTTGACGCCCACCACCAGCACCGCGTTGAGCAGGCCGACGACAAATCCCGCCGCGATGGCGGCCATGAACGCATAGGCCGGGTCCACCACGGTGCCGACCCCGGCGGCCACCACCGCGCAGAGCGAGTAGCCGGAGGCGATGGAAAGATCGAAGCCGCCGGTGAGGATCACGTAGGTCATGCCCACCGCCATGATCCCGGCCGGCGCCCACTGAGACAGCATGTTGAAGATGTTGCCCTGGGAGAGGAACGCGGGATTGCCGATGGAGACGACGATCACAAGGATCACGAAGGCGACGATGATGCCGTAGGTGCGGAACGCGATGCCGCCGTAGCGCCGCAGCCGCTCCGCGCCGCTCTCCGCGCGGCCAGCGCTCTCGGGCGGCGGGCTCCCCTCGCTCATGCCGCCGCCTCTCCGTCTACGTCGAAGGTCATGGCGAGGACCCGCTCGAGCGAGAGCTCCGCGCGCTCCAGGATCGCGGCCTGCTGACCCTTGGCCAGCACCAGGACTCGGTCGGCCACCTCGACCACCTCCTCGAGTTCCGACGAGACCATGATGATCGCCATGCCCTCGTCGGCGAGCCGCCGCATGACGGCGAACATCTCTCCCTTTGCGCCTACGTCGATGCCGCGCGTGGGCTCGTCCATGAGCAGCACCCGCGGGCGGCGGTGGAGCCACTTGCCGACCACGAGCTTCTGCTGATTGCCGCCCGAAAGCGTGCCCGTCGGGGCGCCCAGACGGCGCGGATCGAAGGCGAGCGAGGTGGCGATCGCCTCGGCCGCCGTCTTGCGGCGTCCGCTTCGCACGATGGCGCCGGGCGCGATGCCGCGCATGTCGGTCATGGTGACGTTGACGAAGCCGCTCTGGCTCAACACCAGCCCTTGGCCCTTTCGGTCCTCGGGCGCGAGCGCGATCCCGAGCGCCAACGCCCGGCCGACCGTGCGCGGCAGGGGTTGCGTGCGGCCGTCGATGGTGAGCGTTCCCGTGGCGCCGGGCTGGGTGCCCGCCAGCGCACGCAGCAGCTCGGTCCTGCCGGCACCCACCAGGCCCGCGATCCCGAAGATCTCGCCGGTGTGGAGGACGAACGAGACGTCCCGCACCTTGTCGGGCACCGAAACGCCGTCGACGCGAAGGAGCTCGTCGCCCTCGGCGGCGCAATGGCGTGCGGTGGGCGCGCGCAGCTCCGTCCCCAGCATGGTGCTGACCAGCTTCTCCTTGTCCCATGCGGCGACGTCGGCCGTGGCGACCATCTCGCCGTCGCGCATGACCGAGATGCGGTCGCACAGCCTCAGCACCTCGTCCAGATCGTGGGAAATGTAGATGACCGACGCGCGCTCGTCGCGAAGCCGGCCCACGGTCTCGTAGAGCCGCTCGCGCTCTTTGGGTCCGAGCGACGCCGTGGGCTCGTCCATGATGAGGATGCGATGGTCCGCCTGCAGCGCCCGCATGATCTCCAGCATCTGCTGGTTCGCCACCGAGAGGTCGCCAGCGCGGACTCTCGGCTGGATATCGACGCCGAGGCGGTTGCCGAGCTCGCGGAAGCGCTGTTCCATCGCGCGGCGCTTCAGCAGGCCCCCCCGCCGCAAAGGGCGGCCGAGAAACGCGTTCGACGCCGCGGACATGTCGGCCACGACGGTCAGTTCCTGGTAGATCGCGGCGACGCCTGCGCGCTGCTGGGCGCGCGGGCCGTGGTGCTCGACCGCGACGCCGAAAGTCTTGACGCTGCCCGCGTCAGCGACATAGGCGCCGGTGAGGACCTTGATCAGCGTCGACTTTCCGGCGCCGTTCTCGCCGACGAGACCGTGGACCTCGCCCTCGCGGAGTGTGAAGTCGACCTCCTTCAGCGCCTGCACGCCCGGGAACGATTTCGAGACTCCCTCGACGCGCACCGCGTCTTCGCCGGCGGTCGATGTCAGGGGCGGGTCAATCCGTCCCTCCACTCGTCATAGCGTCACGATCGGGCTCGTCACGATCAGGACAAGGGCGCCGGGGCGGGGCGCGCGTCCCCGCCCCCAAGCGCGGGGCGCCCTCAGTACTTGGGTTCGCCCATGGTGTCGGCGTTTTCCTTCGTGATGATGATGGTGCCGGGGCCGTCGGCCACCGCCGGCAGGTCCGCTTCGTTGATGTAGCCGTTGATCGGCTCACCCTCGAGCGCGGCGATCAGCGCAACGGCGGCGTAATAGGACTCCTCCCACGGGAGCAGCACCGTCGTCTCGTTGTAGACGCCGGCCTGCACCTTGGCGATGCCGTCCTTGGTGGCGCCGATGGAGTAGATCCTGATGTCGGTGCCCGGCATCTTGCCGGCTGCCTGGATGGCCTGCTCGACGCCCCGCGACATGTCGTCCCAGGACGAGAGGATCACCGTGATGTCGGGATGCGCGAGCAGCGCGTTTTGAATTTTCTCGAGTGCCACGCGCGGGTCGAAGTTCGCCGGCTGGTCCACGACGATCTCGGCGTTCGGGAATTTTTCTGCGCCCTGCTGGATGGCCTTCTCCCAGAAGCCGAACAGATCGGAGCCGACGAAACCGCCGACTGCCGCGACCTTGCAGGGCTCCGTACAGGATGCCAGCGCGTGATCGACGTGCGCGTTGTAATAGGCTTGGCGCTGCATGGTGACCGTCGCCGCCAGCCCCGCGGAATAGTCGGCGTCATCGCACATGGGCAGATCGAGCGAGACGGTGGGCTCGTCCAGCGGCTCGAGATGGCGCTTCCACATCGAGCATGCCGGCGCGGCCGCGGTCGGCGCGAACAGGTAGCCGTCGAAGCCCTCGGTGATCGCGTTCTGCACCTGCTTGATCTGCGTCGCCGGGTTGAAGTTGGCGGCGAAGCGCTTGTAGGCGAACCCGTACTTCTGGGCGGCCGCCTCCAGCCCTGCGCGCCGCGCCGAGCAATAGGGGTTCTGGCCGCACTCGGTCAGATAGGCGATCCGGTATTCCTTGGACGGCGTGATGTTGCGCGCATCGAACTCGAGGATCTTCTTCGCGTTCGCGGCGGCATCGCCTGCCTCTGCGCGGGTGGCGTCCAGCGTCGCCAGCAGTGCCACCCCGACGCCGAGCGCGAGCGCCGCCGTCAACGAGCCCGCCAGCACGCGACGCACTCCCTTACCCAAGCTCTTCATGTCATTCCCTCCCTTGTTGGTGCAGTTCCCACCAGGCCCGCCGAAACAGTCGATCGGATGCGAGCAAAGCAGGCAGTTGCCGAGGTTCCCACTCGGCTGCAGTCCGGTCAACCGGCGCTCAAGGATCGTATCGTGGAAAGGGTCGCGTTGCCTGGGCCAGGCTCCGGTCGCAGCCCAGCGTTGCTAGGTGTGGAGCATCAACAGGTTGTCCTGAGGCAGACGAAGTCTGCTGATGGGTGTATTGGCCTTCAGGCTACCATGAGGCCTGTGCCAGTTGTATCGGTGGAGCCAGTGCGGCAGCTGCTGTGCGCGTTGGCCTGAGTTCCGGTAGGCACGTGCGTAGGCCCATTCGCGCAGGGCGGTCTGGATGAAGCGCTCGGCCTTGCCGTTGGTCTTTGGCGTGTATGGCCTGGTCCGGATGTGCTTGAGGCCGAGGGTTCGGCAAGCGTCACGGAAGGCGAAGGCCTTGTAGCAGGCGCCGTTGTCGGTCATGACGCGGCTGACGCTGACGCCGAGGCTCTTGTAGTAGTCGAGGGCGGCCTTGAGGAAGGCGGTGGCGCTCTCCTTCTTCTCGTCGGGCATGATCTGGCTGAAGGCGACACGGGAGTGGTCGTCGATGCAGACGTGGAGATACTCCCAGCCGATGCCGCGTGAGTTGCTTTGGCCGGTGCGATCGCCGGTGACGCGATGGCCGGGGCGGTCGAAGCGGCCGAGCTTCTTGATGTCGATGTGGATGAGCTCACCGGGGTGCTCGCGCTCGTAGCGCCGGACCGGCTCGGCCGGCTCGAGCGCGCTCAGGCGGTTGAGACCGAGGCGCCGCAGCACACGGCTGACGGTGGCGGTGGAGACGTCGAGTTGAGCTGCGATCTGCGCGCCGGTGCACCGTTGCCGGCGTAGTGCGGCAATCTGGCGGACCACCGGCGCGGGCGTCGGCCGGCGCAACTTATGCGGTCGTGACGAGCGGTCCTCAAGGCCTTGGCTTCCCTCGGCGCGGAAGCGCGCGACCCACTTGCGCACGGTGCGCTCGCAGACCCCGACCTCCGTGGCCACGGACGTCGGGGTCTGCCCCTGGTCGATGACCCGTCGCACGATCTCGGCTCGACCGCGCGGCGCGAGTTTTGCATTCTTATGAACGTTCATCCGGGGCTCTCTTCTCGGTCCGTTGACAGGAGTTCATCACCCATCAGCTTCCGAGATTCGGTCCCGGATGGACAACCTATTGAGAGATCACAGCTAGGCCGTGGACTCATCAACTCGCAGCCAGATGCGGATAGTAGCGATTTTGATCATGGCGAGGTAATTGGCGTCGAGTTTTTCGTAGCGTGTTGCGATGCGCCGGAACTGTTTGAGTTTGTTGAAGAAACGCTCGAGTAAATGCGCAGCGTGACCTGGAAATCCTGAGCTCGCTTTCCGGCGTCGGCAGGATCGTCCTCGCCACGCTGCTGGCAGAAGCACACGATCCTCTGCGCCGGAGAGACTATCAGGCCCTGCGATGCCTGGCCGGCGTCGCTCCCGTGACCAAGCGGTCCGGCAAGTCGCTGATCGTCATGCGCCGTCTCGCGTCTCACAACCGGCTTCAGGACGCCGTCTACCGGCCTCTCGCAATCTTATGACCTCGGATATACCTCGGCTTCGAGCTTCGGCGGGCTCGACCCGGCGACGATCACCCACGGGACGACCGGGTACACCGTCACGTCGGTCTATGTTTCTCTGAGCACGTCGGGCAACACGGTCCTGACTCACCAGCTGACCGTGACGGTCACCGGCGGCGAGCTGCCCGACGGGACGGTGGTGAACCTCGGCGGGACGGAGTTCACGGTCGGGACCGGCAGCGAGAGCGTGGCGGTCGGCCAGGAAAAGTGGAACCTCGCGGACCTCGGCACACCGCTGCGCTGGTTCAAGGACCAGAAGGTGACGGTGAGCCTGGCGTTGCCCTCGACCGACGCGACGCTGGCCGCGCTGGCGCTTGCGGACGGGGACGGCGCCGCGGTGCCTCTGGCGCCGGCGTTCGCCGCCGGCGAGACGCGCTACGGGGCCTCCGTCCGAAACCCCGTCTCCCGGGTGACGGTGACGGCGACCCCGAACCACGCGGCCGCCGAGCTCGAGTGGCTCGACGGGGACGGCAACGCGCTCGCCGACGCGGACGCGGACGCCGACGGCTTCCAGCTCGACCTCGCCGTGGGCGACACCGTGCTGACGGCGAAGGTGACGGCGAGCGACAACACGACCGTCAGGCGCTACACGGTGACGGTGATGCGCGCGCCGGCGCCGCCGGTGCCGACCGCCGGCAGTCTCGTGTCGAACACCGGCATTACCGGGGGCGCCGGCACCTACCTCATCCTCGCGCAGAGCTTCGAGACGGGCGACAACGCCGCCGGCTACGCCATCGCCAACGTCCAGCTGCCGATGGGGACCGCGGCCGGGAGGACCACCGTCGTCACCATCCGCGAGGACGACAACGGAGCGCCGGGCGGCCTCGTGACCACGCTCGCCAACCCGGCGAGCCTCGCATCGAATGCCCTGAACACGTTCACGGTGCCGCCCGGCACCACGGTGGAGCTGGACGCGGAGACGACCTACTGGGTGAGCGTCAACGACGTTTCGCAGGCCTCCATATCGGTCACGGCGTATTTTACGGTCGTCGCGAACGGCGACGACACGGGGGCCTCGGGCTGGTCGATCGGAGACAAGATCCTGTCCCGGGCTGAGACGTCGTCGACCTGGACCGAGACCGCGGCCTCGCTGATGCTCGCCGTCAACGGCGCCGCGAAGACCGCGGCCAACACCGCGGCCACGGGCGCGCCGTCGGTCTCGGGCGCGCCGCAGGCGGGCGAGCGGCTGGTGGCGGGGATCGGCACGATGGTCGACGCGAACGGCCTGCCCGCCTTCCCCTCGGCGTTCTCCTTCCAGTGGGTGCGGGTGACCTACACCGTCGGCACGAACCCGGTGCAGGACGAAGCGGGCAACGGTGCGGAGGCCCTGGTCGACGAGACCGTGACCAACAACACCGGCGGCGCCGACACCACGGCGCCGGTGCTGGTGAGCGCTGTGGTGCAGGCGCGGGGCGACACCATTGTTCTCATCTTCGACGAGGACCTCGACTTCACGGGAACGGACCTGCCGGACAAGAGCGCCTTCACGGTCGAGGTGGACGGCCTCGCGGTGAGTGTGAGCAGCGTCTTCGCGTCGTCGACCGATCGACTCAACCTGTTCGTGTCCCTCGTGATCGATGGGAACCAGACGGTGACGGTGAGCTACGCGAAGCCGAGCTCGGGCGAGGTAATCAAGGACGCCGCGGGCAACGAGACGGAGGACTTCACCTACACCGAGGTCACCAACAACTCGAATTTCGACTTCGCGCCGTCGCTGGTGAGCGCGGAGGTGGACGGCACGACCCTGGTGCTGACCTACAGCGAGGAGCTCGACACGGGCTCGGTCCCGGCTACGGGCGACTACGGGGTCGCGGTGGACGGCGGCGCGGAGACCGAGCCGTCGAGCGTGAAGGTCTCCGGCAGGAAGGTGACCCTGACCCTGACCGATGCGGTGGGCGAAGAAGCCACGGTCACCGTCTCCTACACCCCCGGAACGAACCCGATCCAGGACGCCGGCGGCAACGACGCCGTGGCGTTCACCGGCCGCGCGGTGAGCAACGACACCCCGGAGGCGGAGAAGGGCGAAGTCCGGATCACCGACGGGTATGACAAAGTCTTCGACCCCGAGGACGGCGACGCCGAGGGCCGGCTCGAGGTGTTCTACAAGGGCGAGTACGGCTCGGTGTGCGACGACCGCTTCGACCGCGACTTCGACGACCCCGGCACCCCCGGCGACACCACGAAGGTGCCCAACCAGGCGGCGCGTCTGGCCTGCCGGTGGGCGGGATTCGAGACCGGCGCGATGGTCTCCAACGCCGGCAAGCTCGCGCAACCGCTGGAGATCTGGCTCGACGACGTGCGCTGCGTCTCGGCGACCGACAAGCACTGGAGGCCGGCGGGGTCTCCGGATCCGACCGGGCTGCACCACTGCTACAACGCGGGCGTCGGGCGCCACAATTGCACGCCCAAGGAGGACGTGTGGCTGGAGTGCACCGGCAAGCTCGAGAGCGCGACGCAGGAGGAAGAGGCGGCGCTGACCGCGACGTTCGAGAACGCGCCGTCGAGCCATGACGGGACAAGCGCGTTCACCGTGCAGCTCGCGCTGAGCGCGCCGATCGCGAACACGGCGGCGGACCTCAAGGACAACGCGATCGAGGCGACCGGCGCGACCCTCGACAGCGTCGCCCAGGTCGACGGGCGCTCGGACCTCTGGGCGCTGACGCTCACGCCCGGCGGGACCGGCGCCGTGACGGTGAGCGTCGACGCGACCGGCGCCTGCGGCGATCCGGGCACGCTCTGCACGAGCGACGGCAACGCCCTGTCGGAAGACGCGACGACCACGATCGCAGGCCCGGCGGTGGCGCCGCTCACCGTGCGCTTCGAGGACGGGCCGGGCAGCCACGACGGGTCGAGCGAGTTCACCGTCGACATCGTCTTCAGCGAAGTCCCGGCAGGCCAGAACAACCATCGGAAGATCCGGAACGCGCTCACCGTGAGCGGGGGGACCGATCTCCGCATGACCAGGGTGGGGACCGACAAGGCGCACCGCCGGGTGACCGTCGAGCCCGACGGGGACGGGGCGGTGCGCCTGTCCATCGCACCCACCCTCGACTGCGCGGACGCGAACGCGCTCTGCACCGCCGATGGCGGCAGGCTCGAATCGCCCGTCGCAATCAACATCCCGGGCCCGGACGCCCAGACGGTGCTGCGGATCGAACCGCTCACCGCCCAGTTCACGAACCTGCCCGACGAGCACGACGGCTCGACCCGGTTCAGCGTGGACATCGTGTTCAGCGAACGGCCGGCGGGCGTCAACAACAAGCAGATCCGAGAGGCAGTGCGCGTCGACGGCGGAACGAAGCGGCAGATGAAGCGCGTCGACGAGAGCTTCAAGCACCGCAGACTCCCCATCGACCCCGACGGGTACGGAGAGATCACGGTGTCGCTGCCGGCGACGACCGACTGCGCGGCTGCGAACGCGCTCTGCACGGATACCGGCGGCATGCTCGAGCAGTCCATCAAGACCACCATCCCGGGGCCTGTCGCGATCAGCGTCGCGGACGCCGAAGTCGACGAGGGGCCGAACGCCGTGCTCGCGTTCGCCGTCACGCTCGACCGGGCCCGCACGAGCCAGGTCCGGGTCGACTACGCGACCGAAGACGGCACGGCCACGGCGGGCGCCGACTACACGGCGGTGTGGGGCACGCTCACCTTCGCCGCGGGGGAGAGGTCGAAGACGGTCAACGTGCAGGTGCTCGACGACGCCCATGACGACGACGGCGAGACGGTGAAGCTCAAGCTCAGCAACGCCGTCGGCGGCCGGATCGAGGACGGTGACGGCGACGGTGACCGGGCTCTATCCCTACGGGCGCTACCGGGTGAACGAGCGGGTGACGGTGTGGGGCACGGCGGGCTACGGCGCCGGCACGCTGACCCTGACGCCCGATGGAGACCAGCCGCTCGAGACGGACATGGATCACCGGCAACGTGGCCGCCCATGTGGGAGGCGTGCAGGCCTCGCTGCTGGCCGCGCAGCGCCTGCTCTACCGGCTCCACCGCGCCGGGCTTGCCTGGGGCACCTTCGGCTCGGGCGCGCTCTGCGGACGCTATCCGATGCCCATCATGAAGAAATCGCAGTACCGCTGGCAGATGACCCAGCCGGTGCCCGCCGTCGATCCGTTCACCGGCTGCAACCCGACCGGGCGCTCCTCGGTGCTCTGGGAGACGCTCCGCGAACTGCCGGTCGCGGGCGAGAATTTTGGCTACCTGCTCTGGAGAAAACGGACATGCTGCCTCCTCTGAACCGGGCGGAAACGGCGTGGGCCAGACCCATTGTCGCCGGTTTCGTTTGCCTGTTCCTGCTCAGTGCATGCGCCTGTCCGGCCCGCGCGGACGATACCCCGGCATCGCCGGAGTCGCAGGCGCGCGACCTTGCGGCCGAGGTGCTGCGCAAGGCGGGAGACGGCGATCTCGGCGCCTGGACCCGCTCGATCGTCGAGCGCGCGCTGGAGCGCGCCGGCGAAACCGCGCGGCAGACCGTGCCTGGCCGATCGGGAGAGACTTCGCCCCTTCCGGCCGAACGCCACGCGGCAAGCCTTGCCGGGGCTACGACCGGGCGTGCCGGCACGGCCGAAATCCTGATCTTCACCAGCCTTTCGGTGCCGGCGGCGAGCTGGCGGCAATGGGCGCGCGAGGCGGCCCGGACCGGTGCGCCGTTGGTGCTGCGCGGCGTCGGCGAGGGCAGCCTGCCCGATACCGCGAAGCGGATCGGCGAGCGCCTCGGCGGCGCGGAGGCCGGGGTCGCCATCGACCCGCGCCTGTTCCGCCTGTTCGGCGTGACGCGCGTGCCCGCGGTGGTCGTGGTCCCGGGCGGCGTGCCGGCCTGCCGGAGCCGGGGCTGCGCCGACGATCCCGCGCCGCCCCACGACCTGGTCACCGGCAATATCGGGCTCATTGCAGCGCTGGAGGCGGTTGCCGACGAAGGATCGGCAGGACGGGAAACTGCCCGCCAAAGCCTCGGACGCATGGGGCGGGAGCCATGACGGCGCGGGCGATATGCCGGAGAGAGCGGGCGACCCGGCTGCTCGGCCAGGCGCTCGTGGCGGCGGTCTTCGGGTTTCTGTTGTGGATCGTCCTCGGCGGCGGGGCGCAGGCAGGCGATCCGGGGGCGGAAGCCCGCGCTATCGGTAATGCCGGTACGGCAGCGGCCCGCGCCATCGCGCGCGACTCGTCCAATGCGGCGAACGTGCCGGGCTATGCCGGGACGAACCTGCCGGAGCGCAGCATCGGCGCGAACGCGCTGGAGGACGAGGGCCGGGCGCGGCTGGCCGATCCGGACGATCCGGGTGGTGCGGCGGGACGGGCAGTCGTCGAAGGCGTGACGAGGCGCCCCGCGGCGGACGTGCCGGCGAACGATCCGCTGGTGCAGCGTTCGGAGGGCATCGCCGATTCGCCGCAATCGGCGGCGCACGGTGCGGACGGCCTGGCTTCGGGCAGCGCGACGGCTTGCGGGGCCGAACTCGAAGACGCCCAGGACGGCGGGTCGTGCGGGTCCGTGCGCTATTGCGTCGGCGCCGGCTGCGAGACGGTGAGTCCGCAATCGAACACCGGCTTCGCCAACGCGACGACGCGGCTCAACATGGCGGTGGAGCTGGGCGGCGAGGAGTTCGACCGGGGCAACCTGGAGTTCTTCAAGGGCACGCGCCGGCACTGCCACATCAAGCTGTTCGGGCTGGCGAACTGCTGCAAGAACTCCGGCCTGCTGGTGGGTCTCGGCAACTGCTCCGCCTCGGAGCGCGAGCTGGCGGAAGAGCGCAACGCCGGCAACACCCACTATCTCGGCAAGTACTGCTCGAAGCGCACCTTCTTCGGCGCCTGCATCCGCCGCTCGCGCGCCTGGTGCGTGTTCGGCTCGAAGCTTGGGCGCATCCTGCAGCAGCAGGGCCGCGCGCAGCTCGGCATCGGCTGGGGCAACTGCCGCGGCCTGACGGTCGCGGAGATCGAGGGGATCGACTTCGCCGGCCTGGACCTCTCCGAGTTCACGCAAGACCTGATGGACGCCTCGAAGGAGCCGTCGGTCTCCCTGCCCGACGCCGGCGACACGGGCGAAGCGATGCGCACGCGCATCCGCGATTTCTATCAGCGGGGCCAGTGATGGCGCGCGCCGTCATGCGGGCGCTGAAACGCGTCCTCGCCGCCACGACCGTGTGGGCGGCTCTCGGCGCGTCCGTGGCGGGTGCGGAATGGCGGTCCTGGTGCGGTGATCCCGGATCGGGCCCGGGACAGGCTCCGGCTTCCGGGACCTCTCTCGGCTGGCATTTCTATTGCGACAGACAGGACGGAAACGACGAACCCGCGGCCCCGCCCTCGACGCGGTCGAGCAGGGTCTTGCCAGAGGCAACGGGCGCGAGGATCAGCGGTACGGCGGGCGGGAGCGTCGCCCGGATATGCTCAATCGTGCCGGGCCACTCGACCTCGCCGAGCGGGGCGTGAACCGCCACCAGCTGGGCGCGGGGAACGATCCGCGACAGCAGGATGGTCATGGCCTGGCTGTCCTTGCCGCCGCTGGTCGAGATCGCGACGAGGGCGCCTGCGCGGATCGTTTCCCTGCACTCCGAAGGAAGGCGAATGTCGGCGGGGCCGGTGGGCATGGGCAGATCTCCCCGTTGGTGGTGCGGGGACACCTTTCGGCCCCCCGGAATCCGCCCGGGGAACGCTGCCCGCCACCTCTTGCCGGCGCGGGCCCCTGCCGCCGGCCGGGAGCGGCGGTTCCGCGGCGAAAGCGTCAAATGGGAGGCCTGGCCTTCAAGCGGTGGGCCCGCCGTGCGAAATTGCACCGTGCCGCAGGTTTGCGGTGTCGATTGTCTTGAGAGGAAAGGCGCCGCCATGGGGCCAGCGGAATTGGTCCAGGCCTGTCTGGACGAGATGCGCGATTCGGGCGGGTTCGCCGCCGCCGGCGAGTTGGCGGAGACGCACAGGGTTGCGCTGCTCGGGACGGTGGGTGTTGCCGCGGTGCTGATCGGCTATGCGCTGGGCGTGCATGACAGCGACCGGGACAACGCTTTGGAACTGTTCGAGGCCGTGATCCGCGAGGCGCTGCAGGACGAGGAAGGCAGCGGCCGCATCGGGGCGCGGTTCCTGGACGAGGCGGCGAGAGCGATGCGCGTGCTGGCGTTTACAGAACGGCTCGATCCGCCGACGATCCACGATCTGGCGCGGGCCTATGCCCGGGCCGGCGCGGAGGCGCCGCCCGAGCTGGTGCAGCACGTGATCGGGCATATGGACGAGCTGACGAAATCCGGCCGGCTGCCTTTCGATCCGGATTCGGAAATCGAGCGTATGCGCTTGGTGCTGGATCTGGACGAGCACTACCTGCACCGGAAGCTCGACGAGCGGATCGGCGTCCTGCCGGAAGAGTTGCGGGCGGCGTTCGCCTACGAGGTCGCGTGCCGGGACGAGGCGGTCTGTGGCCGGATCGCGATGTACTGGCTGCTGGACGGTTCGCAGGAAGTGCGGCTGGCGGCGGCCGAGGGGTTCCGCGAACGGGCGCGGAGGGAAATCGTCGAGCCGGTCTCGGCCGCGTTGGTGCCGCTGATCCGCAACTGGATGCCGGCGGACGCGGGGCGAACGCTGCTGGACGAGGCCCTGGCCGAAGCGCGGCGTCGCGAGCTGGTCGCGCCCCTGCCGCGACCGGAACGCCGGCGGGCGGAGATCTACGGCTCGATCCCCGACAAGTGGGGCACGCAGATGCTGCGCGCGGTCTTGCAGGGAGGGGACGAACCGGCCCTTGCGACGGTCGTTACGGAATTGGGGCGGGGGATCGCGGAGGCCGTGGTGATACCGGGCATGGAAGCGATCGGGGAGTTCATGGATTCGGACGTATTCGACACGATGATCGAAATTCCGTGGGAAACGTTCGAGGAGCAGGTTGCCGTGGCGCTGGCCGAGGGCCTTGCTCTGGAACAACCGCCGGCCGCGGGTCTTGTCGACGTCGCGCTTTCGTGCGGGATGTGGGAGTTGCGGCCGCGCGCGGTGACCGCGCCGGAGTGGTTGTCGGAACTGGATCCGGGCGACGAGATCGCCGCACTGCCCTCGCCGGTGCGAGAAGAGTTGGTCGGCGGCAGCGCGGCGTGGCCGGACGACTACCGCGTGGTGAAGGGCTGGTCGGGGGGAACGGCGATCCTGCAGGACGCCATGGCGGAGACCGACGACGCAGACCGGGCGAGGGCCGGATTTTTCGCCCGGCTGGAGTCGCGGCGCGAGGCCTGGGCGCTGCGGATGCTGCGCAGCGCGCATGTGCTGAAAGGCGCCGGAAACGTTGACTGGAACACCTTCGCGGGGACTGCGAAGGCCCTGTTGGACGGCCGGACGCTGGAGACGATCCCGATCATGGAGTATGTCTGGGAAAGGACCAACAGGGACCTGGCGAAAGAGGAGCTGCTACGAGGACGTGAATGACCGCAGCGACAGCATGACCCGGACGAGAATAGCGGCTCGTCTGGCGCGTTCGAGACACCGCGCCTTCATGGCCGGATGGCTCACGTCATGGACAGATGGCGTCAGGCGGCACCTGGATGTTGAAACCGGCCGGTTCCTATTCGATGACGGATGTCCGCTTCCGCGGCGGCCGATCCCGGGAAAATCGCAAGGCCACCACCGGGTTCGGGGCACGACTGCTTCCGGTCAGGACGCCGGATCGCGTATGCGGCAAGAAAGTCGTGGGACAACAGACGCGCCACAACAAATGGACAACGGTATGGGCGCAGAAGTAGTTTGTCAGCTACGCCGAAGAATAGAAAACTGGGCTTTGTAGACTTTGGGTCCCGCAACTAACGAAAGTGGTTCAATGGGGGCGTTGTAAGATTATCGTGGAGAGCTCGATATCACACTTCGATCGCACTTTGCTCTATGGACTGTGCTCAGACAGCAAAGCCCACACTGGCCTAATGGTGTTCTACACCGGACTTGGGCTACCCGACTACTGTTCTGCAATGGTTCGCGACCCGTCGCCAAAATGCGGTTACATAATTGACCGTGAATTTGCATCGGAACTTCAAGCGGCGCTGCGAGTCAATCCGTCGGTTCACGATGGAGCGATATTGTGTGGGCGGAAGTCGGCCAAGAACAAGTACCGGGTAGCAGGCTGGTCATACCGACTATATCCGCCTGCTTTTAGTGGGGCCTCTATTCCGAACAAGGGATCGGCGCTTAACAGCGGTCTGGCCATGTCTCGCGTGGATTCCGTGGATAAGGTGTTGTTCTGGTCATCGGGGAAAGGCTGGTGTTTTGAGGGTGGTACCGTCTTGGGTCCAATCCAAGGATGAAACGTCCTTTCGTGATTCTTGTAGTCCTGGTGGTTGCGGCGACATGGGCCACGATGGCTGCGGTGGAGGGACTGCCAAGCACAATCTGGGATGGCGTGATTCCCATCTTGAGCTCCATTGGCTTGGCAACGGGTTTGTCATTCACATACCAAAAGAGACTATGGCACTGGCGGTTGGTGCAGCAGCTGTTGGCGAAGACGCCAGATCTAAGGGGAGCGTGGAAGGTAACGATTCGTCCTGCCTGGACTGATCCGAGCAAGACCGGGGAAAAGAAACCGGTGGAAGGGTACGCGCAAATTGATCAGACGGCATCGTCGTTTTGTATGCGGCTGTTTACGAAAGATTCTCGTTCGGAAACGTTTGCGTTTTCAATCGACGAAATGGATGGGGAGTTTCGTTTGACGGTGGCTTATGAGAACAGTCCTAGGATGAGGGATAGGCCGCGGAAGGGAACGAGCCATCAAGGAGCTGCTATCTACCGATTTAGAGGTTATGGGCCGAACGTCGTGAGCGGAGAATATTGGACAGAACTAATGAACGTAGGCGAAATCGAACTACGAGATAGAACGCGTCGAGAAATAAGCTCGTTTGAGGATGGCAAGCAGGTCTTTTCTTGAACGATGCCGCTGTATTCGCGACGCGACCGTCGCGTTTGGCGAGGGACATTCATCTGGCGGGATTAGAAAAAGCAAGATTCGGCACGTCGACGCAGTTTATTCCATCAGGTTGCCGAAGCTGTCGAGATTAAGGCGAAAACGATGCCGATCGGACCATTCGTGCTTTATGCGATCAGCCTCCTCAACGTCAAGCAGGTCTTGGCGGATCATCGAGACGACTAGGTCCTGCGTTGTCACAATGTGGAGCGACGGAGCGAAACGACGTGCCAGCCGGTTGGCGACACGGTCATCAATGGCCAACGTGTATCCACGCTGGGTTGCGACGGCGATCGCGGAACACTCGCCTGCGCCGAGGCGGCCGGTGGCTGACAGGGAGGCAAAGAGGCGGAGTTCTTCAGCGGCGGCAACGGGAATGAGAGTCAGGGCGCCGGAATCGAGCGCGGAAGCGAAGCGTCGCTGTTGATCGGGATATCGGTCCGATACTTCGGTGGCAACATGGTCGGTGGCGAGGAATGCATGGGAATGGCCGGCGATCAGATCGATCCTGTCGATGCGCAGGAAGTTGATCAGGACCGAGGCGTCGGTGACGATGATCGCCGGCCGATCAAGTTCTGGAGAATTACTCACCTGCCTCGAGCCACTTCGGCAAGACTGAGCAGAGTGTCGCCGTCGATCCTCAGCGTCTTGCTCATCTCAAGGACGCGGCCACGCGAGATTTCCTCGCGACGGTAGGCCTCGATGGCGAGATGGGCAATTTCACTTC
>Ga0209022_1001488_pt1 | contig 23798 bp, 21 predicted proteins | sample PinacodermPK_FD_187300 | JGI IMG/M metagenome (GOLD analysis project Ga0209022, IMG submission 187300) | Host-associated microbial community of the marine sponge Aplysina aerophoba from Gulf of Piran - sponge pinacoderm, lysed by proteinase... | ecosystem: Host-associated > Porifera > Sponge >...
GCGGAAGCGTGATTTCCTTGGTTGATTTCATTGTTCTTTCTCCTGATTTATCCATAGTTGATTGCGGAAGCGTCATCAGACCATAGAGGCGACCCCGGTCGACTCCCAAATCTGTATCACCCCCTCTTAACGCCAATCATTCACCATTCGCTTCACCCTCTTTCCACGCGACTTGGACAATCCGTTTGATGCGTGGTGTCCCATGATGGACAGCACAGTCCTTCCCGGATTGTCCCATCCTGATATGTCCTGCAACCAACCTTCACCAATCAGCCGTCGGTCTGTCCCCATATCCGTCCCTCGGTGACCCCTTCAGTGTGGTTGACCGGCATCATGCGACCATGACGTCAAACCGTGGTCGCTGTATTGAACGACGCGACCAAATCCGGCAATCTGGCTTGAGTTACCCTAATGTGAACCCATGAATCACCCAAACGGTTTGGCCATGGACCTCGGTAAGCGTTCTTCTTGTGCCAACACGATTCATCCGCCAGCCCAACATCCTGCACAGGGTGAGTACCCAATCATAAACATAAGAGTGGTTTTCACCGGCGATGGCCTTCTCCTTCATGTTCAAAAGAACCGAACCATCGTCTGTCACAACACGCTGTATGGCCTCTACATACGGGACCAACCACACGACATATTCATCACGGTGCACCCGCCATACATTGTCTTTCGCTGACCCGCATACGGGGGAGATGTCACACCACGATTGACCGAACGCTCAGGACCGCCTGAGACGGTCATGATGTCGGGCCTTGACCCAGCAGGATTATCCTCGCGCCCCAGAAGCCAGTCCGTTGTCAGCAATCAACTGCTCGTAAGTCAGTCTCTTGCCGACCATTCCGGCAACAATCCGGGTCATCTATTCCATCTATTCCATCGTATCCACCTCTCGCATATTGTGCCAACCCACAAACTCATTGATATACCGGTCAAGATGCTTGGGCGACATCTTGTGGAACGTCCCCTGAAAACCCCGCTTCAGCATCACCCAGAATGACTCAATCCCGTTCGTGTGCACCCGTTCTCTCACGTATTCGCCCACCGAGTGGTTGACCGAACTGTGTGTGCGAGGCATACCCTTGTAGGCCGCGGCATCGTCGGTGAACACTTCGGCATCTTCATCGAACTGCTCAAGCACAAATTCGTGCAATTCATCCCGACCAGTCGACGGGACGACCTGGGCTTGAACCTGATTGGTATCGCGGTCCTTGGCTCCCACCACAATCACCTTGCCGACGCCACCGCGCCCGGCCTTCAACTTCTTCCGCTCATGCTTGTTCTTCTCTTTCCCGCCAATGTACGTTTCATCAACTTCCACAGGACCCGCAATCGGACCACCATCCTGTTCAAAAGCCTTGCGGAGACGTTGCAGCATAAACCATGCCGACTTTTGACTAATACCCAAATCACGGTGCAACTGCATCGACGAAATCCCTTTCAGGTGGGTAGCAAACTGGAAAATGCCAATCGCCCAATTCCGGTACGACAGATTCGAACCCTCCATGACCGTGCCAGTCTTGATGGAAAACATCGTCCGTTTCGGGCAATCCCGACAACGATGCGTCTGGCTCGGATGCTAGATCCAGCTTTGAACATTGGTCGACCCACAATGCGGACATTGAGGACGTCCCTTCCAGCGCTGCTCGGCCAACCATTCTTTGGCCTTCTGTTCATCATTTAACATCTCGGTGACCTGCAAAAGGGTCAGTCCTTTTCGGTAGGCTTTTCCGGGTGCTTTCATATCTATTCTCCATTGTTTATTTTTCTCAATATTGCACCGCTCCGAAGAAGTCAACAGAATTATGTTATCAATCGTTATAATTCCCCAAATTAAGCATGCAAAAGCTGAAGCATTCGCAATAATAGAGGGACGAATAAATTAAGCAATGTGCGCGGATGCAAGAAAATCCAAACGAAGACGGTGGAGATATAGTTTCATTTCCATGTCTATGGATGACAAAGGAAGAGTCAAACAAACCCACATTATTCCAGAGCGAGCAGATGAACTAATGCAATTAGAAATATCATATGAAAAATACTCCTCGCGTTTTGCCGTTACTGTAAGCTCCTATTTTTGTCCAGAATGTGGCAATAACTCCGTATTGCAGACATTCTCGGACTCCTTGAAAAAGATTAAAGCAAAGAAGGATAGTATTCATATTGTAAGAGAAGCTATTGAAGAAACCTCAGGCAAGGACGATGCTGTGATTACCTGCCGCTCAATCCTTGAGTCTTGCCTGCAAGATGGTGATGTTGCTTTTCAGAAATATTTTGATGGTATGTACGAGCCGTTCGGAAAGCCCCCCTAAATACATTCCAGCGGTTGGATCAAGGGGGGTGAATATTTGAGGAAGGCGGTAGGCAGTGGATATGAAAACTTGCTATCCAAGGATGAAACGAATTCATTGGCTATGCTCATCCAAAAACACCACCTTCTTTCTCATAGCGAAGGTATTGTTGATACACGATAAATTCAAAAATCAAAGGACAAAGCATATAAAGAAGGGCTGCGTCTTGTAGTTTCAGGGAACGACATTATGTATTTAATTTCATTGATCAATAAACTGAGCGATATTATCAAGGACACTTGTGACAATGTCCGTTTCTAGAAATAACCATTATGTCCCACAGTGGTATCAACGAAGATTCCTGTCCGGGGACTTGAGCAAACTTCACTATTTAGACCTTAATCCTGATACGATAACACTTCCCGACGGCACTGTTAAAACGCTAAACTCTAGATCGAAGCGCACAACAACTACGTGTTTTTTTCAAAAGGATCTCTATACGACCTTTTTTGGTAGTCACATAAATGATGAAATAGAGAGGCTCCTATTTGGCGAAATTGATTCTACAGGGGCTGAAGCTGTACGCGCCTATATTGGCGATGACCTTGAAGAGAAGCATAAATACTTCAGAGAGTTTTTTTCGTACATTGATTCACAAAAAATACGCACACCCAAAGGACTTGACTGGATTAAAGATCACTATCCTAACCTGAATCAGGTTGATCTAATGGTTGAGATGCAAGCGATTAGAGATAGGCATTGCACTCTTTGGACAGAAGGTGTGAGAGAGATTGTTTCCGCAGAAAACTCCACAATTAAATTTATCCTCACGGATCATCCGGTAACCGTTTACAATTATGCTTGCGACCCCTCAAGCGAATATTGCGTTTATCCGAAAGACCCATCCATTGCGCTAAAAGCAACTCAGACATTGTTTCCTCTGGATGAAAATCACTGTCTTATACTGACTAATCTTGAATATGCTAAAGATCCAGACAGTCAAAATCCGCTAGAGAAAAGGACTTTTCCGCGTCTTGTTAGGACTAGTATGGCAAGAACTGACACGCTTATTCGAACCCGTCAGTTAGATAAAAATGAAGTGGCGACTATTAACAGGATAATGAAACAGCGTGCACGCCAATATATTGCTGCATCAAACGAAGAATGGCTCTATCCAGAAAATATAATCTCAAGTAATTGGCAAGACTTAAGGGCCGTTCTTTTGCCACCAAAAGATGAACTGTTCAAATTTAGCGGTAAAATGATTGTTGGGTTCGATGATGGTGGCAGCTATTATCAGGATGAATTTGGAAGAACTACTCCCGAGAATAAGTTCTTAAAGAAGGAAATATCAGAAAAAGACATCGGAATGAATGAAGCTTGCGGTTGTGGTAGTGGAAAGAAATATAAACAATGCTGCCTGGGAAAACCTAAAAATCAACGGACTACGTGGGATGAGAAGAGCATCAGGGAACGGAATCTCGCTTTATACATTCGTATCGAAGACATTCTTGGTTTCAATAAGGGAAAGACCTGGGATGATGTCAGACGTGAATTAAGCAGTGAACAGGTTGCTAAAATACACAAATATTATGGGGAACTCTGGCCCATTGAAACCGATATAATTAGTCTGCTTCCAAAACCGGATAACACATTAAGAGCTCTCTACACGGGAATGCTGGATTTAAGAGTAATAACGGTTTTTGGTTTGGGTGCTGCCCCATATTTCGATGAGCTTTTGATCCAGCATCCTTTCATACATCCAAATGCAGACAATCCAGAAGATAGTCCAATAGATTCACCACATAAGTATAAGCTTCAGACACTAAAAAATATTTTGCTGTTTTTGTATCTTAAACCTTTCGTAATGGCTGGGATTGTTAACCTCATTCCTGACCTTTGTTCAATTGATAGCTACCTTCATCATGAAAAGATGACTATGGCAAAAGAACGCAGAGTTGGTGAAAAGATAGATAAAAAAGAAGAAGAACGGTTTTTAAAAATGGCAGATGAAGAAATTTATAGGACCAAGAGGATGTTGCCCAGAGAGCAGCAAATTCAGCAAATTCGTCAAGCACTCCCCAAAATTTCTGACGATGAAATTGAAGGCCTGTTGGAGTATAGAAAACATCTTAATGAGCAAGACCCTCTTGCATTATTACAGGAGGATGTTTTTGCAGATGGTGTCCAGTATACCAATATTATCTTGGAACCTAATTTTGAGATGGCTTTATTTATTGCCCAGGCAACAGGTTCAATCATTTTGACCAACAGTGAAACCAGATGGCAAGAATTACAAGCAGCACAGAGCAGAGAGAGTGGCATTCCGTGGGACGATTATAGAAAAGTGATAGAAGGACCGGAATATTTCTTTAGCGTGAGGCCAGAGGTTAGTTTTACGAATCGCATGAAAGGATATTCTGATGGAATCCGTAACTCATTTCGAGAGTTATTTGCAATGACACAGAGGAATAAATTTTCTTCTGAAGTTCTACAGCTGGAGAAGTTCAAATCACAATTCATCAAAGGACACCAAAATGCTATGAAAGGGTTCAATACTGGCTCTCAAACTACATTAAAAGCAAAAATAAATGTCCTTATGCCAAGGGGCGGGATGATGAGCAATAATGTGCAAAGACTTCTAATGCAATCGGGCAGTGAAATTTATCTTAGTAATGCACCCATGGCGATATTTATTGACTCGGAAACAGCTAACTAAATTGAAGAACTTTGCTCATATTTCACATATAAGAAACTGACAATAGATGGCTATGTTCGGCTAGGTATTAGGTTTCCCGAAAACCAACTCATCCACTGAAAAGTTTTCCCGCCGCCTACTTCTGCAAATTTCTACACGATGCCCCGTAAAAACACACGGGAGCATCAGTGTAATGAATTGCCACCTGGGCTAGCATCTTTACTGATAGTCGGATTGGCAATCACATCACCTGCGTTCGTTAAATTTATGCCGATATCGGCATAAATATAAACCGAACTTCATTTACCCCTAACCCATCTTTAACATTTACTGGCTTTCGCGCACTAAATGTTAAAGATGGGATAAGTCAGAAATATGTCGTTGGGTTTGAACGAAGAAGCGGAGCAAAGTAGTGCCCTTTTTTGGAGTCAGACCCTTATTTTACTGGAGTTTCAGCGATTACATGTTAGAAGTCAAGAAAAATGAAGTGTTTTGAGGGTGATACTATATAATTTATTCCCTGTTTATTGTTGAAGAATGGGTTGTAGATGACCAAAACCGACCCTTGAACAGCTGTTAAACTTTGATCAACGATTATCTATGACAATGGGAGAAGCCCTAGTTCCTTGAGATAAGAATTGTGTTTGAGCTTTGCTGCCTGAATCTTCTCCTCAGCCCTAACTACTACCTTTTGGGTCTCAGCAAGGTCAACAGGTTTTTCCGCTTTGGTGGTGCTGACATAACGTGTTATATTCAAATTATAGTCGTTTTCTATAATTTCGGCCATTTCGACCCTTCTAGCATAACGTGTGATACTCTTCGGCCGGTTCTTATACACATCAATAATATTCCTGATATGATCATAAGTCAGTTTGTTCTGTCGTTTCACTTTCTCAAAATGTTCAGCAGCATTGATAAACAGGACATCATCAAACTTCTTGCACTTCTTAAGAACAAGGATGCATACTGGAATACCCGTTGAATAAAAGAGCTTTGACGGCAACCCGATGACGGTATCAATGTGGCCATCCTCTAGGAGTTTGCTTCGGATTTTCATCTCCACTCCCCCACGAAACAATACACCATGCGGAAGGATTATGGCCATCACCCCGTTATCTCTCAGATAATGAAAACCATGCAGCAGGAAGGCAAAATCGGCTGCTGATTTCGGAGCGACCCCGTAATTCCTGAATCGAACATCCTCTCCTGTTACTTCAGTGGGATTCCATCCGTAGCTGAAAGGTGGATTGGCTACAATAGCATCAAAACTAGGCTTGTTGGCCGGGTTTGATGATTGGAGAAAGGACCAATCGTTAGTCAAAGAGTCGCCATGATGGATCTCGAACAACGTATCTTTAACTCCGTGCAGCAGCATGTTCATGCGAGCAAGGTTGTAGGTAGTGATGTTCTTCTCTTGCCCGTAGATTCTACTGATCCCCTTGTCTCCCATATGATTTCGAACATTGAGTAGCAACGAGCCTGATCCACAGGCAAAATCCATTACACTGTCCAAGCGGTCTCTTTTTCCGGCCTTCGGTTCCTGACTGTCAAGGGTGACAATTTCGGAAAGAATTGTGGAGATTTCCTGTGGGGTATAAAATTCCCCTGCCTTTTTGCCTGAACCCGCTGCAAATTGACCGATCAGATATTCATAGGCATCTCCCAAATCGTCACTAGATGGTGAAAATTCTGGAAGTCTCTCATCTATTGTGGCTATGACTTTACAAAGAGTGTCATTGCGTTCAGAGTAACTCTTGCCCAGCTTTTCAGATGTAAGATTGATCTCTGAAAACAGACCGGAGAAAGTGCTCTCAAAAGATTCTCTCTCAATGTAATTGAAGCCATCCTGGAGAGTTTTTAGCAGATCATTATCCTGGATTTTGGCCATGTGGGCAAGACTGGGCCACAGATGCTCAGGGAGGATGCAATAATGTGTCTTGAGCTTCATCTGGTTTTCGAATGCAGATATATCCTCGGGATTATTTTTGTACCAGTCATATAATGAGGACCACTCACCGTCGTCATTGTTATCTGGATAGTCAGGCCCAAGTTCCTTTTTTGCTGCAAGTTCGTAATTACCCGAGAGGTACCGAAGGAACAGAAAAGCCAGCATATAGTCACGAAAGTCGTCCGCATCCATAGACCCTCGGAGTTTGTCGGCAATGCTCCAGAGTGTCTTGCCTAAATCCCTTTTATCTTCATTAGTCATATTCAACTCTTATGAGTTATAAATTTAAAATGGTCGTTCAACTTCTGGTAAATGTCTTCAAACATCACCAAGTTATCCTGAACCAAATATTCTGATTCGTAACGGAAGCTGTTCTTGTGGGTAAGAACATTTACCATTCGGGAAACCTCATCTTTATCTGCATAGCCAATACAAGAAAGCACATAACTCATTTGACCGGCACCAAGGAACGATGAGACATTCTCCAATAACTGACGCAGTAGTGCAAAGTGATATACTCTAACACTGTTGGTTGATATGGCCTTTTCAAGTAGCTGTAATACTCTTAGATGATAGAGGAAAACGTCACCTCTATGGGTTTCCAATGAAACTATATCTTGCTTTTTGCTGAGAATACTTGCTTTTACTTTATTTTGATACCTACCTCTTTTCTCACCTTTCAATAACCAGTCAAAGAGGATAGAGTATAACCCGACATGGTGGGTGGTAATAATGATTTTCAGATTATTATAATTCTCCTCAATCAGTTCATAAAGTATTGAAGCGGTAATAAAGATTTTGTGGTCATCTAGACTTGAAACCGGGTCGTCAATGAAAAAATATTGGTAATTTGTCCAACCTTTCAAATCCATAATTACTAAGAAGAAGCACCAAATAAAAATGCGTTCCTCTCCACGAGAGATTTTTATTGCTGAAACATCTCCTGGCACACTACTATTCGGGAAAAATGAAATAGATTCGATTCCCATTTCTAAGTCTTCGTGCATATTGAAGCGGAATTTGAACCTTGGTCTATAAGGTTTCAATTTTTGCTCAATGTCAGGTTCGGAGAAATTGTTGTGAAGAAGGCTCAGTCTACTATGTCGGATATTCAGTCGGATTTCAGTTCCATCATTCTCGATGTCGTTGTACCAAGAAAATAAATCTTCACTGTAGGCGTTGTAATAGATACCTGCATGAGTTCCATCATCATTTTTTTTCAATTCATTATAAGCAATTGAGAGTCTCGTTTTTCCAACTGAATTGAACGCATAGATCAATTGTATATTATTGTTGTCATTTATAATTTGACTTGCAACTTCTCGTATGTTTTTCATTTCTTTACCAGATTAGGAAATAGATTTTGCATCAACCCCTGCTTGTACTGTTTGAGGGCTTCAAGTTTCTGCTCGCTTGTAGCAATCAAATCATCCAGTGAACCAAGACAGTTAGCAATCTTCTGTTGCTCAATGAGAGAAGGAAAGGCAGCAGGGATTTGTGAAAAAGCATAATACTTAAGGCTTAATGTATCTTTTACCAATCCTTGGGAGTACTTTCTGAATTGATCAATCATAGCACTCGTCTTGAAATAATAGGCAAAAAAGAAGCCATCAGTTTCTGTTTTTGGACGACATACTGTATAAGCGGGACTTACCAATCCTTCTAAACTTGTACGTGCGCTGCGGCCTTCCCACATTCGCATCGTGTCATAAACAATATCCCCCGGAATAACTCTAAGGTATTTTCCCTTATTTAAGTTTGCGGTAGTCCTTCGATTAAGATCTTTTTGAAAAATTACTCCGTACTGACCAGTCACTGAAAGTAAAGAGAGTCCAGGGAAGCCCGTTTCATTGATTTCATCAAAAATTTCTCCTAGTGGTTTAATGGGCCAATCATTACTATTCCTAAACTCTGGAAACCGTAACCGTGGACGGTTTTCGCCTGGTTGTGGAAATAACTGCTGCAACAACCCCTGCTTGTGCAGTCTGAGGGCTTCAAGTTTCTGCTCGGATGACACAATCATATCGTCCAATGAGCCGATGCAGTCAGCTATTTTCTGTTGTTCATCCGGTTCAGGAAATGGTATTTTCAGATACTGATACTCGGAAATGTAATATCTCTTATGTTGAGCTGGGTCAAATTTTATTTGTGACATTAATTCATACACAAGTTTTAGTTCAATCTCTCTAAGTGATGACAGGATTTTTATTGCCGAAGATTTAACTTTGAAAGGAAAATTAACGTATTTTATATCTGTGGTAAAATCGTCAAAGATGATAACTGGAACATTTTGGTAAATTCCCGTAGACTCTGATGTATATCCAATAATAAATCTTTTATTTGCTGTTAACACTGGAGTACCTACGTTTTGGTATCTAATGTCCCTAACAAGGTAAGGAGTTGGCTGCTCGTAGTCTAGCAAATCAAAAAGATGCTTAGCCTTCCACCCAGGTTCATCCCTGAATTCAGGAAACCGCAACTTCGGCAGTATTTGAGACACCTTACGGTCTTTCACTAAACCACCTCCCTCTCATAAGCAGCGAGACCAGAAATTTCACGCCCATCAGACCGTTTTTTCAGGAACGGTACCAAATCGCGCATAAATGCCAGTTCCCTTTTGCGACGCTCACGCCAGCTGAGTCCTAGCGGCAACATCAAGTCAGTTAGTTGTTCTCCATCAAAAATCATTCGCTCCAGAATGGTGTCGACAAACTCCTTTAGGTTAAGGTATTCTAGGCCGTGATTTGCAGCCATTTCCTTAAGTTGCTGAGCCAGTTTCTCTAGTTTGAATTTTTCGTAACCTTCCTTAATGTCATTTTCATTCAGACTTTTACCGATACTTAGTGAAGTAACGTACTCAATGATTTCCTCTCGTTCATCCAGGAACTTTGAATCAGCCCTGATCAAGCCGATTAGTTGCTCTCGGGTGATCTTGATCTGCTCAGGATCCTGGTCAATGTAGCTGGCGACCAATTTCATTATGTAATCGAAATCAATATCGGCGGACGCAAAAAGATTTAGTTCATAATCGGGTTCTTCATTGTCTGGCTCATCATCTCCACCTGTTTTCATAGTATCCATCTTGACCCGCTCGACAACGGAGAGGTAGTCTCCCTGCAATTCCTGCAATTCCTTGCTAGATCGGATTTTATCAATCTCTTCATTCTGTTCATTAGTGAGGTCAGTGTACAGGTTAAGCTTCACCCTAATTCGCTTTATCTTCCTGAACAGATTGATAAATTGAACTCGTGCGGCCTTACCTTGGAGATTATTGGCCTGACCGGAAGTTGAGCTCAATCCTTGAGATTGCATAAATTCATCTAGTTTGACTACGGATGCCCTGAATTGGTCAATAACGACTTGGGCATCTTCGACCAACCAAATTTTTCTAGCTTTTTCGAGTTTTACGCCAGAAAAAAGGGTTATAGCGTTGTCAACACTCTCCTGTTGTCCCCGGAAATCTAGGATGTTACCAAAGGGTTTTGTGCTGTTCAGCACTCTGTTGGTTCTGGAAAAGGCCTGAATTAGACCGTGTTGACTGAGATTCTTATCTAGGTATAGCGTGTTGAGATACCTGGAATCAAAGCCAGTAAGAAGCATATCACACACAATGGTGATGTCGATCTTCTCTTGTCCCCTGTTGGGCAAATCTCCATTGGGTTTCCATTGATCCTTGATACGTTGTTGGACATCCTGATAATAAAGGTCAAAATTGCTGATATCGTAACTGGTCCCATATTGCCGGTTGTATTCAGCTATGATTTTCCGCAGAGCGTCCTTCTTACCTTCGGGATCCTGCTTATTGTCTGTCTTTTCTTTTAGGAGGTCTTCTTGGATTTGCAGGACGTCCTTGTTGCCTTCAGCCGGAGGAGAGAAAACAACAGCAATCTTGAGAGGTTTGAATTTGGGGTTGGATTGGCTTCGTTTCGATTGGATTTCATCGAAGACCCTATGGTATTCAATCGCATCATTGATTGAGGAGGTGGCAAACAGCGCATTGAAGGAACGATTGCCCGTGGCTGCATCATGTTTCTTCAGTATTTCCTCAACAACCGACTGTTTGTATATTCGTTCGTGAGTATCTTTCTTCTCGTAGTAATCAACATGGAAGCGAAGTACATTCCTATCTTCAATTGCATGAGTAATGGTATATTTATGAAGTTCCTGCTGGAACAATTTCCTAGTTGTCTGAAAGGTGGCAACACTTCCGTCAAATTGTGGAACGCTGGCATTGTCCTCAAAGATCGGAGTCCCGGTGAAACCGAAGAATTGTGAGTTTGGAAAGAAACTCCTGATGGTCTGGTGATTTTTGCCAAATTGCGAGCGGTGGCATTCATCAAATATGAAGACCATTCGTTGGTCATGAAGGGGTGCTAACCTTTGCTGATACTGGTTCACGTCCAGAGCAAGGGCGAGTTTCTGGATGGTAGTAACGATAACCTTGTCGGCATAATTGTCAGAAAGGAGCCGACGGACGAGGTTTGCAGTGTTGGTGTTCTCCTCAACACAGTTCTCCTGAAATTTGTTGAACTCCACTCGGGTCTGACGGTCAAGATCCTTGCGGTCCACAACGAAAAGGCATTTGTGGATATTGGGATTGGTTTTCAGAAGAGTTGAAGCCTTGAAGGAGGTGAGTGTCTTACCTGACCCTGTTGTGTGCCATATATAACCATTTCCACAGTTCCGTTCAATGCAGTCAATAATAGCTTGAACAGCATAGATCTGGTAGGGCCTCATTATCATGATCTTCTGTTCGCTGGCGATAAGTACCATGTGCCGGCTAATGGTCTGGCCTAAGTTACACTTAGGTAGGAACTGGTCAGCAAAATCATCCAGATGGGATATTTTTTTGTTATTCCGGTCGGCAAAACAGTATTTCGGAAGAAAACGCTCATTGGCATTTAAGGGAAAGTACTTGGAATTGTTGTTAGTGAAGTACCACGTGTTTGCGCGGTTACTGACGATGAAGAGTTGGACGAAACAGAGCAGCGTCCGGGTATAACCATTCCCTGGATCGTTCTTGTATTTTACAATCTGTTCCATGGCTCTACGGGAGCTAATACCGGGCCGTTTGAGTTCAATCTGAACAACGGGGATACCATTGATCAGGAGAATAACATCATATCGGTGCTGGCTGTAGTCTGTATTGATCCGAAACTGATTGATGACTTCGTATGTGTTCTTGCACCAGTCCCTGATGTTGACAAGGGTATAATTGAGAGGGGTACCGTCGTCGCGGGTGAGTGTTTCTGGGTTTCTCAGGGTATTGGCCGCCTTGAACACATCCTGTGAAACTATTGAAGCGAGGAGACGTTGGAATTCGCCATCGGTTAGGTGAACCTGATTAAGATCCTCAAATTTTTGACGGAAGTTTTTTTCCAAGGCTTCCCGATTGCGGATATCGGAACGGTAATGGTATTTAAGATCACTTTCAAGTTTTTTGACAAGTGCTTCCTCTAGTTGCAATTCCGGTGTGGATTGTACCGCCCTTTCAGACTTGTTGCTATTTCTCATACTCTGCTCCACAATTTGTTTTAAGGGTATGTCTATTTATTCTAAATGAGATAATACCTAAAATTGTTTTCTTCCAAGTCATTTTTTCTAGGTTTTATGCTGCGCATTTGATTCACTTGAATCAAACACTGAATTGAACCTTTTTAAGGTAAACAAGGAGCGCTCAAAAGAAATTAATAAACCTGTTTGAAAAAGACTGTCAATCTTGTTTGAAAAATAACCCAAGGTTACGGTTAAAAAAGGTACTAATTTTCGTATTCAAACAGGAACGCTACGAGTCAGCATCACCTTCTTTAGTTGTTTTTGGTTGGTCTATTTATCCCAATGGAAGTGACGGGTTCATTGACCTTGTCCTTCGGATATGAGCGGAAGCCTAATCCATACATCCAAGCAAACGATAGCTGTTATCATTGATGAAAATAATAACCTCATGCAACATGCGACCGTGCAAATCTGTGGTTTACCCGAACCGCCCTATCATCTTAATTGTCGCTCAATAACCTCAGGGAGCCGAGTGGGATGGAACCGTGCTAGGAAAACCCTTCAAGGGGATGATCTTGGGTCCCGAAAAGCGTTGAGTTGCTTATGGCTGAATCGACCCAACACGGAACCGATCCTGTTGACCGAAAGAGCCATTGATGCCGATACAAAGAGGTATCAGGCTGTGACGATATTGATTACGAATCATCCCAAAATCGGGCACCTCGGATCCACTGGAGCAGAGGAATGGAACCGTCTTCTGGTGGAGCATGAATCAAACGGATTGGTACAAGGCAAGATAAACCATTGTTAAGCTGTAACTATTGGAGGGTATTGAAAAGGAGGTGACTATCCAAGCGACATTGGGGAAGCAAACTTGCCATGAAACAAGATGCGTGATTGCAAGTGAAATCATTGATAAAGGAGGGGAGTGAAACGCAACAGAGAATAGAAAAATAAGTCAGGAATAAGTCGTTGGATTTGAACGAAGAACCGGGGGAAGTAGTGCCCTTTTTGAGGGTGAATCTTATTTTACTGGAGTTTCAGCGAAAACATGTCGGAAGTCAAGGTCAGGGATAAACCGTGCCAGACATTGGTGCGTCAGGACATTGATTGCAATTGCGGTCATGTTCAGCGAACTCCCGTGCTTGGGCGTATGGTGAACCGCAAACCGTCGGGCCTGACGAGACGCTTCAGCGGGTTTGAATGTGCCATACAAGGTGGACCGTTTGGGCGTGTTCAAAGTGTCCATGACCACAACAATGCTCTTCTCGAGACAGTGACCATCGGCAAGGTCTTTCAAAACATGGGCACAATCCTGCTTGGTCTGACGGTCGGTGACTTTCCCATGACGTCATCCAAGCAGTGGAGCCGACAGCATGAAGAGATGAGCCGTTTCTATTCGTAATCGTCGCACGCCGATTGACCCGTACGAGCCTCTCAGGATGGACGGGTTTCCAGTGTTTGTTGCCTTGAGGTCCTATCGAAACAGTCCAGAACTGTGTTATCATTATACTCCCGACAGTCAACATCCCGAACATCTTCCATGGCATTGACAACATCGTCATTCTCTTCGGGAGATTTATGTTGACTTTTTAGGTGTTTATGCCTGATACTGTATATAAATCATTCATATCGCCAATCAGCAAAAGAACAGGAGATGGAGGAATTTCGGGGCCTTATCATCGATACCCCAATTTCATCAAACCTGGACCGCTGGAAAGCAAATCTTACGGATTTGAAAACACTTACTATGAATTACCCGGGAGACAATCGAACATTGCTGGTGAGCCAGAGCATCCCGAATGCCTCTCGGCGACAGCCGCATGTCCAGACCCGCCAAGCGATGACCCAGATGGCGTATCAGACTGAACGCCATAAAGCACAGAGCGATATGAGCCATGATACGGGAAGCGGTCCAATGATAGATCGGTCGTATTCTCAATATACTTTACATAAATGGGAAAGAAGGTACTCAGGCTCCCTTAATTTAATCCCTCTTTTTACTGGAAATTGTATTATAGTATCATATATGATACCATGATTAAAAATGTATGAGATTGTTGTTTATGAAACTAAACAGGGCTTGGCTCCCTTTGATGAGTGGTTTTCTGACCTTGATACCGAAGCGGCACTGAAAATTACTGCGGCTTTGGCTAGAATCGAAGGGGGTAATCTTGGTGATGTAAAATCGGTTGGCAAGGGTGTAATCGAGCGAAGGATTACCTTTGGTCCCGGGTACAGGATTTATTTTGGTCGAGAGGGTAAAAGGTTAATCATTCTATTGACCGGTGGAACGAAGAAACGGCAATCAAATGATATTATCCAGGCCCAGAAATTCTGGACAGACTACAAAAAACGGAAGGAGATAGAAAATGCCCCTCACTCGCCAATTTAAGGATACGATCAAGAAGCGTGCTGAAAGAGATCCTGAGTTCCGGATTGGTCTCTTGCGAGAGGCTATTGAGGCCCTTATTAATGACGATCTTGTAACCGGTAAAGCCCTTTTGCGGGACTATATTAATGCGACCATAGGATTTGAATATCTAGCTGCCGAACTCGACAAGCAACCCAAAAGCCTGATGCGGATGCTATCTGCAAAGGGACATCCACTTGCCGAAAACCTTCTAATGATAGTTGGGTATCTGAAGAAGAAGGAAGGGGTTGAGTTTAACCTCATAATCAATGGCAACCTTGGCCTAAACACTTAATATTCCGGCTAGGATAGAAGAAAAAACATTTCACTTATTACGATAATTCAATCAGGGCCGCAAGGTTGCACTCAGGAAATCCGTTGTCGACATGGTTTCCATCTGATCACTCTGCTGCAGGCGAACGGCTTCCGTAAAACGTGAGGAGGCCCTTATCCAGGCACCGGCCAGGTGATGCCTGTTACCACTCGTCCTGCTGACAATCTTGATAGTATCATAGGCTTCAGCTTCCCTGCCGTCCTTGCAATAATAACCGTTTCGCTGCACGCATCGCATCCAGTTGTTCCAGTTCTGATACGAACGACGAAGTTCGATTTCGGTCTCGCCGACAAACTCACCGGCCAGATACATCATTTCTTTCCAGGAAAGAAACATGGATTTGCCGGGACCAGCGGTCTTCCGGTTGTCCGGGATCAGGAATTCCGAAAATTTTCTCTTGGGACTCTTGCGGGTAAACCGGCTGTTGGCCAGAACCAGTTCCAACCCATTGATCAACCGTTCGATCCCACCCGACATGAAGCGCAGATGTCTGGTAAAAACACCAGAGAGAGACCATTGGGGTGATACCGCCATATAACCGGGAGCCACCGCTTTCCGGAAACTCTCCCCACGACCCAGTATATAGACAGGTTCCCTACTGGGAACGTCCGCATCATAGGTGATCAGGGGGGGGGCGTAATGGGAACGCTCTTGTGGGTTACAAGAAACTGGATCCCCTTCAGGACATCAATGGCCTGGTTGACCCGTCTGTTGCGCTGGGTGTTGCTCTTGTCCCCCACGATGATCCGGCGGGCATCACTGAAAGGGATATTGACCCGATGAGGAAAAAGAAAGGTAAATGCAGCGATCTTGTAGATATCAGTCCTTAGGTGGGCATTGTTCTTGGGGTTGGTCAGCGAGTAATTGGAAAGGGTCGCCAGAATGACATTCGAGGTATGAACAACCTGGTCACAGTCTGGATCATCAAAAAGTGTCTTGCGAAAGGGTGCCTTTCTTGCATCAGGAATCGGTGCGTAAAAGGATTCAAACAGAGGCGTGTCCGAAAACGGATCCTGGGTGGCCATGATTTCACCATCGACCCTTGCCACCGGCAGGAGGGCATCCTTCAGAGGCATGCTTACTTCCTTTTTACGTCGAAAGACCCCCTGCCCGATGAAGGCAACGGGATCGTACGACTGGACAAACCGTTCATTGCTGACATAGAGATGTGATTCATCAAGCCCTCTTGAGCGATCATACCATTTGCGCTGAAAAGCCATGACCGGATGACCGGGGAGACCCTCATCATCAGTATCCTTGACATTATCTGCCTCCCATGCTTGCCATTTCCTTCGCCACAGCCGATGAATATCGGCTAGGTCAAGAGGATTGGAACGGTTCGTCGTACGTCCCGCAATTTCCATGACATCCCCATTCCAGCGAATACACCAGGTGGCGGTCTTGGCTTCCATCGTCCGGATCAGAACCGGGCAGATATAGGTTTCCCTAGCCAGGACGCTTGCCAGCCAGTCGCTCAACACGAACTGGTAAGGCAATTCCGAATGGGGACATTCCTTGTCAAACATTTCCCGATAGACCAAGTGCCCGGCAGCCAGTAATATAGTATCGCCGTCATTGGCATGATAGAGAAGTTCATTCCAGTCGGTTTTCTTGGTCATGTGATCTGGTTCCTACCTTGTGTATCCTTCATTGGTTTGGCCAGGAATTCCAAAAAAAACGGTTTCGGTCATCCAGCCTTCCTGTCCGGTCTTGAAGCCACCGAAGCCCCAACCCTTCTTGTTACTCAATCTGATTTGACAGCCCAGATGGGAGGGGCCCCAGTTGGCCTTGCTGACCACCAGAAGTCTTTCGCTCTCCTGGCGTCCACGATAGAGGTTGAAAACACCGCGGGCTGCATCGGTCCAGTGGGTTGATACCCCGATCTGACCAGGCCGAAAGAGATCCGTGTAGCCGTTGGCCTTGTGCCGGCTATCCTTGTTGGTATGGGCAATCAGCAATATTCCCATCCTCTATTCTTCCGCCAGCATGGTCAGATTGCCCATGAATTCTCGAACAGGAGCAGCTTCATTGGCATTGCCGACAAAGGCCGAAAGGGCGGGATCGATGACGAGCAGACGCCAGTTCTTTTCCTGAGCCAGGCATCTGGTCAGCATATCCCAGCCTGGCAGACGTTGGTGACGGGAATAGTACATCCCTCCTTCCACCGGTCCGTAGAGTGGTCTGCCGACCGTTGACATGGCATAGAGCTGGCTGTCCTTTGGGGGAGGCATCATTTTCCCTTCCCGGTTGCGTATATCATCATAGCGCTTGGCAAGTACCCTCTACCCTGTCCTCATAACTCAAATAGAGCACATTGCCGTTTCTGGTATGCTGTAAAGGTCCATTCATCATTCCCTCGTCCTGGTGACTGACCATTGTGGTTATCTCCAGGGCTAGGGTGCTTTTGGCGACCCCACCTTCCCCGGCCAGAATACTGACCGATCCTTCCGTCAGGATGCTGCTGGAAAATCCCGGTATGGTCAGGATGGGTGCCGGAAAATCAGCCCTAATTGTCCCGATTGGTTTGATGAGATCTCCATCATCTTCTAGTTTCCCTTCCTGCAGAAGTTGTCGTTCATTTGGGATCATGCTGTTCCGAGCCAGCTCTATGACATCAGCCAGCTGTTCATCGGATAGCGCTTCCTTTCTTGAGTTCAGACATGTAACCGCTGAAACTCCCGTAAAATAAGGGTCTGACTTTCAAAAAGGGGCACTACTTTTACCCGATTCTTGGTTCACACCCAGCGACTAATTTCTGACTTTTTGTTCTCTTCTCTGGTGCGTTTCACACCCCTCCTTGATCAGACATCCCGTTCGTTATCATTCCGAGCGGTTCCGATGTGTCGGAGGACGCGTTGTCGGACTGTGGCACCGGTTCGGACTGATTGAACGACCTGAACTTTGGTACTCCCATGAGGTATTTTTTTGTGACGAATAAACATGTGAGAGGAAATGGTGTTGGAGTTGTCAAGGGTAATAATGAAAACAGAGCACCACATCTCAAAAGGAGATGAAAAGCACTTAAATGCCCAAAAAATGGGGAATACTATTTTTGAGAAATGCTAAAATGTCTGAAGTCAAGAAAATACCTCACTATTCATCAACTTGCTAGAATAATTGTTGACACCAGATGCCGACACAGAATCAGATAATCCTTCACATGATCCGGTGCGGAAGATGCGTCTTTCAAAGCGGATTGAATTTCGTCTTCACCACCGCACTCAATGGCTTCTAATGCCTCAAGCCGTACACGTCAGTAACCTGTGCCAACCGCCCGGTATCATGAATCAGCCACCGCATCGCATCCCACAACACATTGACCTTCATTGGATAATGAACGTTAGTCTCAGCCACAATGAAATCACACCGAATTTGCTAAAATTTTCCAAGGTAGTCTTTTGGAAACCGCATGACCACTCTCAATCACCATTTGACTCACAGCAACCAACACCTCAGGACGCACCTGATTGACATGATCAACCACCCACTCGTATGTAAACATCGTGTGGTCGAAAACATTACTATGACCCAAAAACTTGCGGATACTTTTATGGTTATTGACCATATCATGGATATAACCAAAACTACAGTCTAAACCACCCTTCATAACGGCTATTACCAAAGTCCGCCATAATTGCAATCTTGGATGGTACAATTGGTCATTGACATCGGGAACTAATTCTTTCTCCAACAGAGCGAACAATTGGTCTCGAAGAGACGGGTCGGTATATAGATGCTTAAGACCCCTGAGCAGATAAGGAATATCATAACGGGATTTGAGGTTCACCTCAATGTTCTCAATGCCAATATCATCAATTTTCATTATGCGGGCCGATTGGCTCATTTTCTCACCTCATTGGATTTTTGCATTTACGAATAATCAGGCTTCTAGATAAAAAACCAATCTTAAAAGCAGGATTCGAATAGTATACCCTTTATGGCAAGAGGTTTGAGCACAATTTTGTATTTTCGAGAGGATATAAATCAAATATAGAGCGTAATTATTGATGGATTCTGACAACTATAACTGCCTCAAAAAGCATTCTGAATGACAAATCCGCTGCTATTCACTCTGAACCTCTTTATCAATCCGAATTGAATGGGCTTGACAGAAATAACCTTGAACAATCCTGCTTAAAATACTTCATGGGAAACTTCGGAATATGGTTATGACTGTTTTGACCTCAATGGAAGCTATCTTCTTAGTTTCAAATAGCATTGTTCCAGTTTGTACAGCCATTTGAATTGATAACATATGATGATCTCTAACATCCTATTAAGTTAGCGATAATCTATTCTGCAAAGGGTATTACTTTTCTTTTGGGGTACTTGTGAACAAATGGAAGCGAAAATAGCTTTGAAAAAGCTTTCCCCCATTGCTGTAAATCAGTAAGTCGGTGCAGTTCTCGACCTAATTTATTTTGGTTGAAGACAGTTTTTTGAGAATAATCAGCCATGATGCTCACTTCAGCATTAGCTGGTAAAAAGCGCCTTTTGTAGCAGTGTTGTTGTATGGCTAAACCAGGGTCAATTTGAAGTCGAATGATATGCTGACCATGTAATGGTTTTTCACCCTTGAATAATTCAGGATCATTTAATTCTAGATCGACTGGTTTGGGGATTTTATTGTATTTATTTTGAAGATATTTAGCTACATCCCTGTGTATCACATAAGCACCAGTACCATAGTTAAACAGAAATTCGCATAATTCATACTTTAAATTATTCATTATACCCCCCCCCTTGCAGGATAATAATCTTATCTTACTGTTCGTGGTTTCTAGGCGTAAGATACCTGTACACGGGGGAATCCATTGGTCATTATTCAAAAATTCTCTGGCGAGGGAAGAAATCAAAATATCGTCTTCCATAACGACACCATACTCGTCTGCACCAGTACCAATCAGTTCCCATGCCCTTCGATGACTTAAGCTGCAACCTAATTGGTTCGGTGAAAGGCTATGTGTATGAGTGGTAATTTCTTCCGCCGAGAGTTTTGATCCATCAATTGCTGCGATGCGTTGATATTGAATATCATCGCCAGCCAATACCGAAAGCTGTGACTCCATCCAATCACGCCTTTCTGTTGATTGGTCAAGGTTGATGTAATAGATCTTCATATCACTCCTTATTTGCTGACATACCCATTGCGGCAATTAATATTGTAAGCAACTTAATTGAATATCATTGATATTGCCTTAAAACTGCTTTCCAACCAGTTAATCCAGCTTATCATGTATCATTGGCTGAATAAATGTTCATAAGGTCCTCAAAAGGGTATTCGTGAATCATCAATGGACTTTTTCCCCATCCTCTATTTCATCAATATTAATACTTTGAACACCTGAATTTAACACAACCGAAGTTCTACCATAGCGCAATTCCTATAAATCTCCTTTCGTTTGTCATATTATAAGCGGTAGAAGTTTTCTCAACTTGCAGTAAGGTATTTCGCCAAGATACTCCGCATTTCTTTGCTAGAAATATTTCTTGGTTGGATGTTGCTCATGAGCTTGTTGTGCAATGCCACAAAAATGTTCAACAATCTGATCTAGGAAAAAGGCTAGGATTGCCAGATATACAAAGACATGTGAAAAATTGTGATGGTCATGCCCGAAATTGTGTTCTAACCGGTATCCACCCGTATCAGATGTCAAAGTTTTAAATGTTTCGTTCTCAATTTTTCATCAGGTTCGTGCCGCTTGCGTCACCGCCATCACATTCCCTTCATGGAGTTCCATCAGTGACCCAAGCCCAACCTTTTCAGTTTTGTTGAGATCGATTTAGGTATACATCAGAACATCCAGGTTAAGATGGAAATGAGTTCCGTTGTTATGATTTTTGCGACAGCAATGGTAGCACGGCACCTCAAAGGAGTTATAAACTTGAGTTCTATCAACAGAGAGCTGATAATGGTCACTCAACTGGGTCATGGTTCAATGCTCGTCAGGGTTGAAGAAAGATAAAGAGTTGTTGAAGACGACTCAAAAGGATTTTTTTGGGAAGGTGACCGGGTCAAGTCGTTCACGCATGGGAGTATCCGACGTGGCTTTGTTGACCTTGTAAAGGGTTTGGAGTTTGAAGACAATTGTAGGTTCTGCTACAGGCCACGGGTGAGATAGCCAATAATCAGAATGGAAGAACTTGAGAAGGAAGACCGCTAATAACAATCCGTCAGGGTAAACCCGCGCTTATTGATGGGGGCTGAAAAGCTGCCAAATACTGAACGGACTTAGGTCAGTATATCGGGCATTGAAAGATGTTAATGAAGGAAATAATTTGAAATAATACTGCTCAGAGGCTAATTCTAGTTCAAGTATTTTATTATTGAGACCAGTAATGCATGAATCATGTCAAAAGGTAGGGAGTTATTGAAGGATATTTACATAAACTAAATTTTTCTGATAGCAAAAACCCTATAAATACTGGGGTTGTATATTTGTGGGATCTACAGGATATCATTTACAGAGGCGACGTGGGATAAATTAATTTCTGATTTTATTTGCGAAGTTTAGTTTGAATTTGACCGCCGATGAGGTAGATTAGGGGATATTATGGGCTACAGAATTTATCCTCGAAGAGGAATTAGGTATTGGTCCATATATTGGGTGAATTTATGTTTACAAAATACAAAATCCTAGCAAAGGCACCAGGGAAATTGGGTCGACGATATTGCAACAAGTTGCTGCGTCTTGAAGCAGAACAATGCTTTAAGGATGCACTTGAAGAATGTAAAGGTATGGCCTTTATTGATATAGGTGCGAATGTAGGGAAATATACCAATCAAATGGCTGGATTTGCAAACATTGTATTGTCTTTTGAGCCTGACCCTCTAGCATTCGCTTCACTGCAAAAAAACACAATGGAACTTCAAAACGTAAAATTGTTTGGGTCTGCAGCAGGAGTTGAAAATTCAAAGGCTCAAATCTACAGAAGAAAAGGGTTCGATTCAAACCCAATGTCCCATACTGAATCAACGTCATTATATCCTGGTTCACATCTTGATTTGGAGAATGGCATTGTTGTTGAGCAGATAGATATAATTGAATTCATGAATGATTGTGAATCAGAAATAGGTTTGGTCAAAATTGATGCAGAGGGTGCCGAAGTTCCAATCCTCGAAGAAATTTTGTGGGGAAAGAGACTCCAAAAATCAATCAAATATATTTTTGCGGAAACCCATGAAAGGCTCTTTCCTGAATTTGAGAAGCGGTATTACAATATCAGACGTACTGCCGCACAAACAGATACACCAAAAATTAATCTTAATTGGCATTAATGAATTCTTATGTGCGGAAAATTCGATCATTTAGTCAATTAACTTTGGGGCTATTTAATTTAACGGAATGATTGTATTTTGAAGGTATTACATCACTAACCTGCACCCAATGCATAAGCTATTGTCAGTAATCAGGTCACGGTGAAGTAATCTCTTACATTTCAGGCTCTGAAAGGGTGTTGGCATAATTTCCATGATATCTAATTGACGGACAAAATGCCGCCAAGCAAAGTCAACATATATCACTACAAATACTTGTGGCTCTTTATGTGATATTCTCCCTTGTAGTCTCGTTTGAACAGCAAGAACATCAATTCAATACCTTTAGTATGGGTATCGCCTTGGGTATTGGCAACCATCTTGGCCCAAAACTGTTTGGCTCTTCCGAGATCGTGCAAGTATTAAATTTGGCCTTTAATTGAATAATTCCTAAAGGCTTTTGAGATCCTGACTCTAGCCTCTTCAGTTTATGTTCATCTAACTTCCAGCCCTTTTCCTTTTAACCCAATGAGTTTTAAATAATTGTCCTTTGACCTCTTGCTTGATTGAACCCGTTGTGATTCAATGTGGATCATAATCAATTATTTCAATTGAGGTTGAGCAAGGTCACACCGACGATATCAAAATGTCCTGCACCACAGATTCGCTCAGTTGACATCGCCCTGTTTTGACGATTATGTTGACTAGGACAATTCCGTCCGAGTGATGCATTCGTATGTCATTATACTGAATTTAAACTGGAGTTCCAGTGATTATATGGGGTGCGAGTCTCGCATTGCGACATTTCAATTAATTCAGGCTGCCTTTTTCTCATAATACTGTTTCCAGTTATCATTGTCTGGGTCTCGGGTATCAATCTCCTTCACAATCCATTTCCAAGCCTGTTCAAACCGCTTGGATTTCCTCAGTGAACGGAAACTCAAAACCGCTTGACCCCCTTCCATTCCCCAGTGCATACCGGAACGCTTCATCCGCTCCCCGATATGGGTCCGGTTCGTCGCCTCAACGATGCCCGAACCGATTGGTAACCCCTTCGCTTTCAACACCGCATAATGCATCCGGTGACGGTGCGTCCGAAAGTATGTCAGAATCACAGTGAGTTCTTTTTTTGCCGTCGCCGTCTTGGCCCGGTCTCGCAGACCACGAATGGCTCCAATGACGCGTGTGACACCAGTCTCTTTATTCCGCAGGATACGCCGATTGTTGCCCATCTTTAACATGAAGTGGTCAAAAGCCAATAGAAACGGGGGTGTAAAAATCCAAGGGGCACTACGAAGTTGCACTTCCGGCACTTGAGCACCTCAATAATGTTCTGAATGTCGTGCGGGTTTTA
>Ga0209022_1001492_pt1 | contig 23730 bp, 23 predicted proteins | sample PinacodermPK_FD_187300 | JGI IMG/M metagenome (GOLD analysis project Ga0209022, IMG submission 187300) | Host-associated microbial community of the marine sponge Aplysina aerophoba from Gulf of Piran - sponge pinacoderm, lysed by proteinase... | ecosystem: Host-associated > Porifera > Sponge >...
GGCACCGAAAGCCTGGGCCTCGGCTTGGAGTTCAGCCAGCCCCCCTTCGGCCAGATAACGGGGAGAGAGCAGCGCCAGATAGGGGCGGTTCTCTCTACCGAGCAGGTCGGCATCGAGATCCAACCACTCAGCCGTAGTGGCCGACGGGTCGCAGTCGAACAGCCGATAACGGTCGCGCGACACCATGATGCCGTATCGAACGCCGTGTCGGCGGCAGTCCCAAGCCAGCAGGCCCTCGGCGGGTCGGCCCATCTCGTCCACGCGCACGAAATACTCAGGTGTTGCCCACGGATGGACCATCGCCACAGGCTTGTCGTTGAATCGCAGCAGGTGGCCCCGTTGGGGGAGCCTTTCGATCCCGTAACCCATCTGATCGAGCAGCGTCGGCCAGTGGCCGATGATCGACAGACCCTCGGTGATCTCACCAGCCGTTCTCCAGCGGTCGAGATGGTCGCGAAACCTGGCCTCCAGCGTGTGATGGGTGAGCAGACCGTTGACAACCTTGCCTCGTCCGGCCAAACGCACGACCTCCCGAGCCAGATGCTTGACAGCATCGAGGCTGTGCATATCAGCGGTGTCCTCGATGGCCGCGGACAACTCGGCGCAGTCCACTGAACGGATCGGTTCGTTGAAGGTGCGTGGTCCGAGCGTGCGGACACTGTCGGGATAGGCGGGATCGTCGATGACAAGGAGGTAGCGGAAGTCCATCCGGTCGGCATGCTCGCGCCAGCGGGCCCGCAGGCTGCGCTCGCCAGGTTTCTCGGCGATGGCCACCTCGATCTTGTTGACCCGCACCGACCGTTTGATGCCAGCCCGGTTGGGCATCTCCCGTGCGATACCTCGGCCCATCAGCCGGTTGAGCAGGTCATCCGCGTTCACGGCATTCAACTCTACACGGCGACGCTTGAAGGCATCTGTGATTGTGGACATGGCTTCCCGCTCCAGTCTGCATCAATTGAGAGTGCTTGAAACATAATATAAGGGTATGACACCGGGTTGCCTCGGTTTGGCGCCGCGCGACCTTGGGGCCGGGCCTACGCGGTCAGCAGGGCGGCGGGGATGACTCCTATTCCGTCTTGACGGCGGTAAGCCTCGGGGCCGGTGCTGATCACTGCGGCGTCGAGCAGGTTGTCGCCGAGGCGGTCCGACAGCCAGCGCAGGTGCCGGACATCATTGTCGTTGACGGTGGCAGTGAGTTTCACTTCCAGCGCCACCACTCTGCTGTCACGGCGCTGCACGATCAGGTCGACCTCATGCTCGCCGCCGCGTGTGCGCAGATGCGACACACGGGCTCGGGAGGCTTGCGCGTAGACACGCACCGACAGGGTCATTAGCGACTCGAACAAGCTGCCCAACAGCGTGCCGTCACGATGTGTGACGTGCGGCGTGGTTATGCCGTCGAGCAGGGCCTCGGCCTCGATTCCCAAGCTGCTCATCGCCAGGGCAGGATCGGTGAGATGGTGCTTGGGCGATGCGGCCAAGCGGCGCAGGCGGCTGCGAGTGGGCAGCCACGCCGGAAGTTCCTCGATGATCCACATCTGTTCGAGCACGCGTCGGTAGACCGCCACCGTCGCCATCGAAGGCGGGTCGCCGGCGCCGGGTGTGGCCGCATCGCGGATCGTGGTGTAGGCGGCGGTCGTGGCCGTTGCAGCGGAGAAGGCCTCCAGCCAGCGACGCAGAGACGCTCGGTCTCGCACGCCTCCGCCGAGTTCGTCGAGGTCGTGCTCCACGACGCGGTCGAGGTAGCTGCCGATCTGGCGCTCTCGCAGCGGGCGGTCGAGCGCTCGTATTGCAGGAAAACCCGACCGCTCGATCTCCAGCGCGTAATCGGAGAGTCTCATGGCCGACGTGCCGGTCAGCGGGGGCCGGCTGCCGGTCAACAACTCGGCTAGGCTGACCGTCGGTTCTGCGAGTCCCCGTTCAGCCAGTGACATCGGGTGCATGCGCAGCGTGACGAAGCGGCCTGCGCCCGAATGCGTCGGCCGTGTCGCCGGAGCGGCTGAGCCGGTGAGCAGAAAGCGCGCCGTGCGCGGGTCTGCGTCGACTCGGCGCCGGACCAGATCCCACGAGGCGGGGAAGCGCTGCCATTCGTCGATCAGGATGGGCCCCTCACCGCTGAGCAGGCGGCCGGGGTCGCCGCGCACGACTGCCAGCCGCTCACTGTCGTCGAGTCGATGCACCGTGCGGGTACGCCGCCGCGCAGTCTCGGTCTTGCCTACCGCGCGCGGCCCCTCGATCGAGATTGCGGGCAGGCCCGCAGCGAGCAGGTCCAACTCAGTGTCGACGATCCGGGGCTGATATTGGTCCACCCCGGCAAGTATAGGGACTGGACGGTCTGAAATGTGCGAATTGGACGGTCTGAAATGTGCGAATTGGACGGTCTGAAATGTCTGGATTGGACGGTCTGAAATGTGTGAGTCGGTCTTCCGGTTTGGGGCAGGGCTCCTCCCTGCGGGGGATACCAAGCGCAGCCACATCAAGCAGCCACATCAACATTGGCGACCGTGCGGTGGACGCGGAACGGCCCGGGCGCAAGGCCCGGGCCGTTCTCAAAAATACCGCAGCTGATGAGCTGGGCGGGGCACTACATCATGCCCATGCCACCCATCCCGCCCATCGGGTCGCCGCCGCCGCCCATCGGCATCGGCGGTGATTCCTCGGGCTTGTCGGCTACGAGAACCTCGGTGGTGAGCAGCAGTCCGGCGATCGACGCGGCGTTCTGCAGTGCCGCGCGGGTGACCTTGACCGGATCGATCACACCGGCGTCGATCAGGTCGACCATCTCGCCATTGGCCGCGTCGAAACCGGTCGAACCCGACTCGGCCTCAACACGCTGCACGATGACCGCACCCTCATGACCGGCGTTGGCCGCAATCAGCTTCGTCGGCGCATCGAGCGCCGCGCTGATGATGCGGGCGCCGGTGGCCTCGTCGCCGTTGAGGCTCTCGGCCACGGCGTCGACCGCCCCACGGCAGCGAAGCAGGGCAGTGCCGCCGCCTGCGACGATGCCCTCCTCGATCGCCGCGCGAGTCGCCGAGAGAGCGTCCTCGATGCGGTGCTTCTTCTCCTTGAGCTCGACCTCGGTGGCAGCGCCGACCTGGACGACAGCCACACCGCCGGCCAGTTTCGCGAGGCGCTCCTGGAGCTTCTCGCGATCCCAGTCGGAGTCGGTGTTGTCGATCTCGGCTTTGATCTGGCTGACCCGGCCCTCGACATCGGAGCGCGTCCCCGCACCCTCGACGATGGTGGTGTCGTCCTTGGTGACGACGATCTTGCGGGCCTTGCCCAGCAGCTCCATGTCGATGGTCTCGAGCTTGAGACCCACCTCCTCGGCAACGACCTGGCCGCCGGTGAGGATCGCCATGTCGGCCAGCATCGCCTTGCGCCGCTCGCCGAACCCGGGCGCCTTGACAGCGACGGAGTTGAAGGTGCCGCGGATCTTGTTGACCACGAGAGTGGCGAGAGCCTCGCCCTCGATGTCCTCGGCCACGATCAGCAGCGGCTTGCCCGACTGCATGACCTTCTCAAGCACCGGTAGGAGCTCGGCAACGTTGGAGATCTTGCCCTGGTTGAACAGGATGTAGGGCTCTTCGAGCACAGCTTCCTGGCGTTCGGGGTCGGTCACGAAGTACGGGGAGAGGTAGCCCTTGTCGAACTGCATGCCCTCGACGAAGTCGAGGTCCATACCGAAGGTATTGGACTCCTCGACGGTGACCACACCATCCTTGCCCACTTCGGCGATCGCGTCGGCGATCACCTCGCCGACAGCGAGATCGGCAGCAGAGATCGAAGCGACCTGGGCAACCTTGTCCTTGCTGTCGTCAACATGGACGGACTGGTCGGCGAGGTTCTCCACCGCGGCGGCCACTGCCTTCTCCATGCCCCGCTTGAGGCCCATGGGGTTGGCGCCAGCGGCCACGTTGCGCAGACCCTCGCGTACCAGCGCCTGAGCCAGCACGGTGGCGGTGGTGGTGCCGTCGCCAGCGATATCGTTGGTCTTGGTCGCCACCTCCTTCACCAGCTGTGCTCCCATGTTCTCGAACTGGTCCTCCAGCTCCACTTCACGGGCGATGGAGACGCCGTCGTTGGTGATCGTCGGTGCGCCGAACTTCTTGTCAAGCACCACGTTGCGGCCCTTGGGGCCGAGCGTCACTTTGACAGTGTCGGCGAGCTTGTTGACACCCACCTCGAGACCGCGGCGTGCGGACTCGTCGAATTTCAGGATTTTTGGCATGGCGCGACCTCAGCCCATCTTCGCGAGCACGTCGCGGGCGTTGAGGATGAGCAGTTCTTCGCCTTCGACGGTGATTTCGGTCCCGCCGTACTTGCTGTAGACGACCGTGTCGCCCACGGCGACATCGACGGGGATGATCTCCCCGCTTTGGTCTGAGCGACGGCCGGGGCCGACGGCGATGACTTCACCCTGTTGGGGCTTTTCCTGTGCGGTGTCGGGTATGACCAGACCGCTGGCAGTGGTGGACTCCGCTTCGCTGGAGCGGACCACGATGCGGTCCTCAAGGGGCTGCAAGTTCATTCGATCCTCCGAGATCGGTCTTGAGTTGCTGATGTGATTGGTCTCTGGGCTGAGCGGCTAAGCGTTAGCACTCTCGACCAGAGAGTGCTAACGATAGGAGCGTCGGGCCGTGCGGACAACCCGCGCGACCCCACTTTTTCTGACAGATTCCGGCCGGGTCGATCCGCCGGGGCGCTATACGACCGGAAGCTGCAGGGCGACCGGAAGCTGCAGCGACGGGTCTGCGCCTGCAGTCAGAGGGGAGGGGCCGTCGGCGCCCAGCCGCTGCCACCCCACCGCTGCGACCATCGCCGCGTTGTCGGTACACATCGCCCGGCTGGGGATCACCGCTGAGATGCCGTCGGCCTCGCAGACCTGCGCGGTTCGAGAACGCAGCCGGGAGTTCGCCGCCACACCACCGGCCAGACAGATCGCCTCAGCACCGAGCTCACGGGCCGCCCGGCGGGCCTTGTCGACAAGCACATCGACCACCGCCTCCTGGAACGACGCAGCCACATCGGCGGCGGAGACTTCGGGATTCTTGCGCACATGGTTGACCACGGCGGTCTTCACCCCGCTGAACGAGAAGTTCCAGCCGTCGTTGGCCATGGCCCGCGGGAAGGCGACCGCGTCGGGATCGCCCTCGCCGCTCAGACGGTCGATGACCGGCCCTCCCGGATAGCCCAGACCCATGAAACGGGCCACCTTGTCGAAAGCCTCTCCGGCGGCATCGTCGAGCGTGGCGCCGAGCACCCGGTAACGCAGATGATCCTCCATCACCACCAGGATCGTGTGCCCGCCGGAAACCAACAGCACCACCATCGGCATCTTCAGGTCCGGCTCCTCCAAGAACGCGGCATAGAGGTGCGCCTCAAGATGGTTCACAGCGACGAAGGGCACGTCCCAGACCAGAGCCAGAGACTTCGCCGCCGACACTCCCACCAGCAGCGCACCGACCAGTCCGGGACCATGCGTTGCGGCGACCGCGTCGATGTCTTCGGCCTCGAGCCCGGCCTCGGCCACCGCGGCCGACACGACCGGCACGATCAGATCCAAATGGGCTCGGCCGGCAACCTCGGGAACGACCCCGCCGTAGCGGGCATGAAGCTCCACCTGGCTCGACACGATCGACGAGCGCACAACCGAACCAGACTCGACCACAGCAGCCGCCGTCTCATCGCAACTGGTCTCGATCCCCAGGATCTGTCGGGCCCGAACCGTCGGGGTGGCGTGCCCCCCAGGCCGGGCAGGGTCTGTTGTCGGGGTGGCGTGCCCCCCAGGCCGGGCGGGACCTGTTGTCGGGGTGGCGTACCCCCCAGGCCGGGCGGGGTCTGTTGTCGGGGTGGCGTGCCCCCCAGGCCGGGCAGGGTCTGTTGTCGGGGTGACCGCAGGCCCCGGGCCACCGTTCGCAGACATGGTCACGGCAACGCCGCCCTCACCCGGTTGATGCGCTCTGCGACCTCCGGCTCGTCGAGATGGCGGATCGACATCACTAAAGCGTCCTCGGGGGGCTTGGTATAGTAGCCGCGGTTGATGCCCAACGGCTGGAACCCGAGACGCGAGTACAGACGCTGGGCGCGCTTGTTGGCGGCACGGGCCTCAAGGGTCGCCGCGGCGCAACCGCGCTCTCTGGCCCGGTCGATGAGCGCGATCAGCAGGCGCGTGGCGATTCCTCGCTGCTGATAGTCGGAGTCGACCGCCACGTTGCTGACATGGGCCATTCCAGCCAGGAACAGAAGGCCTGCATGACCCACGACACGTTCTCGCGTCGTCGGCGAGTGGGCGCCGCGGCTTTCGAGCCTGGCCGGCTCGTCTGCTGCCACTGCCACTAGATGAAGGCGATCATCGTCGCGCACCTCGTGGCGCCATGTCTCAGCCGGCCAAGGATCGACGAAACCCTGCGCGTCGATCGCCATCACCGCGTCAATGTGGTGCATAGCCATCCGTTCGATCCGCACATCGACAGACTCTATGGCGTGCGGGATCGAACAGTCGGCTGCGCCGTCGCGAGGGTCTTGCGCGCCTGGCCGCGACGGCCGGTCTCGGCTGGTGTTCTTTGCGTGCTGCTTGTGGCTCGCGTTCATTGCGCTCAAGGGACAGATCGGTTCGCAGCGGGGTCGCTTCGGGCCAGAACTGAACTCGCTGCTGGTTGGTGACGGCTCAACCCTCTCGTCCCCTCGGCACAGCTGTCGCGATCGGTTGGGCGTCTGGTCCGCGAAGATACATCGGCCTGACCGAATCCGCATTCACGACCTCACCCGCGGCGACCGCCGCCGCGGCCAACTCGACCAAGGTCTCAGCACTCGGATGCACGACCCGCTGCTCGGCGTCGAAACCGGCGCGGGCGAATACCTCTCGGTAGACCCCCGCGCCGTCGCCGACGAGCAGGGTCCGTGCGGCGGTTCTGCAGAGCGTTTCGGCCAGGACCCGGGGGTCGACCACTGCCGGCTCGCTGAGCCAGCCGCCCGCCGGAGTGAAGGCTGCATGGAACAGCTCGCCGCGACGCGCATCTACGACCGCATCGATACGCTCCCAGGCCCTCCCGGCGGCACGCGTATCGGCGGCACCTGCGTCGGCGGCACGCTCATCGGCGGCACGCTCATCGGCGGCACCTGCGTCGGCGGCACCTGCGTCGGCGGCACGCTCATCGGCGGCACGCGTATCGGCGGCACCTGCGTCGGCGGCACGCTCATCGGCGGCGCCTGCATCGGCGTGTGCATCGGCGGCGCGGCGGGCGACCAACTCGAGCGAGGTGACCGGAACCATCACGGCATCGAGGGCATGCGCCATGGTTATCGCTGTGGTGATCCCGACCCGCAACCCGGTGTACAGCCCCGGTCCCACGTCCACAGCGATCACCTCGATGGCTGAGGCTCTCAGACCGCACTCGTTGAGGATCTCCGCGATCTGAGGTGCCAGAGACTCAGCATGGCGACGGGGTTGGGCCGACTCGCGTGCAGCCAGCACCCCCGCTGCATCGCCGAGCGCGCAACCCACTCTCGAGGTCGCGGACTCGATCCCCAGGATCATCGGGGGCGCCATCAGCGGAACACCCGCTGCGCGCCGGCCCAGGGCCCCAGAGCCTCTCGGAGTTCGGCGAGGCAACCGCACCAGCGGTCACCGACAGCGCGAATTTCGATGAGTCGGTCGTCGTCGCCGTCGCCGAAGGTGATCTTCACATCGAGGCGGTCGCTAGGCAGGGCGGGCAGGATCCTCTCACCCCACTCGATCAGGGTCACCCCCTGCTCCAACAGTTCCGGGATGGCAAGATCACGGGCCTCAGCACGGTCCGACAGCCGGTAGACGTCGAGATGGTTGACGACCAGCCGTCCCCGGTAACGGTTGGCGAGCGTGAACGTGGGGCTGGTCACGGGCACCTCAACGCCGAGGGCAGCGGCGAAACCCTGAGTGAACGCGGTCTTGCCGGCGCCGAGGTCGCCGACCAGCACCAGCAGGTCACCGTCTTCTGCCAGCCGGGCAACGGCGCCCGCCAACAGACGCGTCTGATCCACAGTCGAGGTGCGGCACAGCACTGCGGGGGCATCGGGCGGCGGGGTCACGGCGAGCCGGTTCCGACTGTGACTGAACCGCGCAGTGCCCGTTCGGTCACAACCACTGCCAGGGCACGGACCTCGTCGATATGGGCGACGGTCCCACCGGTGGCGGCCGCGACGAAGGCGTCGCCGTCCGAACGCGTGTGCGGCGGGAAGACGGCGCGGGCCAAGCCGTCGTGCGCGCCCTGGGCGACGACCCGGCATTCGACCGGGTCGAGACGGGCGTTGGTGATGACCACGCCGATCACGGTGTTGTCGGCGGGACCGACCTGGGTGCCGAAGGTCTCGGGCCAGTCGGTGAAGGCACCCTCGGCGATCTCGGCGGGCACGGCCCCGTCGTCAATGTCGCCCGCAGCGTTGTTGACGACGAGCGCAGTGACGACCAACTCGCCCCGGCGTGTGGTGAACATCCCGATCCCACCCTCAGGCGGTTCATCGGGCCGGCGCCATTTGCCCACGGTTGCTCCCGTGCCCGCGCCGACGGGGCCGGTCTCGGGGTCCGCACGGCAGTCCCTTAGGGCGAGCGCACCCTGCGCGGGCCCGGGCCGCACGCTCGCGTCGCCGACGCCGAGGTCGTAGAGGCTCATCGCCACCACGATCGGCACGTTGGTCGCCTTGGTCTCATAACCCCGGCCCTGCATTTCCAGTGCAGCCACAACGCCGTCAGCAGCGGCCAGACCGAACGCGGAGCCCCCGCTCAACACCACCGCATCTACGTGGGTGACGGATCGAGTCGGGTCGAGCAGTTCGAACTCCCTTGTGGCGGGGGAACCCCCGCGGACTTCTCCCGAAGCAGTCGTGGAAGGCGGCAGCAGCACGACCGTGCAGCCAGTGAGCGCCGCCCGGTCGGTCCAATGTCCGACGGTCACACCTAGAATCCCGACGTTCACCCTCAAGAAACTACTTGCGTTGCGCTCGCCTGAACGAGAAATCGGAATTTTCTGAGATTTGTAGTTGCATTCCGAAATATTCCATGTATTGTCATTCGTGCGGGACAACGACCTACAGGCGGGCAAGATGCTGCGAACTTCTGACGGGACAAGAGGCGGACGCTCCCTCAGCCGTGCCGTTGCAGCCTCAGGCAGGTCGATACTGCGAACTGTCGGCAGAACAGTGAGCGGGAACGTCCCGGGTCGCGTCAGCGATGCATCGGGCGGATCGGTGCGTCGTGTCAGCGGAACTTCAGGCGGTTTGATGTTGCGGTGTGTTGGTGGGATGTTGTGTGCTGTGCTCGTGGCCTCCGGCTGCAGCGACGACGGCAGTACGCCAGTCGAGTCGGTCACGACCACAATCCCATCAACCACCGCAGCATCGATGAGCTCCGTGCCGGACGGAAGCTCCGCCCCGCCGACGGCCCTGGCCGCGACCCCACCGACTTCCCCGCCGACGGCCCCTCCGACGACTCTCGCGGTGACCCCGCCGACGGCCCTGGCTGCGACCCCTTCGACGGCGCCTCCGACGGCCCCTCCGACGACTGCCGTGGGTCTGCTGAGCGAAGACGATCAGGTTTTCGCTGCCATCAGGCGTTACTTCGAAGTGCTGGTTGAGGCCAACGATCCACCAGACCCGACCAGCACCCTCTGGGACGACGTAGCGACCCCCGACCGTGCAGACGCTCTGCGTGCCAAGGCTCAAGAGAACCTTGCTGCCCGTCGAGGAGTTCGCTGGCCCGTGGATCGACGGCCCCTGGTGCGCGCCCCTGCCACCGTCGTGCGCCGAGACTCCATTGCGGTGGTCGATGCCTGTGTGCGCGACAACCTCGTGGCCTACGACCTCGACACCGGTGCCGTCATAGACGACTCAGTTGCTTACTCATGGGTGCAGTTGACGGTCACCGACCACTTCGGGGGTCTGCTGGTGAGCCAATACAACAAGGTCCAAGAGTTTGAATCGGAGGGGCCGTGTATCGATGCCTATCAATAGCCGTCATTGTGGTGTTGATGTCGAGCACCACGGCATCGGGCGACGGTATCGACGGCACAGAGATCACAGAGACAGTCAGCGGCTTGGTGGTGACGGCAGGGGCCCCGGGGTCGTTGGCGCTCAGTTCTGAACCTGGCCGACCCGGCGGCGGAGCGACCGTGTACTGCAGTTGGTACCACTTCTCAGTCGTGTTCGGAGAATACCTGTTCAACCCGATCGGAGACTCCATCTGGCCGCAGGCCGGCAGCACCTACCTGCTCAACTGTTGGTCCAGCAGTCCCGCCACGCCATTGCCGGGATATCCCAGGATCACGCAATTCCGGGGGCGCGATAAGATCCCGGGAAACGCAGTCTCGACCGCGGACGCCGCGCAGTTCGCCATCAATTATCTGAATTTCGAGCGCCCGAAGATCGAACTGTCGCCGCGCGGTGAGCAAGTCGTCGGTGTCCCGACTTGGCTGGCGGTCACGAGTCGGCTTCAGTACGACCGGGCCTCGGCCAACGCCGGCCCCGTCTGGGCCACCGTGCGCGCCTCATTGCGCGACATCACCTGGGACTTGGGCAACGGTGCCAGCCGCGAATGCACGCGTGATGTCTCCAAGGTCTGGAACCCGGCGAATCCGCAGGACCAGAGCAGCCACTGCTCCTATACCTACACGAACAGCGGCGGATCACCCTTCAACGTGACGGTCACAGTCCGCTGGCGCATCGAGCAACGGACCAACGTCAACCCCGCCTGGCACCGGTGGGGGACGATCACCCGCTCGAGCAGCGTGTCCGTTCCGGTGACCCAGCTCCAGTCCGCGATCCGCTGAGGAGGCGCCGCCGCGAGCGGTGCCCGAGCAATGCTCAGCGGAGATTGCGCAGTATTGAACCGATGGAGTCGGGGAGGTCGCTGGCGATCAGGCCCGGGCCCCCCAGGCGGCCAGCGGTACCGTGGACCTGTGCGGCGACAGTTGCGGCGTCGAAGGGGTCTGAACCCTGAGCAAGCAGAGCGGCGGCGAAACCGGCCAGGACGTCTCCGGTTCCTGCGGTCGCCAGAGCCGAGGTGCCTGAGGTGACGACCCGGATCCGGCCGTCGGGCGCGGCGACCACAGTTGACGGACCCTTGCGAATCACCGTCACCTGATGCAACAGGGCGAACTCGCGGGTTCGTTCGAGCCGGTCGGGGCCCCCGTCGCCACCCAGTCGCAGCCATTCTCCGTCATGGGGAGTCAGGATCGTCGGTGCGCGGCGCGCATCGACCGCCGCGGCGACCTCGGCGGTCAAACCGCCGCCATCGATCACCAGCGGCACCGCCACGCCGAGCATCGCCAGCAGGCTCTCGGGGTCGTCGTTACCCAGGCCCGGGCCCACTAGCACGGCCCGGACTCGGTCATCGAGCCCGTCGAGAGCCTCTCTGGCCCAGCCGAGGGCCGGCAACCGCAGCACGACAGCCTCGGTCGGTCCTTCGTTCCCTTGGGCGCCCGGCATCGCCAACTGCACCATCCCGACCCCGGCACGCTGTGCAGCTCTGGCAGCCAGATGAGCCGCTCCCGTCATGCCGACGGAACCGCCGACGATGCGCAGACCTGAGCGCCACTTGTGGTCTTCGGCGGACCGCTTCGGGACCAGAGCCGCCACATCTGCATCCTCGACTGCGTGCCGCGAGGCTCGGCCCACGTCCAAGCCGATATCGACCACCCGAACCTCCCCGGCCAACGAGCGGCCCGGTTCCAATATGTGTCCCGGTTTGAGCGCCGCGAAAGTGACAGTGCGCTCGGCTTGAAGCGGCACGCCGAGACGCTGTCCCGTCAAACCGTCGACGCCCGACGGAATGTCAACGGCGAGAACCGGTTGCGCATCATGCACCAGCGGTGGCAGGTAGCCACGCGACAGCCCAGTGCCGAAGGCGGCGTCGATCACCAGGTCAACGAACGGGAGCGATTCCGGAGCATCGAGCGCATCGACCACCGAGACACACACCCCGCGTCGAGCCAGGTGGGCAGCCGCCACCCGGCCGTCGGCGCCATTGTTGCCGGGCCCAGCAAGCACGGTCACTCGCCGCCCGTAGACCCCGCCCATCAGCTCGATCGCCTCCCGGGCGACATGACGGGCGGCTCGGTCGATCAAGACCTCGACCGGCTCAGGCGCCGCCTCGTCGATCGCAGCCATCTCCTCGGGCGTGACTATCGCCAACATCAGCCGCCACGCCCAACGGCGCCGTCACCAGCAGCCCCACGCCGACGAACCCCGGTCGGGTTCGCCCCTGTCTGGCACATCGCGTCCTGGCGTGCCGCTGTCTGCTGTGTCGGGGTCCACTGCCCGCCTGTCTGGCGCAGAGGGTTCTGGCGTGCCGCTGTCTGCTGTGTCGGGGTCCGGTGCATCGCGTTCTGGTGTGCCGCTGTCTGGCGTATCGGGGTCCGGTGTATCCCTGTCCGACGAATCGGGTTCTGGTGCATCATTCGGCCAGGGCTACGACAACAGCCTGGGCGAGTTGGTCGGTGTGGCTGAGAGTGACAGCGAAGCGGGCGGCGCCGAAAGCAACGGCTCGCTCGGAAGCACCGGCATGCAAGCGCAGCTCGGGACGACCGTCGTCATGGTGGCGCACCTCGATGTCACGCAGCTTCATTGCACCGATGCCGCAACCCATCGACTTCACAGTCGCCTCCTTGGCCGCGAAGCGGGCGGCCAGTCTCGGCACCGGGTCGCCCGCCTGGTTTGCGTAAGCCACCTCTTCGACGCGGAACAGGCGCTCAATCAGACCTGGCGTCCGCTGCAATACGTCGCGGAAACGGTCGATATCGACAAGGTCGGTTCCGATGCCGAGCACTCCCGAAGCCTACCGCGCCGCCCACACGCCAGCCGAGCGCCGGACGGAGGCAGGCCCCGCGCTGTCGGCATCGGTGTCGCCGCGCGTCGGAGCAGCACGGTCTGCTGCGAGACGGGAAGCAAGGCGACGGTCGTGGTGAACTGTGCGCCGGCTCGACGCCCACTGAAGCCTGGCAGGGGACTCAAGGAACCCGCAGGACCCTGATCGGGTCGCTGTTGGAGGCCACGATCGCGGGGATCAGCCCCGCCAGCATTGAGGCTGTCGTAACCAGAATCGTGACAGCGAAAGAGAACTCCAGCGCCGGGACCGGTTGCGATGACATCCACCTGTAGAGGTGCGTTGCTGCGGCACCTCCGAGCGACCCGACGCTCGAGGTGATCGCCGCTTGCGATAGGACCAGTCGCACAATGTAGCCGCGGGTTGCGCCGAGCGCGCGCCGACGCCCGAGGTCGGATGCAAGCACTGTCACTGGGATCGTCTCGTTGTGCGGGGTTTGGATGTGCGTTCTGTCGGCGACGCTCGAGAGGATCGCCGCGACGGGCAGTGACGGCCCGGTCAACGGTTCGACAACCACGATGTTTGCGATGAGTCGTGTGGGTTCACCGCTAAGGATCAGTCGCTCGCAATCCTCGGCGCACGGCGCGCCGTTCCCGGTGGGAGCTCGCAGATCCCACGTCACCGAGCCGGATTGGAGGTTGGTGCGGGAGCCGGCCGTTACGGCCGACCACTCGGCATCAGAATGGACGAGTGTGACTTCCTGTCCCGGGGCGAGTTCACCGGACTGATCTATCGGCACAGACACCTGGAACTGCGGCGTCGATCCGAGAATATCGAAGAGCTCAAATCCCGGTGTGACTGAAACGCCGGGCTCGACGCCGCTGCGGATAGCCAGTCGTACAGGCAAGTCGGGGAAGAAGGTGACCTACCCGAGCTCGACGATCCCGTCTGGCTCGTGTCCACTGGCGGTTTCCCAGGAGAGGACCGCCAGTCTTGTCGACGTGCCGAACTCTCCATCGGCATCACCGTCGTAGAATCCCTGTGAGGCGAGGAACCTCTGCAGCTGTGCGACATCGGGTCCCGAGTCGCCCTCGGCCATGGTGCGAAACGCTGGCACGTCGCCTTCCAGCGCCGTCGAAGCGACAAGGTCCACCGAGTAGATGTGGGCGCCGGAAGTCACGGTGGTTGGCGTGCCCGGCGAGTGCCGCGAGGTCAGAGTGCCCGCACGCAGTGAACGGACACTTCCCTCGACCGGCCACAAGGCCGTTGCCGAGAACCTGATCGAACGGCCGATCGAGTCCTCGGTCACAGCTACCAGAAGCGGCTCCGACACTTCTGAGGTGGTGTCTTGCGGAGACCCCCAGATGTAAGCGGATGCCCACGCAGTCAAGCTGATACCGATAGCAAGTCCCAGCGCAAGAAAACCGAAATTTGCCGCGCGGCGCATTAGACCGTTGTCGGTTTCTTGTTCGGGTTCTTATTTCGGGGAGGCAGCAACGGATTCGTCCTCTGCAGTTCTACGGGCGCGGGCAGGAGAGCAACGATTCGTAATATGTGGCCAACGGCCCGTTAGACGGTGGTTCAACGAGTAGTCCAGGGCTCGAATCGCCGATCATGCCCACCCAGGGCGTCCAACTGTGGGGCGAATCGATGAAGGTTTCGAGGGTTGGAGGATCGGTCACTGGAAATCCGTTCTCAACCAGGCAATCGTGTACCGCGATGTAGGACTCGTAGATGATCGTGAATGTGTTCGGGTCAACGATCAGGAGAACGCCCAAGTCAGCAAGCGCCCTTTCGCAAGCCGCATTGATCGCGTTCACTCGCTCGAATTGGTCACCAAAACGGTAGTAGTAGAAGCCTGATCGGTACGCCGCCTCAGGTTCGAGCACTTCAACACCGAAGCTGCGGACGCATTCGCCGATCAGTCTGTCTATGGCGATGAACCCTGGGGGTATCCCTTCGTCTGGCAGCTCCTGCCCGGCGAACCAGGCTCGAGCCTCGTCAAGAAGGCCGCCATCGGGAATGCCGCCGCCAGGGTTGCTCGTCGACCACCGCATCAGACGTATCCGCGCCTGTACTGGGTTGCTCGTCAATCACCGCATCAGACGTATCCGCGCCCGTGCTTTCACTCGATTCGGCAACCCTTTCTTGATTCCCGCAAGCCGCGACCAAAGCGATGATGACCCCGCCGACCGCTAGCTTTGCTGCGACACGGGCTGGCAGGCGCCACAACACGGCAGGCGACGCGAACCTGTTTACCACCGTGGCGACGTCAGGCATCAACGCGAGCAATTGCTCCAACTGTTTGCCGGCCACCGCTCCCTCCCCTCGATCCAAGGTGCCCGCCTACCATACCCTGACCCCGACCGACGGCCCATCACCGCTCGCACCGCCAAGCCCCCGCGCTGTCGGCATCGGTGTGGCCGCGCGTCGGAGCGGCACGGTCTGCTGCGAGACGGGCGGCAAGGCGACGGTCATGGTGAACTGTGCTGGTCCTGAATCGGGACACTCCTGTCACAAGTCGGCGATGTCCACCAGGTCGATGAGGCCCTGGGGTTCGTAGACCCGGAAGAACACTACTGCCGCCCCAACCACGGCCCACCGGTCCATCGGACCCTTCCCCAACACCCGAACTCCGGGCAGCACAGCCAGCGGGCCATCGGCAATATCCGCCAGATCCTCCAACATCCGCGTTCTCTGCGTGTGGCCTTTGTCCAGAGCCCACGCGTCGAGTGACCCGTTGCTGCTTGAGACCCGCCAAGACACCGCTCAGGCCTTGCGAAGACTGACCGGCTCGCCCTCAGCGGCTCGGGCCGCCAGCTCGCGCAGGTCGTCCACGTCTAGCGAGTCTTCCAAGGCCCTCTCTACGAAGTAAGGCTCTGCGGCGCTCAGCTCAGCATCTCGCAGACGCCCGTGCGCTTCTGACAGCCTTTCCTTGCTGAGCAGGTCGTCGAGACCTGCCCATGGCCTCAGCAGCCTACTATCCGAAGCGCTCCTGTGCAGCGCGGGGAACTCCCAGTCGACGAACTCCAAGTCAACATCGGCAGCCATGACTAAGACCCAGAACACTTCTGCCTGCACGGCAGGCGACTCGAACCTGTTCACCACCGTGGCGATGTCAGGCATCAACGCGAGCAATTGCTCCAACTGTTTGCCGGCCACAGCTCCCTCCCCTCGATCCAAGGTTCTCGCCCACCATACCCTGACCCCGACCGACGGCCCATCACCGCTCGCACCGCCAAGCCTCAGTGGGGCCGATGCCGTGCCGCAGCCACCGACGGGCGACACCGTCGTCGGCACCGGCAAGCACCGCTGCGCGGTGCCCGTAGACCGGCCCACGAAGTCGATGGCCTCCGACGCGACCTGGTGAGGCGCTGTCTCGGCGCTAGGTTGTTCGCCAGTGGTCGGCGAGCACGTTGATCGGTAGGGTCAGCAGGTCGGCGACATTCTCAGTGGCGAGACGATCCTCGCGGAACACGTCCTCGGTCTCCACCACCGCGTCGTACAGGGCCGAGTAGCGGTTGCGGTAGCCGCGGAGCACGCCGCGGGCCGCGGCCGCGGTCAAAGACTCGGCGAAGCGCACATGCAGCAGGGTGAGGCCCGTCGTCACGTTGTCCTTCAGTTCAGGAATGATGATCACGCAGCGGTCGTCGGCACGTCCGCGGGCGACGAAGACCCGGCGCTCGAGCGCAACCTGGTGCTTGGTCCCCCGCAGTCTCGGAAACCGGTCGGTGCGCGACACGATGCGGCGCGAGATCCCGCCCCGATCCACGACCACTGCGGTCGCCTGTCCGGCACCGTCGGCGTCAAGACCCTCGACCCGGTAGCGGGTATGGCCCAGGACTTCATCGACCGCCGGGTCGAGATCGGCCAGAGTGCGCAACGAGGCATAACTCAGCCGGTCGCGCGGGGCGCCTGCCTTCAGGGCCGCGAAGGCCAGCGGCACCTCCAGCAGGGTCTCATCGGAGCGGGAGATGCCGACCGTCACAGTCTTGGCCTGGTGCTTGATCGCATCTATCGGCCTGGTCAACTCGTCGATCCCGACGCCGAGGGCCGCGGCGAGATCATCGAGGATCACCGCAGGCGTGCCGACCTTGCCGTACTCGATCTGATACGCCTCGAGGGGCGACGAACCCAGTGCGAAGCGGAACAGCGAAGCCAGCTTGACCGCCGTCGCCGCCTCGAGGTGACCGTTGTAGTCACCGGTGCGAATACTGTCGAAGAAGGCGGCAGCAGACTTGGTCAGTACCGGTTCGACCCGCTCCAGGGCCTGTTCACCGTTGAGGTCGCGACGGGCCGCGGCCGCCTCAATAGCGCTGTGGGCCTCACGCAGCGGTTGCGCCTGGGCATCGATGGCCAGAGCCGCCTCGTAGCCGAACAGGTGCCCCGCAACCGTCGACAGGATGAACCCCAGGCGGCTGTCGATCGCCGGGACCGGAAGCACCGCCAGAGCGTTATCGAAGCGACCATCGCCCTCGTCGGCGATAACCACCGGCGCAGCCTTGTGGGCCCTGAAGATCCCGACTTCCTTGGCGACGTCGTCGGCAGTTGAACCCGACAACCCGGCCGCACACACGACGATTAGGGGTTCCGCGGAGAGATCAATGTGCTTCTTGTCCTCAGTCGAGTCGGCCGACATCGACTTGTAGCAGAGTTCTGAGAGCTTGATCCGGATCTCGTTGGCGGCGATGCGGTTGGCTCCATTGCCCACCAGAGCCCAATAGCGGCGAGAAGGAGCGAACTGCCGGGCAGCATCGGCGATCATGTCGCGGCGAGCCAGGACCGTCTCCATCGCCTCGGCCACATCGTGAACGGCGCTCAGCAGCGAGCGGCGGTCTTCGGCACCCTCATCGCCCTGCAACTCGTCGGCTATCGCTATGGCCAGCAGCAGCCCCGCGGCGATCTGGGAATAGAAGGCCTTGGTCGAGGCGACGCTCATCTCCACATCGCGACCGTCTGAGGTGTACAGCACACCGTCGGCCCGATCGGTCAGGTCGCTGCCGCGCCGGTTGACAATGGCGATCACGTGAGCGCCTCGATTGCGCACAATGTCGACCGTGCGGTTGGTGTCGGTGGTGGTGCCCGACTGACTGATCGCAACGACCAGGGTGTCGGACATGTCCGAGCGCACCGCGAACCCCGACAATTCCGTTGCCAGCGTTGCCTCGCTGACTATCTGACCGTGCCGGACTAGGGCATTGAGGGTGACCGCGAGGCTCTGGCCTGCAACTGCCGCGGTGCCCTGGCCGACGATCAAGACCCGCCTGATGGACCCGTCGCGCAGAGCGCGGCGAACCTGATGGGGGAAGATCTCCTGCCCCAGCGACACCTTGAGACCGCCGTCGCCCTCGACGATCCTGCCCCGCAAGGTCTTGCGGAAGGACCCGGGCGCCTCGTTGAGCTCTTTGAGCAGGTAGTGGGGGCTGTCGCCGCGGTCGACATCGCGAGTCGTGATCTCGGCGGTGGAGACATCGTCGTCGGTGACCGGGATATCGGTGCCGTCGTAGGCTCGGCGCAGCATGCCCGCCACCGTCCCCGATTGTCGGCTGTCTAGTTCGATGATCTGACCGCGGCCGGCGTTGGGGTTGTCGGGATTGCCGGCGGTCTCGCCGTCCATGCGCACGTAGCGGGACGTCTCCTCGACGACGCCGTAAGGCTCGCTGGCAACAATGTAGGCGTCCTGCGCCAAGCCGACATAGAGCGCCTGTCCGCTGCCGCGCAGCGCCAACTGCAGACGGTGCGGTGCCACGGCCGTGCTCGCGGCGACAGCGACCGACCCTTCAAAGGTCGCCACGGTGCGGCGGAACGCCTCGGCGGACGAGTGCCCCTCCGCCAACCGCCGGCTCATCAGGGACGGGATGACCTTGGCGTCGGTGGTGATCGCCTCTTGAATGTCGACGTGCTCGTCGCCGATGAGGTCGGCGAAGTTGTCGACGTCGCCGTTGAGTGCACCCACGACGTAGGGACCGACCGATGAGACCAGCTCACTGTTGAGAGGATGAGCGTTGGGCTCAGAGATGATGCCGACCGATGCCCAACGGGTGTGAGCCAGCACGACAGCTTGAGCCGTGTCGTTGGCCAGCGCAGCCCCCAAGAGCTCGTCTTGGGCCAGAGCGGATCGCAGTGCCGCGGTGTTGTCGCCGAGCTCGCCGATCTCACTGGCGACCTTGTGGACCACGCTCAACAGACCGTCGAGCGCCCGCACGCTACCCGAGCCGAAGTTCTCATCGCTGCTGCGGCGCGCGATCTCCGCGGCAACCGCCGGGTCTTGGAGGTTGAGCGCGTGGTCGCTGATCAGCAGATGGATCCCGGCGGAGTCGCGACCCCGCACCTCGAGACGATCAAGAGCTCCCAGGGCCTGGTGAACCGACAGGAACGTCTCCAGGGCGCTGGGTGTAGTCGCGTTGGTGGCCAACTCGGCCACGCTGTCCGCTGCTCGGAGTCGGTCTCGGGTGATTGCCCAGAGTGCGTCGCGAATGCGGTTGAGTTCGTGGTTGCGTTGCTCCAGATCAGCAGTGCCGAGCGACGACTCTGATTCCAGCGCTGTTTCGATCTGCTGCACGGCACCGAGAATCTGATCGCAGCGCTGCGTCAGGGTGCCCGGCACGGAACGGTCTCCCAACAGCAACCTGAGACCGGGAACACCACGCAGTCGGGCATCGATGCTGCTCAGTTCGTCGGCAGCCCCACGCAGCAAGGAGCAAGCAGCGTCGCTGCTGCCAGGATCTGCGCTGTCACATAGACCCGAGAGGGAATCCTGCACCGCGGCGAGCGGTTCGACGACATCAGCGGCGTGCGGGGTCGGTCGGCTCGACGGTCGCCGGACGATTGCGATGATCCCACACACGGTTCCTCCAATACGGGGCCGAGCGTTTGCTGGTCCCCCGGCCGCAACCGTGGGAGTATCAATTGTAGAGCCGATCTCGTGGGGTGCCGCACACGCAGATTACTGGTCCGCTCAGACTGTGGCTTCCCTATGCGTACATCAGACCGAATATGCTTGAAGCGTGAACCCTGTCCACCCAATCCGCGCGGTAGCTGGTGTGACCCAGAGTGAGATGTCGCAACCGGCGGTGACTGCCTGTGAGTCGGGGGCGAAGAGCCCGACTTGGCGCACCGTCGAGCGAATAGCCGGTTCAGTGGGTCTCGCCTGCTATCCGCTTGGTGGAATGCCCTTCACTCGTGATCAAGCAAGAAGCATGGTCCTTCACTCTGCGATCTCCCAAGAATTGAGAACTCGTGGGGAATCGGTCATAGCGCTCGGTCGCTGGGGCCGTTCTCGGCGAGAACGAACTGCTGGTGATCGGCAGTCAAGCCATTCACGCTTCAACGCCAACCGATCTCCCGGTTGAAGCTGCTCGATCGGTAGAAGCTGATGTTGCGGCGTTGAATGATCCCAACCACAAAAAAGCTGACCTGATTGACGGGGCGATCGGTGTCAGCTGAGCAACAACTCCACCGCGTCGGCTAGAGCGTCTGCCTCCATCTGTGCTTCGGCGATGGTCTCGGCCTCGACCATCACCCTCACCAGAGGCTCGGTGCCGGACGGCCGAATAAGAATCCGGCCCTTGCCGGCCAGACGAGCCATCGCCGCGTCGATCAGCGGTGCACACCGTCGGTCGAGCATCCAGGCTTCATGGTCGGAAATCAACTTCGGCACCGCAACGTTGGACAACACTTGGGGCAGGCGGGTCATGGCCCTCGCCGCCAGGTCGGCCAGGCTCGTGTTGCGGCGGACGACGACATCCAACAGCTGCACCGCGGTCAGCAGTCCATCGCCGGTCGTCGCCAGGTCACTGAATATCACGTGACCGGACTGCTCACCGCCCAGCGAGAGGCCCCTGGCACCCAGCGCTTCAAGCACATAGCGGTCACCGACTCTGGTCTCGACGACTTCGATGCCCGCAGCATCCATGGCGAGCCGGAACCCGAGATTGGTCATCGCGGTGACGACCACGGCGTTGTCGGTGAGCACCTGACGCTCGTGCCGGTCCAACGCGCAGATCGCGATTATCTGGTCGCCGTCGACGAGTTCGCCGTCGGCATCGACCGCCAGCACTCGGTCGGCGTCGCCGTCGAACCCCAGTCCCGCATCGGCGCGCCTCTCAACGACCGCGTCTTGCAGAGACCTGAGATCAGTGGACCCGCAGCCGTCGTTGATGTTGTGTCCGTCGGGGGAGTCGTGGATGACTGTCACCTCAGCGCCAAGCCGCGTCAGAGCCCGTTCAGCAACTGTTGTAGCGGCACCGTTGGCGAGGTCTGCCACGACCTTCAGCCCCCCGAGGGTGCGACCCTCGAGGCTGTCGACAACAGCGCTCAGATGACGCCCGACCGCCTCGCGGTGCCGGTCGACGCGGTGCCGGTCGACGCTGTGCCCGTCGGTGCTGTGCGGGTTGACGCTGTGCGGGTCAACGCTGTGTGGGTCAACGCTGTGTCCGTCGGCCGTGTGCCGGTCGGCAGACTCTCGGGCCTCGGTGTCGTCGGTTTCGACAGATACTGTGTCGAGGCAGCCCGTCTTGAGGTATTGGTCGAAGCGATCCTGGATCTGCTGTTGGGCGTGGGCGCTGAGCTTCAGGCCACCGGGGGCGAAGAACTTCACCCCGTTGTCATGCCACGGGTTGTGCGAGGCGGACACCACAGCACCGGCGACCCCGTAGTCGTGGCACCACCGCGCCACCACAGGCGTGGAAACCACCCCGAGATCGACTGAGTGTCCGCCGGCCGCGGCGACGCCTCTGTGGACCGCGGCAGCGAATTCGGGGCTCGATGCGCGGGTGTCGCGCCCCACCGCGAAACCGTGTGAACTGAGGACCTCCGCTCCTGCACGGCCCAGCGCGGCGACCGCAGCAGCACACAGGACCGTGCGCGTGTCACCGCGCACGCCGTCGGTACCGAAACGCAGGCTCACGAACCCTCCTTCAACACCCGCTCCCCATCATTTCGAAGCGCCTCGGCACGGCAGCGGCGACGAGCCGCGAACTCGGCCCCCAGGGGCAGCGTGTCGGGAGGGTGCCGCCCAAAGGGTTAACGCTTGCTGTACTGAGGAGCCTTGCGGGCCTTCTTGAGGCCGTACTTCTTGGACTCCTTCTTGCGAGGATCGCGGGTGAGGAAGCCGGCCTTCTTGAGCGCATCGCGATGCTCGAGGTCAATCTTCACCAGACCTCGGGCGATACCGAGCCGGAGCGCCCCGGCCTGACCACTGGTGCCGCCGCCGTGAATCGTGGCATCGATGTCGTAGGTCTCGCTCGTCTCGGTCACCGCCAGCGGCTCAGTTGAGAGCATGCGGTGAGTGCGCGACGGGAAGTAGTCGTCGAGGGCCCTCCCGTTGACCGTGACGACACCGTTGCCATCCCGGAATCGGACTCGGGCGACGGAACGCTTGCGGCGTCCGGTGGACTGCATTATTGGTGAAGACATCAGCTTTGACCTTGTTCGGCTTGCCCACGCGCCACCGCGTGGGCGATCTCCAGCGGTTGCGGTTTCTGCGCTTCATGAGGATGCACCGGGCCCGCGTAGACCTTCAGTTTCTTTATCTGGGAACGACCGAGCCGAGTCTTGGGGATCATCCCCCGAATCGTGTCGAGCACCGCCTGCTCGGGCTTGCGGGCGAGCTTGTACCCATAGGTTTCGGCCTTGATCCCACCGGGGTGGCCCGAGTGGGTGTACAGGACCTTCTTGTCGGCTTTGCCACCGGTCAACACGACCTTGTCGGCGTTGACGATGATGACATGGTCTCCGGTGTCGAGGTGGGGAGAGTAGATGGCCTTGTGCTTGCCGCGCAGGATGTTGGCTACTTCGGTCGCCAGCCGACCGAGGACCAGGCCTGCGGCATCGACGACATGCCAGCTGCGTTCGATCTCGCTGGCTTTGACTGCGGTGGTGGACACGGGGCTCTCCAAGAGAAGTATGGGACTGTATGAGGCTAGGGCCTTGAGGTTCAAACGACACGTTCCCAGCCCGACTTCTCCTGGTTCCCGCGCCTGGTTCCCGCGCCTGGTTCCCGCGCCTGGTTCCCGCGTCTGGTTCCCGCGTGTGGTTCCCGCGTCTGGTTCGCCGGTGCGGCTCAGTCGTAGTGGGCGCGCCACAGCACCAGTCCGCGGCTCGGCGCGGGACTCGGGGCGGACTCGCGGCTCAGGGCCCGCAGCACCACACCCATATCGGCGACCTCGCGCCGACCGCGGCCGATCTCGACACACATGCCCACCAGGCTCCGCACCATCTGATGAGTGAACGCGCCAGCCGTGATCTCGAAGCTGACAGTGTCGCCGGACCGGTTCCACTGCGCTTCGCGAACCGTCCGCACGAACGTCTCGGCAGGCCGGCTCTTGTTGCGCTTCGAGAAGGAACTGAAGTCGTGGGTGCCGATGATCGCATCGCCAGCCTGTTGCATCGCCTCGACGTCGAGGTGGTCGCGTACATGCCAGGTGAAATGCCTGGTGAGCGGATCCAGCACGGCCCGGTTGTGGATGTGGTAGCGGTAGCTGCGTCCGGTGCAACTGAAGCGGGCATCGAACGTTGGGGCGGTCGCTTCGATCCCGTCGACCGCGATCGTCGGCCCCAGCATGCGATTGAGGGCCCGGCCCAAGGCCGTCGGCTCGAAATGCGACCCGTCGGCGTCGAACGAGACGACCTGGCCGCGAGCATGGACCCCGGCGTCGGTGCGCCCCGCTCCGGTGATGGCGACCGGGTGGCGCAGTACCTGCGACAAAGTGTCCTCAAGCGCTTGCTGCACTGTCGCCACGCCCGGGTTGCGGGCAAAGCCGTGGAACGGTGTGCCGTCATAGGCCACGTCCATCCGCACCCGGACGAACCCCGCCAGCGGGGAAGCCCCCAAGTAGCCACTGCAAGGCATCAACGGAGAGCCTACGCGAGTTCCGAGAGGACTCCCAGGCTCGACTCTCTGAAAAAAATTTTCAAGTTTGACTTGACAG
>Ga0209022_1001495_pt1 | contig 23710 bp, 14 predicted proteins | sample PinacodermPK_FD_187300 | JGI IMG/M metagenome (GOLD analysis project Ga0209022, IMG submission 187300) | Host-associated microbial community of the marine sponge Aplysina aerophoba from Gulf of Piran - sponge pinacoderm, lysed by proteinase... | ecosystem: Host-associated > Porifera > Sponge >...
CAATTCTATTTTCCACCGTACCTTTATCTTGTGAGGTATAAGGTCTTGTAAAGTAGGTGGGTATTTTAAAGGTCTCGGTAATCAGATAGTGCTTGGCAAATTCCAATCCATTATCAAAGGTGAATGACTTGATTTTCTGGTGTCCGAAGTCTGAGACCCATTGCATGATTTCTTGAGCGGTGTTATCGGCATTTTTATTGGGAAGCTTGATTAGCTTGGTAAGAAGCGTCGTTCTATCCACTAATACCAATAGAGGAGGTCCTGTTTTCTTTCCGATCATCAGATCTACCTCAAAGTCGCCAAAGCGGGTACGTTATTCTATGATTTGAGGACGCTTATCTATTGGTTCTCGGTGTTTAATCTGACTTCTATTTCCCTTGTAGGCACCTCTCTTGGTTCTTCTTCTGGCATGACGTAAATACAGGTATAGCTTTTTATATCTGAACTTCCCCCCTATTTTTCACTAATATGGCTTATTTTGATTGATTTCATGAAGAAATTTGAACAAATTTCAGGTTTTTTCATTGATTTTTGAGAGTTTTCTAGGGATTTCGACTCTTTTTTACTGATTTTTAAATGTCTATATGTGTTTTATATGTATATCCGAAGGAATTTTACCCGAAATTTGCTGCCCATGTATAAATGACTGAAAATTTCTTATAAAATAATTCAATAAAGCCTATTTTATCCAATTATTTCCTATATTTGCTACCTATATGTATAACCATTAAAATTTTATTACCTACCCATGTACGTAGCTCGAATACCAAATCGAAAATCTAAGCCCACATGGCTCATCCGTGAGTCCAAATGGGACAACGGTAAAGTCATCAAAACCACCATCGCTAATATCACCAAGCTTCCTCTACCGATCATTCTACAAATCAAAGAACTCTTCAAAGGAGGAATCGTGGTCAAGTCCATTCAAGATGCCTTCACGCTGATCAGCAGTAAACCACACGGTCATGTGGCTGTGGTACTGCATATGATCAAAAAACTAGGCATCCCCAAGTTGCTTGCACATAGAGATTCTCGTAAACGCCGGTTGGTGCTTGGCATGATCGCTGCACGTGTATTGCATCCTTCCAGTAAATTAGCCACCAGCACGCTGTTGGATCGATGTTCGGCATCCTCCACTCTCAATGAGGAATTGGCACTCAAAGGAGTCGATTCGGATGATCTGTATGAAGCCATGGACTGGCTCATTGAGCGAAAGACTGACATGGAGTATCGCCTATCCAAACGGCATCTAACCGAAGGAGGGATGGTACTTTACGATTTGACCAGTAGTTATGTGGAAGGTAAGCAGAATGAGTTAGCTGCTTTTGGGTATAATAGGGACCGCAAGAAAGGGAAGAAGCAGATAGTGATCGGTCTAATGACCGATCAGGAGGGTTGTCCTGTTTCTGTGCAGATCTACAAAGGGAATACTTCGGATCCCAGGACGCTATCAGACCAGGTTACCAAGTTGCGAGAGACCTTTGGTCTGCAGCATGTGATTATGGTCGGGGATCGTGGGATATTGACCCATAAGGGGATTCAACAAGAGTTGGTTCCTATGGGTATGGATTGGATTTCGGCTTTGCGTAAGGAGACCATCGCAAGTGTGGTCAAGCAGACCAAAACGGTGGATCTGGATAAGCTTGATAAGCAGAGTCTGATGGAGGTACAGACAGATTTATTTCCCCAAGATCGGCTGATATTTTGCAAGAATTCTGTTCAGAAAGCCATGAAACAGAAGCGACGTGAGGAGTTTCTAGTGAAAACCGAGAAGGCCTTAGAGCAGATAGTGATTGCTACTAAGCGAAAAACAAAACCCCTCAAATGTGAGACTGCCATAGCCATAAAAGTGGATAAGGTCCTAGAGAAGCACAAGATGAAGAAGTACTTCCATCTGGAGGTCAAAGAGGGACATTTAGCCTATGTTCGGGATAAATCGGCTATTGAGCGGTCAGCGGAGCTGGATGGGGTCTATGCCATTCGGACGAGTCTAAAAGAAGTTCCTCCGTCCAACGAAGCTATCGTCCTTGACTACAAGCGTCTTTCTGCGGTGGAATCGGCCTTTCGGTCGATGAAAAACATTTCTTTGAAGATTCGACCGATTCATCATCGGCGCAAGAATCGGGTGCAAGCACATGTATTTTTGTGTATGCTGGCCTACTATGTGGAATATCATTTGCGTAAAGAACTGGCACCGATTCTATTTAGTGAAGATGATTTGGAAGGAAAACAAGCCCAGCGCAAGGATGTAGTAGCATCTGCTTCAAGTTCAGACCAGACCAAAACCAAGGTCAGGCGTAAGCGCAACAAAGATGGCGACAAGGTCATGAGTTTTGCCAGCTTGATGAACGAACTGACTGGGATAATTCGCATTATTGGAAAACCCAATATCAACACAGACTCAATCCCTGAGGTAGTCATCCTTCATGGTCTAGAGGGAACCAGAAAGCGGGCTTTTGATCTGCTGGGAATTAAAATCCAAGCATCTAGTCCCAAGGGTTGAAAGTTAAGATTTACTGCTCGGTAAATCGAATCCGGATAAGAAAATATCACGTCTGAAAATCTTCCAAAATGAAGCGAATTTTTGAATGTGAAATTCAAAATAGGGGGGAAGTTCAGTTATATGCACTATCTCCTTTCTTATTTCCTTTTTTACAAGCCCATAGCCACTTATAGATACATTCCTTGGATACGCCATCGATCTGCTTGTCTTTCCAATGCCTTGCAATTTGCTCTGGACTCCATCGGGGAGACATCATCAAACGCTTGACTTGTTCCTTTAGTTCGGCGGTAAACTTTATTTCCCTGAACCTATCTATTTGTCGCTGATGTGTCTTTTTCTGGGCTATATCAGGTTTATACTTCCCTTTATATTTTCCACTTGTAGGAGTATTCCTTTTGAGTTCTCTCCAAATCGTTGACCGATGAACCTTGAGGATTTCGGCGATCTTTTTTTGAGAAGTTCCCGCTTCTCGAAGCGTTGATAATTGGTATCTTTGCTTTCTGGTTAATTTACTGTGTTTTCCCATTTTGGAATTTTGTTTGATACACCAAAATTAACCTCTTTTTCATACCCTCTGGCAACTAGTTGGCAGAGGATATATAATGTCGCGTTGGCGGGTTGGCTATACCAAATACATATCACAGTCAATTAAAAGGATACTTCAACCTTGAATCGAATGTTAATATTGGTATATTAACCAATGGAAACGAATATCGCTTTTACGCCGACTTGGAAGATAAGAACCAGTTGGACAAAGATCCTTTTTTGCAATTCTGCTTAAAAGAAGTAATTGATAACAACCAAATTTTAGACCTATTAAGCAAATTTTCACATAATAATCATGATTATGAGACGATACGGGAACTTGCTAAGAAGAGAAATGAAGAAAAAAAAGTATTCTCCTACCTTGAAAAACAGTTTTCCAGACCACCAGAAGATTTCGTAAAAGCAATTTCTTTTAAAATTTTTAGGTCTCGTAAAAGTTACTATTTGGATTTGGTTAGGGGTGTGCTATCTAAAATTGATGTTAAGTTTCACAATACTCCATCAAATGAAACTGAAGATGTCTATGACCCTAATTCTGTTCGAACCGACCAAACCAATGAACCAGAAATAATCAAGAAATCAAATGAACTATTTTACATCAAAAGTAGAAATTCGGATGCCAAAGGAATTTGGGATGGGAGTTCATTTACTATTATGAAGGATAGTATAATATCTAAAGATGCTACACCCTCTTATACGGAAAAAGCCAAAAGGGATAGAATTATACAGGAAAAAACTACAAATCGCCAGAATCGAGTGATCCTAACCTCAAACATAAATTTTAGTACCCCCAGTGGGGCAGCGGGCTTCTGTTTAGGTAGAGCATCAAATGGTTGGAAGGAGTGGAAAAATAAAGATAGGAAGACATTAGATGAAATTTTTCGTAAATAACAGAAACCGTATATCGAAGTTTTTTATGAGAAAAGACGCTATAGATAAAGATTATAATTCACTAAATAACCTCTCAATATTCTGAAAAGTAGGCCTGCTGATGCCATATCCATCAGTATAAAACTTTTATGTTTAATTTTGGACGATTTAGCTTAAACTGACAATGGATTTAAAATCGAAAATTAGTGCGTTGCAGAACAATTATGAAAAGTACAAGAATAATAAAATTGGTGAAAGAACAACCGAATCGTGGTTTATCGAACCATTTTTGGATATATTAGGTTATGATGTACGTGAACCCAAATTAGTAAAACCACAGTATCGCATTGACCCCAATGCTAAAAATGCAGATAAAGTTGACTACGCAATCCTTAAAGATGGTAAACCCATCATTTTTGTTGAAGGAAAACCTTTGGATGATGACTTAGACAAATATCATAGCCAATTAAAAAAATACTTCAATCTTGAATCGAATGTTAATATTGGTATCTTAACCAATGGAAACAAGTATCAGTTTTACACGGACATAAAAGATAAGAACCAACTGGATGAAGAACCTTTCTTAACATTTTGTCTGGAGGAGATAGATGATGAGATTATAGAACTACTCCCTCGGTTTTCAGTTAATGAATACAATATTGTTGAACTTAAGAAACTTGCTATCAAGATAAAACATTTATCCACCCTTGAAAAGCAATTAAAAGATCCTGATAATGAATTTATAAAGGCGATCTCTAAATATATTTTCGGCAGTCAAAAAAAATCGAATTTGGATATGACTAAAGAGATTATCCTAATGCTTGATTCTAAATTATCAAAAACTCCATCTAATGAACATAGTGCTGTTTATGAACCTAATTCTAGTGGAACCAACCAAACCGAAGAACCAGAAATAATCGAGAAATCAAATGAACTATTTTACATCAAAAGTAGAAATTCGGATGCCAAAGGAATTTGGGATGGGAATACCTTTACTATTTTAAAAGACAGCATCATATCTGAAGATACTGTACCTTCCTATAAGCGAACTGACGAAATGGAGAGAATTATTCGGGAACAAACCATAAAAAGACAGAATCACGTAATCCTAACCTCAAACATAAACTTTAGTTCTCCCAGTGGGGCTGCGAGTTTCTGTGTTGGTCAGCACACTAGTGGCTGGAGTAGGTGGAAAAATAAAGATGGAAAGACCTTAAATGAAATTTTTCGTAAATAACAGAATCAATACGTCAGAGTATTTCATATGACAAGATGCAGAAGATTATATGAGTTAATCTTTAAAAAAAATCACTAAATACCTCTTCAATAATCTGAAAAGTAGCTTCGGCCATACTGTTGCCAGCAGTATCCAATAATGGATTGATTTCACAAATTTCCATAGCAACCAGCTTTTTAGTCCGAACCATACAGCTAATAATTTCAATGACCTCCCGGATATCAAAACCCTTTGAAACCGGCGTCCCCGTACCATCAGAAATCAAATCACAATCCATAGCATCAACATCCAAAGAAAGATAAATTCGATCGACTTCTGAAAATTTTTTCTCAACCTCTCCTAGGCACTTCTCAAATGTTCGATGCCTCAATTCATGAACCCGATAACAATCAATCCCCAAATCCCCTATTATAGACAACTCCTCTGACTCCGTTGATCTGGTTCCAAAATAAACTAAATCGTCCGGCATAATCATAGGAACAAAATCACCCAAATTCATGAGATGATTCCAATCAACCATCGTATCCTCCCCCACTTTGTTTCGCTTATAGTCCAAATTGTCTAATCCCAAACATGCCGCTACAGACATACCATGAATATTCCCAGAAGGCGAACTCAAAGGTGAATGCAAATCTGCATGGGCATCAATCCATACCACACCAAGCTTATCACCTGGATAAAATGATCTTAAGGCAGCTATTGATCCTATAGCCGAAGAGTGATCTCCCGATAATATCAATGGAAATTCATTTTTATCTAAAACAGATATGACCGCCTGCTTTACCCTCTGACACTGCTGATAAACATACCGAACTCGCTTAGCAGAAGAATGAAATACTTTATCGTAAACGGTTTCATTGTGAGTTTTTACATCCAGATGAAGATGCCGATTGAAAAAATCATTCCCAGCATTAATCGCAGCAACCTCAAGGGCATCTATACCCATATCAGAACCCCTTGTATCACCCCCTATGTCTGATCTATTCTTGACGATAATCATAAGATGTCCCCCTTTTGATCAAAAGAAAATCTAGCCCGAATATAACTTTTTCGAACGCCAGTATGAAAGAGAACCCAAGATGACAATAGAAATCAAAGCATAGTACACAAAACTAGGTGTGATGATCCTATCCCCGGAGGCATAGGAATGAAGACCTACCAAATAAAAATTCACGCCAAAATAAGTCATTAAAATGCTCCCATAGGCGATCACACTCATCAAATTGAATAACCACGGGCCCTTTAAGCTAGGGACCAATCGCATATGGATGACAAAAGCATATATCATGATGCTTATCAAAGCCCATGTTTCCTTCGGGTCCCAACCCCAATATCTTCCCCAACTTTCATTAGCCCACATACCACCCAAAAAATTACCAATGGTAAGCATGACCAGCCCCACAGTAAGAGACAATTCATTGATGATGGTAAGCTCTTTGATTTGAAGTTTGATTTTTTTTCTTTTTCTCCCACCTCCGTAGAGCATCAACAATAAAGCAACAGCACCAATAATCATACTCAAAGAAAAAGGCCCATAGGATGCAACAATTATCGCCACATGAATCATTAACCAATAACTATCCAATACAGGCACTAAATTGGCAATAGAAGGATCCATCCAATTCCAATGTGCAATCATCAAAATCATTCCCGTTACAAATGATGTTGCTGCTATAGTGAAAGCCGACTTCCGACCAAAAATCAATCCAAAAAACTGGGTTGCCCAGGCCACATAAATCATCGATTCATAAGCATCAGACCATGGTGCATGACCCGAAATGATCCACCGAGAAACCAAGCCTAAAGTGTGTAAAACAAGAATTCCCAGGACAAGCCCAATCAATGCCCGAACCAATACTCTTGTGAAAGAATTGCTCTTGAAAATTTGAACAATCATTAAAATAAACAGCAACGTTCCTAAATAAATGTAGTACCGGTATATATTTTTAAATATGTCAAACCGGTTATACAGTACTTCGAGGTTTATCTTTTGCTCTGAAGGTATTATCTCAAATCCGTAACGCTTTTGAAAATTTTTGATTCCATCTAAATAACTGGTAGCTTCGGCATATTGACCCGTTGATTTTCCCGTTCGAAGAGCCTGCATATAAAGCGGTAATATATTGTTGACAAAAATGGAATCCCTTGCTTCAAACTCAACGCTATCCAGTTCAGGATAAGAAACCCAACGATTATTTTCATCACCAGGAACAGGGAATACCCTGAATACCTTACCCTCTAAAGCACTATAAAGCAAATTGACCTTCCGGTCTGTCTCAATAAAGTCTTTCTGAAACTGATTGGGTGTGGCTCGTCTGTATGCATCTTCCAACTGATTAGCTATCTTATACTCACCACGAGAATCAAAAAAATCAAGTAAAGAAGCATATCTGGCATCATCATCAAGACCAATCGACCTTCTCAGCGAATCATTACCCCGCTTTAGAAAAATAAAAGGAACATTATACCAGGGTAAAGGATTATATATCATCGAAAGCATCACCTGATCCGAATTCATCTCTCCGTAGGTATCACTTTTACTTACCTTTCTCAACAACTCTGATGAGAAGGTATTTGCTGGCTTCATCCGTCCACCCAAATCTTGTATTACCAGTTTTCCAAATTCCTTGGCTTGATTCTCATCAAAACGACTCGTACTGATGATGGAATCATAATCAATCATCACGTTTTGGTGTGGTTCACTCTGAGCCTTTAATCCGCTTACCATTCCGATTGAAACAATCAGCAATAGGGCAGATTTTTTCTTGGCGATAGATTTCAAGAGTTTTGACTGATCTTTAAAACGCGTCTTGCCTATAAAAAAGATACCCATCAAACTGAGGTAAAGCAAAATGTATCCCGTATAGGTGATGGCTGTACCCCACCAATCATGGTTTACAGAAAGTATTGTCCCCCCCTCATCAGGGTCAAAAGACGATTGATAAAATCGATAACCCCGGTGATCGAGAATATGATTCATGTAAATTTCATAATCAAATGAACTTTCATCAATGACCTCTACTTTGCTTTTGAATGAAGAATAGCTTTTTTCAGTTCCTGGATATTTTTCTGCAATAAAATCATTCAGCTTTATTGAAAAAGGTAAAGTCAAAAGTTTTGATCCATAGTTTAGATAAAAATCTAACCCTCCAAGCTGAACCAACTGCGGATTTTCTGAGAACCCCTTACCCCCGATCAGCTGAATTTCTTTGGAAAGACCTGAGGTTTCTACTCTCAATAATAAGGCTGAGGGCAAACCCTCCTGGGTAGGGTCCTTTACAAACTGAAAATTCCCCCGTAAAGCAGGTTCAGGAAATACAAATGCAAAATCACCTATCTGATATAAAGTCCGAAATGCTAATGGGGACTCCACATTGGGTACTATGGAATCGCGTTGCTGATCAGCCATCCGAAAGGTGGTCCCCTCAAAAGGAGAATTAATGAAATACTGACCTTCTTGAATTCGTATGTTGATTGCACCTTCCTGAAAACGATTGAATGAAAACAATAAATTGTGAGCACTCAATATCTCACCCTCCTGGATAAAATGATCATGACGTTGTCCAGTAGAAGATTCAACTAACTTTAAATACCGATCTCCTTTATCATCCAATACCAAATCCTCAAAGACATCCTCTGTATAGTTTAAGAGCTCTAACGAAAAATCTTGCTGACCAAAATTGGACCTCCAGTGAAGAGAATTGTTGACATCTTCAGAAAACATCACTTCTTTTTCCAAGGTTTTACGCATTGCTTCCCCATTCAATTCTCCATCTACCATCAGAGTGAAGTAAGTTTTTTCCGATAAAAATTGGTTTTCTGTCATACCCTCTCGAATTGGCATAACCCCCTCAAAACCAAAATATCGAGTTACACCTGCTCCGATGATGATGATGATTAAGGAGAAGTGTAACATTAGCACCGCCCATTTTTCTTTTCTCAAAAGACGGTATTTGAAAATATTTCCTGAAAAATTTAGGATAAACAATAGAAAAAGAGCCTCAAACCACCTTGCATTATATACCCATATTTTGGCGGTTTGAGTTGAATACCAACTTTCAATGAAAGTCCCAAATGCCATTGCAGTTGCAAAAACAATGAATAACATTGCCGTCAAGCGGTTTGAAAACAAGATGGCCTTCAAACGTTGCATTATTTATATAGTTGAGATAATACCCATAAAGGGCAAGATGTCCATTTAGTTTGCCTATCCAGAAAAAGTGAAAAAATGATATGCAACCAAGATTAATTCAAAGACAACACCGAAATACAATAAGAAAAATGAACGCTCTCTTGGCAATTGACCTATAACCCCTACTAGATAAATCATAGCCAAGACTACCACCACAAGTAAATGGAGTACGTTTATAAGATTCATTCCCTCCATTGATAGTATAAGCGTACCAAAAGCCCCAATGCAGGAAATCAAAATGATGCTTATGGGAAGCAGTAAATAATAATTTTGAATGTAAACTTTGAGGAGATGATTGTAGAAAGGAGCATATTTCATATCGGGCACAAATTTAGTGCAAATATATTTCTACATTTGAACCCATTCTCAAAAGATTTAAATAATAAAAGAGAGAGGACAAAATGATAACCGAATCTGAACTGGACATTCGTCTAAAATCCATAGATACATTCATCTTTGATATGGATGGGGTATTGACCGACGGGAAATTTATCATCTCCGTAGGCCACAAAATGCTCAGGATGATGCATACAAAAGATGGTTACGGACTTCGTACAGCAGCATTGAATAATTACCGGATAATCATCATCACTGGTAGCACCAGCGAAGAAAGTCGAGATAGACTAATGGACCTGGGAATCCAAGAAGTCTATCTAAATACCCATCATAAATTGGAGAAATTCAAACAGATCAAAAAAGAGCAAGATCTAAAGGAAGAGCAAGTCTTATATATGGGCGATGATGTACCTGATATTCCACTTCTGCAACATATTGGATTGTCTTGTTGTCCAGCAGATGCCGTGCAAGATGTCCAGGATGTAGTTGATTACATAAGTCCTTATAATGGTGGTACTGGATGTGTTCGAGATGTTATTGAGAAAGTGATGAGGGCCCAAAATGTCTGGAAAACCACCCTCTGGAGTCAATAGAATTAGACTTGAAGCCAAAAAGACCTTTTGAGCTGATTTTGGCCTCAAAATCTCCAAGAAGAAAACAACTCTTGGAGAGCGTAGGTATAGAATTTAAATCCATTAAACCGGATTTTCAAGAAGACTATGACCAAAATCTTCAAGGAACACAAATCCCTAAAGTTATCGTCCAAAAAAAAGCAGACAGTCTATTGGAAATATCACATAGCCAAAATCTTATACTAGTTGCCGATACAATAGTCTGGTTTGAAAATTCATGTTTGGGAAAACCCAAAAACCTCCAGATAACTTTTCAAATGCTTGAAAGTTTAAGTGGGAAAACCCACCAAGTAATCACCTATGTCGGATTTTTATTCAACAAAAAATTAGATACCCTAAGTCAGATCACCACGGTAAAATTTAAGGATTTAGAAAAAAAAGAAATTCTCTACTACATCAATAGATTTTCACCCCTTGACAAAGCAGGTGCATATGGAATTCAAGATTGGATAGGCTTGATAGGAATTGAATGGATCAAAGGAAGTTATACTAATGTGGTTGGATTGCCCTTAGTCGAAGTAGTCAACCAATTGAAAAAATATCCCCTTGACTTGGATTTTTAAGTAATTTGAGACGTTTTATTTTTTGATATATATTCTATGCTTAATTGAGTGAAATTTACAGGATGAATACTCATTTTTTACGATCTAATTTTGTTCTCCCTTTGTTAGGGATAGTTCTGGTTAGCACATTTAATGTAGGTGCTCAAAGTAGCGTTGAACTCTATAAAGATCTCCTTAGGTTTAATTTTCTGGGAAAGGTTCTTTATATAGCCGCCCATCCTGATGATGAAAACACGGCGGTGATTTCTTATTTCTCAAATTTTCGAAATGCCGAAACAGCCTACTTATCACTAACAAGAGGTGGTGGAGGGCAAAATCTAATTGGACCAGAATTGAGGGATGGGTTGGGATTAATCCGAACCCGGGAGTTGATCGAAGCACGCAAAGTAGATCGTGGAAAACAATTTTTTTCGACAGCCTTAGATTTTGGCTATTCCAAATCCTCCAAAGAGTCCTTTTCCATCTGGGGTAAACAAGATCTATTGAAACAAGTTCTAGAGGTTATTGATCATTTTCAGCCAGATATTATCATAAACCGATTCGATCATAAAAACGATAGGACTCATGGACACCATACAGCTTCGGCAATGCTTGGTATTGAAGCTTTCGACCTTCTGGAAAATGACCCATTAGACCTGTATAAAGATCATTGGAAACCCAGAAGGATATTCCACAACACCTCATGGTGGTTTTACGGTAGTAGAGAAAACTTTGACGAGGCGATGTCTGAAAAAGACGTTTTTGCCCTTGATGTAGGGATTTATGACCCTCTAACTGGAAAAACAAACACTGAAATTGCCGCTTTAAGCCGAAGCCAACATAAATCCCAAGGGTTCGGTAGTTCGCCCAACTATGTACCGCGCACCGAGTATTTTGAACTGATTCGGGGGGACACCCCTAGCGAAGATATTTTCGATGGGATAGACACCTCATGGAATCGCACCAAAAAAGGATCTCCGATAGCCAATTTAATGGACAAAATCATTGATGAGTACGATTTTAAAGCACCATATAATAGCGTATTAGATTTATTGAGAGTTTATGAATTGGTTCAGAAACTGGACGATAGTCGGCTAAAATCAGAAAAATCAGATCAGCTAATTTCAATTATTAAGAGACTATTAAGGCTTGAACTACAATTCAATACTTCGACACCCTATGGTGTAGCCAATCAAGAGCTGATCACTGATGTGCGTACCGTAAATCTTGGGCCAATCCCAACTCATTTAGAGTCAATTACTATTGCCGGGAGAAAACAAGTTATCGATCAGTCATTGGGGGAAAATAAATCCTTCTTGTCCCAAGAAAAAATCATTCTTGGCGATGTATATTCAACCCCTTTCTGGTTAGTAGAAAAAAGTAGTTCAGGAAACTACCAAGTCAATGATAATTCATTCAAATACCTACCCCAGACATCCCCCAAGATAGTCACCTCTTTTGTTTTTATCATTGATGGGGTTTCAATTGAATTCAGAGAACCCCTAAATTACCGGACCAATGATCCGGTCAAAGGGGAAGTGATTGAAAAGTTTCATCTCATTCCTCAAGCTATTGTTAATTTTGAACAATCTTCCCATCTATTTATCAATGATAAGCCCCAGAAAATAGATCTGATTGTTACATCCAATACAAACTATTTTGATGGCAGCCTTTCTATTTCAGCTCCCAATCATTGGATTATTTCTCCTTCCGTATGTAATATTGCGATTAATGGATTTGGTCAAAACCAGAAGTGCACTTTTTCTGTCAAGCCACCTTTGGACTCTCAGAGCGATTATTTTGGAGCCATACTCAAAAATTCCGAGGGTACTAATTTGAATTATCAGATGTCAGTTATTGAATACCCACATATTGGAAAGCATTATTTGGTTAGTCCAAGTTTTAGCAAAGCTACTCGCCTTGATTTGAATGTGCCAATAAATTCTGTAGCCTATATAAAAGGTGCTGGGGATGAAATTCCTTCTAGTCTCAACAGTATTGGAATCCAAGTTGATCAGTTTGATATCGATCAAGTTGATTTAGATAATCTCAGAAAATATAAAACCGTCGTGGTTGGCATTAGGGCCTATAATGTTGAGGAATCCTTGGCGCAAAAAAACCAAATCCTATGGGAATTTGCCAAAAATGGAGGGACACTTGTTTTGCAATACAACACATCAAGAAATCTTCAGGTTTCTCAACTTACTCCTTTCGCTCTTCAATTATCTCGGTTGCGAGTTACTGACGAACATTCTCCGGTCTCCTTTATTGATCAAGAACATCCCATTCTCAATTGGCCTAATAAGATCAAACTTTCAGATTTTGAAGGATGGGTTCAAGAACGGGGGTTGTATTTTGCTTCTTCCTGGAGTCAAGAATTTCAGCCGGTGCTTTCGATGAACGATCCTGGTGAGCGACCCATTGACGGAAGTCTTTTGGTGGCTGATTATCATAAGGGAAAAATTATTTATACTGGACTGAGTTTTTTTCGTCAGCTCCCCAATGGTGTAGGCGGTGCATTTCGTCTTTTTGTCAATCTGATTTCAGCTGGTCATGAAAAAGAGTAGTTATATTTTACTGATTCTGATCAACATAGTTTATTGGGTTGGTTTTTACATTTTTATGAAATTCTACTCATAATGTCATCAATTGATTGGACAATTCTTCTGGGGACAATAGGACTTATCGTTGTCTATGGCACATTGAAGAATCGATCGCATAGGGATGTATCCGATTACCTAAAAGGAGGTAATTCAGCCCGTTGGTGGACTGTTGGTCTTTCGGTGATGGCTACTCAAGCCAGTGCAATAACCTTTTTATCCACTCCTGGACAAGCTTATCATGATGGGATGGGTTTTGTTCAATTTTATTTCGGATTGCCAATCGCCATGGTCATCATTTGTCTGTTTTTTATTCCTACCTATCATAGGTTAAAAATCTATACTGTATACCAATATTTGGAAAGGCGTTTTGATCTGAAAACCAGAATCCTTACTGCCTTTTTGTTTATTGTTCAAAGAGGATTAGCGGCCGGGATAACGATATACGCACCCTCAATCATACTGAGTGTGGTATTGGGATGGGACCTCAATGTAGTAGTCTTATTGGTAGGAGGTATGGTGATTATTTATACACTATTCGGCGGGACCAAGGCTGTATATGTAACCCATAAACAACAAATGTTGATTATTTTCCTTGGGATGTTTATCGCTTTTGGTTATCTGTTAAACAGCTTTCCAAATGAAATAAATTTTAATCGAGCCTTAGAAATCGCTGGATTATCTGGGAAATTAGATGTAATTGATTTTACTTGGGATTTAGATAATCGATATACTTTTTGGACTGGAATCATCGGTGGGACATTTTTGGCTCTATCTTATTTCGGTACCGATCAGAGTCAAGCCCAAAGATATATCTCAGGAAAATCGGTTAAACACAGCCAAATGGGGCTAATAATGAATGGGTTTTTAAAGGTTCCTATGCAGTTTTTTATTCTACTGGTGGGAGTGATGGTTTTTCTTTTTTACCAAGTTGAAACAGCACCTATACATTTTAATCCCAAGAACATTGAAACGATCAAAAACTCACAGCTAGCTGATGAATTTCAGGCTCTGGAATCAAACCACCTCAATCTTCAAAAACAAATCAGTACTATATTACGTAATCCTAATATAACCTCTGACCAGAACCTTCAGCAACAGCTCCTATTTTTAGAAAATGAAGAAAAAAATCAAAGAGAGCAGGTTAAAGAGATGATCTTATCGGTTGATAGTGATGCTGAAACCAATGACAAAGATTATGTATTTATAAGCTATATACTTGGGAATCTTCCTAAGGGAGTTATTGGGCTATTACTAGCGGTTATTTTTTGTGCCGCAATGAGTTCTACGGCCTCTGAGATCAATGCTCTTTCAACGACAACAACAATAGATTTTTATAGGCGTAACGTAACCTTTAAACGGCCAGAACACTATATAAATGCATCAAAAATATTTACCCTTTTCTGGGGACTTGTTGCCATCGGATTTGCTTCTATAGGAAATCTTTTTGAAAATCTCATTCAATTGGTAAATATCATTGGCTCTTTGTTTTATGGTGCCATTCTAGGAGTTTTTCTCTTGGCTTTTTTCTTTAAGAAGATTCAATCCAATGCTGCTTTCTTGGCTGTTCTATTTTCTGAATTGTTGGTTTTGTATGTTTATCTGTTTATGAGGGAGTACATCAGTTATCTTTGGTTGAATGTAATGGGTGCTGTTGCCTGTGTGCTTCTGGCTCATATTTTCCAGTTCTTACCCTTAAAAGGGAAGTTATTGCCATTATATAATAACCTTTTCTTCTCCCTAAAAGCAAGTTATTCACGATATTTTAAAAAGTCCAGCTAAATATTCTGTGCTATTATACCAAATATTCACTCAACGATACCTCTTGCGCAGGTTATTGTATTTCTATCAAAAAAGTTTGGATTTTCACATGTTGTCTTGAGTCCAGGATCTCGAAATGCCCCATTAATAAAGAGCTATGCTATTGATTCATTTTTTACAACTTATAGCATTATTGATGAACGATCAGCAGGGTTTTTTGCCTTAGGGATTGCCCAACAGACTGGAAATCCTGTTATTGTGGTATGTACTTCTGGATCGGCAGTCTTAAACTACCATCCTTCTGTTGCCGAGGCCTACTACAGCAATATTCCTTTGATAGTCATTTCAGCTGATCGCCTACCATTTAAGATTGACATAGGGGACGGACAGGTAATCAGACAAGCAAAGGTCTTGGAACAGCACACTATTTATTCGGGCACCTTTCGACCGGACGTGATGCATGGTCAAAAAACTATACTGGAATGTCCTCATCAAAAAATCATCCCACAAGGAGCTTCTGAGAGCCAGATATATAGTCTTCAACAGCAAACCAACCAATTCAATTATGAACTTGCGGAAGAAGCTTTTCAGCGAGTACTGAAGTACACTCAACCCATACATCTAAATGCACCATTTGCTGAGCCTCTCTATGAGATGACCGATAAAATAGTTGAATTACCTGAATCCAATCCGTTGAAGATTCCATCGAAGTCATCTTCAATGAACCTTGAAAAACTGATTGAAAATTGGAATCAATTTCGCTACAGATGGATACTTATTGGAGCTTCGAATCCTAATTTGTTGACTCAGAAAGTAATTGATTTGCTCTCTGGGGACCCAAACACTGTTGTATTGACAGAAACGACCTCAAACATCTATGGAAAGAACTTCATCTACTCAATTGATTCTTTAATGTTCCCGTATGAGCTTAAGACAAACATACCCCCATTTCAGGTGCCTGAGGTTGTTTTGACAATTGGTGGAATGATCATTTCAAAAAAAATAAAATCATATCTGAGAAACATCCATAATCTAGAACACTGGCATCTTGGATTCCATACTGCGAACGATACTTTTTATTCTCTGACTGAAGTAATCAAATGCAACCCGAATGAATTTCTTGACTCTATTTATTCAGTTGAATCCTATATGAAAGTTCAAACCAATTATGGGCAAGACGTTCTAGAAAAATTCAACTATTTCAAAGGACTAGGAGATGAATTTTTAAAGAAAATACCCTTTTCAGACTTGAAAGCATTTTCTCTGATTTCTACTTCTGTCCCTAGAAACACCTTAGTTCATTTTTCCAATAGTTCAATCATTCGCTATGCTCAATTATTTCAATGGGATCCAAGTATAAGTATCTTTTGCAACCGTGGGGTAAGCGGTATAGAAGGTAGCTTGTCTGTCGCTTTAGGGGCATCTCAAATAACTGACAATCCAACTCTTTTGATAACTGGAGATCTTAGTTTGTTTTATGATTCTAATGGTTTTTGGAACAAATACATCAGGTCTGATTTTAGAATTATACTCATTAACAACAGGGGGGGAGGTATTTTCAGAATCATACCGACTAATAGTAAAGACACTCCTGTATTTGATCAATATGTTGAGACAGTTCATAATCGAAATGCCCGATATTTAGCTGAGGAATATGGATTTGATTATATGGTAGTTAAAAGTTCAGAAAGTTTAAATGAGAGCCTTGAAACTTTTTATCAACTATCTGATAGACCCAGATTATTAGAAATCCAAACGCCTCGAAGAATCAATGATATGTTATTACTTGATTATTTTAATGTGATAGCTGAGAAGGAATGTAAAACCAAAAAATACTTTTCTAGTTCAGTTATTTGAAGGCGGATAACTTTTTTCTGATTTTCATTGATTTCGATTGGAGGTTTCAAGAATACATTAAGGGTTATTTTCGTGATAATTTATTTTAGATGAGAAATTGGGAAACTATAGATGAATTTTCAGATATTCTATTTGGGTTCTATAAAGGTGTTGCAAAGATCACCATAAACCGTCCTCGGGTTTACAATGCATTTCGTCCTGACACAGTCCAGCAGATGAATCGAGCTATGGAGGTTTGTCGGGAGGACCCCAAAATTGATGTTGTGGTCTTAACGGGCACTGGAGACAAAGCATTTTGCAGTGGCGGGGATCAAAATGTTAAAGGACTTGGTGGATATGTTGGAAAAGATGGGGTTCCGAGGCTAAACGTATTGGATTTACACAAAAAGATCAGAGAAATCCCCAAGCCGGTAATTGCGATGGTCAATGGTTATGCTATTGGTGGTGGGCATGTGTTGCATGTGGTATGTGATCTTTCTGTAGCCAGTGAAAATGCAATTTTTGGTCAGACTGGACCCAAAGTGGGGAGTTTTGATGGTGGTTTTGGTTCAAATTATTTAGCTCGGCATGTTGGTCAAAAAAAAGCGAGAGAAATTTGGTTTTTATGCAAACGGTATTCTGCTCAGGAAGCGTTAGAAATGGGGCTTGTCAATCGAGTAGTTCCCCTTGAACAATTAGAAGATGCTACCTTAGAGTGGTGTCAATTAATTCAAGAAAAGAGTCCTTTGGCTATCCGAATGATTAAACGATGTCTTAATGCAGAACTAGATGGACAACATGGAATTATGCAGCTTGCTGGAGATGCGACATTAATGTATTATCTCTTGGATGAGTCCCACGAAGGGAAACAGGCTTTTCTTGAAAAGCGGAAACCTAATTTTAAGAAATACCCCAAATTCCCATAAAAATTGATACAATGAATCTGCTCTTTGGAAAGCCCACTCAAATTTTTTCATTTCCCACATCTATTCAATCCTATCAATTGAATCAAGGATGTTGGTTATTTTCAGTTCATTCTTTTGGGGACTGAAAATCTTGGGGTTCATCGTGGTCGTTGTCAGCATTATCATCATTGAAATCTTCAACATCTGACTCCTCTTCTGAAAAGGGATTTTGTTCTACGAGAGGTTGTGATTCATCAATAAAATCTTCTTCAGATGGGTATTGGGTTTGAATATCGAAGGGTTGTTCAGTTGCTGTATTATCCGAAAAATGAAGATCTTCAAATTCTGGTCCCTCGGGCTTTATTTTTCTCATTGTCCCCAGGAGCATAAATACCATTGAAGTAAGGATGAGTATCAACAAAAGTTGTTCATTTACGACGTTTTCTTTGTCAATTTCAAATGAGTCTATGGAATCGATTTCTACAAACAACAAAATGCTAATCAGACCTCTTGGTGCGATAAATAGCACTGTCGAAGGTCTCAAGCTAAACCGGGGCCTCAATAGTTGGAGGGTTCTTCTAAAAAACAATAACATCTTACCGAACACAAAATAGAGATACCTGGGAACAAACATTACCATAAATAAACCGATACCAATATAAAATGACGAAGGTTCAAAGTCAGAATAGAGGATAGAAAACCCAAAAAACAAGAAAAAGAAGATTCTAACCAAAAAACTAATCCCGACGGTTAGCACTTTAAAATCTCCAATTTCCTCTTCATAATCTTTGATATCTACTCTTTTCCTGAAGGAAGAGGGAAGAAAATTTTCAACATTTGCTTGCATTAGTCCAAAAATGAAGATGGTCAATAGTACTGGCCAGTGCATTCTTTTCCCAATGGCATAGATTCCCAATAAAATGGCTATGACAAAAAAGAACTTAGTGGGGTGTCGAATTTGCTTGAGCACAACCATAAGAAGGGCAGTTATAGCTACTGAAATTAATACGACTATAAAAATCAAACCTAGTTGATTAACAACTTGACCTACTGCTAGTGGATCTTTTCCTGTGCTAAAGTTATCGATAGCATAATAAAACAGAGCAATACCTATAATGTCAGAAAAGGTTGTTTCATAAACCACAAATTCTCGATCGATCTTTAGCAAACCTGATGCTGAGGGAATTGCCACTGCGCTGCTGAGTACAGATAGGGGAATACTATACATAACTGCGCTTTTAAAATCGTACTTAAAAGACTCCTGAAAAATCCAAGTCAACAGCCATATATTAACCAAGAGGAGAACAATTGAGGTGATTAATCCCTTTAACAAAATGGGGACTTTCTTTCTAGAAATCTGAAGTTCGAGAGCTTCTTCTAGAACGATCATAATCAAGCCAATTGTACCCAAAACAGGCACAAGAGTATCTAGAAACTGATAGTCTATATCGGTAAACAATTCTACTACTATTCTTAAAGAAATCCCTGTAAGCATCAAAAGAATAACCGATGGGAATCGGGTTCTTCGGGCGAATTCATCAAATATGTAAGAAATGATGATTAAAGCGGAAAGGATCAGCAGTATTTCAGAGGTGCTCAACTATCTTAGGTAAAATCTATTCAAAGGTAGTTTTTCTAAACTTTTGAGGGGAATAAAAACACTAAAAGTTATTTTCATTAGCTACATCTAATAACCAACCTTCTTGTCACTCTTTTTTTGGGATGAATAATACCGTACAATCAACCAAATTTAAGAAGATTGAAAATGAGCGCAATAATTATTTCAGTACTTTGGGTAAATTGCTATCTTCTCGGAAGACAATTATTTTCTGTCGGTAGGTTGTCTATTGTTTGGAACGTGCTTGGAGTTGATCTGGAAGTCTATCGGAGGTATCTTCAATATGTGCTTTCAATTTTTCTTTTAAAGAATTCACAATTTTGGGGTGCCTTTGGGCTAAATCATATCGCTCACCTATATCTGATCTGAGATGAAAAAGCTCTGGAGCGGGCAATTCAATTTCGTGGTAATTGATTTTTTCTCTCTGCAGTATATGAAGTTTCCAATCCTCAAAACGTACAGCGTGTAATTTACCAAAGGCCCAGTAGAAAAATTCTTTCCTCTCACTAGGTAGTCCTTCAAATAGTGTTTCTTTCAATGAAAGCCCATCAATCTTCGGATTTTCGGGAAGTGATAATCCAGCGATCTCAGTAAATGTGGGCAATATATCCAGGGTTGAACCGATATCGGAAACCACTTTTGGATATATATTTGATGGTCCCCAGAAAATTGTTGGTACTCGTTGTCCACCTTCGAAGGTGGTTCCTTTTCCTGCTCTTAGGGGGCCTGCGCTACCACCGTGGATTTTGTAGCTCAGCCAGGGTCCATTATCGGATGAGAACACCAAAATCGTATTACTTTCAAGATTTAGTTCTTTTAGGGCTTTAACAATGGAGTCCACACTTTGGTCAATTGAAGAAACTACGGCTGCATACAAACTAGAATACTCATTCAGATTCGTATCTTTTTCTACAAATAGAGGCACGTGCGGCATTGAATGAGCCAGATACAAGAAAAATGGAGTGTTTTGATTTTTTCTTATGAACTCAATTGATTTTTGGGTATATCTCTGGGTGATTGTATATTGGTTGGCGGGTCGTTCAACAATCTCTTCGTTTTCAATGATGGGAACATTATATTGTGAGAAATCAATTCTAGCATATGGATTGTGCATATTCTCACGATACTTTTTATCTGCATTGGGTTGTTGGTCCATATCATTTGAATAGGGAATCCCCCAGAAATAGTCGAATCCATGTGATAGGGGCAAGTAATTTTTTTGATGACCAAGATGCCATTTGCCGATTATTGCTGATGCATAGCCGGCTTCTTTTAGTTTCTCGGCGATGGTCAGTTCAGAATGTGGCAATCCTTTTGTTGAGTCGGGGAAGAGGACACCTGATTTTGATGATGTCATTCCTGATCTAATGGGGTATCTACCTGTGAGCAGTGCTGCTCTGCTTGGTGTGCATGCTGGATCTGCTGTATAGAAGTTCGTCCACTTTTGGCCTTCAAAGGCCAATTTATCAAGTGTGGGGGTTTTTATTTCGGGGTTTCCAAATACACCTAAATCACCATATCCTAGATCATCGGCATAGATGACGATAAAGTTTATATGTTCCGATTTTCTTTGATTGCCAAGTGAAAGAAGAAAAACCAAAACAATCGACAATACCAATGGGTATTTTCTACTTAGCATATCTTAATCTTATCAAGCATATTGTAATGCTTTTCATAAAAGTATCAAAAATTATTGTTCTTTAAGATTTTGATTGTATGGTTCTATGAAATAGTACTAATGACTTTTGCCAAAGTCCCATTCAGATTGTCTCCAACTATTACGATCAAAATTTGTTGATTTCATATTAGAAATCTACTTCATATTTAAGGTACATGAGCTACTAATGACGATGGAGAAAACTTTGGAGCTTCAGATTATTTTGTCTTATCGAAAATAGATCATTATTACGATTCGGACTAATGGTCATTTGCTAAGCTGGTTCATCATTTTCGAGGTTCTATCGTTTACAATCCTCTTGTAATGCTTCAATCTTCTTCATCAAAGCCATCTTGCTTGAACCGTTTCAGTCGCTTCATGAGGAAAAATATGCCTCCAATTTATTCTGCTCCTATATGGTTTTGGACAGAAAATTGTGTGTTCCAACTCTACTACACTTTCTCTTTTTTATGAATTTCACAGTCTCGAAAATGATTTTTCATGGGCTATCCGGATAATCTCTTGATATACAATAATCAGGAAATGATGGGAGACGTGAAGTGTCTGAACTATTACCTCCATGGAAGTCTTTACATGCACAGACACATATAACATCCCACTTATGGATGTCTTGATAAAAGCCTGTACCCTCAAACATATAAGACATATTTTTCACATTTCTCACATCCCATTTACTGATGGGTTTATTGAATATAGAGAACCTAAACATACTTCTCATATTCTCAACCGCACTAACATTCCACGAACTGATGTCTTGATTAAAGCCTGTATTTGTTACATATCCTGTATTCTCAAACATGGAAGACATATTTTTCACATTTCCCACATCCCATATACCGATGGGTTGATTGAATTTTAAAGCTTTATAAAACATGCTGCTCATATTTGTTACACTACTTACGTCCCAACCACTGATATCTTGATTGAAAGAGGTAGCAGATGCAAACATGTTACTCATATCAGTCACATTACCGACATCCCATGAACTAATGTCTTGATTGAATACGTGAGCACTTTGAAACATATATCTCATATTACCCGCATTACTGACATCCCAATTACCAATATATTTATTGAAACTAGAAGCAAGTTCAAACATAAAAGCCATATTTTTCACATTTCCCACATCCCATTTACCGATGGGTTGATTGAATTTTATAGCATTTTCAAACATATAGCTCATATCAATTACATTACTGACATCCCAACCACTGATATCTTGATTGAAAGAGGTAGCGTGTGCAAACATTTGACGCATATAAGTCACATTACTGACATCCCACGAACTAATGTCTTGATTGAAATCGGCATTATCTTTAAATAATTTATTCATATTTGTAACAAATGTGGTAACGACGTATTGAAGGTTGTTACCACCCCTTTGACTTCTTAGTATTTGAGTATCGGCAATAAGATACTGTTGACCAGCATAGGTAACACGCTGACCAATTTTTGACTGAGCAGCATAAGTTGCTTTGATGATTCCACCATCATCGTATAAGAGTTCTGTCCTAGTATAATCACATTCAATCCTATACGTGTGAGGTTGGTCGGTAGGCGGATCGTTATTCGTAGGATGGGTTTCCTTACAAGCACATTCTTGGTTATTCGTCTGCAGTCCCTTTTTTTCATCTTCATCTTCTACAGTAGGATTGGTTTTCTTATCAGTAGATTCTTGGTTATTCGTCTGCAGTTCCTCTTGTGGAGTTTCACCTTCTACAGTAGGATTGGTTTTCTTATCAGTAGATTCTTGGTTATTCGTCTGCAGTTCCTCTTGTGGAGTTTCACCTTCTACAGGTAGTTCATCAAATTCTCCCGTGAAGATAAACTCCGCTTGCAGTTGGCAATTTCCTTCAACTTCGAAGCTGGCAATGGAATAGGTAGTATCTAAATCATCAGGGCAACCAGAACCTGTGGTAGTCCATCGTTCAAAGCCATAACCATCATCTGGTGTGGCCTCTACCTTGAAGTTATCACCAAATCCTATTTCCTCTTCCGTTTTGTCTACACTACCCCCAGAACCTGCCTCAACGGTCATGGTATATAAGACTCTAGTAAACACCGCCTTGATTTCACAATCTTTGGTGGCTTCGAATGAAATGGTCAAATCTTCAGCCTTAAACTCACCACAGTTTCCTTCCCAATCCTTGAATTCATGATGTTCATCGGCTGTTGCTGTGATGCTTACCTCTTGGCCTTCATCTGCTGTGAGGGTCTCTGTTATCTCTCCACCTTCATTTGATGATGTGCGGATCGTGTAAGGCTTTTGGGTAAAAATCGCTTGTAGTTGGCACGCCCCTAAAACAGTAAATTCCAATCTCGGTGCACGAGTCCGGTCGGGATCGGACGCATCATCATCGCTTAATGATGGACAATCAGTACCCTCTACTGACTTCCATTGGGCAAACACATAACCCTCATCGGGAATTGCGGTTATTGTGGCTTTTTGTCCAT
>Ga0209022_1001500_pt1 | contig 23596 bp, 21 predicted proteins | sample PinacodermPK_FD_187300 | JGI IMG/M metagenome (GOLD analysis project Ga0209022, IMG submission 187300) | Host-associated microbial community of the marine sponge Aplysina aerophoba from Gulf of Piran - sponge pinacoderm, lysed by proteinase... | ecosystem: Host-associated > Porifera > Sponge >...
AAGTTGATATGGTCACAGAATGCCAACAGTTTTCAAATAATTCTGGATTAACAGAAAGTAATAAACCTAAATTCACTATGTGTACCATTTAAACAATATATTTGCTCATAAAGGTTTTAGGGTATAACTCATATCCTATAATGGATTTTATGAGTTTTGGATTGAGATCATGAATCATTTAAGCTACTTTAGTTTGTAGGGCTTCAACATCTTCAAAAAATTTCATAGCCACTTTTTCATCCATTGCCAAACTTTTTCAGCAGGGTTAAGCTCTGGGGTATAAGCAGGAATTCTGATGAACTTAATGTTTTCCGGAATGGTCATATTCTTAGAAGCATGAAAGCCAGCATTGTCTATAATAAGGATTTTAAGTTCTTATCGGATTTTGTTTGCTCAATTCTTGTAGAAAACCCTCGAAAATATCATTAGACACTGATGATGTTTCCCAATAGAATCTATTTCTTGTAATAGGTGAAAAGCATCCCCATAACCAAAACGATTGATAGCTGTGCTGATACTTACCAATAGGCTTGACACCTTTGGAAACCAACACCCGCTTTTGTTTGGTCATTAATCCGAAACGGGATTCATCTTGAAAATAAAGATTCACTGAGTCAAACTTATTCTTATTCTTAGATGTACTGCTTTTAATTTCAGACAGTTTACTTGGAAGTTTCTCTTCTTTCAAATGTCCGTTCAGCATCTTTATCTTTTTTATGATGAGATTTTCTGGACACTTTTAACCTACTATTGTGATGTTTCCGACAGTGCTTATGAAGAACTTGATAACTTATATTCGATTGGTGATTTTTATGCACCCATGCTAATAACTCAACATAACTAGTTATCGTTGTTGTAGGATCTGTAAGAATAGATGCTATGGCTTGTTTGGTTTGTTCGGTTATCAATGGCGGAATACCTCCTCGCTTTCTGATAGCGAGCAATTCCTTTAAACCGCCTTCATCGTATGACCTAAGCCAATGATAAATAGTCCTACGGCAAACCTTAAGCCTGGGGATTAAGTCCCTGGAATAAGTCACTTTCCTCTGTTTGAGCAAGAGAAGCATCTTAACTTTATTTTTATTGCTACTGTTCTTTTGCTTGGGCATGAGCTTCCTTAGTTCATCCTCGCTCTCTTGTACTTGTATGTCAATTTTTTTAGGCATATAGAAAATTTAATCAATTAATTTGTGTCCTATGAATATAGTATAAATCAAATGGTTGATCAGATGGATTCTGAACTCATAAAATGCATTACAGAATATGAATGACATATCAAATCTTTTTTGAGCAAATATAGTGACTAAATGGTATTATACTGAACGTCCGTTTAGCCTCTTAGCCTGGTAATTATCGTTGATGCTATAGGTCACTCCTTGACTTGGTCTCCATCGGATAGATAGAACAACTTTAATCTCCTTTCCCCTATCTCTAAAATACAGAAATATCGTGTCAAGATTTCTTCCAAGATAAAAATGTCTTAGTATTTAAATACCTCTCCACCTGCCAACACTTGTTGTCTTTTAGTATCAAAGGTAGCCTTGAGTCCTGTTCTTAAGGCAGCAGTAGTCATTATGTTGGCAACGGAATGATCATAGCCCGCCTGAACAGGTGCATTGGGCTGTTTTCGAGATCGAACACATTCCATCCAGTTGAGCATATGGGCATTAGTCAAAGGATCAGAACCTGTGTCAGCGGATGTTACAACTCCTAGATTATCATCCTGAGACAAATCATAATCTTCAAGTAGATTGGCAGAATAGCCCATTTTTTCCGCTTGATGTTGCGTAAGACCGCCATTAGATGAAACCTTGTTGGTGGACAAATTCAATTCACCTCCATTTGAATAGTAGATTTCTTTTACGCCACCGGCAGAATTGGTAAATCTAGAAGAATAGATTACCTGAAAACCACTATCCGGTTCATCAGGAGGGCCATAATCGAAAACGGCAGTCATGGTATCGAAATTTTTCCTTCCATCCTTCCATAGATAAATCCCTCCATTGGCAGCAACACTCCTCGGATGACCTAGACCAGAGAACCAATGAACAGTATCTATTTGGTGCGACATCCATTGTCCAGGTATACCAGAGGAATAAGGCCAGAATAAACGGTATTCTAAATACTTCCTTGGATCCCAATCCTCATAAGGTCTATTCATTAAGTATCGCTTCCAATCTGTATCAGACTCCTGGATTTCTTTAGTCAAATTGGGAAGGCGCCACCTACCTGGTTGATTGACATTCCAGGTCATTTCAACCATCACTATATCACCGAATTTACCCTCTTTGATAAACTGGTTGGCTCTATGGTAATTCAGGCCACTCCTTCTCTGAGACCCAATCTGCACGATAATTCCAGACTCTTTCACCGCTTTATGCCCGATGATATTGTCATCCATAGTTTCAGCAAATGGCTTTTCGACATAAGCATCTTTTTTTGCCTGAGCAGCTTCGACCGTATGTAAGGCATGCTGAAAATCAGCAGTTGAAATAATAACAGCATCAATCTGATCATCTTCATACATCTGTTCGTTGTTTTTGTATGATGTGATGTTATCTCCTGTCAGTTCCTTGATGTATGATTTTCCAGATTCCCTTCGTTTATTCCAGATATCTGAAACTCCGGTTATACGAAAATTTAACTTGTCCTGTAAAGCAATAAATGCAGGGATTAATGAAGCTCGAGCCCTACCTGAGAACCCTACAATTCCTACCCTCACCCGATCATTTGCGCCCATTATTGAATTATAACTCTTGGCACTCATAATAGATGATGCCCCCAATGAAATAGTCCCTGTGGCTATTGTGGTGTTTTTTATAAATCTGCGTCTGGATCTGTTCATGATTTGTATTGGATAATAAAATTAGTGGATCAAATGTAGAAAAATCTAAAATTCTCGGATTTTAATATTTTTAAATTGCACTTGATTTCCATGGTCTTGCAGCAAAATTCGACCACTGGGTTGCCGGCCAAAATTATCCCACCTTTCATATTTACTTTTTTCGACCAGTGCACCAAAAACTTGGGTAAACCTATCAAACTCTACCACTTTGATTTGATTTAACCAGTGTTCTACATATCCGCCCCGTACAATAATACGTGCGTTATTCCATCCTAATGAGCTATATCTCTTTTTAGATCCCACTGAATGGCTTTCAGCTCTAATTAAGTCATATAGGGACCCAATGGTTCTGTTTCCATTTTTGCCCTCATGGGCATCGGGGTGTCTCTGGTCATCAAGAATTTGAAATTCCAGTCCAATCGAAGAACCTTGACCTTGATTTAAATCGGTATCAACAAAATATTTGATGCCACTATTTGCCCCCGGGGTCATTTTAAAGTCAAGTGATAATTCAAAATTTGAATATCTGTCTTCTGTGACTATATCGCCACCATTACTAGATTCACCACCATCTGATGCCTCAACAGTGAGTATCCCCCGATCAATGCTCCATCCCTTTTCAGGAAACTGTTCCAATTTAGCTCCACGCCAGCCTCTAGTAGTTTTTCCGTCCCAAAGAAAACGCCAACCTTTTCTTTTTTCATTTTCTGTAAGTCGACTATCCAAAAGACTAATCTCGGGAGCATAATCGAAAGCTGGATTTCGTAATTCCTCTAGATCTGTAGTAGCAATTCTAAGGTTTCGCCACTTGACTTTTGAACCTTCTAAATCCGGATTCTGAATGCTATGAACTTGGAGTGCAATAAATCCCTCAGAAGTAAGATCATCAACTAGATTGGCACATTGTATTGAATTAATATAGGTTCTAATGGTATTGCCAATTGCCTCTATGCGGTAATGGTTCCATTGACCTGGTATGAAAGCATTTTGTCCTTTCTCATTTCGTGACAAGGGGTATAACCAACCCCGACGTGATTCATCATAGATACCCCCAGCCCATTTCCTGGGACTCGTTTCTATTTCACTCTGGTAGCCATGGACCGCACCATCGAAATAGCCAGGATCGCTCAAAGAACGAAACTGAACCCCCGAATTCAAGCCATTTTCAATTTTTACCTCGAATTCTAAAATAAAATCGCCATAAGTCTTTTTGGTGGCCAAAAAACTATTCCTCTGACCATATTTGGAATATCCAATGATGATTCCATCATCCAATATATATTCAACTTGCCCATTCAATACTTCAAATTCAGACAGATCTTCACCATTGAATAAAGGCTCCCAATAATCTGTATGATAAACTTGACTCTTTGCGTAAAAAGTACAAATCAGAAGACTAATTATAAAATTCCATTTTTTCATCCGATAATTATGTAAGTCAAAATCATAACACTAATTTAATAATATGGTTAAAAAAAATACTAAAAGATATCGATGTTTATAATTTGAATATTTACAAAATTTGTGAGATATTTTCACGTAGAACACAATTATTATCTTTGATTTGAGAATATATTTTATAAGTTCACTGGATATTGAAGAGTGCTTAGTGTAAAGTAAAAATCTTCGTAAGTTTGTGCCCATAAAAAGAAGAATTTAATAACCCACGAGATAAGTTCGTGTTTTTTATTATTAACCTTAAAATAATTCGTTTTGCTTTATGTTGAAAAATTTTAGTTGGCTTAGTTTTTTTACACTGTCAACTGCATTTCTACTATGTGGTCAGTTATCAGCTCAGTATACCATTTCAGGTCAAGTTGTTGATGCTGACACCAATGACCCCCTCTTGGGAGTCAGTGTTCTTCTGCAAGGTACTACACTAGGGACAGTAACTGACTTTGATGGAAACTATACGTTGCCTAATATAGAATCAGGTAACTATGTCTTAGTCGTTTCTTATACCGGATACTCTAGTAACTACAGTCAGATAGAAGTTGGAACATCTGATATCCAACAAAACTTTGAGTTGACTTATTCAGCTTCTCAGTTAAATGAAATTGTTGTAACCGGAACAGGTTCTCCAGTTGAGAAAAAGAAATTGGGAAATAGTATCGGTTCTATAACAACTGCTCAGCTACAAGATTTACCGATCAACAGTTTTTCAGATATTCTTCAAGGAAGAGAGCCTGGAATTGTAACACTTCCCGGAAGTGGTTTAACAGGAGAAGGCTCAGCTATTAGAATTAGAGGTAGTGCTTCTCTTTCTCAGCTAAACGAACCTATTGTATTAATCGATGGTATACGAGTAGATGCTGGCGGAGGATTTGGTGGAGGTTTAGTAGGCTCAGGAGGAGGAGGTTCCACCTCACGACTAGATGATATCAATCCCGAGTCTATCGAAAGAATTGAAATTCTAAAAGGAGCTTCAGCTGCAACTCTTTTTGGTACAGAAGCAAGTAATGGTGTCATCCAAATTTTTACCAAACGGGGAAGAGTTGGGCAACCACTATTTAATTTCAAAATAACTCAAGGATTTATAAATTATCCCAAAGGTAGAGTAGCCGACAACACTGGATGGACAAGTTCCGCTACCCAGATTGCCGCTGTTTCAGAAGTTCTAGGAAGGACTATACGTCCTTATGAGCTTATTACAACTAATGCATTGGAAGATCTTTATGAGACTGGTATCCAGAATACATTTAGTGGAGATATACAAGGTGGAACAAATTTATTCTCCTATTATGGAGCAGCAAGGTATTCCTATACTGATGGACCTTTTGGTGGTAAAAATAGAACGGGCTATACCGAAGGTCAAGAAACTCTGGCCGCGGATATTGATGAGTTGGCACAACTGAATCTCAATTTTACAATTAATCCATCAAGTAAATTAAACATCAAGGTGACTTCAGGGTTTACTGCTCGAAATGCATCAACAATGCAAAACAACAACAATATCTATGGAGTTGGTTCTCTCGCCCAATTCAGCAAGCCTGAACTGATTAAACCCACTAATACAACTGGTACCATCGCCTTCGCAACAGTTGATGAAACTCTTCAAATTTCCATAGGTTCAGAAATCAATCACTTTAATGGTGTGATTGGGCTGAATTATACTGCAAATGACTGGCTAAAACTTCAAGGAACTTTTGGGCTAGACTATTCAAGTCAAACAAGTACAGAATTTTGGCCGTTTGGTTATAACATAGATGGTTTCTCTGGTGCTAATCCTCTTGGAGCTAGATATAAAGATAGTCGAGATTTTTTATCCCAATCAGTTGAAATTAAAGCATCGTTTAATAATCAGATTTCTGAGAGCATCACTTCTGATTTTATTCTTGGGGGACAATATGTTTCTCAAGAGACCAAAGTAGTTGCTGCACAAGGTGAAGATTTTCCAGGACCTGGCTTTGCGGTAACTTCTGCTGCAGCCAATCAATCAACTTTTGAGTTTTACCAAGAAACAATTAATGCAGGTGTTTTTGCTCAAGAGCAAATTGGCTTAAATAATCAATTCTTCTTTACAGTCGGAGCCCGTCTTGATGCTCACTCAGCTTTTGGCACTGAATTTGATGCTGCATTTTATCCCAAAGTATCACTCTCTTATGTACCTTCCGATGGTCCGAAGTGGTCTGATTTAGGTCCAATTAGTTCCTTACAAATCAGAAGTTCCTATGGTTTTTCAGGACTTCAGCCGGGTGCTTTTGACGCCTTAACGACTTATCAAGCATTGGCATCAGCTACAGGCGCTGGAATAGCACCAAATAATTTGGGTAATTCAGAATTAGCTCCTGAGGTGTCCCAAGAACTTGAGGTCGGATTTACTGCAGGTTTAGCCCAGGATAGAGTCAATTTCGAATTTACCTATTGGGATAGAGTAACAAAAGACGCACTCTACGCCCGTCAATTCGTTCTTTCTGGTGGATTTAGAAACCCCCAGCTCACCAACATAGGTGAACTAAGTGCCTTTGGTTTAGAGTTCAATTTAAATGGTTCCGTAATCAGAGGACAAGATAGATCTCTAGATTTATTTATCAACGGAGCGTACTATAGAGATGAGATTGTTAGCCTTGGCGGTGCCCCACCTCTAAAAGTTGGAGGTTCATATCCTAGATATCGGAACTTTTTAAGAGAAGGCGATGCTCCGGGATCAAATTTTGGAGCCAAGCTAATTGAAGTTGGAGATAATCAATTACCTGTCGACATTGCCAATCAGGATGGTTTGCCCGATACAAGAGATCAATTGTTGGCTTTTTTTCAAGAAAATATTAATGAAAATCTCTCAGTGCCTACCACAGTTGGAATAGGAGGTGTTTTGTTAGAAGATGAAGATGGCGATGGCGACCTATTGGACCACTATCTCGGGAAACCTACACCCGATTGGACAGGTTCCTTTGGCGGGGCTTTTAATTTTAAAAATTTCACCTTTAGCACGAATTTTGAATTTAAGTTTGGTAATTATGTTGTTAATAACCTCACAGATGCTTTCCGTCAAGCCAACGCTGCAATTGGAAGAAACCTCCCCAGATCAGCTAGGGTAACCAGAGATTACCATACTGGAGGTGTAGATGCTAGTTTCACCCCTATGTACGATCCCAATGTGCGATTAGATGCCTTAAATGAATGGTTGTATGAAACTTTAGCTTTAGCTCCCTTTTCTGGTTTAAACACTTTAGAAAAGGCAGACTTTTTGAGATGGAGAGAAGTTAGCTTGGTCTATAGATTTGATAATGATTTTATTGAAAATTTTGGGTTTGAAACTGCTTCATTAGGAGTTTCCGGAAGGAATGTTGCCCTATTCACTTCTTATTCGGGAGTGGATCCTGAAATTAATTATCTCGGTAGAGGGAGCGGCACAACACTCGGACAAAATTTTGGCCAAGGGAATGCTGCTTTTGGATGGCCTATACCCACTCAAGTTATATTAACATTAAAAGTTGGTTTCTAACATGAAAAATTGGTATTTTATTAAGGTTAAATTTCAAAGAATCATTATCATTTTTTCTTTGGTTTTTGTCCTAGGAAATTGTAACCTCGAAACGGAAAATCCTAATAATCTTTTGGAACAAGGATTAAATCTTAGAGCATTTGGACCTATGGTTAATGGACTCGAAGGAGTGCTCGTCCGAGCTTATGGAAATATTTTGGCTCCTTATTCGGTGGCAAGTGATGAAATGATTTGGGTAGGGTCAAGAGATGCGTGGCAGCAGTTGAATTTTGGAAATGTGAGTAATCCAAATAATGAGTTTGTTGATGCAGCTTATTTCTATGTCAATGAGGCTAGATATTGGGCTGATGATGTTATCGCAAGGGGGGAGGAATTTAAAGCAAGTGATTCTCAATATGCCAACGATGCAGATCTCGTTAGAGCTTATCTGTATGGTGCAATTATTTATATCGTGATTGCCGATATGTTTGATGATTTTGTTGTTGATTCATCGAAATTTGAAGCCGGTTCACCAGTAGGCGAAGGAAACATGAGTGGACTATATGATACAGCCATTGGTTACATCAATAAAGCAATTGCCCTCGGCACGGAATTAAATCCTGAATTAAATGCTTTGATAGCTCGAGCTGAATTCTCGAAAGGTGTCTGGGCTAAAACCAATCCGGTGAATACTACTGATCCGCTAGTTAGCTCACCAGCTGCAGTTGCTGCGGCAAAAGCAGCCTTGGAATCTCATTCGAATCCTGACTTTGCTCATCTTCTAAAAACAGATGCCTCAGCTCCACAAACAGTTGGAGCTTTAGATATTGCAGGTGAAGTCAACGATAGATTGGAAATGAGAATATCGGATGAATATATTATTCCTGATCCTGAAAATGAATTAAAAAGTCCGTCATCACCTGGTGATAACAAACCAGAAACTACGGTTTCGCTCAATGATCCGATTGATGATAAAGCAGATCCTGCTCTATATAAATTTGTAAGAGATTTTACTGTTCCTAAAACTTATCCTGATTATCCGGTAGTTTCTGCGAGGGAATTGCATTTGATAATAGCTGAACATGCCCTTGCAAATAATGACCAAGATACCTTTACCGCACACATAAATGCAATAAGGGAATTAGATGGCTTAACTCCTTATACAGGTCAGATGGATGCCAAGGAAATATTGATTCATACCCGCAGGGTAAATCTTTTCCTCCAGGGAAGAAGGATTGCAGATCATTATCGATTTGGATTGCCCTCAACATATTGGACTTCTAATTCGGATGCTACTTCTTCTCCAGGTTCATTTTTTCCAATCACAATTTCGGAGATTCAAGCAAACCCAAATGTCAATTAATTTTGGTATAGAATATAGTTTTTCATAAGTTAAAATTCATAACATAGGTCGTTCGAATCGGATGACCTATGTCTTTTATATGCCAGTGTCATGGACTTATTCGATATTCGAAACAAGATTGCCGTAATCACTGGGGGTACCGGTACATTAGGGTTTTCTTTATTAGAATACTTGTTGAAAAAAGGGGTGAAAATTGCCCTTCTTAGCAGATCTTATGAAAAAGCTCATGGTCTAATTAAACCATTTATTAATGATGATCTTCCTATCAAGATTTATCAGGTCGATGTATTTAGCCAAACTGAATTGAAGAGTACAGCAACCAAAATCATTGAGAAGTTCAAGCGGGTTGATTTTCTAATTAATGCAGTTGGTGGCAATATTGATGGAGCAACAATCCCATTAGGGAAATCCATCTTTGATCTTAATGAAAAGGCTTTTGATAAGGTGGTGGAATTGAATTTAAAAGGAACCATTTTACCCACACTAGTATTTGCAGAACAGATGACAAAACAGAAAAGCGGTTCGGTAGTTAATTTTTCATCTCTCTCAGTGAGTCGAGTGATGACTCGTGTGGTGGGTTATTCTGCAGCTAAAGCAGCAATGGAAAATTTTACCAGATCTATGGCTGTTGAAATGGCTTTATCTTTCGGAGATCAGGTTAGAATTAATGCAATAGCTCCTGGTGTATTTCTAGCCAATCAAAATCGATCTCTTTTGGTAAATGCAGATGGCAGTTATACCGAAAGAGGAAAATTGATTATTGACAATACGCCCATGAAAAGATTTGGGTTGCCTCATGAACTTCATGGCGCGGTTCATTTCCTCTGTTGTGAGGCATCAAAGTTTGTCACTGGTATCGTTTTACCGATTGATGGTGGAATCAACATCTTTAGTGGTGTATAAATGATTACCACGGAATTTCTATTTTATCCCTAAGTAATTTTCCATTGATTTTTTCGGATGCTTCCGTAGCTAGCCAGACGGGAGTTTCAGCTCCTTTTTTGATAGAACGCGTGGCTTGATTTCCGCCCATTTGTGTTCTGACCCATCCTGGACATACTGCATTGATTACGATTCCCTTGTTTTCCAGTGCCAAGTGAAGTTGCTTGGTGATGGCATTCATCAGAGTTTTTGATATTCGATAATGAGGAGCCCAGGTAGAATAGTTGTCGTTGAATTTCCCTGCTCCACTTGAAATCATGATGATTCTACTCCCTTTATTAAGTAAGGGCATAAATTGCTGGGTTACCCATAAGGCTCCCAACCCATTGGTAGTAACAGACAAAAGATCTTCTTGGGGAGCGGGAGTGAAGATATCTCTACTCTCATTGATTAATACTCCAGCATTATTGACCAACACATTTAAAAATTCTATTTTCTTAGAGATTTTTTCGTAAGCGAGTTTGATAGAATCGGGATTACAAACATTTAAAGTGAACCAGTTGGCTTGAATATTTTGAGACTTCAAGGTTTTGATTGCTTTTTGTCCACTGTTAGCATCTTTCCCTGCAAGAAAAACCCAAAATCCCCTATGTCCCAGTTGTTTTGCAATTTCGAAGCCGATTCCCCGATTTCCGCCAGTGATTATTACTGATTTTGGCATCTTAAGTTGGGTTTTATATGTAACAATTTTTTTACCAAACCAGAAGAGTTCCAATGTAAACTATTCTGAGGTAGTCATTCGATTTAGATTGATTTCATCATATGGAACTCTCGCTTTGTAGTCTTGACTTAATTTTGCATAAAATAAAGTTCAAATATAGGGTTTGGAAAGACTTTATCCACTGAAATTCACACCTCAATTTTTTCATAGATTGTGGGGAGGAAATAATCTTGAAGAATTATTTGGAATTTTTCCTTCAAGTGAAAAATGGGGTGAGGCATGGTTGATTTCTACCATGAAGGGTTTTCCTTCTCAGGTTGCTAAAGGGCCTTTGAAGGGATTTCATCTAGATGAATTGATTAGACAATACAAATCTGATTTAGTAGGAAAGAAAATTTATAATAGATGGTCCGACTCTTTTCCCCTTTTAGTCAAACTAATAGATGCTTCTGAGGATTTATCTATCCAAGTTCATCCTGACAATGAACTGGCCTCAAAAAAACATCGGACAATAGGAAAGAGTGAAATGTGGTACATTCTCCGTGCGGATAAAAGTTCATTCATTTTGGATGGGTTTACTGAAAAATATGACTCGGAAAGCCTAATGAAATTTGTTTCACAAGGTGTATTAAAAGAGAAGATGAATTCTATTTTATGCCACAGGGGACAAGTACATTATATCCCAGCTGGTCGGCCTCATGCAATCGGCGGCGGAATTTTACTCGCAGAAATTCAGCAAGCATCAGATATAACCTATAGATTATACGATTATAATCGCCTGGATAGCAAAACCAATCAGAAAAGAGAATTACATCTTGATTTAGGCTTAAAAGCAATAAATTACGGTTCCTCTCACCAAAATCCAATCTCCTATTTTAAAAAAATAAATCGTCCCAATAAACTCGTTCAGTCTCCTTTTTTCAGTACCAATTTTATCCCAATTAGGGGTGAGGTACTAATTGATTATTCAAAGGAAGATCGTTTTTATATTTTAATTTGTGTAGGGGGTCAATTGAGCTTAAGAGTTAATAAGAACAACTATAAATATACCCTTGATTTGGGTGAGGCTTTATTGATTCCTGCTTGTTTTGATAGCGTTTTGATAGATTCTAAGGATGCACAAGTATTAGAAGTGTCTGTACCGGAATGACTTGAGCAGTACCTGTGAAACCAAAAAGGTTTAATGGCTAGATATATACTATTCAAATCCTTTCCACGGATGGTTCCAGCCTTGTCTATAAGTTCTTGATAAGAGTTTTGTAGCTTGGTCGTCGTTGTCAATCAAGTGTAATTTGGGGTCGTAAACTATGGGGCGGTTTACTTGCATTGATAGATTAGCCAGAATACAACTTGCAGTTGATATATGACCATCCAAAATATGTGACACAGGTTGAGAACCGGTATCAATCGCCCTTAAAAAATCAATCATATGTAGTCGAGTGGCAGGGGCAGCATTCAGCTCAATATCTTTTTCGGTGAGATCTTCAGGAAACTCTTCTCTTTGGTAGACTACATCTTGACTGATGCCTTTTTGATTTCCATGAGGAATGAATTCGTATTTAAATACACTTGCCTTTAGTGTTCCATTCTCTCCATAGATAAAAAGAGCCCATGGATAGTTTGGATCGGGTGGAAGTCCCCATGTTCTGTGGTTCCATACACAATCAAACTCATCGTGATTAAAAATGGCCGTTTGGGTATCTGAAATATTTGCTTTATGTCCTTTTTGGACATAGATGCCTCCATAGGAGGTGATTTTCTTTGGCCAATCTAGTCCAAGTAGCCAGCGAACAGTATCGTACATATGAACACACATATCACCAGTAATACCATTCCCATATTCCATAAATGCTCTCCACCAACTTCTGTGTGGTAATTTATCATATTGCCTTAGCGGAGCTGGACCTGTCCATAAATTGTAGTTAAGGAAATTTGGAATTTCACTAGGTTGGGGGTTGCCTTTTGCTCTCATGTGGTAATAGCAACACATCTCAACATGACCGATTTTTCCTAGCAAGCCAGAATCAATAATCTTTTGTTTGGCCTGAATTATATGGGGATTACTTTTTCTTTGCGTTCCTACTTGAACTACTCGATTGAACTTCTTTGCTGCTTCAACCATCGCAAGTCCTTCGGAAATATCAACGCTTATGGGTTTTTGAACATAGACGTTCGCTCCGGATTTTAAGCAATCAATTGTTTGGAGTGCGTGCCAGTGATCTGGAGTTCCGATGATAACGATATCGAGTTCATTTTCTTTAAGCATTTTTTTATAGTCTTCATACAAAAGGGGCTTTTTGGTGGTCTTTTGTCTTTGAGAAATCAATTCAGCAGCTTCTACAAGAAGTTTTTGATCTACGTCACAAATAGCTACAACTTCGACTTTGGTTACCTGCATGAGTCGAAACAAATCGCTTTTTCCATACCATCCAGTCCCTATCACTGCTACCTTTCGGGGTTCAATGGGATACATAAAATCTAATCCGTAGATTCCAAATTGCGAAACCAAGAGGGGTGCGACAGAAGATTGTAAGAATTCTCTTCGATTGATATGAATTTTTTTGGTTGATGGCATAACTTTTATTGACCTTAGAGGTCAATTTAAAAAATTCTTTAGACATAAGAGCTTTGGACCTGATTCCATGAAAGATCTAAAAAGTTTACTCTACTCAAATATTTACCATCATTACAATTGTCTATGAAAGTGGCTATTGGTTAGCAGTTATGTATATCCGAGGTTTTGGAAATCTTCTCGAATATTGACTTAGCCAAAATATATTCATTCAAATTGAGTTCATATTTTATATTTATACCTATTTTTACTGTCTTGAATAATCAACACAATTTTTAATCATCATTTTATCTAAGGAACTCGGATGTTTCATTGAAAATGAAGATCTTGGAAATTATTTTCAGTTAAAGACGAACGTTGAAAAAATTAAAAAAAGGAAATAGAAAACTATTAAGGGCTTGGGCTGTATATGATTGGGCTAACTCCGTTTATACCGCCGTGATTACTACTACCATATTCCCAATTTATTATGGTTCGATTTTAGATGATAGCGATACAATACTTTTTTTAGGTCAACAGATCAGAAGTACGGCAATGATTAGTTTCATCGTTGGATTGTCGATTAGTTTGGTGGTAATTCTTTCACCTATACTCTCTGGGATTGCCGACTATATAGGTAATAAAAAACTATTTATGAGGTTTTTTGTTTACCTGGGTGGTTTTTCTTGTATCGGGCTATACTGGTTTGATGTAGATACTATTTATTTGGGATTGACTTTGTATAGTCTTGGCATCATTGGATTTCAGGGAAGTTTGGTCTTTTATAATTCTTATTTGCCGGATATTTCATATCCGCCCCAGATGGATAGGGCAAGTGCAATGGGCTATTCGTATGGTTATTTAGCGAGTGTTATTTTATTGGTTTTTAATCTCAGCATGGTCATCAAACCGGAGTTATATGGAATTCAGGGTTCATCATCAGAGAAAGCCCTATTGGCCATGAGGTACTCGTTTATTAGTGTAGGTGTTTGGTGGTTACTTTTTAGTCATTATTCATTTTATCATTTACCTAAGGGGAACAAAAAGATCGAAGTCGTCAAAAATGTGTTGTTTAATGGATTTAAAGAATTGGCACTAGTTTGGAATATCGTCAAAAAACATTTTGGTATCAAAAGATACTTGGGAGCTTTTTTAGTCTATAGTATGGCACTTCAGACGGTGATGATAATTGCGGCTTATTTTGGTGAGCAAGAACTCAATTGGAATGATGACACTCAAAAAACGATGGGGTTAATTATGAGTATTCTGCTCATTCAAGTGGTTGCTATTTTTGGTGCTGAAATAACTGCTAGAGCATCTGGTCGGTTTGGTAACATACCGGTATTGGTTGCCTTGAACATATCTTGGGCAATAATTTGTATTGGTGCTTATTTGGTTTACGAGCCCACACACTTCTATATTCTTGCCGGATTTGTAGGACTAGTTGTAGGTGGCATTCAGTCCTTATCTCGGTCTACTTATTCCAAGTTATTACCACCGACTAAGGACACTACTTCCTTTTTTAGTTTTTATGATGTAACTGAAAAAATTGCTTTTATCATGGGAATTACAATCTTTGGTTTTTTGGATCAGTTTACAGGAAGCATAAGGACCTCCATTACCTTTTTCCCAGTTCTTTTTTTGCTTGGGAGTGTTTTGCTATTGAGGATTCCTAGAAAGATTTTTTGAGCCAAAAGAGAAGTCCGTAGACAAACACGAATATTTTTTGGATAAAATTTTCCATGCTTAGGCAAATAACTTAAGGCTTTTGGGATTGAGCCTTGCCCGAGAGTTTATTCCTATTGATCATTAGAGAATCCGAGTGATAATAACAAAAAAGAACAGATGCATAGTTCTATTTTTTCTTGCCTTTGGATAGAGATCTGGCACCCCACTCTTACCTATTTTACACAGTTTTCGGCATACTGTAGTGTAGTATTCGAATGTTTTCTAAAATTTATTTATGGTGTTTTGTATATCTACAAAGCGACTTAAGAGATTTTCAATGAGATTAAGCTGGAGCATATTTTTCCCATCACTTTTGGCAGTTGAAGGTTCTGGATGGGTTTCTAAGAAAATTCCATCCACTCCAACAGCTATGGCAGCTCTGCCCATAGTTTCGATTAGGTGAGGTAATCCTCCGGTAATTCCCTGAGAAGTATTGGGTTGCTGTAAACTGTGTGTGATATCCATCACAGTAGGGGCAAAGGTGCGCAGATGGGGGATGCCACGAAAATCAACTACCAAATCGTTGTAGCCAAATTGAGTTCCGCGCTCTGTGATAATAACATTTTTGTTTCCGGAATCTTTTACTTTTTCAACTGCAAACTTCATGCTCTGAGGAGACATGAACTGTCCTTTTTTTAGATTTACTGTCTTACCTGTATTAGATGCGGCTTTAATTAGATCAGTTTGTCTGATTAAAAATGCAGGGATTTGAAGAATATCGACATATTCTGCAGCCATTTCTGCATCTGATGATTCATGGATATCAGTCAGGGTTGGGATATTGAGTGATTGACTGATTTTTTTTAGAATCTTCAACGCCTTTTCATTCCCAATACCGGTAAAACTGTCAATTCTTGTTCTATTGGCTTTTTTAAAACTACCCTTGAATATAAAGGGGATATTCAGCGACTGACATACATTTTGGATATGGAGAGCAATCTCAAAGGCTGTTAATTCATCTTCAATAGCACAGGGTCCAGCTATGAGAAAAAAAGTTTTTGAATTTTTGTTCAAAATACGGTTGAAGTCCATTTTTTAATACTGCAATAGAAATCTGCGAGGAGATTTGTCTAGATGTGAATCAATTTGAAGGAGGCGATTGGGGTGGTTCTTTACGGACTTTTCTGACGACCTCTTCGAGAGTTTTATTTTCTAAACGATAGACCTTTCCAGGAAATTTGATGACCATATTATAATCATGAGTTGACATCAGAATAGTCATTCCTTTTTTGTGCAACAACTCGAATAGCTTCATGATTTCTATTGAAGTATTAGGGTCTAGATTTCCCGTAGGCTCGTCGGCTATTATCAATTCAGGTTCGTTCAGCAGAGCTCTGGCGATAGCAATTCTCTGCTGTTCTCCTCCAGATATTTCGATTGGATATTTTTTGGGATTGATATCTACTTTTACCAGATTGAGAGTTTCGTGAATTTTGTTCCGGATTTCTTGTTTTGATTTCCATCCAGTGGCTCTCAAAACAAAAGCCAAATTTTCATAGATGGAGCGATCATTGAGTAATTTAAAATCTTGAAATACAATTCCTAACTTTCTTCGAAGTTTATGAATCTGTTTGCCTTTAATTTTATTTAGGTTGTATCCCACCACATGGGCTTCTCCTTTTGATAAGGGTAAATCTCCATAAAGCAATCTCATTAGAGTGCTTTTACCTGTTCCGGTTTGTCCAATAAGGAAAATAAAATCTCCCTGAAGTATTTCAAAGTTTAGATTTGAAATCACCGTATTATTATTGAATTTGACTTCACAATCATGAAACTTTACAATGGATTTGGAAGGATTGGAATTTTCTACGTTAAATGAAGACATGATTAATATTTAAAAAGACCAAGTTTTAAAACAACTAATGCAGTAGTTTAAGGAATGTCTCAAAATAGATTGCTTTGGCAAATTTAGTTCTTAATTCGTAGAACTGAATATATAGAATCTGAGTCAAAATCGATGAACCTAACTGAAGGGAAACAGAAGTGAAATGTAGTAGTTCAAAGTGCGCTTTTTGTGAAAAGAGAGTGACACTAATTCACGAAAAGCATTTTATATTTCATGAGTTTCTCCCTTATTCTCATATCCATTAGTTTTCCTTAAGTTATACCATATACACTATTATATTTCTCATTTAATTTATATATCTGCGGTGTAGTTAAACTTATTGATCTATAACTAAAAGAGGTGAGAGTGAACAACACGATATATACACATATATTACAAATTAATTTATGCTTTTTCTATATCGCCAAACAAATAGATATACAAGTAAAATTGAGTGTGAGCGAACTGAAAAATCTCATATCTATGTAAAAGACCCTCACCAATAAAGGTAGAGTTGGGATGCTTTTCCTGATAATATAGGAGAAAGTGATTTATACTAAGGATTTAGTCCCAATTCTTAAGGTTTGCCGTAAGACTATTTACCATTTGCTTAGGTTACATTATCAAGGTGGTTTAAAGGAATTGCTCGCTATTAGACAACGAGGTGGTATTTGGCCATGGATAACGGAACAAAGCAAAGAAGCCATAGCATCTATGCTTGCAAATCCTTCAACAACGATAACTAGTTATGTTGAGTTATTAGCATAGGTGCATAAAAATCACCAATCCAATTTAAATTATCAAGTCCTTTATAATCATTGTCGGAAATGTCACAATAGTGTGCTGATTGTTTCAAGAACATCTCATCATAAAAAAGATAAAGAGGCTTTAAAAGAGTTTAAAGAAGAACTTCCGGATAAACTGTTTAAGATTAAAAACGGATGAGGCTAAGTTTGATTCCTTCAATCTTTATTTTCAGGATGAATCTCATTTTGGATTAATGACCAAACAAAAGCGTGTATTGGTTTCCAAAGGTGTCAAGTCTATTGGTAAGTATTAGCATAGTTATCAATCGCTTTGGTTATGGGGGTTGCTTTTCACCTATCATAGGGAATATGTTCTATTGGGAAACATCATCAGTGTCTCATGCTATTTTCTAGGGTTTGCTGAAAGGTTCTTGTTCCCTCTCAGAGGGTTAGCAAACAAAATCCGAAAGAACTTAAAATCATGATTATAGACAACCGCATAGCGCTATGCGTTCCATCTAAGTAAAATAATTAAATGTTAGCCAATGCTGGCTTTCATGCTTCTAAGAATATGACCATTCCAGAAAACATTGAGATCATCAGAATTCCTCCATATACCCCAGAACTTAATCCTGCTGAAAAGGTATGGCAATGGATGAAAGAAAGAGTGGCGATGAAATTCTCTGAAGATATTGACTGAACTTCCCCCCTATTTTTCACTAATAGGGCTTATTTTAATTGATTTCAGGAAGAAATTTGAATAAATTTCAGGTTTTTTCATTGATTTTTGAGGGTTTTATAGGGATTTCGACTCTTTTTTACTGATTTTTAGATGTCTATATGTGTTTTATATGTATATCTGAAGGAATTTTACCCGAAATTTACTACCCATGTATAAATGAATAAAGATTTCTTATAAAATCATCCAATAAAACCTATTTTATCCAATTATTTCCTATATTTGATACCTATATGTAAAACCATTAAAATTTTATTACCTACCCATGTACGTAGCTCGCATACCAAATCGAAAATCTAAGCCCACATGGCTCATCCGTGAGTCCAAATGGGACAACGGTAAAGTCATCAAAACCACCATCGCTAATATCACCAAGCTTCCTCTGCCGGTTATTCTACAAATCAAAGAACTCTTCAAAGGAGGAATCGTGGTCAAGTCCATTGAAGATGCCTTCACGCTGATCAGCAGTAAACCACACGGTCATGTGGCTGTGGTACTGCATATGATCAAAAAACTAGGCATCCCCAAGTTGCTTGCACCTAGAGATTCCCGTAACCGCCGGTTGGTGCTTGGCATGATCGCTGCACGTGTGTTGCATCCTTCCAGTAAATTAGCCACCAGCACGCTGTTGGATCGATGTTCGGCATCCTCCACCCTCAATGAGGAATTGGCACTCAAAGGAGTCGATTCGGATGATCTGTATGAAGCCATGGACTGGCTCATTGAGCGAAAAACCGACATGGAGTATCGCCTAGCCAAACGGCATCTAACCGAAGGAGGGATGGTACTTTACGATTTAACCAGTAGTTATGTGGAAGGTAAGCAGAATGAGTTAGCTGCTTTTGGGTATAATAGAGACCGCAAGAGAGGGAAGAAGCAGATAGTCATCGGTCTAATGACTGATCAGGAGGGTTGTCCTGTTTCTGTGCAGATCTACAAAGGGAATACTTCGGATCCCAGGATGCTATCAGACCAGGTCACCAAGCTGCGAGAGACCTTTGGTCTGCAGCATGTGATTATGGTCGGGGATCGTGGGATATTGACGCATAAGGGGATTCAACAAGAGTTGGTTCCTGTGGGTATGGATTGGATTTCGGCTTTGCGTAAGGAGACCATCGCAAGTGTGGTCAAGCAGACCAAAACGGTGGATCTGGATAAGCTGGATAAGCAGAGTCTGATGGAGGTACAGACAGATTTATTTCCCCAAGATCGGCTGATATTTTGCAAGAATTCTGTTCAGAAAGCCATGAAACAGAAGAGACGTGAGGAGTTTCTGGTAAAGACTGAGAAGGCCTTAGAGCAGATAGTGATTGCTACTAAGCGAAAAACAAAACCCCTCAAATGCGAGACTGCCATAGCCATAAAAGTGGATAAGGTCCTAGAGAAGCACAAGATGAAGAAGTACTTCCATCTGGAGGTCAAAGAGGGACATTTAGCCTATGTTCGGGATAAATCGGCTATTGAGCGGTCAGCGGAGCTGGATGGGGTCTATGCCATTCGGACGAGTCTAAAAGAAGTTCCTCCGTCCAACGAAGCTATCGTCCTTGACTACAAGCGTCTTTCTGCGGTGGAATCGGCCTTTCGGACCATGAAAAACATTTCTTTGAAGATTCGACCGATTCATCATCGGCGCAAGAAGCGGGTGCAAGCACATGTGTTTTTGTGTATGCTGGCCTACTATGTGGAATATCATTTGCGTAAAGAGCTGGCACCGATTTTGTTTAGTGAAGATGATTTGGAAGGAAAACAAGCCCAGCGCAAGGATGTAGTAGCATCTGCTTCAAGTTCAGCCCAGACCAAAACCAAGGTCAGGCGTAAGCGCAACAAAGATGGCGACAAGGTCATGAGTTTTGCCAGCTTGATGAACGAACTGACTGGGGTAATTCGCATTATTGGAAAACCCAATATCAACAGAGACTCAATCCCTGAGGTAGTCATCCTTCATGGTCTAGAGGGAACCAGAAAGCGGGCTTTTGATCTGCTGGGAATTAAAATCCAAGCATCTAGTCCTAAGGGTTGAAAGTTAAGATTTACTGCTCGGTAAATCGAATCCGGATAGGAGAATATCACACCTGAAAATCTTCCAAAATGAAGCGAATTTTCGAATGTGAAACTCAAAATAGGGGGGAAGTTCAGATATTGAATCTCTAAAGAAAAAATAACTGAGATGATTACTCAACTTGAGTCTGAACTCATAAAATCCATTATAGGATATGATTTATAGTCCAAAACCTTTTTGAGTGGTTACAATGTGTAAATGGTATTACTCTAGTAAATCTTTCAATATCTCTTCAATTTCATAAGATAATTCCTCGTTAAAATGTCTTTTATTATAAGGTATTCTACAATCTTTCAGGATTTTTTCAAACCTATCAAATCTTGAATCATCTCTCAACTCAACCCAATGAATATTTTCGAAATTTAACTGTTTTTTATTTGTTTCTGAAAGTTTATCTGCTATAAAAATGTCAGCTTCTCTTGCATAAATTACATCAGCACTTTCTGGATTTCCTTTTCCCATGAGTTTAAGCTCACATTTATATTGTTCATTTTCATTTTTCAAGTAAAAATCAACCTGTCTTTCAATTTTTCCATAACTAGATTTACCGTCATCAGGTATATTTAAATCATAGTACGAATCACTTACACCGAATAGTTTACATAATGTTTGCATTAAAGGTTTTTCAACATTTTTCCCAATTGAGCTATAAGATCCTCCTCTAATTGCAGATCTTTTCACTGCCAAAGAACTAAAAACCAAAAGACTTTCATTTAGATTAAGTTCAACTCTATCTTCATTAAATTTAATTGTAAGATTCATCTCTAAATCACCTTTCTTAGAAATCAAAAGTTTTATTGAATTAGTAAGTGCATAATAATTATCTTTTGATGCCGATATTATTACTTCTTTCTTTCCTGAGTTGAATATATTGGTTATAGTTTTTTTTATTTATGCCAGCATATATTGCAATATCATCAGATTTAATCTTTTCATTATCAATGAAATGGTTTTTATACCAATCCATTGTAATATCTTTATTCTTAACTTTTGCATTGATAATTTCTTTAAAAAAGTCAATACAGTAATTTAAAAATTTTAAGTTAATATCATTTTGTATAATAATTCGATAATCCTCCCCGTTAAGCAATCTTTTTATAACCTCAACAGTAGATTTTTTTCTGTCTGGGGTCATAACTGTCTAAATTGATTTAGAGTTTGATAATTCGCTTTAGGACCTACTTTTTCTATAATTCTTTCGAAGTAAGTAGGATTTAGTTCAATTAAGAAGAAATTCCTTTCCATTTCTTTGGCAACTTTGGCAAATGTTCCACTACCACCAAATGGGTCAAAGACTAAATCTCTCTTATAACTGTAGTATTGAATTACCTTTTTACATAGCGATTCAGGGAAAATTGCAGAGTGAGTTTTATCAAAAGTCGGATCAATATTCCAGACATTTGTTGTTTCAAAATCTTCAGTCACCTTACTAGCTTCAATTATTTCAGGGTCATATTGCTTTATATTCCAATCAATAAGATCTTTACATTTCTTTCTATAAACCATAATATATTCAGTTGTGCAATTCGGTTTGTACCCTAAAGGTTTTCTATGCTGCATAAATCCACCTACTCTGTTTTTAACAGAAAATTCTGGTTTTTGCCATATGATATCATCAATAAAATCCCAACCATCCTGCATTAAAAAGTGATGTATATCAAAAGGTATGGGATATCTCCTACTCGAATGTTTTCTACTTACCCTTGGGATAATAATTGGTGATGTATTTACTATTAAAAACCGACCATATTTGGTAAGTCTATGTGTTTCTTTAAATACTTCTCTCAGAAAATCTAAGTATTCTTTATATGATGAATAAGATGAATAATCTCTTGCATTGTAATATGGTGGAGAGGTAAATGTTAAGTGAAATGATTCTTCTTCAATTATGGGGAGAACTTTTAATACATCTCCATTCACAACTGTGTTTTTTAGTTTCTCATTTACTTGGATATGGTTAATCTTTGTTCTTTTCAATCTAGGAGATAGTTCAATTTCTAAAACCTCTTTGATCATTTCGTTGGGGTGATTAGTCATTTCCTTAAGGGCATTCATTACTTCTGGTCTGTCTTTGAATATCAACAAAGATCTTATTGATTGTAGAACGATCTTCGGATCTCTGTCCCCTAGCTCTTTGATGAAAAAAGGAATCCTTTGGCTATTTCTTTGTCTCCCCAATGAAGAAATACATTCTCTTCTGACCAAAGAATCTTGTTCTTTGGAGTAATGATTTAATATGGATTTCCCAACTTCTTCATTATTGAATTTGCCTAAGTGCTTTACTGCTTCAAGTCTTACTGCCGTTATTTTATGACTCAGTAATTCAATAAATATACTGTAGGTTATATTTCCAATTACAGATTCTGAGTTGTTGAGGTTTTCTATTTTCCCTACTTTTTTTAAAGACTTTAGCAACTCTTTTGTATTACCTATATTGGAACCGATATCTAATTCTAAATCATCAAATAATTTTAGTTGACTCATGTTATGTTTAAGTATTTGAGTGCAGTATAAGATGCATTAAGGTAAATTTCAACCCGCTGAGTTAACCAACCCGAAATTTAGTGCAAAAATCTCTTAATTTATACATTTTCTATATGGCCAAACAAATTGACATACGGGTAAAAGTGTAAGCGAAGCGAGGAAGCTCTTAGCTAAGCAAAAGAGCCTCCCCAATAAAGGTGGAGTTAGGATGCTTCTCTTAGCAAAACAGAAAAAAGTGATATGCACTAAGGACTTATACCACTTAAACATTATATTTACTCAAAAAGGTTTTAGTGTCTAATCCCATTTAAACACTGAATTCGCTCAAAAAGGCTTTGGTGTATAATTCATATCCTGTAATGGATTTGATGAGTTCAGACTTCAGTTGCGTAATCATCTCAGTTATTTTTTTCTTTAGAGATTCAAGATCTTCAAAGAATTTCATAGCCACTCTTTCTTTCCTCCATTGCCATACCTTTTCAGCAGGATTAAACTCTGGGGTATAAGGAGGAATTCTGATGAACACAATGTTTTCTGGAATGGTCATATTCTTAGTAGCATGAAAGCCGGCATTGTCTATAATCAGGATTTTAAGTTCTTTCGGATTTTGTTTGCTCAAATCATTCAGAAAACCCTCGAAAATATCATTAGACACTGATGATGTTTCCCAATAGAAGCTATTTCCTGTAATAGGTGAAAAGCATCCCCATAACCAAAACGATTGATAGC
>Ga0209022_1001505_pt1 | contig 23552 bp, 20 predicted proteins | sample PinacodermPK_FD_187300 | JGI IMG/M metagenome (GOLD analysis project Ga0209022, IMG submission 187300) | Host-associated microbial community of the marine sponge Aplysina aerophoba from Gulf of Piran - sponge pinacoderm, lysed by proteinase... | ecosystem: Host-associated > Porifera > Sponge >...
TATGGGGAAGGGGGAAACGAACCCCCATCCCCGAAAATGGGGGGAGTTTCCTCGCTGAACCCATAAACAACCATAACTAAAAACCAAAGTAATCACAACACTATTAACCCTCTTGTTAAAAAATAAGAGTACAAATAACAATGAAGACACTCTATGTCCAGACTCTATAACCATCCAAAAACAACACAATGGGTACGAACATTGTAATTAAAAAATCAAAAAAACAACACCAATATCAGACAACTTATTTATCTTTGATTTACAATTTAAAATCCTATCCTAAAGTTGCATTAATGGGTTGATTCTAGGTAAAATAGAACGCAAGTCAAACAAAAAAATAAGATATAATGCCAACAAGATAATTAAAAGCGAAATAAGTAACCCTGCTCTTTTCAAAAAATTAACAAAAGATGTCTATGAACTAAGAACATCTTATAATAAAAAAAAATACAGATTATTGGGTTTTATAAACAAGGGTTTTATTGTTTTCACTCATGGCATAATAAAAAAAACGAGTAAAATGCCAACAAAAGAAATAGATAAAGGAATCAAAAAGCAATATCTTGAGAAGCAATCTAAATACTAAGTATTAAAAAAATAAATTAAGACATGAATGGACCATCTAATAAAACAAAAGAATCATGCATTTTAAAGCCTATTACCCATGAGGAATTAACTGAACAATCCTACGGAAAGATAAATACACCGATCAGGGATATCTATGAAATAGGATTTGAAGTTGAATTCTTGTCAGAAAAAATAAGGGAATATCTCGCAAACTGGAATCCTAAATTTATTAAAGATCAAAAAGGAAATAAAATAATGGTAAATCTATGGAGTAGAATAGAAGAACCAGTAAATGAATTATTAAAACACCCAAAAATATCTTCAGAACATTCTTTAAAGAAAAAATTAGACAACGCTATCGTTGATCTTATGGATAGATTGAAAAAAATCGAAATAGAGTGTGAAGAAAATCTAGAAGAAAATTACAAAAAAGAGCAATCTATCAAGCATAAGGAAAAAGTCCCGGAGTATGGGAAATAAATATGTATGTAGATAAATTTTCAGTTAATCCGGGTAACAACTAATATGCATCAAAATTTTTAGCCTCTTTCAATAGAATCGTAAAATCGGAGAAGATAAGCACTCTTGGAGTATCCCAAAAACTCTGTCAATGCAATCTTGAGGATTTAACACTGCCAAAAATAAAGCTGAGCAAGGTAACCAATCTTTAATGCTCCATCAATCAACCTCCTTTCTGCATTTCCTGATAGGATAGTTTCAATAACGAAACCTTTATTTTGAAATAACAATTCTCTCGTTGAGGGATATCCGACTTCAATGCATCTAGTTCAGCGAGATCATCTCTAATTTTAATTCCTTCAGTATTAATTATTGGCAGTGCCCTGTTCAATATAGTTTTTTGAAATTAAAAATTTTGTGAGGGTAGTTTTTCCTACACCATTAGGTCCAGCGACTATTGAGAGTGTAGGGAGTGTGCCAAAATCTGTGTAAATATTTAACAGATTAGCTTTACCATCTGTACTCCATCAATTTATTTCTGAAAAGTACCTTTTTGTAGCGTACCGAGTGATTTTTAACAAAATCAGAGTCAATTAGTTGGGATTTTAAACCGACGAAGTCAGGGTGTAGTTTGTTTTATGATTAAAATGAAGCCTTGCAAATTTAAAAGTCCCCATGATTATATAAATCTCATAATAATATTCTACTCGGGCTTTGCTTCATTACTGAATCAAATGTTTAGAGTAACCTGCTATTGCAACATTTGACCTCCTTTTTCTGGCAAATAAATCTCAAGACAGTCTAAGTTAAATTGAGTTGTTGAGAGTATGCTAATTGAATAACCTCTTTGTTTATACCTTTGACTAGCGTTTTACATCATACCATGGCTTTACAAACTTCAGTTGATTTGAATTTAACTCCTCTGCAGAATAATTATGCCCAACCCATAAAGGACTTTATTCTTAAGCTTAGAAATTCAAAATTCGAGGTTATTGAAACTCCATTATCAACACAGATTTACGGGCCCTACGATGAGTTGATGACCTTTCTAACCAAAGAAATCAAAGAGATCTTTGAAAGCCAAAACGCCGTTGTTATACATATGAAAGTCTTCAATAAGGACAGATCTAATTATCGAGCAGATTTTTGACTTCTTACTAACTCCCTACAAGGAAGTTTCAACCTTTAATATTACTCTTGAGTTACTTGCAGTAATCATGGGTTTGTTGAGTGCGTTCTTTGCGGCCCGAAACAATATCCTTGTTTACCCCACAGGAATTGTATCAACATGCATCTTTGTCTACATATTGGCTAAGGCAGGATTACTAGGAGATATGATCATCAATGCTTATTATTTTGTCATGAGCATTTATGGTTGGTTTTATTGGTCTAGAAAAGTTAACGGAGCCGATATAAACCCCATCACTACCACTTCATTAAATGATTCAAAATGGGGGATGTTCATTTTTTTGGGGAGTATAATTTTTATATGGGGAGTCTACAGTGTCTTTGATAAATGGACACACTGGACCGCCTATGTTGATACCTTTACAACTGCACTTTTTTTTGTGGGAATGTGGTTTATGGCAAAGAGAAAACTAGAACACTGGCTGTTTTGGATTGTGGGAAACACTATTACCGTGCCACTATACTATCATAAAGAATTATTGATTTCAAGTTTTCAGTACGTGGTTCTCACGCTGATTGCTATCTTGGGCTACAGAGCATGGAAAAAACAACTAAACAATCCCATAAAGACATCATCAAGGTAGTGATTTACGGTCCCGAGTCTACCGGAAAAACGACCCTTTCAAGTGATTTAGCAACCTATTATTCAACCAATTGGGTTCCAGAGTTTGCCAGAGAGTACCTTCAGAAAAAATGGGATAACTTTGGAGAAAAATGCTCAAGAGAAGATTTGCTCTTTATTGCTCAGCAACAGATTAATTTAGAAAATGAGCTAATCCATACCGCTAATAAATTCCTGTTCTGCGATACCAATATTTTAATAACCAGAGTTTGGTCAGAAATATATTTTGAAGGATTTTGCGATCCGAAAATTTTGAATCTAATCAATGCATTACACTACGACAACTATATATTGACTGATATTGATGTCCCCTGGGAGGCAGATGATTTGAGAGATATGCCAAATCAGCGCGAAATGCTTTATCAATACCACAAAAAAATTTTGGAATCATATGGATTAAATTATCTCAGGGTAAGTGGCACTCCTGATGAGAGAATAAAAAAAGTTGTTACTTATTTAAACCAGATGTATCGCTGAAGTTCTTCTTTCACCTAAATATTTCTTGATATTACCCTTGCCATTCATCTGCCGAGAGTCCAAAATACTTACGCACTATGCACTATTTCAAGAGAAGTTCTCTTTCTCTTCACCTCATGACTAATCCTTTCACTCACTCCCACTATACTTGGATTTTCAATTATTTCAATTCCTATTTTTCACAAAATAATTGTGATTATAGCAATTTGTATGTCCTACTTAACTTTGGGTTAAAATTAAAATCGCTTTATGAATATTTCAACAATGAAGACAATTCAATTCGCTGGTATAAATAACACAATGTTGAGTTGGTTGGGAAGTCTTACGCTTTTATAAATGATTAAAAATGCAAAGACCTGATGCTTAATAAATCACAGATTAATAACCTCAATAAGCTTGGTAAATCAGTAGATCAGGCCAATCGACATCTTCAACAAATAGCACGTGGAGTACCCTATTTAAAGGGCTTCAGTCCTGCTACAATAGAAAACAAGGGGATTAGAATTCTCTCAAAAGAAAAACAACTGTATGCAATCGAAAAATTTTCATGTTCAACACAAAAAAATAAATGGGTAAAATTCGTCCCAGCCTCGGGTGCGGCTAGTCGTATGTTTGCCCATATATATTCATATCTGGATAATCAAAAAAAAACAGACTTTGATTTTGATACCTATCTAAAACAATTTCCCAAGCTTGCCCACTTAACAACTCAACTAACTCGTCTCCCCTTTTTTGAATTAATCAATAACCACATACCAAAACACATACGCAAAGAATCTTCTTATTCTTCTCAGAAATATCTAAATCACTTTTTTGATTTACTAATCAACAACAAACAAATTGGATATGGTCACCTTCCTAAAGGGTTAATTCCTTTTTTCAGACAAAATAAAAAATTCTACACTCCATTTGAAGCCCATATACTGGAGAGTATTGACCTATTTAACTCATCCAAAGACATTGATCTGCACTTTACAATCGATCAGAAATTTGTTGATCTGTTTTGGAAGTTCGAAAACAATCTTAGCAACAGATACAATCAAAACATACTAACAACCTACTCCTTTCAAGACACACATACTGATTCTCCAGTTCTTAATATGAAAGATCAATGGATTAAAGACACTAAAGGAGATTTTCTGTTTCGAAAAGCAGGGCATGGAGCCTTAATTAAAAATCTAAACGCCATTGATGCTGATTTTGTGCTGATTAAAAATATTGATAACATCCAATTGGGTCAGTCAAATCAATCCACCCTATACTGGCTAAAAGTCATCTGTGGAACCATCATAGAAATTAAAACAGAAATTAATTCTTGTCTCCATCATCTTGAACAGAATGTGAATCAAAATACCCTTTGCAAAGCTCATGATATCATCAAAAGATATTTTGATCCGAATTTTCAAATGGGGAATTACACTGATCTCCAAAAATTTCATCTCTTGAATCAATATCTAGACCGGCCTCTAAGGGTATGTGCTATGATAAAAGCATCCGGAAACCCAGGCGGAGGTCCTTTTTGGAATATACTAGATAATCGGCTTTCGTTGGAGATTTTTGAATCAATCGAATTCAGCCTAGATGATAAACTTCACCAAAGTCTCACCTCAAAATCGACTCACTTCAATCCAGTAATGATGGCCTGTGCAATAAGAGATCCAAAGGGAGAAAAATACAATCTTGAACAGTTCAGTAATTCGGAACGATACATGATAGTAAACAAAACATTGGGAGGTCAAAAAATTAAAGCCATAGAGTGGCCAGGTCTATGGAATGGAGGTATGTCAAAATGGAATACCCTATTTACAGAAATACCTGCATCGACATTTAACCCTGTTAAAACCTTATCTGATATAATCAGATGACCAGTTCCAATGTATTTTGATGGATAGATTCTTCTTTAACAGTGATTCCAATAGTTTAATATAATGAGGTCTTTACATATTAAATTTCATTAAATTTGCACGTCTCAAAGGGGTGCTCTAACGGGCTGAGATAATACCCATTGAACCTGGGCGAGTAATGTTGCCAAGGGATGTTTAGGAATTTTAACGAGAGTAATCACCTCTTATATTCTCTCATAACAAATGAGATGCACATAAAAATCTATTTCCCCCTATTGTTGATTGTCCTGCTGAGCATAGTATTGAATGCTCAAGAGAACAGACCCCAACAAACAAACGATACCCTTTCTATTGTTCAGCTTAGTGAAGTCCAACTCGAAGGTATTCGAGCTAATGAACTTACACCAGTTGCTTTTAATAACATCAGAAAAGAGGAAATCCAATCGAGAAACCTCGGACAAGATATTCCTATCTTGCTGAACTTTCTGCCCTCAGTAGTCACTACCAGCGATGCGGGCAATGGAATAGGATACACCTCCCTGAGAGTCCGAGGTAGTGATGGCTCCCGAATCAATGTTACCATTAATGGCATACCATATAACGATGCTGAATCTCAAAATACCTTCTGGGTAGACTTACCAGACTTTGCTTCTTCTGTAGAAAGCTTTCAACTTCAACGTGGTGTTGGTACCTCAACAAATGGAACAGGAGCTTTTGGCGCAAGTTTAAACTTGGAGACCCGAGATATTAGTCTGTATCCTTCTGTTGAAATATCTAACTCAATAGGCAGCTTCAATTCCATAAAAAATACCTTAAATTTTTCTAGCGGACTCCTTGGCGACCATTTCGAACTATCAGGTAGGCTATCCAATATCACTTCCGATGGCTATATCGAAAGATCTTCTTCTGATCTATCCTCATATTTTTTTCAACTGGCACATCAGGGTCAAAAATCATTGGTCCGAATGCTCATATTCGGAGGACACGAAACAACTTATCAATCTTGGTATGGTATAGATCAAAAGACTCTTCTGATTGACAGGCGTTACAATCCAGCAGGAGAAGTTTACGATAATTTTGGTAACCAAACTGGATTCTACGATACCCAAGTTGATGATTATACACAGAGTCATTATCAGTTTCTTTTGAATCAAAAACTCAAAAATGCATGGAACCTGAGTTTAGCCCTCAATTATACCCGAGGTCAAGGTTACTACCAAGAATACCACGATTTGTATTATAGTCAAAATGTGGCTTTTTCTAATTCTGTAGATTTTAGTTACCTACAGATACCAACAATAAATCTAAGCTCAAAAAAAATCAATGCAACCGAAAACATAACTCGAAAATGGCTAGACAACCATTATTATGTTGGAACTATAGGGCTTAATTATAACAAAAAACATCTTCGATTAAATTTTGGTGGACTCCTAAGCCATTATGCTGGGGATCATTTTGGAGAATTGCTTTGGGGTCAAACAATTGGTGATGTTGCTCCAAACCATCGTTTTTATCAAAATCGAGGCCTGAAATACGAACAAAGTGTCTTTGGAAAAATGAACTATTGGATGAACCAAAAATTGTCTTTCTTCATTGATCTTCAATTAAGAGGAGTTCAATATGAAGTCAGTGGACTGGTTGCCGGACCATCCCCCCTTGAAATTGACGATCAGCTGTTATTTTTCAACCCTAAATTTGGATTAACTTATGATATAAGTGATACAAGCAAACTGTACTTTTCCTATGCCAAAGCACATCGAGAACCAAATAGAACAGACTATGAAAATGGAAACCCTATACCTGAAAAACTTGACAATTATGAATTAGGAATTCGGGCTTTTAACGAAAAGTCTCAATGGCAAATTAATTTATACTATATGGATTACACCGATCAACTAGTATTGACAGGAGCATTAGACCAAGTTGGTGCTCCTATTAGAGAAAATGTGGGTAAGTCTCGAAGGATCGGTATTGAACTAGAAAGCAAAATTTCTTTGACCGAAAACCTATTATGGTCTCCTTCGTTAACCTTTAGCAACAACAAAAATATTGACTACTTCTTCCAGCGCGATGGAAAACTAACCAATCTTGGAAACACCAATCTTTCTTATTCGCCCAATTTGATTGCATCAAATATTGTTCAGTATGCAATTTCTAAAGATTTCAGCCTGAATTTTTTGACCAAATTTGTCTCTTCTCAGTATATGGGAAATATTGATTCAGAATTATCTAGGCTTGATGGCTATTTGACCCAAGACTTGAATTTAGTCTTTGGCATCAAACCTGATAAAATTGTACGTCAACTTGAATTATCCCTAATTATCAACAATATATTTGATCAAGAATATGTTTCCAATGGTTATTTCTTCACCTATGACGATGAATCTACCAGTCCTAGTACTACAATTGAGGAAGTCCGATATTATCCTCAAGCCAAAGCAAACTGGATGCTAGGGCTGCGTGTGTACCTCTAAAACCCGAGAGAAAAACCAACTCTAAGCACTGTTGTTTTACCTCGGAGCCCAAGTTTCTGTTCGGTGAATCCTTCTGCACCCGGATACATATAATCATATGTAATATCCAACAGACTATCAGGAATTCCCGACAAACCATTGAAAGAAAAATGAGCTTTAAAATGAGAGCCGACAATCAGACTACATTGAATAGCATAACCTTGAACATCGAAAACCTGGAAACCAAAAGAGCGTTTCAAATAATCAGAATTGAATTCATTTGGTGGCGTTGGCAGATTAAAACGTACATATCCAGATTTTGGTTCTGGGTAAAAATGTTTAAGCGTATTTTCATCATTTACGAAATTGTAAAAATAATGCGGGTAGATTACAATGTAAACCCCTTGATTGAGGAAACTTTCTTTGATGCGATGCTGAATACTCACTCCTAGATTGACTTGTTGTGCTGAGAAAGTATCATTACCCGACTTATTGGTGACTATCCACCGAGTTCCAATCCTTGTACCTAGCTTGATTAAAGTTGATTGACCCATCAGTAAAGGATATGTAAACCAACCGCTTACATTAGCTTCTCCACCAACCGGATCTATTACTTTGGCTAGTGAGTTAAGATGATCTAATAAGATAATATCATGTCCATTGTACAATGTATGAGATGCATAACCATTGATTGAAAAACTAATTCCATTTTTATAAAAAGTTCTGAAATTAATTACTTCGGCATTGACGCTTATGTTCCCATATGAGTCCGCAGAAAGGTTGACTTGATTGAAAAGATTTACTTCTACATTTTTTGGCTCCCACACCCTAAAATTAAAATCTTCTGCATCTAAAAACTGAGTGTAAACCTTTGTACAGATGATAAAGGAGACTAAGCCACTTAACAATACTCTCTGTAATGTCAATCTCTGTACAATGTATATGGTCTTATTCAATTGGGTAAACTTGCCGGAAAGTTAATATATTAAATCTGGTTAACAATAATTCTCATTAGCATAGGGATAAAAGACCGAAAAACCAAATCCACTAATATCCTTTGCTTTAGCTGACGATTCGATTAACCGACGGTACGTCATTCAAGAAAATCCAAAATCGTCAATTTTTGCTAAATTAGTGCAATTATTTAATGATATTCCCTCCTTACATAGACATCCTAATATTTGTAGACTCAGTTAGTGTATTCAACACCTCAGAAAACATTAAATTTGTGTGATTAGACTATAAGATGAGTTCGTACTACAATTGATATAAAGACATCTTCCTTTATCGGTTTATTAGACTTATCAAGATTTCCAAATTTTTTTTTTACAATGAGCAAAATATCATACTATACCCAAGATGGCTTGAATAAATTGAGAGAAAAATTAAACCATCTCAAAACAGTTGAAAGACCAAAAATCTCAAAGGCGATAGGAGATGCTAGAGATAAGGGAGATTTGAGTGAAAATGCAGAATACGATGCAGCAAAAGAAGCCCAAAGGATTCTCGAAGGACAAATTGTTTCTCTTGAACAGACGCTTGTTCATGCTAAAATAATCGATGAATCAGAACTAGATAATTCAAAGGCATTGATTCACTCAAAAGTAAAAATCCAGCATCTTGGTAATGGCTCTGTTACTACCTACAAACTCGTGGCACAAAGTGAAGCAAATTTGGGAGAAAGTAAAATTTCGGTGGACTCTCCAATTGGAAAAGGACTATTGGGAAATAAAAAAGGGGATATTGTTGAAATTAACGTCCCTCGGGGTAAAATACAATTCAAAATATTAGAAATCACTCGTTGATGAGTTCTATTTTTAGTAAGATAATTTCCGGTGAGGTCCCCAGCTACAAAGTGGCAGAAGATGACCATTGTTTTGCATTTTTAGACATCAACCCAAACACAGAAGGTCATACTCTTTGTGTTACCAAAACTGAAATTGACCGCTTTTTAGATCTTCGACCCAATCAGTACCTGAAACTGATGGAATTTTCCTTCCGAGTTGGACAGGCCATCCAAAAAGTTATTCCTTGTAATCGAGTTGGGCTAAGTATTATCGGCTTAGAAGTGCCCCATGTTCACGTACATCTTATTCCGTTAAATTCTATGTCAGATGTCACTTTTGAAAAAAAGGTAGCCTTATCTTCTAACCAAATGCACATCACGGCTGATAGAATAGCCAAAGAATATCAGAAAATAACCTCTAAATAATTGTTGTATTCTCAACAAATAAATACAGCCTTTACTGTATCAGAAAAGAGGAAGATTTATATAACCAATGGCTTTGGTTATGGAGGCGTTTTTCATCTATCACAGGAAATATCTTCTATTGGTTAACATCATTAGTTTCTAATGACATTTTCAATGGTTTTCTAACGGAATTGAGCGAACAAAACCTGAAAGAACTTAAAATCATGATTATAAACAACCGTGTAGCGCAAGGCGTTCCATCTAAGTAAAATAATTAAATGTTTGCCAATGCAGGCTTTCATGCTTGTAAGAATATTACCATTCCAGAAAACATCAAGCTCATCAGAATTCCTCCTTATACCCCAGAGCTTAATCCTGCTGAAAAGGTATGGCAATGGATGAAGGAAAGAGTGGCTATGAAATTCATTGAAGATGTTGAAGTCCTACAAATTAAAATAGCGCAAATGATTACTCAACTCTATGCTGATTTCATAAAATCTATTACAAGGTATGGACTTATACCGTTTAAACAATAAAATTACTCATAGAAAATTTAATGCCTAAGCTATTTAGCCATAGAGTAAACATATAAACTTGTTGAGTAAATGTAGTGTTTAAAGGGTACTATATACCAAAACCTTTTTGAGTAGTTAGTAATATGTAACCGGTATTAGACTCATCAATTTTGACTACAATTTTGAAAGTTGGGTTGTCTTGCTGTAGTAAATCCACTAGGAGTACCTTTAGAAAAATCCTGGCAAAATGTCACATTACTAACATCCCAACCAGATATATCCTGATTAAATTTTGCGGCCTTTTCAAACATAGAAGTCATTAGCTCCACATTACTAACATCCCAACCGGATATATCCTGATTAAATTCTTTAGCATTCTTAAACATGTTCATCATGCTCGGTACATTACTAACATCCCAACCGGATATATCCTGATCAAAAGATGAAGCGCCAGAAAACATATGTGCCATGCTGGTTACACTACTTACAACCCAACTAGATATATCCTGATCAAAAGATGAAGCGCCGGCCAACATCGCCTCCATGTTGGTTACATTACTGACATTCCACTTTGAAATATCTATATTGAAGTTTGTTGTATTTAAAAACATTTCTTTCATGTTGGTTACATTGCTAACATCCCAAGACCTGATGTTTTCATTGAAAGTTTCTACATTGTAAAACATCTCCGACATGTTGGTTACCTTGGTGGTACAGAGTTTTGGCGCGTACATACCATTTCTAACCCTTTTCAATAATAAATCCCTATCAACTACCTGATAGATTTCATTATTGAATAAGTACAATCCCCCTACCACCGTATCTGAAGATGCTTCTATCGTAACTCCGTTAGCATTTAAGGAAAGAGAACCAGGTGCTTCAGCAGGTATGTCAGCTAAATACACATATCCAGAATCACAAGCTGTAAAATTTGGCCTTTTACTAATCAGCCAACGGCTAATAGAACCACTCGTAATTTTTGAAAATTTCGAGCAATTAGTAACTTTATTTACATCCCATGAACTGATGTTTTGACTGAAAAGATTGCCAACACTACCAAACATCAATTGCATATTTTCCACCTTACTGACATCCCAGGAACCGATGGGTTGATTGAAGATATTGGCAGCGAAAAACATATTGCTCATATTAGTCACCTTGCTGACATCCCAGGAACTGATGTCTTCATTGAACCGTTGGGCCCTAAGAAACATCCTGTACATAGTCTCCACATTACTGACATCCCAGGAACCAATATTTGTCCCTTCGAAAGCCCTAGCATCTACAAACATGTTATACATATTAGTCACATTACTGACATCCCAGGAACCGATGTCTTGATTGAAGGCTCTGGCATCCATAAACATCTGCGCCGTAGCAGTCACCTTACTGACATCCCAGGAACCGATGGGTTGATTGAAGGAGGTAGCTTCCCAAAACATGTTAAACATTTCAGTCACATTACCTGTTTTCCAGGAACCGATGGGTTGATTGAAGGAGGTAGCCCCTCGAAACATGTCATGCATTTCAGTCACATTACTGACATCCCAGGAACCGATGGGTTGATTGAAAGAGGTAGCTCCCTTAAACATCGCACTCATCTCTTGCACATTACCTGTTTTCCAGGAACCGATGGGTTGATTGAAGGATGTGGCACCTGAAAACATAAATCCCATAGTCTCCACCTTACGAACATCCCAGGAACTGACGTTTTGATTGAAAGAAGTAGCACCTGAAAACATCGAATTCATACGAGTCACATTACCTGTTTTCCAGGAACCGATGGGTTGATTGAAGGAGGTAGCCCGTTGAAACATAGCACTCATACGAGTCACTTTACGAACATCCCAGGAACCGATGTTTTGATTGAAATTAGTTGCTTTGTAAAACATCCCATACATATCAGTCACGCTGCTTGTATCCCAATTGCTGATGTCTTGATCGAAGGAAGTAGCTCCCCAAAACATCCTATACATATCAGTCACATTGCTTGTGTCCCAAGAACTGATATCTTGATTGAAATTAGTTTTTTCGAAGAACATGCTACTCATATCATCAATACAAGTGGTGCAGATTTTGCTAAGATCGTATTGGGGATCCTGTATCTTCTCTTTCGATAATTCCCCGTCGGCAATTAAATATTGTTCTCCGTCAAGTTCGAGCATCTGACCAATATTCGTTGGACAATCACCAATGAATTTCACCGTAACACCATCAACGTCCAATATGAGTTTACTTGTCTGTGTTTGCGTCGTTGTCCTCCCTGTAGTTGGAGTAGTAGTGGGCTGGGTATTGGTAGGTTGTGTACCAGTAGGCTGCGTATCGGTAGGTTGTGTACCAGTAGGCTGCGTATCGGTAGGTTGATTCTCTGTCGGATCCTGTCCCGTTGTAGGATCATCGTCCTGATTATCTCCACCTCCAGATGATTCTACCAAACTAAACAAAGCCTCTAATGAACAATTACCACCTACGTCAAAACGCACTTGTTCATTGGTCAAAACAATATCATCAGGACAACCAGCACCCGATACACGCCACCGATCAAATTCATAACCATCATCCGGCTCAGCAGTAATGCGAACTTCCTGACCAAAAGCTCTTTCCTCTTCAGCACTATCCACACTACCCCCAGTACCACCTTCAGCAGTAATGCGGTATAATACCTCGGTAAACTCCGCCTTGATTACACAATCTCTAGTCACTATGAAAGAAATAGTACTCTCCTCTACATCAATGTCCGGAGAATCCTCTTCACCACAAGTTAACACCCATTCTTGGAATGCATAATGCTCATTGGCTGTGGCTGTAACCTCCACCTCATCCCCATAAACAAGATTCTCCGATGGAGTAATCATTATCTGTCCATTCTCGTTTTCTTCTATCGTAATTGTGTGAGGAGACTTGGTAAAGACCGCTTCCAAACTACAATTACCCTCAATTGAGAATTCTAATTCACGATCAGAAGCATCCGCTATGACTGGACAGTCAGTATCTTCTATTGTCTCCCATCGCTCAAATACATAACCCTCATCAGGCGTTGCTGTCAAAGAGATGGTCTCTCCATAGACGATGCTAATACCCGTCTCTAAATCCCCATCGCTAACACTTCCACCCTCAGAAGATGTTGCTGTGATGGTATAAGATACCCTTTCAAATACCGCTTCTATCGTACAATCTTCCAATACAGTAATCGATAGACTTGATTCGTCATCGTTTAAATCACCACAATCTCCAGACCAACCCTTGAAGGCATAATGTTCATCAGCGGTGGCGGTAACCTCCACCTCATCACCATAAACTACACCCTCTGATGGACTAATGGTTATCTGTCCATTTTCGTTTTCTGCTGCGGATATCACACGAGGAGCTTTTTCAAACACCGCCTCTAATTGACAATCTCCTTCAACCACAAACTCCGCTTCAACATCTGTAGCATCCTCAAGAGTAGGACAATTTTCGCTTCTCCATTCACTAAACTGATAACCCTTGTCAGGGGTTGCTGTCAAAGTAGATGTCTCTCCATAGACTATAGATAATTCCTCATCAACCGGCTGTCCGTCTCGGACCACGCTTCCCCCATCAGTAGAGGTGGCCGTGATGGTATAGCTAACCTTCTCAAAAATCGCCTCTATCGTACAATCCGATACCAGAGTAATTGTTAGGCTCAATACATCAGCACTAAACTCACCACAGCTTCCAGACCAACCCTTGAAGGCATAATGCTCATCGGCTGTAGCAGTAACCACTACCTCATCACCATGGTCAACAGTCTCAGATGGGGTAATGCTTATTTCCCCGTTCTGATGCTCTTCTATCGTAATCGTTCGGGGTGCCTTGGTAAAAACCGCTTCCAGACTACAATCACCATCAACTGTGAAGGTCACTTTGTTCTTGACCTCTATAAGGTCATCAGGACACTCACTACCTTCAGCTACTGTCCATCCGCTTAGCTGATAGCCTTCTTCAGGCTCTGCGGTAAAAGACGCTACCTGTCCATATTCTCTTGATAATTCTCCCTCACCGACACTGCCTCCATCTGTTGAACTAGCAGTGATGCTGTAGTTGATCTTTTCAAACTCAGCCCCTATCTGACAATTCTTGGAAGCGGTGATGGTGATTTCTGTATTGTCTGAACTAAAACTACCACAATCACCCGTCCATTGCTTCAACCGATAGTGCTCTTGAGCAGTGGCAGTAATGGTCACCGACTGACCACCATCTACACTTTGACTAGAGGTTATTGAACCACCAACACTAGTAGATGTGGCGATGGTAAACTTAGCCACTACTGGCTCAATAGGTGGTGTGGGCGTATCTTCATTATTACACGAAAATAATAGGAGTAGCACTAATACGGAAATGAATAATGGAGATGGAAAGATTCTTAATCTCATCGAATAGTATATTTAATAGATTTGTTGATGTTTGTTATTGATCGTAATGGATAAAATCCCTTCAAAACGGATAGGTGAAAATTCATAGGATGTAGTTACCCCCCCCCATATTTTCTTGGTTTTTGAGAATATAGGGGAAAGGTGTGCTTATCATTTCTTGTAGAAAAGAAAAAGAAAGTATTGAGAATATTCAATAGGGTGATGGAGTTGTTTACTTGAAGTTTTGGACATACTAACCTTTCCCTATTAAATAGTAAAGAGGGTATATCGTTAGAAACTACTCCGCTGAATGTCAATCTATGAAGATACGACAATAGTCCCAAAGGAGAAAATTTTTCTCTCAACAAATTACTTATTTATACTAAATTTCATTACATCACAAATATATTAAATTTCTATCAACTTATACAAATCATTGATATTTCGTTTTATTGTCTGATAGTTAAATGCATTTACTTATACCATCTACAAATGATAACTACTTAAAAGGGTTTTGGTATATAAATCATACCCTGTAATAGATTTTATGAGTTAGACTTGAGTTGAGTACTCGTCTCAGTTATTTTTCTTTAGAGATTCAATATCCTCGATGAATTTCATAGCCACTCTTTCTTTCATCCATTGCCATACATTTCAGTAGGATTGAGTTCTGGGGTATAAGGAGGAATTCTGATGAACTCAATATTTTCCCGGATGGTCATACTCTTACAAGCATGAAAGCCAGCATTGGCAATAATCAGGATTTTGTTTTCTAACCCTCTGAGAGGGAATAAGAATCTTTCAGAAAACACTTGAAAATAGCATTAGATACTGATGATTTTCCCCAATAGAAGCTATTTCCTATAATAGGTGAAAGTGTCTAATCACTTTGTTGTGGAACTCATGGCACTACATTGATTTAGAAAAAATATTACCAATTAACACTACATTGATTATTGATTCAACGGCTGTATTGTCCCCCTAAAATCGGTCTTGCCTTTATTGTGTCCAAAATTCCTTATATAGATCTTGAAATTCAAAATAGTCAAGAAGCAAGCCAAAATGTGATGATAATCATACATACCCAATAGAAATTCAAAAAATGAGATAAAGATTATTGGAATAGTGTTGTTTTATATACAAAGAGGATTGGCAGAAGTTTTTATAAAGTATTATTTCCACAAAATTAACCTAAAATAATACGCTCAGTTTCATACAAAAGATTACCTTTGCCCAAAAATTAAAATTTATTAATCATGAGAGGAGAAATTAAAGGCAGAATTGAGTTTATTGGAGAAACTAGAACATTCGATAGTGGATTTCAAGTAAGAGATTTTGTGCTTGAGGCAGGAGATCAATTTCCTCAGTTTATAAAACTTCAGTTTACCCAAAACGGTTGTAGCGAACTTGACAATCTCGCTGTTGGTATGGATGTGAAGGTTGATTATGTTCTCAACGGTAGAAAATGGAATAGCCCCGAAGGTATCCGCTATTTTACTACACTAAGAGCCATCTCAATAGATATAATTGATTCAAGGGGATTAGAATCCAGGCCCGCCAATGCGGGAGGAGGGGCCTTGAGTGAGTCGCCAAATAATCCGCAAAGTACTGGTGCCAAGGCGAACCCAGGTCCAATAACTCCCCAAGATGTGCCAAATACAGATGGTAAGGCTGAAAATGCAGATGATAGATCTGGGAAACAAGATGATGACGATATGCCTTTCTAGTGAGATTGCACTATAAATCACTAGAGGTTCTTTTTAATTCCTAACTGATTATTCCGGATAAGCAACCTGAGATAGTAGATGTTATGATTATCCCGAAAGCTCGTTGTGTCTAAAACAAGATACAAGGTGGTCATTGATCATACCCATGGCTTGCATTTTAGAATAAATTATCGTCGGACCAACAAAGCGGAAACCCTTGCTTTTTAAATCTTTGCTGATTTCTACCGACAAGTCTGTAAAAACAGGGATATCAGACATTCTTTGATGGTAGTTTACAATTGGTTTATTATCAACATAAGCCCATAGATACTCAGAAAAAGATCCATAACTCTTGCGGGTTTCAATAAATGCCTTTGCGTTGGTTATCAAAGAAGTGATTTTTAATCGATTCCGAATAATGGTTTTGTTTGATAATAGTTGTTCAACCTTTTTAGGAGAATAAAGAGCTATTTTCTCATAATCAAAATTGTCCATTGCATATCTGAAGTTCTCCCTTCTTTTTAATACCGTTATCCAAGATAATCCCGCTTGGAAAGTTTCTAAAGTTAACATCTCAAAAATCAAACGATCATCAAAAATAGGAACACCCCACTGGCAATCATGGTATTGCTCATAAAGCCGATCCCCTAAGCACCATGGACACCGGACTTTCGAATCGCCCATATTCAATATGAGTTATCGTCCCAGATTATACAGCTTGAACCCCGAAACGGCTACTTTTGGATCTATAGATTTGATATAGTTCTTAACCGTTACTTTTTCTTCAGCGATATATAACTGATTGACAAGAGTGTTTTCCTTATAAAATCTTTCAAGTTTCCCTCTGATGATATTATCCAGAAGATGTTCTGGTTTACCTTCCTTGATGAGAAATTCTCGAGCAATCTCTTTTTCTTGAGCAATCAGCTTGGGGTCAACATCAGATCTGTCAATTGCAATAGGTTTCATTGCCACTACCTGCATGGCTAAATTTTCACTTAGCTGGGCCGCATTTTCGCTCCTATTAGTTAGACCAACAATGGCACCAATCTGATTACCATTATGAATATAACTGCCCACATAGGGAGCCTCTAGTCTCAAAAAAGCTCCGACTTCAATTTTTTCGCCAGTTATTCCCGTCAAATGAAGAAGTTTCTCAGAAACAGTCTGATTATCTATGACATGAGATAAAAACTCTTCTTTATTCTTTGAGAACAAAGTCAGTGGTGCTAATCGGTGGGCTAAATCTTGAAAATCTTTATTTTTTACCACAAAATCCGTCTCACAATTCAATGAAAAAAGAACTCCTTCAGTATTAGTATGATTAATACTAGAAAGGAGAAAACCTTGGGACGAAGTACGATCAGATCTGTTAGAAGCTACCTTCTGGCCTTTCTTTCTAAGAATTTCTATGGCCTTTTCTTTGTTCCCATTTGCTTCTACAAGTGCTTTTTTGCAATCCATCATGCCTGCACCAGTAGTCTTCCTCAAATCACTGACTTGTTTGGGCGTAATTTTACTCATCTATTTTATTTCTTAACTGTTGTCTGGGTTTCTTTCTTTTGAGTTTGGTCTTGTTTCTTTTCCGTTTGCTTTCTTAAATTCTCTTTGCGCATACTTATCCCCTTTTTTATTGAAGGTAGTATCAGCTGCAATATCAAGTCAATAGATTTTGAAGAATCATCATTAGCCGGTATTACAAAATCAATATTTCTTGGGTCAGAGTTGGTATCAACCAATGCAAACACAGGAATTTTTAACTTATTGGCTTCTCTTACGGCTATTTGCTCTCGAACTACATCCACCACTAATAGTGCTCCCGGCAGTTTTTCCATCGTGGCTATAGACCCAAGATTTTTTTCTAGTTTGGCGCGTAATCTAATTTTTTGGAGGCGCTCACGCTTTGATAAAGTCTTGAATGACCCTTCGCCTTTCATACGATCAATAATGCCCATTTTTCTTACGGCTTTTCTAATGGTAACGAAATTGGTAAGCGTACCCCCTGGCCATCGTTCATTGATATATGGCATATTGACCTGTCTAGCAGCTTTTGCTATAATATCTTTGGCTTGCTTTTTGGTTGAAACAAATAAAATGGGACGACCTGAGAAAGCAATCTTTTCTAGAGCATCCTTAGCTCGTTCAATCTCTTGTAAAGTCTTATAAAGATTGATGATGTGAATCCCCTCACGGTCCATATGAATATACGGAGCCATATTAGGATCCCACTTTCTTGTTAAATGCCCGTAGTGTACTCCAGCGGTGAGGAGTTGGGAAATCAATTTTTTTTCTTCGCTCATGAGTTTACTTTCTTGGATTTGGCAACAAGTCAAAGACTTGTTTAGATACTAAACTATTTCCACCTTAGTGGTCAATAAATTATTATATTTTTTGGCGTTTTCTCACAAATTCTATCCTATCTCTTCCCCGGTAGATGCACTAAAGGCAATCAATGAGGTAAAGCAACTGACGTATTTGGAAGTATTCAATTATTGAGATATTATTTGGTATTCTATCGTTTGGAAAACTGAAACTTTTTTCGAGCTTTCTTCTGTCCAAACTTTTTTCGTTCCACCTTCCTGGCATCCCTGGTAAGAAATCCTTCCGGCTTCAAGACGAGTCTAAATTCATTATTTTCTAAGCATAGAGCTTTGGAAAGAGCCAAACGGATTGCATCGGCTTGCCCGTTGATTCCACCACCACGGACGCTGATATTTACATCATAATTACCCATGGTATTGGTAGTGATAAACGGCTGATTTAGTTTATACTGAAGTGTCAGAGTTGAAAAGTACTCTTTATACTCGGTTTTGTTGACAGTTATTTTTCCTGTACCTTGAGAGAGATAAACTCGGGCAATGGAAGTCTTTCTACGGCCAACAGCATGGTGGGCTTTAGTCATCAGATTATAGTGGATAAGTCAATTTTTTTTGGATTTTGGGCATGTTGCTTGTGCTCAGCGCCTGGATAAACCCTAAGGTTTCTAAACAATTCTGCACCAAGTCTATTCTTGGGTAGCATACCCTTCACGGCTTTTTCCAAGAGCCTGGTCGGATTCTTGGTATGTACTTGTTTGGCAGTAAGGGACTTTTGGCCACCTGGATAGCCTGTATGTCGGATATACCGCTTCTGATCCCAATTATTTCCGCCCAAGCTAATCTCCGCCGCATTGATTACTACTACATTATCACCCATATCAACGTGTGGAGTATAGTTGGGTTTATGTTTCCCTCTCAATAGTTTGGCGATAACACTACATGAGCGTCCTAATGAGCTATTTTTCACATCAACCAACACCCAGGTCTTTTGTACATCATGTTGGCTTTGAGAACGTGTTTTGTAAATCAAGGCTTCTATAATTTAATTCTCCTAATTTTTTGGGTTTGCAAAGATAATACTTTCCTACAATAAAATACGTAAGATGTAAACTCCTAATCAATATTTATAAAATTTGAACTCTGGTGTTTCTGAAAATATGCCGTACCACATGACTATCAAAATAAGTGCTATAGCTTTCTGTTGTGATTATATTATAGAACAAGCGATACTACTGATTCTTGTCTGTAATGACCAATAGAATTTATGTGCATCAATATTTCAGGGCCATGAGAATTGATGAGACTAATGGGGGCTTTTATTTCCAATCAGTGTGCCTCAAGCCAATTGTCCCCGTATCCTAAGTCCACCACAAGAGGCGTTTTGAGTTCATATGCTGTTTCCATACATGTCTTAATAATGGGTTGGACATGAACAAGTTCCTCCTTTGGCACTTCAAAAACCAATTCATCGTGTACTTGAAGAATCAATTTGGTCTTGAATGAACCCGCTTTAATGGCCTTATTAACCTGGACCATTGCAATCTTAATGATGTCTGCAGCACTTCCTTGGATTGGGGTATTGATGGCTTGACGCTCAGCTGCTCTACTGACGATTGAATTTGAAGAGGTAATTCCCTCAATAGGCCTTCTCCTTCCGGAAATGGTTTGGGTATACTTCTTTTGACGAGTTTTATTAACTGTTTCATCCATGTAGACTTTTAAATTGGGATAGGTCTTAAAATAAGAATCAATGATTTTTTTCGCCTCCGATATCTCAATACCTGCGGATCTGGAAAGACCCTGTGCCGATGAACCATAGACAATACCGAAATTAACTGCTTTAGCCTTAGACCGCTGCTCTCGGCTGACCTGGTCTAATGGAATCCCAAAGACCTTGGAAGCTGTACTCTGATGAATGTCTTGACCCTTTAAAAATGCCTCCATCATAGACTCATCATCACTCAAGGCAGCGATTACCCTTAATTCAATCTGAGAATAATCAGCCGCCAACAGCACGTGATTTTCATCCCTCGGAACAAAACCCTTTCGAATCTCTCGGCCTTTTTCGTTTCGAATAGGAATATTTTGAAGATTAGGATTTTTGCTCGAAAGACGCCCACTTGCTGTCCTTGTCTGTTCAAAAACCGTGTGTATGCGGCTAGTGTTGGGATTGATTTGAGTAGGCAATTTATCAACAAATGTATTGAGCAAAACCCTAGCAGATCTCCATTCCAAAATCGTTTCAATGATGGGATGTTTCGATCGATAGCGAATCAATTCTGCTTCATTTGTTGCGTACTGTTTGGTTTTGGTCATTTTAGGATTATCCGCAATTTTCAATTCTTCAAAAAGTACCTTGCCTAGTTCTTTTGGAGATCCAATGTTGAACTTTTTTCCAGCAGCTTGGGTTATCCTTTCTTCCCTAATGGTTTGATCTTTTTTCAACCCAAGGGCGATCTCCTTCATTAGAAGTGGGTTTATTTTAATACCCTGGAATTCCATATCAGCTAAGATTTCCAGTAGGGGAGTTTCTATGTCTTGAAAAACACTTCGGCTCTCGGTGTCTTTCAGCTTTTGCTCAAATAAAACCTTGAGTTGCCAAATGGCATCTGCTTGAAAACCCACATCCTGAGTTTTTTTAACGATATCTATACTCCAAACATTTAATTTTCGCTTTCCCTTTGAATTAGTCTCTTCCAAATCAGTCAGATCAAATTGCAATTCCTGTTTGGCCATTATGCCCAGATCATGAGATGCACTAGCATTGATAAGATAATGAGCTAGTTGAACATCAAAAAAAGGCCCCTGAATTTCAATGTCTTGATTTCGAAAGACCTTAATCATTGTTTTTGCATCACAGGTGATGATCAAGCGATCGTTAGATTCAAGAAAAGATCGAAAAATCTCTAAGGTTTCTCCCATCTTATCTCTGTCAAGAGATAAATAATAGGCAACTGAATCAGCAAAACATATCCCTAAACCGACAGGTAAACTAAGCATTGGATCGGTTCGGTCAGTCAGAAGTCTAAGGGCTACCTGCTTTTGTTTCAAGAGCAACCGATTCAGTATTTCCATACCCATTATCGTATTTACCGTTTGATATATCTGCCCTGAAGATTCCTTTTGTGGCTGATCCCCATCAAACAAAAGATCTATCATTCCTGGTTGATATTTTTGATCTCCTTGTTTCACTTTATTCTGGGATGCCTCCGGATCTGATAACGCACCATATATTTTTTGGAATCTCTGGAATTGATTTCGAAATTCAAGTTCTTCAAATAATTCTTTGAGTTTTTCTGTATCTGGAGACCCAATTTTATACTTTTCAGGAGTAAATTCAATGGGAACCTCTAAATTGATTGTAGCTAATTTTTTTGATAGCAACCCTATCTCTTGATTGTTTTCAACATTCTGTCTTTGTTTTCCTTTGAGCTTATCCAAGTTTTTAAATAAGTTTTCCATACTTCCAAAAGCCTGTATAAACTTTGATGCAGTCTTGGGTCCAATCCCAGGTAAACCTGGTATATTATCCACACTATCGCCCATCATTCCCAAATAATCAATAACCTGTTTGGGAAACTCTACCCCAAATTTTTCTCGAACTTTTGCTACATCCCATATCTCATGCTCTCCACCTGAACGTGCAGGTTTAAACATTACTGTATGCTCGGAAACCAACTGTGCATAATCTTTATCTGAAGTAACCATATAGGTTTTGTATCCGTTCTGCTCTGCTTTTTTAGCCAGTGTTCCAATAATATCATCAGCCTCAAATCCTGACTTTTCAATCACTTGGATACCTATTGCATCTAATATCTTGAGGATATAAGGGACAGCTACGAGAATACCCTCGGGTGTCTTTGGTCGATTACTCTTGTATTCAGGGTATAATTCTAAACGTTCCTCTGATCCTCCCTTATCAAAGCATACAGCTATATGCTCAGGTTTTTCTTTATTCAAAAGGTCCAAAAGAGAATTAACAAATCCGTAGATGGCAGAAGTCTCGATTTCTCTGTTTCGAAGCGGGCGATTGATAAATGCGTAATAGCCTCGAAAAATCAAGGCATAGGCATCAAGGAGATAAAGGTTTTTACGATTATTCATTTCCTCAGTAAAAGTAAGCATCACAACTTCTTAAAAATAACTATGATTGTACATCAATGTGTTGATAATTTAGTAGTGCTAAATTTCGGTATGGATTACGATCACTTTTATTTTATGCGACAAGCTCTTAACCAAGCTGGGTTGGCTTTAAAAACTGGTGAGGTTCCTGTTGGAGCAATCATCGTTTGGGAAAACCGAATCATCGCCAGAGCCCACAATATAGTTGAACGATTAACTGATCCAACAGCTCATGCCGAAATGCAGGCCATCACTTCAGCAACCCATTACCTAAACAGCAAATACTTAAACCGCTGCGTGGCTTACATAACCTTAGAGCCCTGTTCCATGTGTGCAGGGGCATTCTACTGGTCACGTTTAGGTCATCTGGTTTTTGCTGCTAGCGATCCACAACGAGGATTCCATAGTCAAGGAGTATCGCTTCATCCTAAATGTCAAGTAACCCAAGGGATTTTACAGATGGAAGCCCAAGAATTGCTGAATCGATTTTTCCAGAAAAAGAGAAATAAAATTTCTTCTTCCTAACTTAGATGGCTCTAATAACTTTAATGTGGAATGCATCTAAAAAACATTTAACAAACAAAAATAGATTATATTTGCGTGTAAATACCCTATGCTTAAAAACAAAAGGCAATATATTCGGATTAAATATCGCTTAAGAGGCAACCCTAAAGCATATGCTTATCTTTCCGGTCTGGCGGGTGCTAATAGACATTT
>Ga0209022_1001506_pt1 | contig 23551 bp, 21 predicted proteins | sample PinacodermPK_FD_187300 | JGI IMG/M metagenome (GOLD analysis project Ga0209022, IMG submission 187300) | Host-associated microbial community of the marine sponge Aplysina aerophoba from Gulf of Piran - sponge pinacoderm, lysed by proteinase... | ecosystem: Host-associated > Porifera > Sponge >...
GGCTTGCAGGGCACTGATGAGGTGAGGAGGCATTTTGGAGAGATTGGCGAGTGTTTCTCGGCGGATTCGTTTCCCCTCCCGCCACGAGCGTCTGAGGAGGATCGCTGGTGGTGAAGAGCGGTTGGGAATGTTATGGATATTGATGGCCATAATGGAATCCTTTAACATGGCAACAGTAGAATTCATATAAAGATATATATACAAAAACAAATAGTGCAAGAAAAAAAGTAATTATATGGCAACAATAATACAAGATGAAATTACATTCAACTTACATTTTATGTCGTAATATCGGGTGGAAGAGGTTTAATTTGGAAGGAAAATCATTTAGAAGTTCAGTCTAAATCTCTTAACCACTTTTCAGCCGTGTAGACATCCCAACTGAAGATAAACCGACTACCATTCAAACTGATATAGTGCCCGAACCAATCTACACTCTTGCGAATACGAGTGTTGAGGTCTATGACTATTTGGTTATTGGGTCGGTGAGTGTAATCGAATCCTGTCATACACCCCAGCCGTTTACTCAACCTATTGGCAAGGTGTTTACTGGTAAGACATAAAGGTTGACGTTGACCGTCAACCACCACGACCCAGTCCTTACCGCACTGTTTCACCTCAATCTCGGTTGACTGATTCACCTCTAACCCAGGGCTATCGCATTTAAACTTTTTCAGTTATTTCCACCTGCATTTTCTGCTATTCGACCAAAAAATACAATTATTGAGGCAGAACAATGCAGACTATTTCCGATCTTTTTGAGGGCGTTGAAGACCCTCGCACCAGTCATGCCACCAAACATGATCTCCATGACATGCTGGTCATCGGTCTGATGACCATCATCTGTGGGGGTGAAGGATGTACCGACATGGCCGTCTTTGGCCGTGAAAAGGAAGAATTCCTCCGGTCGTTTCTTAAGTTGAAACATGGTATCCCCAGTCATGATGCGTTGTCCAACCTGTTCAGAAGCATTGATCCCAAGGGGCTTCAAACAGCTTTGCTCCGTTTGGTCAGAAGATGGCAGGATTATTTCAGTAACGATGTGATTGCGATAGACGGGACAGCCTTGCGTCGGTCTTTTACCGCTGCGTCCAAGCGCTCGCCCCTTCATCTAGTCCAGGCCTTTGCCTCGGAAACCGGTGTCGTTCTTGGACAAGTCCGGGTCTCGGACACATCTAATGAAATAACCGCTCTTCCGGCACTGCTGGACCTTCTGTCCATTACGGGGAAGACGGTCACCCTTGATGCCCTGCACACCCAAAGAAGTACGGCCAAGGAGATCCTGGCTCAGAAAGGGAACTATGTTCTGGCTCTTAAGGGCCACCAAGGAACGCTTCATAAGGATGTCCGTCTCGCTATGGACGATCCACCTTCAGCGGCCACGATGTCTGTTTCGGAGGCGGTGACTGAAACCGGTCATGGGCGGATTGAAACCCGCCAAGCTTGGGTCTTGACGGATATTGACGGGATACAGGAGCGCCATGCATGGCCGGGGTTGGTGGCCTGTGGTGCGGTGAAGACCGAACGCAATATCAAGGGCAAGACCACCCGTGAGACCCGGTATTTTCTGTTGAGCGAACCTCTGGCACCGGATCAACTGTTGACTAAAGTGCGGAAGCACTGGAGGATTGAGAACTCACTGCATTGGGTTCTAGATGTGACCATGAATGAGGACCAGCAACGAACCCGAACCGGTCATGGGGCCGAGAATATGGCGTTAATGCGACGCATGGCCGTCAATATGGTACGCGTGGTAAAGGAGCAGAAAAAGTCCTCTATGCGCAGCAAGTTGAAACGAGCCGGATGGAACGATAGCTATCTACTGGAACTCATCATAGGGGCCAAAATACAATTGAATGAAATTGAAAAAGTTTAAATGCGATAGCCCTGCATATCTACCAAATGGCGATTAATTTAGCGGCCAAAATATCAAGAGCCTTTTGATCGCATTTGAAAAAACGTTGTTTTGTGTGCGCTTAACTGTTTCATTTGGTGGTTTTGATCACAATTTCACAAGCCATGAGAGACAAAGGCATGTTTAGATTGCGGCTTCGTCAAGCCCTTACCATTTGAAAATGAGAAAGCGATAAACCTGATGATAGGTTCTTAGCTTGGTGTTTATCGTCTCAGGGAAATGGATTTAGCACTTTGATCTAGAATCCTTGTACTTAGCTAAATTGTTTCTTGGAAAGGTAATTATTTAGTTGACAACGCTATCTCACAATGCCAATATTTTCCAAGTTTAACAAAGCAGAATAATAATTATGTTTTTTTTCTTGTTAAACTAAACTAATCGTTAAATTAAACGCTATTTTTTGAAGATTGGAGGAGATCATGAAGAAGTGTTTATTGGTTGTTATTGCAGGTATACTTTTTGCAAGTACTGCAATGGCAGAGCGCTATGTTGTGGTAACACACACGCAAGGAACTGACCCATTTTGGCCCGTTGTTGAAAAGGGTGCCAAAGATGCGGCAGCAGCCTTGGGAGTTGACCTAGAATATAATTTTGCTCCAAGTGGTGATATGGCTGACATGGCAAAACTTATTGAAGCGGCATCAGCAACAAATCCAGACGGATTGGTTGTTTCGCTTCCGGACCCAGATGCTCTTGGAAATGCAATTCGGGCTGCTTCTGGAGCAGGCATTCCTGTTGTTACAATTAACTCAGGATTAGAGTCATCCAAGGATGTTGGTGCACTCATGCACGTCGGTCAACCCGAGAGACTGGCCGGTGAGAAAGCAGGCGAGAGAGCCGCGGCAGAAGGTGCAACAAATCCCCTCTGCTTGAATCAGGAAGCCTTTAATACAGCCTTGGTTGACCGATGTAGTGGTTACTTTGATGCCATGGGGATGGAGTTGAATATGATTGACGTATCCAATGACGTTTCGCAAATCAAAACGAGAACCGCCGCGGCGCTCCAAGCTGATGCATCCATTGATGCGCTATTGGCAGTGGGCCCACATGTCTGTGAAGCCGCAGCTCAAGCTGTTGAAGAGGTTGGAACGAGTGTTCATCTCTCCTGCTTTGACATGACACCCGGTGTGATTAACCTGATCAAAGAAGGTAAAGTTCAGTATACGATTGATCAGCAACAACGACTGCAAGGATACATTCCGATTATTGTTTTACATCTTTATAACAGTAACGCGGGTATGCTTCCAGGAAGTAACATCCCATCTGGCCCAGGTTTTGTCGATGCTTCAAATGCTGAAGCAGTAGAAGCTCAAGCCGGAGTCAATCGCTAATCAAAGGCGAATTAAATTCTGTGGGGAGCAATTAATGTTGCTCCCCATGTTCTTTGATTGATGTGAAGGAATCACACAACAGCTGGAGGGAGAAGATTCGCGACCATGCAAGAAACGAGGAAGGAATCAGATCGGCGTAAGCAATTAGGATCATTACAAAGGCTCATTCGACGACCTGAAGTTGGAGCCTTTTCCGGGATGATCGTGATTTTGGTTTTCTTGGCAATTTTTGCCGGTGATGTTGTTTTTAATCCTCTGGGAATTAAAAACAACCTTTCGATTATTTCGCAACTTGGTATCATCGCGATTGGGGCCTGTCTCCTCATGATTGCAGGAGAATTTGACCTATCTATTGGCTCCATGATTGGTTTTGCGGGCATGTCAATGGCGATGATGATGAAATGGGGCCTTCCCTTTGGACTAGGCGAAGCGACACCCATGATGGCCTTTTTATTGACTCTCGCCATGACCTTGTTTATTGGCTGGATTATAGGCAAAATCGTTGTTCATTCGGGTCTTTCCTCATTTATTGTTACCTTGGCTTTTTTGTTTATATTACGTGGCTTAACAGAAGTCAGTTTTAGAGAATTCAATGATGGGTCGACGCAAATTTCTGGTCTACCCGATTTTAAGCAAGATGACTTTTTTGCCTATCTGTTTGGAGGCGAAACGTTTAAGTGGCTATTCGCGCTCCTCTACGATTGGGGTTGGAACGTCAACCGCATTGGTAATCAGTGGGTTGGTGGGTTAGATGCACGGGTCGCTTGGTGGATATGTCTGGCAGCGATAACCTATATTGTTCTAGATCGCACCCAATTGGGGAACTGGATCTATGCCACTGGCGATAATAAAGAGAGTGCCCGAGCAAACGGTGTTCCTGTGAACCAAGTTAAAATTGGTTTGTTTATGTTTACGGCCTTTTGTGCCACTATATTTGCGGCATGTCAGGTTTTTGACACCAATACTGCTGATGCAGCAAAGGGCAATTTAAAGGAGTTGGAAGCCATTGCTGCTGCCGTTGTCGGTGGAACTGTCATGACCGGCGGTTTTGGCTCGGTAATTGGGGTTATTTTTGGCGCTGTGATATTTGGTTTAGTCCAAAATTCGGTATTTTATATTTCGTGGATTGATGGATCATACTATCGGGTCTTTTTGGGGACAGTCCTCTTAATTGCTGCCTTTGCCAATGAGAACATTCGCAAGCGCATTACGGGAGGCATATGACGTGGCCAACAATGCAAATCCACATCCATTGGTTCGATTAGAAAAGATTGTCAAGAAATTTGGTCCCTTTACTGCACTCAATGGAGTGGACATGGATGTCTATTCGGGTGAGGTTCACGCTTTGCTTGGAGATAATGGGGCGGGGAAATCCACTCTGATTAAGATTCTTGCCGGTGTTCATCAACCCACAAGTGGAACAATCAGAGTGGAAGGTAAGGACGTCGTTTTTCGTTCACCGCGAGATGCTGCATCTGCGGGGATTGGCACTGTCTATCAGGATTTGGCGCTCAACCAGTTGATGTCCGTTACGCGAAACTTCTTTATGGGTCGAGAGATCTATTCCGGGCCTGCGCCTGTGGGTATCATGAAGATGGATACAATGGATCAGATCACCCATGACGAAATGATCAAGATCGGAATTGATATTTCTGACCCGCAACAGGCAGTGGGTACGATGTCGGGTGGACAAAAGCAAACATTAGCCATTGCCCGGGCCATTTACTTTGGGGCCAAGGTATTAGTTCTTGATGAGCCCACATCGGCGCTTGGACAAAGGCAGCAGATGGAAGTTCTGAAAACAATCAAACGCGTTCGAGCTTTGGGCAACATTGGTATTATCTTGATAACGCATAATGAGATTCACTCTAAGCTTGTTGCAGACCGGTTTACTTTTCTTTCATTAGGAGAGGTCATTGGGGCAGGAACCAAGGAGGACCTTGCCGGGGATGATATTCGTCGTTTGATGGCTGGAGGTTCTGAGATGGCTGATTTAGAACAAGAACTGGCAATGATTTAACTTTAGCCATTCCTCCATTGCCAATAATCACCCCTTCACCCTATCATCTTGATTGTCGCTCAATAAGTGTGTACGAATCCTGTAAGAAGGATATTATACTGTTGGTTGAGTCATTGAAATATGAGCGCACATTATATTAAAGACCGCTTTCAATAGAAACGGAGGGTTCATTGAAAATCACTTGGTACGGGCATTCAAGTTTTGGGGTCGTTAGTCAAGACAATGTTAGGATTGTAACTGACCCCTACGATCCAGAAACTTCAGGCTATAAGCCGTTTCCAGACAAAGCTGATATTGTTATCAAATCAAGTAGTCATGATGATTTTCATGATAATGACCATTTGGTACCAAAGAAGTCGGGAGCACATGTTTATGATGCCATAGATATAGCTTTGTCTGGTGGCTGCACAATTTCCCACGGTATCAAAATACAGTCCATCTTATCAATGGAACACCTCAACCATCCCCGTGGTCATGCCGAACAAAACGCCATGTATCGTTTCACCGTTGATGATATTACTGTTGGTCACATGGGGGATATGGGTAATGACTTTTCCGAGGAGCAGATGGATTTTTTCAGAGGTGTCAACATACTGTTCAGCCATGCTGGGGGATTTCCTGTCATCGACTTGGAAGAGTTGAAGAGAATTGTCTGTACTGTTCAACCCAACCTTGTGATTCCCATGCATTTCAGAACCCTTTGCTTCAAGCCTTGTAACATGCACTTTATCACAGAATTTCTGCGATTGTTTTCCGAACCGGATATTGAATTTGCCTGTCGGTCATCAGTCTCAATAGTCAAAGAGCAGCTTCCTCAAAAGACGCGAGCTCTGATTTTATCCTATCTTTAATCAGGGGAATATTACCAATAAATCATAATACCATCCGCTAACACTTTCCCTGTCGTTGCTTCTGAATCTGCTATGCTTGGTTTTTATTTTCTTGAAAATCGTATCACTGATTTCGGCAAATGGCGCCGTAATGTTTAGCTCATAAATGAAGGCTGGTCAAACCGGCTTGAGAATTTCATGCAATGATTATGGTTGATTAAAGCAGATCCTTCATTGCAGGATGTGGTGTATTTTTTGACCAATATTTTACCCAGTATTCTTTTTCTTGTCATTCGCTTTTAACGATTTCCGAAATTCCGGTCTGGCTTCGCTCTCCCTGCATTATCTGCAATCAGGTCCTGATAATCACCCTATCATTTTGATTGTCGCTCAATACTCTTCTCTACGTTAAAAATGTACATTCTTAATCTTATGATAGAGGTTTTTATTTTGCGTGATTAATTTAATTGGATACAAAAGGGTAACGCATTTAATGTCATCAGTCATTGTAATTTGATCACCAATAAAACTAGGTAACACAAGCATATGATCATTTTGAAAGAGGGAGCTAAAAGTGAGAAAACTTAGATGGGGAATAGTTGGCGGTGGCGAAGGAAGCCAGATAGGTTTTGCACATCGGGTCGGTACAGCGGTTGAAGAAAAGTATGAGTTTGTTGCCGCAGCACTGGACATTGATCCTGAAAAGTCAAAAGCGTTTGGTACCAAGTTGGGCTTAGAACCAAGTAGAGCATATCATAACTGGGAGGAGATGCTGTTATCCGAAAGAGATAGAGAAGATAAAATAGAACTTGTAACGGTGGCCACTCCTAACAATACCCATTTTGAAATTAGCAAGGCCTTTCTAGAGGCCGGGATTGATGTCTTTTGTGAAAAACCTCTCACGCTCACCATTAAGGAGGGTGAAGAACTTGTTCAGTTAGCGCAAGAGCGAAATCGCGTATGTGGGGTCAATTTTGGGTATACTGGTTATCCCATGATCCGCCAAATGAGAGAAATGGTTAGAAAAGGAGATTTAGGTAAGATCAGGGTAATATTTACTCAGTTTGCTGGTGGATTTATGGCGGAATCCAGCGAGCAGGATGACCCCCGAATTGGTTGGCGATTTGATCCAAAAAAAGCAGGTGTTTCAGCAGTTACGTTTGATTTGGGTAGCCATGCAATGCATTTAGCCTGCTTCGTAACCGGTCAGAAGGTATCACGAGTTTCTTCCGATTTTGCGTTTGGTGTGCCAGGGAGAAAGCTTGAGGATGACTCGCTCACAGCCTTTCGACTTGAAGATGGAACTATTGGCAGGCAGTGGGTGAGTGGTCTTGCCTTTGGCAGAATTCATGGTTTGTCAATTCAGGTTTTTGGTGAATATGGTGGTTTGCGCTGGCACCAGGAACAACCCAACCAACTGTACTGGACCAAAGGCAAAGAACCAACAAAAGTTCTGGAGCGAGGAGCTCCATATTTATATGAACCAGCGTTGCGAGCGGGTAGGGTTACAATTGGCCATCCTGAGGGAATGCCATTGGCCTTTTCAACTTTGTACAAAGACCTTTATGAGGTAATTGCAAGTCGCAGCCGTGGTGAAAAACCCAATGCGCTTGCTTTAACCTATCCAACATTTGAAGATGGGTTGGATATGGTTCGGGTTGTTTACGCTCAAGTTGAGTCTGCAAAAAAAGGTGGGCTTTGGGTGGTGGTCTGATTCAGTTCTAATTGGCCCCGATAGTTACTCTTCAGACTTCTTCCTGAAACCGCAGGATACAATTTTATTGATGCACCCAGATAAATGTGCTATTGGACTCTTTTCGCTCGCAGCTGTAAATTGTCAATACAGGGGAACATCATGTTCTGGAATCCAAGCAATTCATATTCCTTTTCACTGAAACTTGGTTCGCGATGAAGTCACTGAAAACTAACTGTACATGATTGGGTAATGATAAAGAATTGATTGCATTTTAAATCACTCAACCTCATCAACCCTGACAGGTCTGTTCTCATTTAAAGACAAGTTAGCAGCCTCAGCTAGTCGCAGGGCGTAATACCCATCTTCAATTGTCGCCTCAAAATCGTCCCCGCTCATTATTGCATCAGCAAAGGAGTCAAATTGGGCTGCAAATGCTTCTTGGTATCGTTCAACAAAGAAGTTCAAATATGGTAAACTCGCTTCGGTTTGCGTTTTTGCATATTGCCTCACTTCATTCTCTCGTTGATTTCCAGAAATAAGCATACCATTACTGCCAAAGGCTTCGATTCGCTGGTCATATCCATACACGGCTGACCTTGAGTTATTAATATAAGCCATTCGACCCGAAGGTGTCTTCATCATCACCATTGCGGTATCATTATCATTCAAACTCTTAAGGAGGGTTGGGTCTATCAAGGCATCAGCTACTGCAAAAATTTCTACGGGTTCTTCACCAAGAATGAAACGACAAATATCAAAGTCGTGGATCGTCATATCCTTAAATATTCCTCCTGAAGATTTGAGATATTCTTTTGTCGGAAGACCAGGATCACGAGAAGTAACGATAAGCTGATGCAGATCACCTATGGTTCCTTCTTCAACAAGAACTTTTAGTTTTCGATGACCTGGGTCAAACCTTCGGTTGAATCCTAACTGAACTCGTCCGCCAATCCGCTTGACAAAATCAAGACATCTTTTTGCCCGACTGATATTCATGTCTAATGGTTTTTCACAAAATATCGCTTTTCCTGCCTGAGCAAATCGTTCGGTCAAGGCGGAATGGCTGTCTGTTGAAGTAGCGATTACAACAGCGCTTACTTCGGAGCTGTTCTCAATGTGATCAAGAGAGTCTCGAACGGAGACATTAAGTTGCGTACCGACCTGCTTGGCGAGTTCCTGATTTACATCATATACGGAGTGCAAATTGAGTTTTTGACTTTTCACCAGGTTATGACAATGCATTTGTCCTATACGACCACATCCCAGTACGGCAACATTAATCATAATTCTAAACTCCTTTCCTAGATCCGGCAATTCATACTTATTGATAGTATCGATTAAATATTTGTTCTTTATACCGGCCTTAAAACGACTAAACAATAGCCAGCAAAGTTACTGAAATCTATTGCCATTGTAACCGAATTCATTGACCGCGAAGAATCGCTTATAACATGACCGACTTATCAACGCGGCAATTAGGTAAGTTTAATAGTTATTCTTTCAACTGAATCGGCTTGGGTGGTGAAAGACTCTCGGTTGTAGGTGTCCTAGCCGTTTCATCAGGTAAGAGAAAAACCTAATTGTCGTATTCCTGCTGAGTCGGATTATCAATACAACTCAAAACTAAAAATCAAACTGCCAAAGTAGCGGTATCATAACGCACTGTATTTCAATAAAGGCGGATTAACCCATTGAACATATGTAGGGATAGGATTATGTCTGTCTTCGGTAACTTACTTGCACGACATCAATTGCTTGTGTCTTAAAACTTGCAGCACTTGAAGCAAGGTAATAGTTCCACATGCGGTTAAATCTTTCATCAAATCCGAGTTCGGAAATCTCATTCCAGCGTTCATTAAATCTTTGACGCCAACGTCGGAGGGTGTGAGAATAACTTTCACCAAATTCCCTCTGATCCATGGTTTCTAGGTTTGCACCTCGCGCTTGCTTCAGCATGACGCTTTTGCATGGCAATATACCGCCTGGGAAAATGTGCTTCTGCATAAAGTCAACACTTCTTCGGTAACTCGGGAATAACCGATCGGAAATAGTGATTGCCTGCACCGCAGCGACACCTTCCGGTCTTAGGCTATTATAAAGAGTTCTGAAATAGGTTGGCCAGTACTTTTCGCCAACGGCTTCAATCATCTCAATTGAAGCCACACCATCATAAACACCTCGCTCATCACGATAATCACGCAATTGAATATCAACACGCTCAGCGAGTCCGGCTTCAAATACACGCCGCTGGGCAAATTCTTGCTGCTCTCGTGATATCGTCAGTCCCGTCACCTTAATCCCTCTTTCCATTGCTGCAAATTCAGCGAAGCCGCCCCAACCACAACCGATTTCAAGCACGCTGTCATCCGGCTTCAATAGAATCCGGTCACAAATGGCAGCATATTTATTACGTTGTGCCTCAGCCAATGACTCTTGCTCATGCTTGAAAAAAGCCGATGAATAGGTTAGCGTTTCATCTAACCATAAGCGGTAAAAATCATTACCGAGATCATAATGATAGGCAATATTGCGTTGCGACCCTTTGCGACTATTGGCATTAAGTAAATGCATAATTTTTTGCTTAAGCCGGAATAACCCGCCCCCAGGAAAACCTTTCGCTATGGTATCATTATTCATCATGATGACATCCAATAGATCCTCTAAATTGGGGGTTGACCACCAACCATCCATAAACATTTCACCAAACCCTAAATCGCCATCTCTCAGTAAGCGCTGAAAAAACTGTGGATTATGGATGTGGATGTGACCCACAGGACCGGGAATTGCACCGTGAGCCTCAATCGGGCTGCCATCATGCAGAGTTGCTAGGATTGAACCATATTCAATCTTATTTATGATCGCTTGGATTAAGCGCAGTTTATGTGAAATTTTATTACCTTTCATGGATTTAATCTCTTATTATTTTTGTTTCGTCTCAAGTGAGCGCCTTGTTTTATCTCTCAAGGATAACAAAGCAAAATAAAGGGGGAGTGGCAGAAAAGCCAAGAGTTTAAGAGCAATGGCTAAGGGCCGAGGAAACGCAATTTCAAAGCGTCCCCTTTTCATTCCTTTTACGATATGCCTTGCGGCGTCTGCAGGGGAAATGATAAAAGGCATCTTAAAGTCGTTCTTATCGGTCAGTCTCGTTTTAACAAACCCCGGATTGCAGATTTGAACACGGACTCCCGACCCCTGTAAATCACAGCGCAAATTTTCGGCGAGGTGTATCACAGCTGCCTTTGAAGCACCATAGCCCCAAGCATTGGGGAGCCCGCGATAACCTGAAAGGGAGCTGATTAAAACGATATGACCCGACTGGCGTTGAAAAAAAACTGGAACAATTGCTGCTAGGACTCGAATAGCCCCTTTTAAGTTAACATCAACCATGACCTCAAGTGCCTCTAGATTAGGGCTATGTGCAGCCATCGGCTCATAAGCCCCGGCACAATATATGATACCATCAATGGTACCCACCTTATCAATGGCTTCCTGGGTCATATTGCGGTCGGTCACATCATAAACAACTATAGCATGGGTGCCGGCGCTTGTTTCTACCGGTTCCATTTCTTGGAGAAGGTCTTTCAAGGCCGTTTCATTGCGAGCTGAAGCAACGATTGCGACACCCTCCTTGGCCAATTGCAGGGCAAGGTCTCGGCCAATGCCAACACTGGCACCAACCAACCAGTATCGTTTCCCTTTCAGATTCCTCATTGGGCGTTTTCCTGCAGGTCAAGAGGTGATGAATTATCAACTTTTTGAAACGACGCAATAACCTCACCAACCTTTAAGCCAAATTTGGTCATGCGGGCACGATTGAGAAGAGTTCCATCTTCCATGAGGAAAAACCAATCCTCCATGCTGACTGTTATTTCCCCTTGCCCTCTCGGTATTCTAATCTTATAGCGCATCAGCGAGGCATTACCACTCTGCAATCCCTTAGCTTGCCCCGTTACATCATTGGCTGTTGCTGTGAACGCTCCACCTTTAGCAAAATTCATGTTCCAACACCGCGTTCCTTCTTCACCATCATGATAGCGAAACCTCTCTTCAATAACACCGTTATCGCCATTCCAGTCACCCTGCATGGAAATTGTAAACCGGCGGACTAAGCGACCGCCAAACCCAAAAAATGCTCCAGAACCAACGACTGGACCATTAAGATATAATCTTAAGTCCAACTGGGGAATTTCGCCAGCATAATCATTCACCGCTTGCGAACCCATATCAAAAAGGAGATTGGAACCAGGAATATGTCTAAGTTTCATTCTGTATACCTTTTTTCATTAACAAAAATCAATAATACTGGAATTGCGACTAGTTTTAGTGCACAAGGCACGAGTGCATAAAATGTGGCTAATGATGAACGGTCAACCTCTGTAACAATTCCCGGCTCATATCCGACCAGTGCAAGTAAAGGCAGGGATACTCCTGCCGCAATAGCGAGAGCCGATTTTTGCAGAAATGTCCATAAGGAAAAAACCTGCCCTCCTCCCCCTCTAATCCGAGCCGCCAGCATAGCCGGAACCAATATCATGTCGGCTCCTAGAGCCGCCCCGGAAGCCAACACAATGATATAAAAGGGAATAATATCTCCTGGCCCTAAAACCCAAGCCCAGATAAATACTGGGATTGAGAGAGTCATACCCGCGATTAATGTCGGCTTTCGACCGATCCGGTCAGCAAGACGTGCCCAAAAAGGTGCCGCTGAAGCTGCTGAAGCAAAAAAGATGATTAATAACGGTCCTGCATGGATATCGGCAGCAAGAATATCGGCAACATAAAAAAGAAATAACGTAGACGTTACCGCTGTTGGAAGAGCGTTGACAAAACCAAAAATCAGGATGGGAACGACTCCGGGTACGCTGAGGGCTTGCCTAAATCCCATTTTATTAAGTGATTGACCAGAGGATAACCAACGCCCTCGCATCCGCCCCAATGCAATTATGCTTAATATGACGAGCACAATCGCATAACCGCTAAAAGCGAGTGCCGGGTCAATCAGAAGCGTCAGGATAAAGGGAGCTCCTGCGGCAAGACAAATCCCAACTATGCCACCGGCCTCTCGCCAAAGAGCTATCCGGGTGTAACCCCCCTTTGCTCCTTCGGCCTGAGCAAGCCCATGGTCATACAGCGCTATCTGCATCGCACTAAACCCAGTAAATGCTGCAAGCAAACCGAAAATCAAACGCCAAATCGGCTCAAACCAATCGGGTGGAGCAAATAATAATGAAATGCCAACCAATAAAAAAGAGCCAGCAACAAGTATCCAAATTTCTCGTTGTGTGCGCAACCGATCTGCGAGAAATCCTATCAAGGGATCTTGAATACTATCAATCGCCCGAGCGAACAAAAGTATAGAACCAAGCAAGGCAAGGCCAACGCCCATTTCTTCTGCATAAAATCGAGGAGCGTGGATATAAAGTGGGAGACCGGCAAAAGCAAGCATGCCGGCGATAGTCGACGCTCTGATTAAATCGTCTCTTTGCAGAGCTTGAGGGGCTGTCCGATTCATCACGTTATGCTCCTGCTCGGCGGTTCCGGTCGCGGTCGGTATTTCACCCCTTTTTTCCACAATCGTAATGCTTGCCAATGAATGAGTGCTTTCATTCTTGCTGCTCCTAGGGGACGCCGCAACAGAGCCCGGATTAATTCCCTATCCGTAAAGGGCAGTCGAGGACCAACTATTGATGTTGCTAGACCTCCATTTTGTCCATCATCATAGACAATGCGGATCGCAATGCGGTCCGTATTAATTTGAAAATGAAACCGATAATTTCCCACAATGTCAAAAAAGGGTGATACATGAAACATCTTTCTTGATACTGTCCACGTGTCATTCTCAATATCGGCTCCATCCTTGCCAGTGCAAAGATAGGTATGATGATCCCCAAAAGTATTATGTACTTCTGCAAATACCGCACGCAATCCACCGCTTGTATTAAAAACAAGCCAGAAGCTAACGGGGTTAAAGGTATATCCCCAATAGCGTGGATGTGTTAATAAAAAAACGCGTTCAGAGCCACTTATGCCGGCTTCTTGGGTCAACTGGTAGATTTTGTCTATTCCATTATCTCCAGCCAGGAAGTGGTCAGAGGGATACAATGAAACGAGGTTGGGTCGACCAAAGGAAAAAAACCTCACCTTCTTATCATGTTTAAGATCTGATTCATCAAGTAAAAGATAATCAACACCATAGGTAAAACTGTTACCTACAGGAGCCTTACGAATATGACACACCTTTGAGCGCACAATGGATGAAGTCATTAGCTCCATGGTGGAGATACTCCCATTTTGTTGGCAACATTGATGGCACTCAATAAACCATCCTCATGAAACCCCATCCCTGTCCAAGCACCACAAAACCAAGTATTGTTTTGCCCTTGAATGGATTTTAAAAGAGCTTGAGCACCAACTGCACGGCAATCGTATTGTGGATGATCAAAAGGGTGCTCAGCAAATATATGACTATCATCAATCGGAAGACATGGATTGAGCGTGGCAAAGAACGGTGTATCATTGGGTATCCCTTGCAAGGAGTTCATCCAATAGGTCACTGAAGCTTCTTCTTCATCACCTTGTGAATTTGCCAGATACACCCAGCTTGACCAACAGGCTTTGCGTTTAGGCATCAATCGTTTATCCTGATGAAGGACAATCCGATTGCGTCGGTAAGGTATTGAACTGAGAACTTTCTTTTCCTCATCATTACCGTCTTGCAGAAGCTCAAATGCTGTGTCTGAGTGGCAAGCAAAAATGACACTGTCATAGGTTTCGGCTTCTTGCCCTTTGGCTTTAATTGAAACATCATTCGCTCTTCGAAATACAGCTTCCACTGGTGTATTAAGCCTGACCTGTGCTTGTAAATCAGCAACGAGTTTGGACACATAATTTTGTGATCCACCTGTTACCGTCCACCATTGGTACTGTCCCGACAATGACAATAACCCATGGTGTTCGAAAAACCTAACCAAAAGATGCGCCGGAAACTTTAACATCTCAGATCTTGGGGTTGACCAAATGGCTCCGCTCATTGGAAGTAGATAAAACTTTTCGAACCAATTACCGAGTTTTCTTTGGTTGATCAATTCGCCGACAGTCATGCTCAATTCAGAAGCTGTATCTGCCAACGCCGTTCGGTTGAATACGGTGATATCACGAAACATTCTCCAAAAAGCAGGCTTCACAAAGTTGGAAGGTTGCGCAAATAAAGCACTGATATTTTTGCTGCAATACTCCAATTCTCCGTTGTTTGCCGAAACGGCAAATGACATGTTGCTTTTTTGAACGGGGACGTTCAGTTGCTCAAACAGTCGTGTTAGATTGGGATAATTGACTTGATTGTAAACGATAAACCCGATATCGACTGGAATTTGCTGGTTGTTCTGTCCTACATTGACTGTCAGCGCATGCCCGCCAAGTCGGTCACTGGCCTCAAAGAGGACGACATCGTGATAGGGTGAGAGAAGCCACGCGGCACCTAATCCAGATATTCCCGAACCGACCACTGCAACCCGACTCCTCGGCGCAAAGGTTCGAGGCTGGCTTGATGTTTCCATCAGTTGCCCAATAATAAAGCCCTAGTTATGAATTTAACTTGGAATTCGGAACCGAACCTAGCCGCTTTATCGGTTGGCTTGTAAGGAATACAGGTTGAAGATACCATTATCATTTGCTTCTAGTTTCGACATACACCAAAAATACCCACTCGTTTTTCGTAAAAACTACTGACTCGTTTCAAATTCTAATGCTTTTAATTGGTTAAAGACTCCTGACTCCTCAAGTTCTTTCATGGTGACTTCACCAATTTGTGTATCAACAGATAATAGAGCGATGGCATTGTCGCCATAACTTGTTCGGCCCAAATTAAAACTGGCAATGTTAATATCGTAATTACTTAAGATTGTACCTAGCACTCCAACAACCCCTGGAGCATCCTTGTTTGTGGTATATAGCATATACCGTGAGAACTCCGCCTCAAGGTTTATTCCTTTGATTTGAATTATGCGCGGTTTGCCATCCGAAAAAACGGTTCCGACGATTGAACGAGTCCGTCGGGGTGTTTGGATATTCAGTTTCATAAATGACTCAAAAATGCCGGTCCGTGTTTGATTGGTACTTGAAACAACAATTCCTCTTTCGCGCGCAACAGATTCAGCCGAAACCATATTGACTTCAGGATTGGCCACCTTAAGAATTCCAGCAATTGCAACCGCCGTTAGGGCATTGGTATTTTGCGTTGTGGCCTGTCCATTATAGAGTAAATTAACGGCGATGATGGGTTCGTTGGTGATTTGCCCGACAAACGAACCGAGATGATTTGCCAAAGCAATCCAAGGTTTAATTCTTCCAGCCTCTTCAGCCGAAATTGACGGCATGTTAAGGGCATTGGTTATGGCTCCAGAAAGTAAATAATCGGACATCTGTTCGGCAACTTGCTGGGCGACCTTAACCTGCGCTTCAGCCGTTGAAGCCCCTAAATGAGGTGTTGCAACAAGATTAGGCAATTTTAGTAAAGGATTATCAGTGGGAGGTTCTTGTTCAAATACGTCCAAACCTGCGTAAGCAACCTGCCCGCTAGTGAGTGCATCATAAAGTGCCTTCTCATCAATAATTCCACCGCGTGCACAATTGATAATCCCAACCCCTTTCTTAGTTTTGGCAAGAGCTTCAGCATCAATCATGTTGCGTGTCTTGTCGTTTAAGGGTAGATGCAATGAAATAAAATCCGAGTGGCGCAAGACCTCGTCAAATTCTACCTTTTTGATGCCAAGTTTTTGTGCTCTTTCTTCCGTGAGAAATGGATCATAACCGATCACCTTCATCATCAGTCCCAGAGCCCGTTTACAAACCCCTGTACCGATGTTTCCACAACCAATAACTCCGAGGGTTTTACCAATTAACTCGGACCCGACAAATTTAGATTTCTCCCAACGGCCTGATTTCATTGAAGCGTTTGCTTCAGGGATTTGTCGAGCGATCGAAAAAAGGAGTGCAATGGCGTGTTCTGCGGTCGTTTCCGAATTACCAAAAGGGGTATTCATGACAATGATCCCACGCTGTGTTGCCGCTTTTTGGTCAACATTATCAACCCCGATTCCGGCCCGTCCAATGACTTTGAGTTGGGTTGCTTCGGATAGTAAATCTTGAGTAACTTTTGTTGCTGATCTTATGGCAAGACCGTCATAATTGTGGATAACCGCCTTTAATCGCTTGGGGTCTTTGCCAAGTTCGGGGTTAAAATCAACATCTATCCCACGATCTTTGAATATATCTAAGGCGACTTGGGACAGTTTGTCGGATACGAGTACTTTTGGTTTGTTTGGCATCTCTATGTATTCACCTTTATGAGTTACTGCTTGACAATTTCTTCATTAAAAGCCCATTCTATCCAAGGCATAAGGAGTTCAATGTCTTTTGTTTCAACCGTTGCGCCACACCAGATTCTTAATCCCGGTGGGACCCCTCTGTAAGACTTAATATCATAGGCCACCTTTTCTTTTTCCAGTCGTGAGACCAGTCGACCTGTAAAATCCAATATCGTTTCATCAGTTAATTTGGGGTGCTTAAATCGCAGGCAAACACCAGTATTGGATCGCGTTTCTGGGTCAGTGGGCAAATGTTCAAGCCAGTCATGTTGCGAAACAAATTCGTCAATTACAGTGGCATTGGCGTTGGACCGGGCGATTAAAGCATTTAAACCGCCAATTGATTGTGCCCAATTCAGTGCAAACAGGAAGTCCTCAACGCACAGCATTGAAGGAGTATTAATTGTAGATCCCTCAAATATACCTTCAATTAATTCTCGCCCATAAGCTAATTGGAATATTTTAGGTATAGGCCATGGCGGTCGCCATGTTTCGAGTCGTTTAACTGTTCTTGGTGAAATAATCAATATACCAAAGCCTGCTTCACCTCCCATAACTTTTTGCCACGAAAAGGTCGTAACATCTAATTTTTCCCAAGGAAGTTCCATTGCGAAGGCAGCAGAAGTTGCATCACAAATGGTTAACCCTTTGCGATTATGGGGTATAAAATCACCATTGGGAACCCGTACACCTGTTGTTGTACCATTCCAAGTGAAAACGACATCATAATCAAAATTCAAGGATTGTAGTTCGGGTAAGTTCCCATCTTGAGCAAAATAGTACATTGCTTTGAGCTGAAGTTGATGAATTATATCCCTAGCCCAATCTTGACCAAATGAATCCCATACAGCAATTTCGACGGGAAATTTTCCAAGTAACGACCACATGGCCATCTCAACGGCTCCCGTATCGGAAGCAGGTACAATACCGACACGGTAGTCATCGGGTATAGCAAGGATCTTTTTTACCTCAGTGATAACTTTATTGAGACGGGCTTTACATTCTTTTGAGCGATGCGAGCGCCCCAATAATGCATTCTGAAGCGCATCAGCAGACCATGTGGGAGGCTTAGTACATGGTCCGGACGAGAAATTAGGATTGTTTGGCTTTACAGCAGGCTTTTCTACTCTATTGTTTGATGTCATATTGCAACCATTTGTTATTGTCTTGATATTATTTCGCTAATTACTTCATTAAGCGCTTTCTAATGCATTATATTGTAAGCCTTCTGACTGAGCCAAAAAAGGTAGGCCTTAACGAGACCAGTGTCAATTCTTTGTTGGCCCAATGGAATGGGATTGATCTCAAATGGCTCAATCCAGAGTGTGCTGCCGAATTCAGAATTGAACGAATTCCGTCTGATTATATAGTTATGTGGAAGGAGTTTAACAAAAACTTTATTGATTTAGTCATCACTCCACATCACTTGCGAAAAAAGAAGTTGCTTGTTGCCGACATGGACTCAACGATTATAGAGCAAGAATGCCTTGACGAATTGGCTCAGAATGCAGGTATTGGAGATTATGTTGCCGATATAACGCGGCAAGCAATGAATGGTGAAATCCCCTTTGATAGAGCTTTACATGAGCGTGTCGCCCTGTTGGCTGGATTAAGTTCCGCAACCATTGAAGACACTTGGCAGAATCGCATTACTTTTACGAGCGGGGCAAGACAGCTCATTGCCACTCTTAAATTTAATGGGTGTTATTGTGTATTGATTTCTGGTGGGTTCACCGCTTTTACATCTCGTGTTTCTGAAGCACTGGGATTTCATGAGCATTTTGCCAATGTCCTGTTGGTCAATGGAGACAAGTTAACAGGTAAGGTTCAACGACCGGTTTTAGATAAAGAAGTTAAGGTCAAGGTTCTTGAGCAACTCACCACTCAGCTTGGCTTAACAAGTGCTGAGACCCTTGCTGTTGGGGATGGCGCGAATGACTTGGGGATGATCAAAGCGGCCGGTTTGGGGGTTGCTTTCAGAAGCAAACCCATTGTCGCTTCAAATAGTGATGTGAGGATTGAGCATTCTGACCTGACATCATTACTCTATCTACAAGGAATAAAATACGCAGATTTTGTCAAGATCTAAATTGCAATTAACCTGTTAATTGAGCATACGGATCCAGAAAAGTTCATGTATGACCCCAATGAAGTACCCCACATTATCATCCCACTTCTTGAAGGTCACGAATGCGTTGTAGTATAGTTTTTAGTATTGAGCGTTAATCAAGGTGATTGGGATGATATTCTAACACCTTATTTTGAACCTGATTTTGGGAAAAGTAGTGCCCTTTTTTTGGAGTCAGACCCTTATTTAACTGAAGTTTCAGAGATTACATGTCTGAACTCAAGACCTGATGTAAAGATTATAAGGCGAAAACTTCCATGACCACAGGAATCACTAACATAATCAAAATAACTAAAATAGCGCTACCAAATGCATACATCCATTTAAAGTTGTTCTTGAAAGAAGCTAGTAATATCTCTTGTTTAGTAAGTCGTTCATCCATCTTGTCAAATCTGTCATCCATCTTGTCGAATCTGTCATCCATCTTGTCAAATCTGTCATCCATCTTGTCGAATCTGTCATCTATCATGACGAATTGTTTATCTATCATGGCGAATCGTTCATCATGTTTGTCGAGTTGATGTTTAACCGCCGCCACATTTCTATTCGTCTCAGCTATTGACTGGGTCAGTTTACTTTCCAGATTGAGTATATCCATCTTTGTTGCAAGTTCACCTTCTAAACCGCTTTTAATGGCAAACGTAATTGCTTCGGCTTGGTTATCAGTAATCCCAGCTTCCTGAAGCAGCTTGGTCGTCGTCAGTGTATCAAAAGATGTTCGTGTCATTATTAATCTCCTTCTTAATTCAATGATAAAGCATAGAGTTGTAAATGACAACAATTCATTTGCTCAAATAAGCCTGAAGCAATTTTGGTGGCGTTTCAAAACCAAACACGCACAAGCGGTTCATTTATAATTATGAAAGTTCACACAGAAATACAAGTCGTTTGAAATCAATGGACCAATAAGTATCACAGCTGTCATTGATTCATCATTATCATCCCGAATGACTACAGAAATAAACGTGACACTTTCCTTGAGTGGTTCAGACCTGTGCGTGGCAAAGGAAAACAGGCCGTATTTAAATCGATTGAGCGACAATCAAGATGATAAAGCGAAAGGTTATTCTCAAGTCCCGATGATTGGCTATGGTGGTTATGGAGGAGGGAGTAACTAACACATCAAATTGAAATGAGACTTCTCAGCGGAAGTACGACCTCAATTGAGGCGGCCATAGAAGCGGCACCATTCTTTGGTGTCTCCAAGGATGCCGCCCGCCAGAGAGCACAGTTGTAATGGCCTAACTAATTAACCCTGAGTGGCAGACTCACTCTTCTGACTCTGGAATGACCCGGACCGACATACGCAACTACGAACCCGCTTTTGAAAACGCAGAAATGAGCTTGGCTTTCGGCAGGATTGCGTCAAGCAATAAAAGCACCACACGACATGAAACCAAAACATTTATCTATTGGTCAAGAGGGTTCTATTTATTCTCAAAATTCCTCCTTCACTGTTCCCTCTTTGAAAAACTCTCAAACTTCTCCCCCACTGTCTTCGTTCTTTCTAGGACACCTGTACTAAATCGCGTCCCGTAATGTTTCGCAACGCAACAATACAATACTTATTCAAGAATAAAATTTGTTGGGAAGTACTTGCCCGCAGGAGATTCAGTGAAAATTTCAATTCCGTCAGAAGTCACCCCAACGGCATGTTCAAATTGAGCTGATAACGATCGGTCTTGGGTAACTGCTGTCCATCCATCGGCTAAAAGGCGAGTGTTGGGTTTACCGAGATTGATCATCGGTTCAACCGTGAAAAACATGCCCTCCTGAAACACTGCTCCTGTTCGAGGAACACCAAAATGGAGCACATTTGGTTCTTGGTGAAACACTCTACCAATACCATGACCACAAAAATCTCTGACGATCGACATTTTATGCTTTTGGGCATATTTTTGTATTGCTGATCCCAAGTCACCAAAGGTATTTCCTGGACGAATTTGTTCTAATCCCAACATCAGTGCGTCATAGGTTACCTTAATAAGATTAAGGGCGCTTGCTTTGGGCTTACCGGCAACATACATCCGTGAACTATCTCCATGCCAACCATCAACAATGACGGTTACATCAATGTTGAGAATATCACCTTTGGCAAGTCTCTTGTCACTGGGAATGCCATGACATACAACATGATTGACCGAAATACAGGATGCGTGTTTGTACCCTCGATAACCTATGGTCGCTGATTGAACACCGTATTCTTTGATCTTTGTCTCAATAAATTCATCAATCTCAATGGTTCTTTTCCCTGGATAAACTTGGTCACAAATGTCGTCAAGTATTTGTGCGGCGACTTGGCCCGACCGAGCCATTTTTGAGAAATCCTCTTGCCTGTGAAGGATAATTCCTTCACGTGTTTTTTGTTGTAAAAATTTCATGGGCTATTGGTTCTAATTTATAAAAATAATATCCTTATTATTCAGGCGTGTTTAACGTCCTTCTCCAACCATTAATGTAGTGTGAACTCTGATATTTGGTAGACCGATTATCAAATGCCGTGTTTAACTTCGTGGTATCAATCTCTGTGAAACTCACAAAGTATCCTGATAATAATATAGTTTGTGTTAACCAAAACGGTTGATTTAAATCAAGAAATTTACTTCCCAGGAGGGTATTCAATTGTTGCATCTTCTCCAGATTAAAACAGAAATTCAAAATGGACTCCACACTTTATTAAAGGGTAATTGTGCAGAAACGTGCTATCACAAAGATGCCCGCTTATGGGGGTCTCACCCCTTTAATGAGCTCCATGGAGTGGATCAAATTAACAATCTATGGGAAATTTTACTGAAATGTTTCCCCGATATGGAACGAAGAGACAGCATCTTTGTTGGTGGCTACAATCTTTCCGATGAACGCAATCAGAGAGATATTACCGGACAGCTCATGATTGCATCCATCTGTCACTATCAGGGAACTTTTAGGGAATCGCTATTTGGTATCCCTCCGACGCATGGGGTGATTCACCTACGGTCAAGCGAAGCGCACACCATTGAGACTGTGAAAGTATTCATTTCGCCCCTTTATTGAGTAATATTTGGCCCGTTTTTATAACCTAATCCCAATCCTTACAGTCACGTTTATCCTCGTCTTTTGTCCCATTTCTTTTGTTCTCACTTTTTTTCAACACTGATCTTTTTTCTCTTGACTTAGTCTGAACTTTCATAAATTATTTTTTCCATATTTATACTGTAATCCCCTGCTAAAGGGGATTTCAGCCTGTTTTGATTTGTTTTTAACCTGCCATTCACATGGCAACATATCCTTCCGGTTTAATTTTCAGTAACTCAAAGGCTCTGGCTTGTATTCTGGTCGGCTGCGCGGTCATGGTAAAGGAGTGGTCTTGATGTGCCGGTAAGACCACTTCATTCAGGGTAAAAGTCGCAAGGTCAGCCAACAATGTTGTCATGGAGTGGACCGGCAAACCATCGGGTGTAATTTTCTTTGTGGCCTTGGCCAAAGCCCGTTCGGATACCTCGGCCTGAGCCACCGGAGACGTCCGTTTGGCTCGTGCTCCTTCGGGGTCATCATCTTCGAATAAGAGCGGTGCCAAAGCCCGCCGCATATGCCACTCGACATACCAGGCCAACATGACAAGAAACACATGACCACGGACATGCTCAGCGGTGTACACAAACACCGGTCGTATGTACAGCCGGGTTGACTTGCAGGACCGAAACGCCCGCTCAACCCGAGCCAGGCTTTTATAGGCTGCAACCGCATCCGACCCGGTGATGGCTTCGCTCGCCAGACAGGTCCGAATGACATAGAGACCATCAAGTTGTGCCTCCTCGGCTATTGCGTCTTCCTTGCGCGACCAACTGAGACGTGTATCGGTTATTGTGATGTCAAAATGTTTTTCAACCTTGCGACGATTGGCTTCGCGACCAACGCGTCGACCAATCGTCGCCTGCCCCCGCAATGTGGAACCTGTACGGTGAACGTGGCGGGCAATATCGGCCAAGATCGTTTCGGTGGCCTGGAGCAGCGCTTCACGTTTACGGGCACGTTCGGCACGCAATCGTGGATTAAGACACACCAATAAACGTTCCCCCGGATAATCCGGGTGGGTGATTTCGGCCACCTGATCAGGTCTCATATCGTCCAGTTGCAAAGGTGCCTCGGCGGTTGCGGATCTATCAACTTTTCACACTTGACTCCTTGATGTTTTTATGCCATTTACTGTTTCATGTTTATTGGTACTTTTCAACTTTCATCTTCCACAGCCTGCTGGTTCAAGCAGGAGTGTCAGAACGCTGAGGT
>Ga0209022_1001507_pt1 | contig 23530 bp, 23 predicted proteins | sample PinacodermPK_FD_187300 | JGI IMG/M metagenome (GOLD analysis project Ga0209022, IMG submission 187300) | Host-associated microbial community of the marine sponge Aplysina aerophoba from Gulf of Piran - sponge pinacoderm, lysed by proteinase... | ecosystem: Host-associated > Porifera > Sponge >...
AGTACCGGTTCAATCGTCGCTTCGACCTACCCGACATCATACCCAGACTGGTCTACGTGGCCCTGAGGACGCCGCCGATGCCGGAACGGCTACTCAAGCTACGCTTAGCTTGAGTGGGAATCAGGAATGGTCTTATGGGGGTGCGGTGCCGCGAAACCGGGAAGTTGCCGGCGGGACATTCCGGCCGATACCCCAAGGCTCTCGCGAGGCAGATGACGGCAGGAGGTAACCCCGTCGGTCTTGGCGGGTCCCGGCGATCGAGATGATGTCCGGACGCGTGCTGGCAGTCCGACAGGCTGGTTTGGGCATTCCCCGGCGAAGTGGCCGTGCCGTCGATAGGCGACCATGACCGACCGGTACACCGCCCGACGGTATGCGTCCCTGTATTCCGCCCCACCTGGTCAGGGCCTGACCGGTCCCGTGGCCGGAGGCCTCGCTCGCTCTGACCCTGTGCAGTGATGCGGGGCTGGAAATACCGTCGAACGAGAATGGTACGGAAGGCTCGAAAGGTCGGGCCCGGTGGCCGGGGGCGAGAACAGCCGGGGTATTTCCCGGCCGGCCGGAGGGCTCCGGTCCGCGTTTCTCCGCGACAGCGGGTTCGACAGTCGAACCGGTGGCTTCCCTTGAACGGATGCGGGGTCTGGCCTACGCTACCTGACGGAGAACATGATCGCGGGTCCGCACGTCCCGGTCGGTGGGATGTCAACAGGGAGCAAGGCCATGAAGAAACTTCTCGTCGCCGCGTTTGCCGGTTTGGTGGCTGTTACTGGACTCGGTGTTCCGGGCAAAGCTTCCGCAGACTGCGGGGAAGTGTCCATCACCGAAATGAACTGGGCATCGTCCCAGATCATCACCGAGGTCGCCAAGTTCCTGATGGAGCAGGGATACGGGTGTTCGGTCGAAAAGGTACCGTCCGCAACCACCACGTCGGTCGCGTCCCTGGCCGAGAACGGCGAACCCGACATCGTCACCGAGTTGTGGCTCAACTCGACCGGTGACGTCTATGCCAAGCTTGAGGCTGAGGGCAAGGTATCGCGGCTTACCGAGGTGATCTCACCGGGCGGACTCGAGGGGTGGTGGGTTCCCGCCTATCTTGTCGAAGCGCACCCGGAACTGGCCTCCATCGACGGTGTGCTGGCCAATCCCGACCTGGTCGGCGCGCGGTTCAACAACTGCCCGGACGGCTGGGGCTGCCGCATTGTCAACGACAACCTGGTCAAGGCGCTTGGTGTCGAGGCCGCCGGTATCGAGGTGTTCAACCACGGCTCCGGCGAGACACTGGCGACTTCGATCGCGGCTGCCTACGATGACCAGGAGCCCTGGTTCGGATACTACTGGGGACCGACCGCGCTGCTTGGCAAGTACGAGATGGTCAAGGTTTCTCTGGGAGACATCGACGGTGATGTCCACTCGGCGAACCAGAACAAGGACAACCCGAGCCCGGGCGTGTCGGACTTCCCGCCCGCCCCGGTCCTGACGGTTGCGACGGCCGCGCTGACCGAGCGTGAGCCCGCGGTCGCCGAACTGATGGGCAAGATCAGCTTCGAGGTCGGCCTGCTGAGCGGCATCCTTGCCTGGCAGGAGGAAAACGGCGCCTCGGCGGAGGAGGCGGCAGTCTATTTCCTGACCTCACGCTCCGACGTCTGGTCGCAGTGGATCAACGACGGCGCGCGCGAGAAGCTTGCGAATTTCATCAAGTAGGTTTCGGCGCGTCGGTCGTTTTCCACACGACGCCCTGACCGACCTGCAATGGGCGCGATCCGGGCCGGGAACCGTTCCGGCCCGGTTCCCCGCACGGGGGTGAGCGGTCATGGCGACCTACGATTTCCTGTTTGACGGGCTCGGCCTGCGCGACTGGTGCGATGCGGGCAAGACGGGTGATGCGCCGCTGTCGATGGCGGACCTGCTCGCGAAGGGTGGCGCCGCCACGGACACGCCGTGGTGGGAGTTTCCGTTTCCGTCGCTCGATGCGCTGAACGAGGCGTGCGGTCGGATCGCCCAGTCCCGCGACATGACAAAGGCCGTCGAGGACGGGTTCCTGGCGATCAAGGATGTCCTGCGCTTCGTGCTCGATCCGATGACGCAGCCGCTGAGCTGGATACTCGAATTCGCGCTGCTTGTCTTTGAGGCCGCCCCGTGGTGGGTGATGTTTCCCATTCTCATGGCTGTGGTGTACATCGCGACCAAGTCGGTCCGGCTGATCGGCTTCGTGACCGCCTGCATCGCGTTCCTGGCCTTCATCGACCACTACGGGTTCGCCATGCAGACGCTTGCGATCATCTTCGTCTGCGCCTTCCTCTGCGTACTGTTCGGCGTGCCCATCGGAATTGCCATGTCGCGCAGCGACAGGATGCAGCGCATGACGATCCCGGTTCTGGACATGCTCCAGACACTGCCGCCCTTCGTCTACCTGATCCCGCTGATCTTCCTGTTCTCGGTGACCGAACCGAAGCTCTACGGTATCGCGATCATCCTCTATGCGATCGTGCCCGTGATCCGGCTCACCGATCTCGGCATCAGGCTGGTGGACAGGGATGTCATCGAGGCCGCGGATTCCTTCGGCATGACCGACCGGCAAAAGCTGTTCGGCGTCCAGATCCCGCTGGCCCTGCCCAACATCATGGCCGGGGTGAACCAGACGATCATGATGAGCCTGGCCATGGTGGTCATCGCATCGCTTGTGTCGGCACCGGGTCTGGGAGTGCTCGTGCTGCGCGGCATCCGGAACCTGGAACTGGGTGTCGGACTGATCTCGGGTCTCGGTATCGTTCTGCTCGCGATCGTCCTGGACCGCGTGACCAAGGCCGCGCTCGACCGTGTCAACGCCGCCCGCAAGGTCTGACGGGGAGGCGGCGGCGTGACCGGGAATGTCAAGATCGCGATCCGGAGCCTGTACAAGATCTTCGGGCACGACCCGCAGGCGGCGCTGGAACATGTCCGGGCCGGCGTCAGCAAGACAGACCTGCTGGAAAGGTACGGCCATGTACTCGGCCTGCACGACATCAATGTCGAGATGCGCGAAAGCGACATCACGGTCATCATGGGTCTTTCCGGGTCGGGCAAGAGCACGCTTATCCGGCATCTCAACCGGCTGATCGAGCCGACCTCCGGCGAGGTCGAGGTCGATGGCGAGGACGTGCTGGCCTACGGCGAGGAACGGCTGCGCATGCTGCGGCGTGAATCCATGTCCATGGTGTTCCAGAAGTTCGCTCTGCTGCCGCACCGCACCGTGGCCGAGAACGCCGGAACGACGCTCCAGGTCCGCGGCGTTCGCCAGAGGGACTATCTGAAGGACGCAGGGGCGTGGCTGGAACGGGTCGGCCTCGGCGGCTACGAGAACCACTATCCGCACCAGCTGTCAGGTGGCATGCAACAGCGTGTCGGCATTGCGCGTGCGCTGACCTCGAATTCGCCAATCATGCTGATGGACGAGGCGTTCTCCGCTCTCGATCCGCTGATCCGCACAGACATGCAGGACCTTCTGCTGGAATTGCAGAAGGAGCTGCACAAGACCATCGTCTTCATCACCCACGACCTGGACGAAGCCCTCAAGCTGGCGGACCGACTGGTCATCTTGAAGGACGGCTACATCGTTCAGCAGGGCGAGCCGCAGCATATCCTGCTGAACCCGAACGACCCCTACATCGAGGATTTCGTCAGCGACATCAACCGGGCCCGGGTTCTCAGGGTGCGCTCGATCATGACCCCCCTGAACAGCGGTGATCTGCCGCGCGATGCGCACGGCGAGGTCGACATCAACGACACGCTCGAGAACACGATTGCGCGTTCCGGCGGCGACACCTCGCATTCCTACATCGTGACGCGCGATGGAACGCCGGTCGGCGTGCTGGAGATGACGAACCTGGTCAAGGCGCTGGTGCCGCGCGTTGCCACGGAGGCCGGCGCGCGGAAGTACTGAACGCGGGCCTGTCCCGGTCCGGCTGCGGATCGCCGTTGAAGGCTGTGGCAATGGGTCATGCGCCGCCCTCTGCGTGCAGATCGGTGTAGGCCGGGGCTCCGCGGCGGCCGCGCGCGGCATGGACCCCGCGGGCGATGGCGCGGGCGACGCAGTTGGCGGCGTGTCCGCCGAGAATCGCGAGGTCGCGGGCCGGACTGGCGAGCGGAACCCTGCCGGTTGACAGCGCAAGGATCATGTCGCCGTCAAGCGGCGTGTGGGCCGGCCTGACGGCGCGGGCAAGCCCGGCCTGGGCGATGGCGGCAAACCGGGTTGCCTGTACCCGGTCGAGCGCCGCGTCGGTTGCGACCGCGCCGATGGTGGTGTGCGCACCGGCCGACGCCGCCTTCGGGACCGACACGGCAGCCGGATCGTGCCGGCCGTCGGGACGCCGGCCGCCGAACTCGCCTTCGCGTTCCATGTCCCAGGCCCAGAAGACGCCGGTTCCGGGCATCAGCACGTCTCCGACCGGGTTGGCCGCCACTATGGCGCCGACAGTGACCCCGAGTTCGCCGATCACGACCGAGGCGCTTCCGAGCCCTCCCGCGAGGTGCCCGGCACGCGCCCCGGTTCCCGCACCGACGCTGCCAATGCGAAACCGCGTCCCCGCACTCCCGGCCGCCTCCCGGGCAAGCTTTCGGTAGGGCGAGTGCTCGCCCTGCAGGGCGACGGACGGCCCCGCAAGGTCGAACAGGATCGCCTGGGGGACGATCGGCACCCGCGCCCGTCCGACCGGGAACCCGCGACCGCGGGCCGCAAGCCAGGACATGACCCCGCCCGCGGCATCGAGGCCGAAGGCGGAACCCCCCGAGAGCACAACGGCGTCCACGGTCTCGATGCTGGCGGACGGCTTGAGCAGCTCGATGTCGCGAGACCCGGTGCCGCCGCCGCGAACGTCGACGGCGGCGATGGCGGGGTAATCCGGCAGGACGACGGTGACACCGCTGACAAGCTCCGGGTCGCCGGCGTTGCCGACCGCGAGGCCGGGGACGTCGGTAATCAGATTGAGCGGCCCGACCGGATTGTCCATCACGCCGCCCGTAGGGTGGTCACCAGGGCGCCATGATATGAAGCGGGGCGGCGCCTTGGCAATTGCGGGCGCAGCCGCTATGAGGTCTGTCATCATCACCAGACCGGCACGGCCATGGCGGACCTCACCCACGAGATCGCACGACGGCGCACCTTTGCGATCATCTCTCATCCGGACGCGGGCAAGACCACGCTGACCGAGAAGCTGCTGCTGTTCGGCGGCGCCATCCAGATGGCGGGAATGGTCAAGGCACGCGGCGCGCAGCGCCGCGCCCGGTCGGACTGGCTCGCGGTCGAGCGCGAACGGGGCATCTCGGTTGCCTCCTCGGTAATGAGCTACGAATACGAGGGACAGGCCTGCAACCTTCTCGACACGCCCGGCCACGAGGACTTTTCCGAGGACACCTACCGCACGTTGACCGCGGTCGACTCGGCGGTGATGGTGATCGATGCCGCCCGCGGCATCCAGGAGCAGACGCGCAAGCTGTTCGAGGTGTGTCGGCTGCGTGACATGCCGATCATCACCTTCATCAACAAGATGGACCGGGAGGCGCGCGATCCCCTGGACCTGCTCGACGAGATCGAGCAGACACTGCAGATCGAAGTGTCGCCGGTCAGTTGGCCGGTCGGTGCCGGTCAGCTGTTCCGCGGCTGCTGGGACCTGCTGGAGGACCGGCTCTGCCTGGTTGCCAGGGGCAGTCACGAGGAACCGGATCCCGGCCAGATCTGCCAGGGACTGAACGATCCCAGACTTGAGACACTGTTGCCGGGCGACGTTGCCGCCGAGCTGCGCGAGCAGGTGGAGATGGCGGAAGCGCTCTGCCCGCGGTTCGACCGGGACGCCTTTCTCGAGGGCAACATGACGCCGGTGTACTTCGGCAGCGCGCTCAACAACTTCGGGGTCCGGGAACTGTTGCGCGGAATTGTCGGGTTTGCTCCGCCGCCGCGCCCGCAACCGGCCGAGGGGCGCGTGGTCTCGCCCGACGAGGACCGGTTCTCGGCCTTCGTGTTCAGGATCCAGGCCAACATGGACCCGAAACACCGCGACCGGATCGCCTTTGCCCGGGTGTGCTCCGGCGAGTTCCGCCGCGGAATGCGTCTGCGCCATGTCCGCGACAGGCGGCGGTTTGCGGTCCACAACGCGGTCACGTTCCTCGCCCGCGACCGCGAGGTGGCGGAACAGGCCTATCCGGGTGACATCATCGGGTTGCCCAACCACGGCAACCTGCGCATCGGCGACACGCTGACCGAGGGCGAGGAGCTGCAGTTCAACGGCATCCCGAGCTTCGCGCCTGAAATGCTGCAACGGGTTCGCCCGGTCGACCCGATGCGCGGCAAGCACCTGGGACGCGCCGTCACCCAGCTGGCGGAGGAGGGGGTGGCCCGGGTATTCAGGACCGCAATCGGGTCGAACTGGATCGTCGGCGTGATCGGCCAGCTTCAGTTCGACGTGCTGGCCGATCGTATCCGCACCGAGTACGACATCCCGGCGGTCTTCGAGCCGGCGGCCCTGCACACCGCGCGCTGGATCGACGCAGACGACCCCGGACTGGTCAAGCGGTTCGTCGAGAGCAACCCGGGCGACCTGGCGCACGACCACGACGAGATGCCGGTTTTCCTCGCGCGCAACACGTGGCACCTGCGTCACACCGAGGAGAACTGGCCGGGCCTGCGGCTTCTGCGTACCCGGGAGCAGACGGTCCGGGCCGGTCGCTGATCCGTGCGCAGGGCGGATGTGTCGGCGCCGCGTCTTCGCTATAGTCTGTGCCGGCGCAGGCAGGCAGGGTGAGGGATCATGTGTGGCATCGTCGGTCTCTATCTGAAAAACCCGGAACTGAGGACCCGGCTGGGCAGCCTGTTCGCTCCCATGCTGACCGAAATGACCGAACGCGGTCCAGACAGTGCCGGACTCGCGGTCTATCGCGACCAGGCACCGACGGGCCGGGTCCGGGTTACGGTCCGCGCTCCCGGGGTTGACTGGCATGCGACCGGCGAACGCGCCTCGAGTGAACTCGGAACCCCTGTCACGGTCACCCCGATGGCGACCCACGCGGTCCTCGAGGCGGCGGTGGACGGCGAGGTGCTGCGTGACTGGGCCCAGGCCGGCGATCCGCCGCTGCGGGTGACCAGTTCGGGTACCACGCTGGAGATCTACAAGGAAATCGGACTGCCCGCGGCGGTGCTCGAACGGTTCGGCGTGCCGCAGATGTCCGGCACCCACATGATCGGCCACACCCGGATGGCCACGGAAAGTGCCGTGACCACCGAGGGAGCGCACCCGTTCAATACCGGTGATGACCTGTGCCTGGTCCACAACGGTTCCCTGTCCAACCACCACCGGTTGCGGGACTGGCTCAGGGAGCACCAGGGTCTCAAGTTCCAGACCGAGAACGACAGCGAGGTCGCGGCCGGCTACCTGACCTGGCGGCTGATGCAGGGCGCGACCATTGCCGAGGCGCTCGAGGCCGGGCTGCGAGACCTTGACGGTTTCTACACCTTTGCGGTGGGCACCCGTGACGGGTTCTCGGTGCTGCGCGATCCGATCGCCTGCAAGCCGGCGGTCATGGCCGAAACCGATGACTGGGTCGCCATGGCATCGGAATTCCGCGCGCTCGCCAGGCTGCCGTCGGTGGATGACGCCGTGGTGTGGGAACCGCGCCCGGGCCAGGTCTATTCCTGGGGCAGGGCATGAGCGCACGCGAGGAAATCGATCTCGATGCGGTTCCTGTCCGCCGGCTGAACCGCCTGTTGCAGGGCCGTGACAGCGCCCGGCAGGCAGGATCATTCGATGTACTCAATCCCCGCGGGCGCCACGCGCTTGCCGCGGGCCTCGTCGATCCGATCGACGTGGTGATCCATGGCCACGCCGGGTACTACTGCGCCGGGATGAACCAGCAGGCACGTGTAACCGTGGCCGGCAACGCCGGGACCGGTGTGGCCGAGAACATGATGTCGGGCGAGGTCCGGGTCCATGGGGACGCCAGTCAGTCGGCGGGAGCGGCCGGGTGGGGCGGCCTGCTGGCGATCGGTGGTGACGCCAGTGCGCGGTGCGGGATCTCGATGAAGGGCATCGAGATCGTCGTTGGCGGTTCGGTCGGGCACATGACCGGGTTCATGGCCCAGGCCGGCTGCCTCGTGGTGTGCGGAGATGCCGGCGCCGCCTTCGGAGACTCGATCTACGAAGCCGAACTCTACGTGCTGGGTGAGGTCGAGACTCTCGGTGCCGACTGTGTAGAGAAGGACATGGATGACCGCCACGTCGCACGCATCGGGGAGCTGCTCGGGCGGGCCGGGTTTGCCGCAGACGCCAGTGCGTTCCGCCGCTACGGTTCGGCGCGACAGCTCTACCACTTCAGGATCGACAATGCGGCCGCCTACTGATGCGGTCGCCTGCTGGGGATCACTGCCATGACCGGTGACCGCCCGCCGAGGGCCTCGGCGACCTTTCCGCCGCACGTGATCGCCGAGATCCACCGTGCCGCCGGCCAGGGCATCTATTCGATCCGCGGCGGCGGCGCCAGGCGGCCGCTGCCCAACTTCGATGACCTGGTGTTCCTGGGCGCGTCGGTTTCGCGCTACCCGCTCGAGGGCTACCGCGAGCGCTGCGGCACCGACGTGACCATCGGCACGCGGTTTGCGGGCAAGCCGGTGACCCTGAAGATCCCGATCACCATCGCCGGCATGAGTTTCGGGGCGCTCAGCGCCAATGCCAAGCGCGCGCTCGGTCTCGGGGCAAGCGCGGCCGGGACCAGCACCACCACCGGTGACGGCGGCATGACCGAGGAGGAGCGCGAGGCGTCCGACATCCTGGTCTATCAGTACCTGCCGTCGCGCTACGGCATGACACCGGACCAGCTGCGCCGCGCCGACGCGATCGAGGTAGTGATCGGCCAGGGCGCGAAGCCCGGCGGCGGCGGCATGCTGCTCGGCCAGAAGGTCAGCGAACGGGTCGCCGGCATGCGGGTGCTGCCGCCGGGAATTGACCAGCGCAGCGCGTCGCGCCACCCGGACTGGACCGGACCGGACGATCTCGAGATCAAGATCCGGGAACTGCGCGAGATCACCGACTGGGAGAAACCGGTCTACGTGAAGGTGGGTGCCACGCGCACCGGCTATGACGTGGGGCTCGCGGTCAAGGCCGGTGCCGACGCCGTCGTGGTGGACGGCATGCAGGGTGGAACCGCCGCCACCCAGGACGTGTTCATAGAGGACGTGGGCATCCCCACCCTGCCGGCGGTCCGCATGGCGGTCGATGCGCTCAAGGAACTCGACATGCACCGCAAGGTGCAGCTGATCGTCTCCGGCGGCATCCGTACCGGGGCCGATGTCGCCAAGGCGCTGGCTCTCGGGGCCGATGCGGTGTCGATCGGCGTTGCTGCCCTGATGGCGCTCAATTGCAACGCTCCTCTGTGGCCCGAGGATTACGCGGCACTCGGTGTCAGTCCCGGACACTGCGACCAGTGCCAGACCGGGCGGTGTCCGGTCGGCATCACCACCCAGGACCCCGTGCTCGAGCGCCGGCTCGACCCGGAGGAAGGCGGACGCAGGGTGCGCAACTACCTCGCGACCCTGGCGATGGAGTGCCAGATGCTGGCCCGGGCCTGCGGCAAGAGCCACGTGCACAACCTGGAACCCGAGGACCTGGCGGCGCTCACGCTGGAAGCGGCCGCGATGGCCCGGGTGCCGCTGGCCGGAACCGACTGGATCCCGGGCTGGTCGCGCTGATCCGGTCGTGACGGGGACGAGGGAACCCAGAAACAGGGGGAAGGACGATGACGGGTGTTCTCGAGAGGTTTGCCGCGGAACGGGGTGTCCGGTACTTCCTGTTCAACTTCACCGACCTGAGAGGAATGCAGCGTTCGAAGCTGGTTCCGGTCTCCGCAGCGGGGGAGATGGAGGTCGCGGGCGCCGGGTTTGCGGGCTTTGCCGCTTACCTCGACATGACCCCGGCGAACCCGGACATGTTCGCCGTTCCCGACGTCAGCAGCGTCATGCAACTGCCGTGGAAACCCGAGGTGGCATGGGTCCCAGGTGACCTGGTAATGAACGGCCGCGCGGTCGAGCAGGCGCCCCGTGTCACGCTGAAGCGACTGGTCGAACGCGCCGCCGGCCTCGGCTACCGCATGAAGTGCGGCGTCGAGGCCGAGTTCCACCTCATCGACGCTGACGGAGCAGGGATCTCGGATCCGCGCGATATCGAGGCCAAGCCGTGCTACGACCAGCAGGCGCTGATGCGGCGCTACGACGTGATCTCGGAAATCTGCGACGGAATGCAGTCGCTTGGCTGGTCGCCGTACCAGAACGACCACGAGGACGCGAACGGCCAGTTCGAGATGAACTGGGAGTACGACGATGCGCTGGTTACCGCCGACCGGCACGCGTTCTTCAAGTTCATGGTCAAGTCGATTGCCGAAATGCACGGGCTGCGCGCCACCTTCATGCCGAAGCCGTTCGCCGAGTTGACCGGCAACGGATGCCATATCCATGTCTCGCTGTGGGACGGAAACCGGAACCTGTTCCACGACCCGGCGGGTGAACTGGGGCTGTCGGCCACCGCACATGCGTTCCTCGGCGGCGTGCTGCACCACACCGAGTCGATGTGTGCGGTCACGAACCCGATCGTCAATTCCTACAAGCGCATCAACGCCCCGGTCACGGTCTCCGGGGCGACCTGGTCTCCGAACACCGTCACCTGGTCGGGGAACAACCGGACACACATGGTCCGAACTCCTGACGAGGGGCGGTTCGAGTTCCGGCTGGCTGACGGGGCGGTCAACCCGTACCTGTTGCCGGCGGTGTTCCTCGCAGCCGGTCTCGACGGACTGGCGCAGGATCGCGACCCCGGGCCCCGGCTCGACCTCGACATGTACAACGAGGGTCACAGGGCACGGCGTGCCCGCCGGCTGCCTCGCTACCTGCTGGATGCGATTCGGCTGTTCGACCGTAACCGGGTCCTGAAGGCGGCGCTGGGCGACGAGGTCTCAGCGGCCTACGTCACGTTGAAGATGCGCGAATGGGACGATTATTCGCGCTCGATCAGCGCGTGGGAGCGACAGACTTCGCTCGACATCTGAGGGGACGCAGCTGCGGGTGATGAATTCCGGGCGGTTTGCGTGTTAGGGTGGGGGCGTCGCAGGACGGCACGACGGACGTAACTGGAGAGAGATGATGGGCAATTCGACCGACAGGTGGGTATTTTCGCACAATGAGGCGAAGGAAGCGGTCTGGACAGAGGGACTGAGGGAGATCTTCGAGTACCGTGATCTCGGCATCAAGGACGCGACCAAGGGCGACTATATTGCCCATATCGTCAAGGCCAACGGCAAGGAAATGAAGGACGAGGTCCAGTCGTGGCACGTGCATGACTGCGACTTCCAGTTCGTCTTGGTCCTGAACGGCTGGGCCGAGTTCGAGTACGCCGGACATGGTGTGCGACGGATCGAGAAGGGTGACTGCATCAACCAGCGGCCCGGCATCCCGCATCGCGAGATCGGTTGCTCGAAGGATTTCGAGGTCCTCGAGATCGTCTCGCCGGCGGACTTCAAGACCAGGATCGTTGACGCCCCGGCAGAAGCGGCCGAGTAACAGCCCGCCGGCGATGGCCGGCGCGCCGCAACCGGCAGAACCGCTCGGGCAGATCTGGACCGGCGCCGGGTGTGATCCCGGCGCACTGGATGATTGCGTGCTGTCCGGCGAGGAGCCGGTGCTGCCATCGGTGTTCCGGGTCGGCACGGCGGCACGTACTGTGATCGCCGCGCAGTCGCTCGCCGCTGCCGAACTGTGGCGGGAGCGCCGCGACCGGCGCCAGCAGGTGTCGGTGGACATGCGGCGCTCAGCCATCGCGTTCTGCAGCGAGGCCTTCACCCGGATCCTGGGCCGGCCGGCTGCCGGTCGATGGTCGGCGGTTTCCGGCTACTACCGGACCCGGGACGGGCGCTGGATCCAGCTGCACTGCCAGTATCCGCACCTTCGCGACGGCGTGCTCGCGGTCCTTGACTGCGAAGAGGACCCGCACGCCGTGGCCCGTGCGGTGAGCAGGTGGGACGGTGCTGCCCTGGAGCGGGCCTGCCGGGATCGGGCGCTGTGCGTGGCACTGCTGCGCTCGCCACGGGAATGGGCCGATCATCCCCAGTCCCGCGCGCTCGCGGACCTGCCGCTCATCGAGATCGAGCGGATCGGGGATGCACCGCCACGCCCTCTGCCGCAGGACGGCGAGCGCCCGCTTTCCGGTATTCGCGTGCTTGACCTGACCAAGGTGATCGCCGGTCCGATCTGTGGCCGGACCCTGGCGTCGCACGGAGCCGAGGTGATGCGGGTGGGTGCCGCGCACCTGCCCGTGCTGGAACCGCTGATCATCGATACCGGTCTCGGCAAGCGCTCGACCTTCGTCGACCTGCGCGAGCAGGACGGCCGCCGCGTTCTTCGCGAACTGGCGTCACAGGCGGACATCTTCGTGCAGGGTTACCGTCCGGGAACCCTCGAAGGGCGGGGGTTCGGGCCCGGGGAGATGGCCGCACTCCGGCCGGGCATGGTCTATGTCACCCTGTCGGCCTACGGCCATGCCGGTCCGTGGCGCGACTGGCGGGGGTTCGACAGCCTGGTGCAGACGGCGAGCGGGATCGCCTGGCAAGGGATGGAGGCCGCCGCCGCCGCCCAGCCACTACCGCTGCCCTGCCAGGCGCTCGATCACGCCACCGGGTACCTGGCGGCGTTCGGAGCCATGGTCGCACTGCTTAACCGTGCGCGAACGGGTGGAAGCTGGATGGTGCGGGTCTCGCTCGCGCAGACCGGTCGCTGGATCGACCGGCTCGGAAGGGTCGACGGTCTGTCCGTATCGATGCCGGGCGAGGATGACATCGCCGACATGCTGGAGGTGCATTCCTCGCCGTGGGGTGACGTGCTGCACGTGCAGACACCGCAGGTCATGCCCGACACCCCGTCGTGCTGGGAGAGCGGCCCGGTTCCACCCGGTACCCACCCGCCGGTCTGGGCAGCCTGACCGGCACTCAGCCGACAGCCACCACCATGCCGTCGTGACCGATGTCGAAGTCGTTCTGCCCGGTCCGGTCCTGACCCCGCAACAGGAACAGTGCGCGTTGCGCGAGATCGGTCTGGACGTCGTCCTGGCCGCTGCCGACCGTCATGGCGCGATCGTAGAGCGAGGTGCCGGGCATGTATCGGATGGCGAACCCGGCCCGGCGGGATCCCGACCGGTTGGCTGCGGCTCCGTGCGCGGTGTAGACGTCGAACAGCACCATCTGCCCGGGTTCGAGCGGAACCGTCACCACGTCCGCCTCGTCGAACTCGCCCTCTGCAATCTCCTTGTCGAGTGCCGCTCCCTGGCCGGTGAGGCTGACATGTCGCATGAGCCGGCGCTTTCGGTGAGATCCGGCCACGAGGCGCAGGCAGCCGTTCCCGGTGGTGGCGGGATCGATCGCGATCCACGCGGTGACGGTGGCAAGCGGACGGATCGGCCAGTATTCCCCGTCCTGGTGCCACGGCGTCGCCCGGCCGCTCCGGGCTGCCTTTGAGAAAACCCGGCTGCCCCACAGGATGATGTCGGGCCCGATCAGTTGCTCGGTGACGTCAAGCAGGGCTGGCAGGCGGCAGAATTCGAGGAACCTGTCGTGAATGTCCGGCCGCATGGTCCCGGCGTAGCGGATGTGCGGCGAGACCAGTCCTTCGGTCGGCATGTCCGGGTAGATCCGGATCAGTTCGTCCACCGCGTCCCGCATCCGTCCGACGACGTCCGTGTTCAGCCGGCAATCCGGGACCAGGAAACCGTCGCGCCGGTAGCGGGCGACTTCGTCAGCCGCGAGCGTAACCTCGTAGGTCATTGGCTTGACCTTACCTGATGCCGGACCAGGGCGCGGGGCGGCACAGCTTGTTGTCCTGCGAGACCACCAGCCCCTCGCTTCGCTCCAGGTAGTCGTCCCAGGCCGGGTCCGCGTCCCGGGCGCGACGGCGCGCTTCCAGGTCGGCCAGGTCGCGGTAGCCCCACAGGTGCACCACCTGGTGCAGCGGGCCGTGTTCGACCAGGAAGTAGCCGAGCGGACTGCCGAGGTGCTTCTCCAGCACCGGCAGTGCGTAGCTTTCGAACAGCTCCAGGTACCGCTTCATCTTGCGTGGAACGATGTTGTAGGTGCGCACATCGACAATCATGCTTCAGAGTCCTGCTGCTCGCACCACGCTTGATGACGGGTGCCGGTGGTGTCTACTCTGCCATGGAATTCAGCCGGTTTCACTGTCGTGATCCGGCGCTGGACATGATCGGAGGTGCCGCAGTGCGGACGGAGAGTCTGAACGCAGGGACCCCGCCCGAACAGGGGTCCGCTCCGGCGTGGGAAGAGTCCGGGGTTTCGCAGGACCGGCTTGACCGGCGGGAGTACGAAGAGCGCAAGACCAGTCTCCAGGTCGAGCTCCTGAAGGCCCAGCGCTGGGTCATGGAAACCGGAAGCAGGGTGGTGATCCTGTTCGAGGGCCGGGATGCGGCCGGCAAGGGTGGCAGCATCACGCGCTTCATGGAGCACCTCAATCCGCGTGGTGCCAGGGTGGTGGCGCTCGACAAGCCGACCGAACGCGAGCGCTCGCAGTGGTACTTCCAACGTTACGTCGCCCATCTGCCTTCAGCCGGCGAGATCGTCCTGTTTGATCGCTCCTGGTACAACCGGGCCGGCGTCGAGAGGGTGATGGGTTTCTGCACCGAGGAGGAGTACCGGGAATTCCTGCGCCAGTGTCCGCAGTTCGAGCGCATGCTCGTCGGGAGCGGCGTCCTGCTGATCAAGTTCTGGTTCTCGGTCTCGCAGGAGGAGCAGGCGCGCCGCATCGGCATGCGGCGCGTCGATCCGCTCAAGCAGTGGAAGGTCTCGCCCGTGGACCTTGCCTCGGCGAACAAGTGGGACGAGTACACGCGGGCCAAGGAAGACATGTTCCTGTGCACCCATGTTCCTGAGGCGCCATGGCTGGTGGTCAGGGCGAATGACAAGAAGCGGGCGCGACTTGCGAGCATGGAGGCGTTCCTTGCCCGCATTCCCTATCCCGATCGCCCCGAGGGGGCCGGACCGGATCCGGAGCTGGTCGGCCCGCCCGGGATCGATCATCCGATCGGTGGAGCGACATGAGCGACGGGGGCGGAGTGACGCCCGGGCAGTTTCGCGCTCTTGTTGACGGGATGCTCACGGTGTGGGCGTGCGACGTCCGGGCCGTTCATGCCGGAAACTCCTGCCGTCTCGTGCGCGCCGGCACCGAGATTGCCGCGCTCGGGGTCGAGGTCCATCCGTTCGGCACGGTGTGGCGCATTGCCGTGCCGGGAGGCAGGGACCGGGTCCACGAGTCGGTGGTGGCGGCCCTGCGTACCCTTCGCGGCATCGTGAGCCCGGAACGCGGCGGCGGGCGGATCCTGTTCGTTGCGGAACAGACGACATGACGGACCGGGTGCCGCTGATCGTGGTGACCGGGTTTCTGGGGAGCGGCAAGACCACACTGATTGCCAGCTGGCTGCGACACCCTGGACTGGCCCGGACCGCGGTCATCATCAACGAGTTCGGCGAGATCGGCCTCGATCACGAGCTTATCGCCTCGAGCGAGGAGGACTTCGTCGAACTGACCACCGGCTGTGTCTGCTGCGTCATGCGCAACGACCTGACCGAGGCGGTGCTTCGCCTGAACGGGCGGGATCGCCTGAGGTATGACCGCATCATCCTCGAGACCACGGGCCTTGCCGATCCGGGGCCGATCGTCCAGGCGACCATGGCGGATCCGGCATTGCGCACGCTGGTCCGGCCGGGCCGGGTTGTGACCACCGTCGACGCCGTCACCGGTCCGCAGACCCTGCGCACCCATGACGACAACCGCCGACAGGTGGCTCTCGCCGATGTTCTGCTGCTGACCAAGACCGACATTGCAGGCTCGCTCCCGTCGTTTCGCGAGCAACTGGCCGTTGCCAACCCGTTTGCCCGCCAGATCGAGTCGCGCCACGGCGGTGCCGACCCGATGTCGGTGCTGGCCCATGCGTCGGATGCGCATAGACTGCCCTCGGATGAGAACCGCGATCCCGGCCACCATGACCACCGACTACATCACCATGACCACGACCATCATCACGGTCACGCGGTTGGAGGGTACGCTGCGGTTTCGCTGCGCCGGGAGCGTCCGGTACCGGCGGTGGCGCTCACGCTGTTCCTGCAGGCGCTCTCGGAGGGACTCGGCCCGGACCTGCTGCGCCTGAAAGGGATCGTGTCGATCGCCGAGGCTCCCGAACTTCCGGCGGTGGTGCACGGAGTGCAGAACGTGTTCCATCCGATGACCTGGCTGGACGCCTGGCCGGACGGGGACCGGACCTCGCGCCTGGTGGTCATCGGTCGCGGCGTTCATGCCGACTGGATCACGGCACTGTTCGAGATCGTGATTTCCGAAGTCGAGGTGCGCGGGCACTCTGGACCGCCGGCCGGCGATCGCGGAGACTTGCGCGAAATGCCGGACTGGGGAGGACGAGGATGCTTGACCTGATCGTGAGGGGAGGAACCGTCGTCACACCACATGGCGCGGCAGTGACCGACGTTGCGGTTGATGGAGAGACCATAGCCGCCGTCACGGCACCGGGCGCCATTCCGGACGATGCCGTCGGGCACGTGATCGATGCGGGCGGGAGGATCGTGATCCCGGGTGGTATCGATCCGCATGTCCACTGCAAGTGGCACATGCCGCTGCCGGACGGATCGGTCGGCTACACCGATGGTCCGGAGGTGGTGAGCAGGGCCGCGCTCCACGGCGGCACGACGACGCTCATCGACTTCGCGGCCCGGATGGAGGAGCTGCCGCTGCGCGAGGTGATTGCCCGCCGCGACGCGGACTGGGTCGACAACTGCTACTGCGACTATTCCTATCACGTCATGCTGCTCGGCGATGTCGAACCGCCGGTCCTGGACGAACTCGAGGCCGTGATCACCGATGGCTACCCGACGGTCAAGATCTTCACCACCAACATCACGCCGAACCGGGCGGGTCGGATGGTGCATTTCGGCGACATCTGGGAGGTGTTCAAGATCATTACCCGGACCGGCGGCCTCGGCGTGATCCACGCCGAGGACAACGACCTGGTCATGCACATGTACGAGAAGCTGATCCGCGAGGGCCGGGTCAGCTTCCACAACCTTGCCGAGGTGCACAGCGCACTCTCGGAAGACCTTTCGTTCAGGCGGGTGATCCGGCTGGCCGAATCCGAACGCACGCCGCTCTACATGATGCATGTGAGCGCGGCGACGGGAGTCCACGCGATCCGGGAGGCGAGGGCAAGGGGACTGGCGATCTACGGTGAGACCCTGCACCAGTACATGCTGTTCAACACCGAGGACTACAAGCGGCCGAACGGGCAGATCTACCACACATACCCCTCGCTGAAGTCGCCTGCCGACCAGGCGGAGCTGTGGGCGGGAACGCTGGACGGCGCGATCAACTCCGTGGCGACCGACGAGATCTGCTGCACGCTGAAGCTGAAGACGGTGGGCAACCGCATCGACGACACCACCGGTGGCAACGCCGGGGTCGAGCCCCGCGTGGCGGTCATGTACCACGAGATGGTGACCCGGCGCGGCTACTCGCTCGAGCGTTTCGTCGACCTCGTCTCGACCAACGCCGCGCGGATCATGGGACTGTATCCCCGGAAGGGGGCGATTGCCGTGGGCAGTGACGCCGACATCGCGATCCTGGACACGTCGGTACGTCGCAAGGTCCGGCTCGAGGACCTGCACGAGGCGGACTACAGTCCGTGGGAAGGACACGACATCACCGCCTGGCCGGTGACGACACTGCTCCGCGGCAAGGTCGTGGTCGAGAACGGTGTCTTCAAGGGTGGTCTGGCGGACGGGCAGTATCTGAAGCGGAGCATTCCGGAGTCCATCAGGATCGCTCCGGCGCTCTGACCCCGACATCTCGACCGGAAAGGGAAGCGGAATGAAGTTCGGCCTGTTCTACGAGTTGCCGGTGCCCAAGCCGTGGCACGAGGATACCGAGTCGCGCCTGTTTCACCAGGCACTTGACCAGATCGAACTGGCCGACCGCCTGGGGTTCGACTACGTATGGGAAGTGGAGCATCACTTCCTCGAGGAGTATTCGCACTCCGGCGCCCCCGAGGTGTTTCTGGCCGCGGTGTCGCAGCGGACGAACAGCATCCGTCTCGGCCACGGCGTGACACTCACACCACCGGGCTACAACCACCCGGCGCGTCTTGCGGAACGGGTTGCCACGCTCGACCTTGTCAGTCGCGGACGGGTCGACTGGGGCACAGGCGAGTCGGCGACACTGATCGAGATGGACGGGTTCGGAATCGACCGGGAACAGAAGACCCGGATGTGGAGGGAAGGCACCGAACAGGCCGCCAACATGATGGCGATGACGCCATACCCGGGGTTCGAGGGCGAGTACTTCTCGATGCCGTGCCGCAACGTCGTGCCGAAACCGGTGCAGAAGCCGCATCCGCCGCTGTGGATGGGGTGTTCGCGCCGCGAGAGCATCCTGCGGGCCGCCAGGGCCGGGGTCGGGGCGCTGGTGTTCGGCTTCGTCGAGCCGGACCAGGCAGCCGAGTGGGTGCGGGACTACTACGCGATCATCAAGTCGGACGAGTGCGTGCCGATCGGCCACTCGGTCAACGCCAACATCGCGGCCGTCTCGTCTTTGTCGGTGCACGAGGACGAGCAGGAAGCGGTCCGGCGCGGTCTCGACGGGTTCCGGTTCTTCGGCTATTCGCTGGCCTACTACGTGAGTTTCGGTGAGCACAAGCCGGGACGCGCCGACATCTGGGGCCGGTTCGAGCCGCTGCGCGAGCAGATGCCGGACAATGCCGGGCGCGGCGGCATCGGGACGCCGGAACAGGTCCGGTCCCATCTCGAAGCCTATGACAAGGTGGGAATGGACCAGATGATCTTCGTGCAGCAGCACGGCAAGAACAGGCACGAGCACATCTGCGAGTGTCTCGGGTTGTTCGCATCGGAGATCATGCCGCGCTTCAAGGCGGCCGAACCGGAACGGGAAGCGCGCAAGGCCGAGGAACTGGCACCGTGGATCAAGGCGGCGCTCGCACGCAAGCCACGCATGGAGATGCCTGCCGACGAGGACCTGCCGGTAATCAAGTCAATGGCGCGGGCGCTCGAGGACGCCGGACAGTCGCCCGGCAATGCCTATGTGGACCCGACCCGGGGCGGAGGCATTCCCCTGCCGCGCCAGGAACCGGTGGCGCCGCCGGGAGACGAGTGAGTAGCGGTGCGCGCTACTTGATCTTGCCTTCCTTGTAGAGCACGTGCTTGCGCGCCACCGGATCGTACTTGCGGAACTCGAGCTTGCCGGTCTGGGTCCGCGGGTTCTTCTTGGTGACGTAGTAGTGGCCGGTGTCGGCCGTACTCACGAGCTTGATCAGAACGGTTGCTGGCTTGGCCATTGTCGGGATCCGTTGCCGAGGAATTGTCAGGCTGGGAAGAATAGTGCGTGGCATTGACCCGTCAAGGACCTGGATGTCAGCGAGACGCCTCTACAGCGCATGCGCAGATACCGGTCGCCGGTACCGTGCCGGGCCCAGACTCCGGCGCGCGTTCATCGAAGCCGCGTTCAGGTGCGACCGCGCGGGACCACCGGACCGTGCGGCGGGAATCTGTGCGAGTGCGCCAGAACGACGCACGGGAGCGAACGCCGGTGATCTCCGTCCTGCCGGCCTGGGCCGGATCCGGGTGCGCCGGGCGTGTGCCGGGATGAAGCCGTTCCGCAGGGACGTGTTCGCATTCGCTGCGGCGCGGGTCTGCGGGCCAGCGCAGCTGTCATGACTTGAATTCGATGTCAGGGCGTTTCGACGACGAGTTCGACTATGTGATCGTGGGATCGGGATCGGCCGGTTCGGTGCTCGCGGCGCGGCTGTCCGAAGACGGGTGCTCGCGGGTGCTGGTCCTTGAGCACGGGAGTACCGATGCCGGCCCGTTCATCCAGATGCCGGCAGCGCTGTCCTACCCGATGAACATGGCACGCTATGACTGGGGCTATGTCACCGAGCCCGAACCCCACCTCGGCGGGCGGCGCCTTGCAACCCCGCGCGGCAAGGTGATCGGCGGCTCGTCCTCGATCAACGGCATGGTCTACGTGCGCGGCCACGCCTGCGACTTCGATCTCGACTTTGGGCGGCCGGGGAATTACCGTGTTCGTCGCACACCTGCGAGGTGATCTCATGTCCAACGGCAATATTGCCGATTTCGCCCGCAGCGTGCGCACTTTCTCGGACCAGGTGACCGCCTTATTCGGGAATCAGATTACAGCGCGCATATCATTGATATTACTTGAAAGAGCTTGCTACTTTTACCGTTTACTTCTGCTAATCGTCCCGAATATTTTTGCCCCATCACTTGACATTAAGAAAGCACGCCGACGGTCACTGAAACACTCCAAATAACTCAATCACTTACCAGCGCAATATCAGGAATTCTGAACTTCCGGCTCAACTGGCTCTACAACACCGCGGTCCAACTCGAATGGAAGCCCCCGGAGCCGAACGCTCTTTCCCGGTCGAAACCGGCAGGCTCGGTGCTGCCGGTTCTTTCACCGAACGGCCAAACGCACCGACCGACCGACGAACCCATCTCATCCGACATCCCGCCCGACACGACCGCACCGGGTCCGGCATCGCTGTACCCCAAAACCCGCATCTCGAGCTTCAATTCCTCCCGTTCTCAGCGCTTATCAGGGAATCGAGGCTTGAAAGAATACTGTCTTGGCTGTAAGGCAGAAAGTGGGAATGCCGATCCCGTCGAGCCCGCTCAATGCTCGAAGCAGCATTCGCGGAGAGTTCTCTTTGCCGTTCCGGCTTTTAAAGTAGGAGCCTCACGGATGCTAAAGTGCATGAAAGTTCGCCATTTTAAAGCATGGCACGAGGCCGATCTGAATTTCGGCAAAGTAACTGGCTTTTTCGGAACCAACAGCTCCGGAAAAAGCAGCCTTCTCCAGCTCCTCCTGCTACTCAAGCAAACCAAAAATGCGACTGACCGTGGCCTGGTACTCGATTTCGGAAGTCCGACCGATCCGGTAAATCTTGGAACATTCATCGATGCGGTGCATCGGCACGACGGTGAACAAAAGATTGCTTGGAGCCTCGAGTGGTCGTTGCCCAAGGCCTTGACAATAAATGGACCCATGAATTCGCCTGGGCGAGCTTCGCTCCGGAATGACACAATTGAAACTACTTGCGAAGTTGGCTTACGGCAATCACGGCTTTGGTCATATCGGTTAGAATACAGATTTGATGGCGTAAAATTTTTGCTGGAACCTGGTGCCAGAAATAAATACAGGCTCGAAACCCAGAATACAGAATTTCAATTTAAACGAAACCGAGGAAGAGCATGGCCCTTGCCGCCGCCGATAAAGACTCATTTGTTTCCAGATGAAGTGAGATATTTCTATCAGAATGCCGATTTTCTTAGTAGTTTTGAGTTACAGTATGAAGAGCTGATGGACTCGATATATTATCTTGGGCCTTTGCGTGAGTACCCTCGTCGCGAGTATCATTGGGCTGGCTCTAGTCCAGAGGACGTGGGACAACGCGGTGAACGCACTGTGGATGCGATACTTGCTGCTACCAGGGATGACGAAACAAGAAGCCTCGGATATAGAATGAGAAGAAAGTCCTTTCAAGAAATGATTGCTCACTGGTTGCGGAAGTTAGGACTTATTCATGAATTTCATCTGGAAGAAATTGCCCACGGAACCAACTTATATCGAGCAATTGTAAAAACAACCCGTTTAAGTACGCCGACAGCGCTTACAGATGTCGGGTTCGGTGTCTCCCAAATATTGCCAGCACTGGTTCTTTTGTACTACGTCCCGGAAGGATCGACTGTACTGATGGAGCAGCCCGAAATTCACCTACATCCTGCTGTGCAGGCCGGACTTGGGGATGTGATGCTTAACGTCGCCGAAGCTCGGAACTTGCAGATTGTGGTGGAGAGTCATAGCGAACATCTGATGCGCCGACTCCAAAGAAGGGTAGCGGAGGAAAAGGCGATGTCGAAGGATGTGAAGTTGTATTTCGTATCCACGGAAAGGGGTACCGCCAGAGCTGACGACCTGGCCCTTAACGAGTGGGGAGAAATCGAAAACTGGCCCAATAATTTCTTTGGTGATGAATTGGGCGAAATAAGAGCGATCACGGAGGCGTCACTGCGAAGGCGCATGGAGGGGAGGTGATGGATGTGTTTGTTCTGGATACCAATGTTGCGGTGGTGGCCAACGGTCGAGATACTCATGCGGATATATCTTGCCAGGTGTCTTGTGTACGAAAGATATCATCGCTAATACAAAGAGGAGTCGTAGTGTTGGACGATATGGGGCTTATTATGAACGAATATGGGAATCATCTCAATTTTCGGGGAGCACCTGGTGTAGGCGATACTTTTTTCAAGTACTTGTTTGATAGACAGCATACCGGTAATGGAGTGCGTAGGGTCTCGGTCACTTGTTGCGATGACCAGCGCAAGGGCTTCAAGGAGTTGCCCGAGAATGAATTGGACCCCTCCGACAGAAAATTCTTAGCGGTGGCGAAAGTATCGGGCGCGATAATCGTCAATGCGACTGACAGCGATTGGAGCCAGCAACAAGAGTTAACGAGCAGCCTCGGCGTGGAGATAGAGCAGCTTTGTCCAAAATATGCTCATAGGTCATGAGGTTGGGCGTATGGTTGGCTGAGGGAGGCGCCGTTGATTCGAAAGTATCCCCGCACAGTATATTGGCCGTGGTCGCCGAGTTGCGGTCGCGAGGATGGTGTCCATGCATATCCCCGACGCTTTGTCGGCACGCCTGTCATTGTGACGGAAAAGCTGGATGGCGGTAACACCCTGCTGCATACGGGCAGTGTCTATGGGCGCAGTGTCTCCGCCCCCAGCGATGCCGGATGGATGGCGATGGTGAAGAAGCACCATGCCTGGAAGGTGACGGAGCCCGAGGTCTGGCTCTACGGCGAGGATATTTACGGCCTGCACAGCATCGCTTACGACCCTGTGCCCGAGGATCGTACCTTCTATGCCTTCGCACTGCGGGACGGAGCCGGTGCTTTCGCTTCCTTCGCCGACCTGGAGGCCTATGCAGGTGGCAAGGGCATTCCGGTCGTGCCGGTCCTCTTCAGGGGCCGGTTCAGTTCTGTAGCGGAGATTCGCGCATTTCTAGAACACACCCTCAACGAACCCTCGGCGCTCGGCGGTGAGCGGGAAGGCGTGGTGCTGCGGTTGGCCCGCGGATTTCCGGAGCGGGAATTCCCGGACTATGTTTGCAAGAGTGTACGGTTGGGCCATGTTCAAACCGATGAGCATTGGACCCGTAACTGGCAGCCCTGCCGGATTTTGCGCAGACCCGCCTGAGGCGGTGCCGTTTGAAACGATGGGCCTCGATTCCGTGATAAGCGTTGAGCACGGGAGGGATTGAAGCTCGGGATGCGGGTTTTCGGGTACAGCGATGCCGGACCCGGTGCGGTCGTGTCCGGCGGGATGTCGGATGAGATGGATTCGTCGGTCGGTCGGTCGGTAC
>Ga0209022_1001510_pt1 | contig 23435 bp, 21 predicted proteins | sample PinacodermPK_FD_187300 | JGI IMG/M metagenome (GOLD analysis project Ga0209022, IMG submission 187300) | Host-associated microbial community of the marine sponge Aplysina aerophoba from Gulf of Piran - sponge pinacoderm, lysed by proteinase... | ecosystem: Host-associated > Porifera > Sponge >...
ACCGGCGTGTGGTCCGCGGTTATGCGCTGTCGAACCGCGATCCGGCCCGATTTCGTAAGGCGATAGGGCGCCTCCAGCGCATAACGGCGAACAGCCCATAAAACGCCATATGCGCTGTAGCGCATATAGAGTTCACGTCGTTACGGCCCGCGTGCTCGCTGAACCGCCCGAGGCGGCCCTTTCTCGTCGGAGTGCTTCAGTCGACTATGCGGAGCTCCGCATAGTGCAGAGCAGCTTTCGGTTGGCGGCGCGGCAGTGACCGGGCGACGGTGGCAGTGCGTTCACTGCGCCGGTGACCGAAAGCTGGATTGGACGAAACCGCCCCCCGCCGTTGGACTTCTATGGGCGTTGCATTGCGGGCAGACGGCACTGGCGGCGACCGGGCCGGGCGGCGCAGGCAGGTTGCCGGCCGCCCGCGGTCGGTGGCGATGGCCGCGAGGGTGGTCGTACAGCGCGTCGGGAGGACGGCAGACGCAGGTCGACCGTCCCGGCGACTCCGGGAGCAGCGGAAGTGCGCCTGGCGGACGTGGATGGGCCTGTCACGACGAATCCAGAATGGCCGGACACGCCCAGGCGCCGGCGGGGTGGTCGATCAGTTGCATGTTGCCTGCGTGGCAGCGGGGGCACTGGCGCAACGAACGGCCGGTCAGCGCCTCATAGCGATCCCGATAGTCAGTGACCGGGGCGTCCTGCTGTGACTCTGGTGGTGGCGGCGTGCAGAGCGCCCGCCGGCACTCGGCCAGCTTCTGCTGCCGGGCGCGATTGGCGAGGAAGCCGTAGTAGCGGATCCGGTGGAAGCCGGGCGGGAGCACGTGCAGCAGCATGCGGCGGATGAACTCGGCCGCTGCCAGCGTCATGGTCTTGCGGCGCGACGCGCCGTTGCTGCGGTAGTCGGTGTAGCGGAAGCGCACCGAGCCGTCGTCGAGGCTGCGCAGTCGCTGGTTGCTGATGGCGATGCGGTGGGTGTAACGGCCGAGGTAGTCGAGGACCTGTTCGGGGCCGGCGAAGGGCCGCTTCGCGTACACGACCCATTTGGTCTTGCGGGCCGGGCGCAGATGCTCGACGAAGCGGCGGGGGTCGGCGAGGGGCTGCAGCCGGCCGGCGAAGCGCAACTGTCCGGCCTCGAAGGCGTCTTCCAGCGCCGCGAGGAGGACGCGGCGGAAGTAGCGTGAGAGGACCCGGACGGGCAGGAAGAATCCGGGTCGGCAGGCGACCCAGCCGCTGCCGTCTTTGGCGAGGCCCCCACCCGGGATGACGCAGTGCAGGTGGGGATGGTGGACCAGCGTCTGGCCCCAGGTGTGCAGCACGGCGAAGAAGCCGATCTCGGCGCCGAGGTGGCGCGGGTCGGCAGCTATGGTGCGCAGCGTGTTGGCGACAGCGCGGAAGAGCAAGCCGTAGACGACGGCCTTGTTCTGGACGGCGATCTCGGCGACGGCCGGGGGCACGGTGAAGACGACGTGGAAGTACTCGGTGGGCAGCAGGTCCGCGCGGCGGCGTTCGAGCCACTCGGCGCGGGCCAGCGACTGGCAGGTCGGACAGTGGCGGTTGCGGCACGAGTTGTACCAGACGCGCCGATGGCCGCAGTGGTCACACTGCTCGACGTGGCCGCCGAGCGCGGCGGTGCGGCACTGCTCGATGGCCGTCATCACGCGGTGCTGCGCCGTCGACAGAACGGTTCCGACCTGGGCTCGGAAGGCGTCGCCGTAGCGGCGGAAGACCTCCGCCACGGTGAGGGCGGGGTGCGGCACGACCGTCGCTCACTTCGACGGGACGCGTCGGGGAGTGGGCCGTGGGAGCAGGTCCAGCGGACTGGCGGTCGAGCAGACCGTGGTGGTCGCCACCCGCAGGTAGCGCGCGGTGGTCTGCAGACTCCGATGCCCGAGCAGAAGCTGGATGGTGCGCAGGTCGGTGCCGGCCTCGAGCAGATGGACCGCGAAAGTATGGCGAAGCAAGTGTGGCGTGACGGCCTTGCCGAGGCGCGCGCGCCGGCAGGCGATGCGGCAGGCGAGCTGGACCGCGCTGCGCGTGATCGGCGCCTCGGGGCGGTCGCCGGGAAAGAGCCAGTGCCGGGGCCGTTGGACTTTCCACCAGGCGCGCAGCACCGCGAGCAGCTTCTGCGAGAGCATCACGTAGCGGTCCTTCTGTCCCTTGCCCTTCGCGATGCGCAGCACCATCCGTTCGCTGTCGACGGCGGACACGGTGAGGGCAATGGCCTCGGAGATGCGCAGGCCGGCGGCGTAGCAGGCGGTCAGGATGGCGCGATGCTTCGCGGGCTTGACGGCGTCGAGAAACTGGACCACTTCCTGCGGGCTGAGCACGACCGGCAGCGACTGCGGCTTCTTCGGCGCGGGGATCACGTCGTCGAAGGACCACCGCTTCTGGAGCGTGACCCTATAGAGGAAGCGGAGCGCCGACACGGCGACGAGCAGCGAGCCGGTTGCCAGGCCGCGTTCGGTGGTCAGGTAGACCTGGTAGGCGCGGATCTGCTCGGGGCCGAGGCGCTCGGGGGACCGGTCGAAGTAGCGCGCGAACCGCGCGACGGTCTCGACGTACGTGCGTTGGGTGAACGGCGACAGCCGCCGCACCTGCATGTCTTCGAGCATGCGTTGACGAAGCGATGTCATCTGACGCTCCTCTGCGAAGGGCCTGGGGGATTCCAGGCGCTCGCCGAGCAGCGTAGGTGAGGCTCACGAGGAGCTGCGGCGGTCGGAATATCTGGCCGGATGCGTCAGTGGCCACGGGCCGACTGCGCGCCTACCGCCGTGGCGGTTTCGTTCACTCGACTTTATGCCGAGTCCTGGATTATGCAGAGTCGGCTCGGCGGGCCGCGTCCGCGCCGGTGTTCGGATGGATCGGTACTCCGCATAATCAGAGCGCTTCGAGGAAGTCGAGGAGTCGGTCGGTGGCAGTGAAGCGAAGCGGCTCAGGTGCAGGATCGGCCACCCGCCGGAGTGCAGCCTCCTTCATGGCCAAGTCGGCTTCGACGTACTGATGGGTTGTGGCTGTGTCCTCGTGGCCGAGCCAGAGGGCAATGACGGTGATGTCGACCCCGGACTGGAGCAGATGCATTGCGGTCGTGTGACGTAGCGTGTGGGGCGAGATGCGCCGCGTCGCGAGAGAGGGGTGACGCTCGGAGGCCTTTCGGCACGCCACCCGCAGTTGATGCTCGACGCCGGAGCGGGACAGGGGTTGGCCTGTGCGATTGGGGAAGACGGGGCGGTCGGGGCTTCGATCGATTCGGGGAAGCCACCTCCGGAGCTGTGCAGCGGTGCTCTTCCAGAGCGGCACGGCACGCTCCTTGCGTCCCTTGCCGTGCAGAAGCACGGCGGAGGCCCGATCGAAGAGAACGTCGTCGACGCGTAGACGGGTAATCTCGGAGACGCGGGCGCCGGTGTTGTAAAGCACGGCGAAGAGGACGGCGTCGCGCTGGCCGCTCCAGGTGGCCGGGTCGGGGGCGTTGATGATCGCGTTTACCTCCCCACGGGACAAGTAGCCGAGCACGGGCCGGTCGAAACACTTGGCGGGAATCGCGAGGACGCGTTGCGTGACGGGCAGAAGGGTCGGCTCGCGTAGCGAAGCGTAGCGCATGAAGGATCGGATGGCGGCGAGCCGGAGGTTGCGCGTGCGTGCGGAATTGCCGCGCTCGCTCTCGAGGTGGTCGAGGAAGCTGAGGACCATGGGTGCATCGAGATCCGAGAGGGTCAGTGCCGACGGCGTGCGTCCGGTGCGCTCTGCGGCGTATCCGAGCAACAACGTGAAGGTGTCGCGGTAGCTGGCGATGGTGTGGGCGCTGGCGCCACGTTGTGCGATGAGGCGCCGGTGAAAGAAGTCCTGTAGGAGTGCCGGGAACGGGCGCTCGACGGTGGTCATGATGGTCGCTCCAAGGCTGGGTGGGCGAATCGCTCGAAACGCTGCGAGGTGTTGCCGAGCAGCTCCGGAACGGCGGTGCAGTACCAGTAGGTATCGGTGACCTTGGCGTGGCCGAGATAGGTCGCGAGAGCGAGGATCTTGCGATCGACGTCGGCGCCGTCTTGACACCAGCGGAGCAGCCGTCGTGTGACGAAAGTATGGCGATTATTCCGATATCGGAATAAGCGCCATTATTCCGGGACCCGGATTATTCCGAGTAGATGGCTCAATGTGGGCGGCGCTCGGGTTGGATATCGCATTGGACTCGGAATAATCACAGACTGTTCAAGAAGGCCAGGACCTCGTCGTCCGGGCGGTATCGGTTCGACGGAAGCTGCGAGGGGGTGGTCTTGGCCATCGCCTTCTCCTTCAGCTTGAGATCCGCGTGCAGATAGATGTAGGTCGTCTCGACGGACTCGTGACCGAGCCACAGCGCGATCACAGCGCGGTCGACGCCGTTCTGCAGCAGGTCCATGGCGGCGGTGTGGCGCAGCACATGTGGGGTGACGCGTTTCTTCTTCAGCGAGGGGCATGCGGCCCGTGCAACGGCCAGATGCTTGGCGAGCAGGTAGTCGAGCCCGTCGTGACTGAGAGCACCGCCGCGTTGATTCGGAAAGACGGGGGTGTCCGGTTCGCCGCGAAGTTCCTCCAGCCAGCTCCGCAATGCTGCCGCGGCGTCCTTGCGTAGCGGCGTGCAGCGTTCCTTGCGGCCCTTGCCATAGCATCGCAGATGGGCACCCGGGCCAAGCTGGACATCCCTGCAGCGCAGACCGAAGAGTTCCGAGGCTCGCAGTCCGGTTTGCACCGCCACCAGCAGAAGGGTCCGGTCACGGCGTCCCGCCCGTGTCCGCGGGTCCGGGGCGCGCAGCAAGGCCTCGACTTCGATCCGGTTGAGGAAGTCCACTGGACGGCGGGTATGGCGTTTGTTCGGCATGGCCAGGACCCGCTGCGCCAAGGCCGCGTGTTGGGGCTCGTGCAACGCGACGTAGCCGAAGAAGGAACGGACCGCGGCCAGTCGAGTGTTGCGCGTGCGCGCGTCGTTGCCGCGCTCATTCTCGAGATGGCTCAGGAAGGCGCCGAGGAAGTCGGTGTCGAGGTCGCCGAGCTCCAGCTCCGTAGAGGGTTTGTTCAACACCGTCCGGGCATGGCGGACCAGCAGCCGGAAGGTGTCCCGGTAGCTGGCGATCGTGTGCGGGCTGGCGTGGAGCTGCTGCATGAGGCGGTCGGTGAAGAACGCCGCCAGAAGCCGGGGGAAGTCGGCGGTCTTCATGACGGCAACCTCCTTGCGACGCGATCGAGCCGCCGGGCGGCCAGTTGCATCAGCTCCGGGGTGACCGTGAGATACCAGTAGGTGTCGCTGACGTGCGCATGCCCGAGGTAGGTCGCCAGCCGGGGCAGATGGCGCTCGACGTCGATGCCGTCGCGGTACCATTGCAGCAGCGTCTCGACAGCAAATCGATGGCGCAGGTCATGCAGACGGGGACCGCGGGAATCGGCCGGGCCTCGCAGGCCGACCTGCCGGGACAGCTTGACGAACGTCCACCGCAGCGCCCACTCCGTGACCCGGGCGCCGTGTTCCGAGAGGAAGAAGTTCGGACTCCCGGGATTGGGACAGAGGCGGTCGCGCTGCGCCGCGTAGTTGCCCAGCGCTCGGCGCGTCGACTCGTGGACGGGGATGTATCTCGATTTTCCGAACTTACTCTTCCGCACCGTCAGCACGCCGCGTGTGAGGTCGACATCGTCGCGGTTCAGGCGCAGCGGTTCGGAGCTCCGCATCCCGGTGACCGCCAACAACGCGAGGAGCGTGGCGTACGTACAAGGTCTTTGTCCGGTCATCCCGGAAAGCCCCTGGGCCGCACGCAACAGGTCGGCGATCTCGCCGTTGCTGTAGAGATAGGGCTTCGAGCGGCGGTACCGGTGGGAGAGCAGGCCTGGCGACGGCACCTCGTGGCGAGAGTCCGAGGCGTGCGCAAAGCAGGCGAAGCGACGTACCATCCCCAGGCGGTTCGTCCACTGGACGGGTTGCACACCGCGCGGCTCGGTTGCCCATTGCAGCGCGAGTTCGGTCGTGATGAAGGCGGCCTCGGATTGCGCGACGAACGCGACGAAGCGCTGCAGCAGACTCCCACACTGTTCGAGCCGGACCCCGAGCGCGCGCCGGGTGGCGAGATACTCGTCGAGAAGCTGCTGGAGATCGGTCATGCCACACCTCCGGGCCAGGCTGGCGCGACAGCGCGCAACGCATTCAGATCGACCTTGGCGTAGATCTGGGTGGTTTCCGGATGACGGTGGCGCAGGAGCTGCCCGATGTCTTCGAGCGAGGCGCCGTTGTGGAGCATGCCGGTAGCCAGTGAGTGGCGCAGCAGGTGCGCTCCCTTGAAGGCCGAATCGATGCCGGCGCGCGTCAGCGCCCGCCGTACGACGTTGCAGATGGCTACCGAGGTGCTGAAGCCCCGATGCGGCGCGTGCATGCGGACGAACAGCCGCCGGGTCGGACACACTGGCCGGCTGGCCCGCAGGTACTCTGTCAGGCTCTCTCCCGCCTCGTGTGGCAGAGGCAGCAGCTCGCGCCGCTTTCCCTTGCCATGCACGGTCACGATTCCTTCGTCCCAATTGAAGTCATCCAGCGTCAGCGCGACCACTTCCCCGGCGCGCAACCCCAGCCGCGCCAGCAACAGCAGGATGGCGTGGTCCCGCTGCCCGGTGGCCGTGCTGCGGTCGCAACTCTCGAGCAGCGCCTCGACCTGTTCGGGCGCGAGCGCCTTCGGCAATCCCGACAAACGCCAGTGCATGACCGGGACGACCGCGCTGGAAAGGTCGACGGGGACGTCACCGCGCTGGTACAAGTGGCGCAGGAAGCTGCGGAGCACCGTGACGACCAGCTTGGCGCGGGAACGGCTGAGGCGCCGAGCCTGCCGCAGGACGAACTGGTTGGCGTCCCGGACCCCGAGCGTCTCGAGCACGACTTCCCGAGCCCCGAAGTGCTCGGTGAGAAAGGTACGGACAATGGGCAGGTAGTTCGTAACCGTCGCGGGACTCACGCCACGCTCGTTGACGAGAAACCGCTCGTAGATTCGTCCGATCCGATCGATCGGAGTGTCGCTGTCCGGACAGGGAACGGCGGCAGGGATGACGCCGCTGCCGCGCAAGTAGCACAGCAATTGCCGGCCGGTCGCTGCCTCGCCACGCCGGCCGTTGCTCCACCCGCGAGCGAGCAGGAAGGCCTCGACCCGCTGCTCGTCGAGATCCTCGACGCCAAGCTCTTCGCTTTCGAGCCAACGGCTGAGCAATTCGACGAACCGAAGCTTCTCCCGGGCTGACGGACGGGCATATCCCTCCACCGACAGCCACACGGCGAATCCGTCGATATCGCGGGCCAGCGGGCCGGCGTGCAATCGTCGCCGGTTCTCTGCAGTAGGGAAAAAGAGCTCGATCGACATGGGTCTTCTCCATCCTCCTGGTGGACATGCAGAGGGAAAGGCGGAGGGAGAAGCCAGGCGGGATTATTCCGGAACATCGAACACCGTCGTTCCTCTCAACACGTTGAAACTACGAGCACTCCCACCGTCGACACGGAGTCGACTCGGAATAATCCGGACCCCGGAATAATGGCGAAGGTCGTGAATGCGTGGTTGGCGCGTGCGTCCGTGCCCGGCCCAGCCCAGACGCTGCCTGATCCCGGCAAACGTCTTCTCCACGCCATGGCGTTGGAGTCGGGGCGAACGCTCGGTGCGGAAGAAGTACTCCGACCTGGGTGCAGCGCGACATCCGTCGCGGCGGTCGGCGTAGCGGGCGAGTGCCTCGGTCGTGGACGGATGGAGCGGAACGAGTCGGGACTTGCGGAACTTGGTCTCGCGGATGACGAGGATGCCGTTGACGAGGTCGACGTCGTTGGTCGTGAGGAGGCAGGCCTCGGAGAGCCGCAGGCCGGTCGAGACCAACAGGGAGAAGTACGCGACATAGGTGGCGGCCCGCAGCCCGTGCTCGGGCCGCAAGCGGCTTGCCTGCTGCAGCAGCGCAGCTACTTCCGCCTCGCTGTAGATGTGAGGCGGCGGTCGGCGTGGGATGCGGCCCAGGAGCCCGACCGGAGGGACCTCGGTCGCTGGATCGAAGAGCGCGCGGTGTCGCGCGAACTGTCGCACGGCCGCGAGCCGGCGTACGGCCTGGGCCGGATTGCTCGATCGGGAGGACTGCGCCCACTCGACCGCGAGCTCAATCGTCACGGCGCCCCTGTGACCGATCCGGTCGGCGTAGGTGGCGAACTCCCGCAACTTCCACTCGGTCGATTCAAGGTCGAACCCCAGTCCCCGGCGCACCCTCAGGTAGTCGTCGACCAGACAATGGAAGCTCGGGGGCGTCATCGAAGCACCTCCGGCCAGGGGAGGGCGACTTCACGCAGTCTCGGCAGATCGAGCTTGGCGTAGATCGCGGTGGTGTCGAGGCTGCGATGGCCGAGGACGTCAGCGACCTCTTTGAGGCTGGCTCCCTGCTGCACCATGCGGCTGGCCACGGTGTGCCGGAAGACGTAGGCGCCGGCGAGCGGCGTGTCGACCGCCACCCGGCGAAGGGCGCGGGCCACGACACTGGAGACGGCAGTGCTCGAAATCGGCATGCCGCGGTGCCTTCCCAAGTGCTTCACGAACACACGCCGCTCGTCGGTCGCCGGGCGCTCCCCCCGCAGATAGTCGACCAACGCCTCACCCAGGACGCGAGGCAGCGGCAACATGGCGCCCCGACGGTTCTTCCGGGTGGGCACCTCGATAGTGCCGCCGCGCCAGTCGATGTCATCCAGGCGCAGGGAGGCCACCTCGCCGGGCCGTAGCCCCAAGGTCGACAGGCACTGCACGATCGCATGGTCCCGTTGTCTGCACGGACGGGGAGTGTTGAACGACGCCAGCACCTCCCCGACCTGCTGATCGGTCAAGGCACGAGGCAGCGTTGCAAGGCGCCAGTGGGCAACCGCTGGAAGGGCAGCTTCGAGCTCGTCGCCGCAGAAACCCCGGAAGCGCAGGAACTGGAAGAACGACCGTAGCGTCGACCGCACGGTCTGCATCGACGCGGGAGAGAACCGGCCTCGTAGCGACGTGATGAACGCCACCACATCGGCCGGCGCGAGGCGGGTGGGCTCGACCGGGTCCTCCCCAAGAGCGGCCCGGACGAGCATCTGGACGAGCCGGGCACGGCCACGTAGAGTCCGAGGCCGCAGCCCGCGCGTACGTCGTTGGTGCTGGGTGTACGCCTCGACCAGACGGTCGAGGGTCCACGAGCGTTGAACGGTCATGAGATGCTCCTTTCAGGCCAATCCAGGCCGGAAATAGCATCTCCCGATTATGCGGAGTCTCGAAGACCGATCAACTGACGTAAGCTCTTGGATTCACATGTACTTGAGGCGCAGCCCGCTGGACCAACTCGGCATAATCCCCGACTCGGCATAAAGCCGATGTCGTTGCCTCCATCGTCCGCCCCGACCGCTACCGGCTGGAGCGACAGTTGCCGGGCGGGATTCGCACCCGCTGAGGAATGGCGCCTTTCACGGCGCACTCGATCACTGCCCTTACGTCTGGAGCGGGCTGAAAACGTCTCGAATGGTCCCGTGGATTCCGGTTCAGAAAGTAGGAATCGATGAGGGAATTGTGGCCAGGGAACTGTATGCACGTCTTTTAGAATGAATACCTTATGAGACTCAGGCGGCTCACGCAACCCGGAACATCTGCGCGTAGCGGCCGGCAGACTGCGCTCCTCGATGCGTTCCTCCAGGCCGCAACGCGGCGTGCGGCCGTGGCCGGGAGCGCCACACCGCTGGCCGCGCGGGCGGCCGGTACCCGGCCGCTGCCGCTTCTCGCTCTTGCGGCCCCGCAACGCCTTCGACAGCACCGCCCGGGTCGCACGCAGCTTCACAAGCTCCGCCTCCTGCGTCCCGACCCGCCGCCGCAACGCCTCCACCGTCCGCCGCAGCCGTGCGTTCTCCTTCCGCAGCCGGACGAGCGCGGCCTTCCGGCGACGCGGCATGGCTAGCAACCAGCCCCTCACTCGCTCGCCCATCTTCAGCGGGAATCTGACGGCCCATGGAAGCCCACCGAACGTCGGCCTGGTTCGCCCGGCGCTCCCGACCGCCGTTCAGCGAGACTACCCGGACCATACACGAGTGCCGTCCCTGGGCTCGCGCGGTCTGACGCGCGTCACGATCGTGTCGCGGGCTTGAAGGGGATGACGCCGGTTGCCTTCGCCTCGACCGGTTCGGCCGTCGTGCGGCGACTCGACGCTCCCTGCTCCGTTCGGGCACGCTTCTTCAGCGAATGTATCCGCCGCAGCGCATCCGGAACGACCAAGTCGAGCGCGAGGGTCGCGCCTGCTCCTCCGCGCTGCGCGTCAGCGAGCTGTTCGTCATCCCGGTCCGTTCCCAGAACGCGACGTCGGCGATATCGAGGCAGCCGGCATTGCCGTGCCGGAAGTAGTCATCGCGGTTCCAGTCGAGGAGGCCGCCGATGACGCCCCCGCCGGCCATGATGTCGTGGTCGTTGTCGTCGACATGGCTGCCGGGCGTCGCGTTGGGCGCGCACGAGGCGACCGCGCCGAACGTGTGGATGATTTCGTGTATCGCCGTGCCGGCCGTGGCCTGATGCAGTGGATTGTCCATGAGCGTCACCGCCACGTTGTCGCTTGCGACTCCGTTCACGGGGAACACCCCTAACGAGCCATCGTAATCGAAGAAGACCGCGTACTTCTTGTTGCGGTTCAGCGATCCTTCGCGTCGCCTGAGCGCGGTCTCGAATGCAGAGACGATGTCCCCCGAATCGTTTTCGCCCCGCCAGTGGATCGGCAGGATGCTGACGTCGAGCGCCCCACGGTAGGTGTCGAGTCGCCAGCGCATGCCGGCCTCGTTTTCGAGCCACTCCTGCATGTGGGCTGCGATGTAGCTGAGCTCGTGCGCCCGGTCGTGTCGCCGGTTTCCCGTCTCGTTGCTCGCGAACGCATAGACGAAGTGGACCTGCTCGCCGCTCGTATCGTCCTGGCGATCCTTCGTCGCCTCTTTCGATTCGTCGCCCTCGGCGACCACCTCGAGCTTCAGCCCTGTCGAGTGGCCTTTGAAGTCGACCGTGATAGTTCCCTCCCCAAGGCCGATGCCTCGCACGATCCCGGCCGAGTCGTGCGCAAAGACGTCCGAGTAGCCTAGCTCGACCGTGGCGACGCCAGTGTCTGACGACTTCCAGTCGACCGGGTCGGTCGCCGTGAAGCACGGCGCGTCGAAGCGGCCTGCCGTGTAGACCTCCCCGTCGTCGCAAGTCACCCGCGCCGAGAGGATGATCTCCTCCCCTACGCGCAGCCGCGCCTCGTCAATGTTGGTGCCGGTGGCTGTTTGGACCCCGTCCCCGCCCGAACGGATGCTGTCGACCGCGAGGCCGAGCGCCAGGATGCGTGGGTCCGGTGCTTCGACCGTCACGGAGAACTGCTGCGTGGCGCTCATGTTCCCCGGATCGCGCGCCGTGACCGTGACGTTCGCTTCGCCGGCATCCTGCGCGTCAATGTTGACAGTGCTTGCCGACACGCTCACGGCAGCGACGGTCGCGTTACTAGAGGTTGCTGCGTACGTCAGCGCATCGCCGTCTGGATCGATGAAGTACTGCGCCACGTCTACCATCGCGCTCTCTCCGGCAGTCAGCGTCTGACTAGGAATCGACCCGGAGGTGGCCGGCGCGCGGTTGGCCGGGGTTGTCGGGGTTGTCGGGGTTGGACTCGTCGGGGAACTTCCACCGTCGTCGCCACAGCCGACCGCCAGGGCGACAACCACAGCAGCCGTCAACAAGCTCAATGGTAGTCTCACAGCTGCCTCCTCATCGACGCCGTGTCGCCGCCGCCGCGCCCGCTGGACGAGGACGACCTACCGCACCACCCGCCCGAACTGCGCCTCCTGATCCTCGCGACGGCGCCCGGGTCGTCGAGTTCGCGCGCTTCGCGCGCATCCGTCGTGACGATCATGTTCCGTCCTTCGATCTCGGCCCACGGCGCGGGCGCATGACGGATCTCGTCTCGCCAGGCGGCCAGATCCGTCTCGCCACGCACGAAGCGAGGCGCCGCCACGCCGCCCTCGATCTCAACAACGACATCCCCAAGGTCGGCGTCGTCCGGGATCGCGGCCGGGACTTCGATGTAGATCAGGCCGCCGAAGGCGTTGGCGACGCGGGTCGTGGCCGCTGAGACACGGAAGCGGCGGCTGATCTCGGGCATGCGTGTCCATTCTGGCCTAGCCCAGATGCCGTCACTGTGAACGCCCACGCGCACGTAGAAGCCATCGGTCTCGGCGACCTCGGCCGGCATCGTCACCGTGACCAGCTCGCCCGGCGCGGCGTAGAGGCCGGTCGAATGCCAGCGAGGCACGGTGGTGTCGACAGTGAGACTGCGTTTGAGGCGTGGGGCGTCGGCCGGGACCGGGCCGGGGAAGTCCTCGGCCGCGGGATGCGCGCGCACGGACTCAGCCGGAGCGCGGCGGTGCTCCAATACGAAGAGTCCCGCGGCGAGCCGGGGGACAATGTCGGCCCTCGTCACCGGCTGTTCCGCCGAGGGCCAGCGGTCGTTCTCCTCGACCAGCGCGTGCAGGCGAGGCGCAAGCAGCGTGTCGTTTGGAGGCAAGCAGCCCGCCGTGCGCATCAGGCTGTCCGATGCTTGGTCGATCTCCCGCGGGGTGAGTGTTCTCCTGCCGACCTGATGCGCCTCGACTGCGTCGAGCGCAGAGCCGGCGTGGATCAACTCATGGGGTGGTCCATCGACGGCGTAGCCCGCCGGCGACGTGCGGTCCAGCCAGTCGTAGGCCCACTGGATGCCCGCGGGACGAAGCAACTGGTTGCCGCGGTAGTCGTTGACGAGATCGAGGTCCGGGTGCAGTTGGGCCCAACCCCAACCGGTGGAAGCCGTCACCAGGCCGCCGCCGGCGCGAACGAACGCCCGCAACGCCGCGAGTTCCGAACCGCCCTGATTCCACATCTCCAAGGCCACGACATCGACCGCTCCCAATGACCTTGGCGTCAGCGCGACTTCGACGGCATCCTGGCCTGCGGTCGTCAGCCAGTCACGCAGCTCGGCCCTGCCTACGTCACTCACCACGCCAATGCGCGGACCGTTCCGAACGTCTTCGCCGGCCGCCCAACGCAGCGCGTTCTCCATGAAGCGTCCAGTGTCCGCGGTATCAAGCGTGGCGCGATCGAAGTAGCCACCGTGACCCAGCACGACGACGCGACCGCCCCCCAAACGGCCGGCGGCGGCGACCGCAGCACGCACGCCAGACGTGGCGCCTGCGATGACGGGGAAGGCCCCGCGTCCGTAGACGCACAAGGGGCCGGGCACGCCCGGCGCTCCGATTTCGGCCACGCCAGCAAGCAGGGCGTCGAGGTCGTCTGCGGCGGCTACAGCCGGCAGGATGGAGCCGTAGACGAGCATCCATGCCGTGGACAGACAGAGGCAGGAATAGCGCTCGGCTCGGCTCCAGAATCGCATTCCAGGGGTCAGCATCGAGTCAACCCTCGCGGGTGGTCTTCGTGCCTCGATTCTCTACACAGGGCACCATGCGACGAATGACGAATGAGGTGTTCCAGCAAGCCACGGTATCACAACCCACACTACCCGATTTTCGGATCCTACACCATTTCTCTGGGGTCCTGCAAAGGTCCTGCAAAGACCGCCCCATGTGGGTTTGGTCAGGTTATAGCGAAACACTTTTCACAGTGTTGCGCTATTTATTTGCCACCACTGAACAGTATTCATTTTCACCGTTGCGGATTCTTGATTTTCTTAATGAGACGATGGGAAAATCGCAGGAACGAAAAGAACCTCGCGCGCGAGAGGCCGTCCGGTGACGGGCCGGCAGTTAGCAAGGAGGCACGCTGTGAGATTACCGTTGAGCTTGTTGACGGCTACTGTGCTTGTCGCCGTGACGGTCGGCTGCGGCGACGACGGTGGAAGCTCCCCGACGAGTCCAACCCCGACAACCCCGACAGCGCCGGCCAACCGCGCGCCGGCCACCTCCGGGTCGATTCCCAGTCAGACGCTGACTGCCGGAGAGAGCGCGATGGTAGACGTGGCCCAGTACTTCAGCGATCCAGACGGCGATGCGCTGACGTACGCAGCAACCTCCAGCAACACGACCGTCGCTGCGGTGAGCGTGTCCGCAAGCACCGTCAACATTGACGCGCAGGATGCCGGCCAAGCCGACGTCACGGTCACGGCGCGCGATCCGGGGAGCATGAGCGCCACGCAGCAGTTCTCCGTGACGGTCGAAGCACGCAGGCCGAGGCCAGGAGGGGCCTGTGTGGTCGGACTGGAGTTGAGTCCCGGGCAGTTCTGCACGGTGGACATTCCGCGCGTCAGCGTCGGCTCGAATCGATTCGAGGTCAGGTCCGATGGCTTCGGTTGTTACGGCGGCAGCATCTGTGCCGGCACCGGCCTGAACCTCAGCGGATTCCGGGCGACCAGGATCTCGGGTACCGACAACTGGCGGATCGAAGCGCTTCCCTGACTTCGGTGCCATTAGGATGCGGTTCTTCTGTTCCTGTATCCGCCGCTTCGTGCTGGCGCTGTTGGGCGCATGTGCTCTTGCCGCGTGCGATGGTCTCACCGGACCAAGCGAGACTTGGACGTGCAACGTCACTTTGCGTGCAGACACCCTAACTGCTATGGAATGACCCCTTGTCAACACTCATGCGTTCGTCAACCACTTTGCAGACCCGCACTCCGGCCGTGCGAGGTGGAGGTGCCTCGTGACTATCTTCACGCGACTTCGGCGAGCACTCGTCATTGGCGTTTGCTATCTGGCACTGGTAGGTGTCCCCGGCTGTGCCAGCCGGGGCGTTTTCGATGGGAGCGTGGCGACACGGAGACCGACGGACCATCGGGTGCTTGTGACGGCTGATGCTGCATATCTTGAGAGCGAGCTCAACAGAGTTGCGGCGGACGGCTTTCGGCTACACGCCGTTCACTCAACCTTGGTTCCGGACCGGCAACGGGCCATCAGCATGGCTAACGTGACGGTTGCACGGAACGCGGCACCAGGCCGGTTCAGCTACCGAGTAGTAGCCAGATCCTGGCCCGCGGCACCGTTCACGACGGACGATGACGAGATTGACCGCTTCGCCAGTGCATTGACCGAAGTCCTCCATGGTCCCGTCCGTGTCGCAACCGAAGAGGGTTTCCATTACCCAGGTCAAGCGATGGTGTTGACCGGAGAAGCTGATCTGGAAGGTGACGGGGCCGTCGTTGTTTTCGACGGAGTAATGGTGGTGCTGGAACGGGACAGCGAGCTATCGAAGCCGCGCGTGGGGGAAACTGCGTTGAGTACGGTCCGGGTGCTTGCCACACGGCGTGCCTCGACAATGGAACGTGAAATAAACGAAGCAGCCGAGGCCGGGTGTCGTCTCCAGGCGGTTGAGAGCACGTTTTCCGAGGCGCTAGCTTTTCTGGAGTGCGACGAGGGACGCCGACATCTCGACTATCGAGTGTTTCTCGGTAATGTCGTCAGACCAAGGGTTCGCCGTTTCGATCTCCTCGACATCGAGACCAATGCGGAGGAGACCGCGCAAGCGCTCAACGCCGCTGCGTCGGACGGATTCGTCTACCGCGCCCATGCTGCCAGTCCGAGCGGAGGTGTGCTTGCGGGCCGGTTCCTGAACGTGACCGATTTCATGGTCTTTCTGGAGCGAGATCGCGAAGCCCCCGACAACGACATGTCCGTACGGCACTTGGTCTTCGGCGCCGACCCTGGGGCCCTCGCACTGGAGCACGCCCTTGCCGAAGCCAGCACGTTCGGCTACACGGTCCTGGGTATCGCCAGCGGCCACGTCCTAGGTATCGGCGACGCTGGGGCAAGCGTCATCCTGGCCGCCCCCTCGCGAGCGGACAACTGATGTCTCGGCGGGTCTCGGCGTCCGCGTACCGTCGTCCGCAGACGGTCGCCACAGGCGTGTGCGGCGTTAAGGGCGCCAGCCCCGCGGAGCGTAGCGGAGCCCCTTGACGCCGGCGAGCACAGGCTCACGCTATCTGGCCCGACGATGCCGGCGGCGGGGGCGTTATGGTGGCGGCAGCCCTGGAAGCTCAGCGGCGGGTCGAGCTGCGCGACCACTGGCTCGACCCACCGGAGTGGGTCGAGTGGGTCGACGAGCCGGTTCCCGATTTACGCGAAGCGGCCGGTTCCCCACCACGAGGATACGGCGAAGGCGCTCAAGAAGCGCACGCTGACGAACCTCTACAACGCCCGCCCCCAATGGCTCGCCGATGCACACGAAGCCCTTGACGTCGCCGTGGCCGCCGCGTACGGTTGGCCCGCGGACATTTCAGACCACGATGTCCTCCGCGAGTTGCTCACGCTCAACGGTAGCCGCTGAAGGGGTCACGTTGTCGCCTTGTCGCCCCGCGTCTGCGGCGGCAGGACGGTGACGGTGAGCCGGTTTTCCGGCCGTCTGCGCACTCCCATCCGAAGGGAGGATGTAGACGATGCGCACGGCGGTCCTCGCGGTTCTGATGCTCACGATCACAACGGCAGCGGCAGCTCAAGGTGAACGCGAACTGGAGTTCGGCGGCGGGCTCCACGTGTGGAACCTGCAACAGCACTACGACTTCTCGGATTTCCCCACGGGGCCGACGGTTGACTTGACGTGGGTGCGGTGGGGTGAGCGCTGGGGCGCTGCCGTCGGCGTCTTCGGTGTGCTCGGCCACGTGGATGTCGACGAGGGCAACTACACCGTGGCGCGGCGCCTGCCCGTCTACGGGCATGTCACCGTGCGGTACCGGTTCCGGCCAGACGGCAACGGTAACGTGTGGTCGGTCGGCGTGGGTAGCCCTTGGGTGGTCTTCTGGGAGCGAAACCGTCCGCGCATCTGGGATTCGGAAGGAGGCTATTGGACGATGGACCGAAGACCGGAGGCCGTGGAGGGGAAGCTCGCGGGCGGGACGCTGCTGATGAACACGGAGGTCCTGGTCACGCGCCAAGTGTCGGAACAGGTGAAGGTCCGGGTCGGGGTCCGGGTTGCGCCGTTCATCTACCCGCTGATGCTGCAACCTGTCGTGCTCGGCGTCTGGGGTTTCTGATCAGCCTCAGGAAGAGTCAAACGGAGCCACCGTGCGTGCAATTCTGGTCGGGATTCTACGGGACCACCTGGGCCATCTACGGACAGGTACACGGATCGACCCGATGAACGTCCTCCGCGAGACGTAGCGACAGTCAGGGCGGGCGCGGACGGCCCGCGGTCCTTGTGGTCGCTCCCTGCCGTCGCAACGATCTTGCCGCGGGGCGGAGCGGTCGTCCCGGATGTGCAAATTGGTACCGTGGCGGAATAGCTGCTGCGCGGGCGACCTGGTGGCGAAGAGCGGCGTAGCGGCTGGAAGCGCCGCCATGCAGCCTTTACAAATCCTGCCGAACTGAGGCGCCCGCGCACTCTGTCTTCTCGGTCAGCCGGTCACCCGAGCTCTCATGCACCGCGTGTCCCGGAATCGGAAGACGCCAGCGCTACGTCGAGACCGCAGCGTCGAAGTTGGCGAAGTCTATCGCCTCCACGGTCGCCCTCCTCCTCCTCTGACGCCCTTCGTGCTCGTCGGCCTGTACGTTTGCAGGGAGGTGAGAGGTAGACGGTACATCCGGTCGGGCGCCCCGCGAGCCCGTGGACTGATGCGTGGCGTTCGGTGCGAATCCCCGAGTTCGTCCGTAAGGCCCGGTTCTGCTGGGTGAAACGGTGCAGGGACGGCATCGCCGTGTGCATTTCCATTTCCAATCGGGCCGTGGATTGTATCGAACCCGCCTGGACGCTCCCAAGTGAGCGGGCCGGTCTCGGCGTCGAGAGCCGGATGCTCCGCAGCACGGTCGCCGAGTTCGCGGACCTGATCCAGGTCACGCCGTCTACGGCTACGGGATCGGCCGGCCGAGTGGCGCCGGGCCGTCTGTCGGGTTTCCGGCCATACTTGCCGCGTGGGGGGGATGGTCGCGTAGCTCAGCACGTGGCGCGCTGGTGGTCCCGGATGGTCATGACGCGGATCCGTAATCGACAGCCAGGCGCGCGGCGGCGGCGAGCGTGCGCCGGTGCCGGAGGTAGCGGCGGACGATGAGATCCTTGCGCGGGTGCTCTTCGAGCCAGCCTGCGCCGCGGGCGAGCACCTTGTCGACCTCGGCCACGCCGATCCAGTAGTGCTTGGGGTTGTCGGCGACAGGGAGGAGCACGTAGACGTGGTTCAGCAACTCGGCGAGCGTCTTCGTCGCCCGCAGCCGCACGTTGCGGTAGAGGGGGCGCTCCTCCTCCGGGTCGGTGGCGGGGCTGTCGCTGTCGAACAGCCGGGGCTTGGGCGAGTATGCCGGGGCCGCCGGCGGCCAGGTGGCCTCGTCGGTGACGGGCCTCTACCCGTGGCTGGGCTACAAGATGACCGAGCGCGTGACGGTGTGGGGCGTGGCCGGCTACGGGACGGGCGGGCTGCTGCTGACGCCGGACGGCGGGCAGGCGCTCGAGTCGGGCCTGTCGATGGCGATGGCGGCGGCGGGGACCCGGGGCGAGCTGGTGGCCGGGGGCGCGAGCGGCTTCGAGCTGGCGTTCAAGGCCGACGCGTTGTGGGTCGGCCGGCCATCGACGGCGTCGACGGCCCGGCGGGGCGGCTGAAGGCGACCGACGCGGCGGTCACCCGCTTCTGCACCGGGCTGGAAGGCTCGCGGGCCTACAACCTGGGTGGCCGGCTGTCGCTGACGCCGAGCGTCGAGGTCGGGCTGCGGCACGACGGCGGGGATGCCGAGACGGGCGCCGGCATGGACGTGGGCGCTGGCATGGTGCTGTCGGACGCGGGGACCGGGCTGGCGGTGGACGTGCGGGTGCGGACGCTGCTGGTGCACCAGGACGAGCTCTTCTCCGAGCGGGGCGTGTCGTTGCCCCTCAGCTACAACCCGACGCCGTCGACGCCGTTGGGCTTCACCGCGAAGGTGGCGCCGTCGTGGGGCGGGCACGCGATGAGCGGGGCCGAGGCGCTGTGGGGCCGCGAGACGATGGCGCGCATGGCGCACGGCGGCGTCGCGCAGGGCAACCGCCTCGACGGCGAGGTCAGCTACGGGCTGCCGGTCGGGAGCCGCTTCGTGGGAACGCCGCGGGTCGGCTTCAGCACCTCGGAGTACGGGCAGGACTACCGGGTCGGCTACGGTCTCGGCGTCCTCGACCGGGAGAGCCTGGCGTTCGAGCTGGAGGTCGAGGCGCAGCGCCGCAACAGCCCGCTGCTGGGCGGCACGAGCAACGGCATGCTTGGGCGAGCCACGTTCGGGTGGTAGGTCAGCGGATACTCGGGCGCGCCAGCGTGCGCCGGTAGAGCACCGCGCAGCCGTTCGGCTGTCACTGGGTAAGGTTCGCTCGTGAACGAGCTTCCGTCGGTCGCGTTGACACAGCGGTTCCTGGCCGTGTGCGAGTACCACGGCTCGCAGCGTCTCGCAGTCAGTCTCGTCGCCGTGGGCCGCGGCGCCGGGGTGCCGGGCCTGCCGCCCGGCGACGACTGGACGGTGTGGAACGCTGAGGAGATGCGGGCGGTCGTCGAGTATCTGGAACAGATGCGCATCCGCTAGTGCCGGTCGAAGAGCCTCAGCGGTAGCAGTCGCAGCCCCACGCTTGCCTGGTGACCAGCCGCCCCTTTCCCAACACGTTCGCATCCGCTATTCTGCCGTGCATGGAACGACAGCAGAGGGTGATGTGGTTCGTTGATCTGGCCAGATGCCTGTTGTGCGCCGCGGCACTCCTGCTGCCGATCGGGGTCGGCAGCGTCGGTGTCGCCGCCGGCTCATCCCAGGGCGGTGCGACGCATGCCGGCCGGTCTGCTGAGCCGGTCCCGGCCGTCCAGCCGCAGCCGCTGACGCTGGACTCCTTCCGGATGGGAGACCCGCCCTGCTACGACCGATCCGTGCAGCTCCAGACCGCCATCCTCGACACGCACGTCCACTTCCGGCCGTTCGGCGGACCTGCCGTCCCGTTCGACGAGGTTGTCGAGTACTTCGAGGCGACCGGCGTCCTGTTTGCCAACGTGTACGGCATCGGCCAGATGCTGCCGGCGTCGTCGTCCTGCACGTACTACCTCGACTGTCCCGGCACCCCGGTGACGCCGACGCTGAAGAATGATTTCGTCAACGCCGCGAACGTGGTTGTGAAGACGCCGAAGAGTCTCCATCTGACGCTGTCGATGGCCTTCCCGGATCTGTCGGACCCCGGTTCGGTCCTGGCCGGGGTGCAACTCCTCGATGCGGAGTACCCCGGCCTCTTCCGCTGGATGGGTGAGGTCAACCTAGTCAAGCAGGCCCTGTTCGACAACGGGCACGAGCCTGTGCCGGCGGCCACCATCCCGGAGTGGGCCCCCTTCATGGAGCTGTTGTGGGACCGCGGCATTCCTCTCGCCGTCCATGCCGACCTCGGCAGCGACGACGAGCCGACACGGTACCTGCCGCTGATGCAGGAGGTGCTGCGCCGGTATCCGGAGAACGCCATCGTCTGGGTGCACATGGGGCTGTCGCGCGAGCTCACCACCATGGATCCGGCCCGGCACCTCGCGCTGATGGTGTCCCTTCTCGACCGTCATCCCAACCTGATGCTGGACATCGCGTGGCGGGTGATCGACGACGCATATTTCTCGACGCCGCGGGGCCGCGCGGTGTACGTGCCGTTCCTGAATGCGTACTCGGACCGGATCCTGCCGGGCACCGATTTCCTGGCGTCGCGCGACAAGGACCTGGAGGTCTACCGCGAGGAGCTGGAGGTCACGGGCCGCATCCACCGTTACCTCAACGATGATGCCTTCCGGAACATCGCCCTGGGCGAGAACTACTTCCGGCTGCTGGGACTGCCCTATCGGGCGCCGCCGGTCTGTTCCCGGTAGCTCGTTGACCGACACTAGCTCGGCGCGCTGCAGCAGCGTGTCGTATCCCACGGCCAGCAGCGCGCGGTCCTGGGCGTCGATGAGCCGGTCTCCGGTCGCCTCGAGCAGCCGGTTGCGTAGCGGCCAGGTTAGACCTTGGACCTGCGCCTGCCGCCGTCCGCGTCGCCGATGCATCCGTTGCAGCGCGAGCCGCACCGTCGTGCTGTCCAGAGGGTTGGTTTCTCCGAGTCCCTTGTGCACCGTAGCGATGCTTGACACGTAGCGGCGCACCGTCGCCGGGGTCTTGATGCGGCCCATCTCGTCGACGAAGGCGGCCACCGTTGCGGCGCTGGCGGAACACCCGGTCGGCACTGCTCCCGGCACCAGCCTGTGAACATCTGCACGTCCGACCTCAGAGCGCGTTCCGTGTTGCGGCTGAACGCGCCCCTGGCCGTCTCGAGGTAGGCGGCGAACGGCTCTTCCACCCGTGTCGGGTGAACCAGCTCGAGCGGGCGCTTCACCTCGCCGCCCGTCTGTGATCTCGGCATCCGGGCGATCTTCTGGATCAGACCGCCGGACCCCGCATCTTGCTCGCGAGAAAGCCGGTTATCGCGAGCAAGATGTGGCGGAGCTGATCGCCTCCGGTCGCGGAGCGTCGTTGGCGCGGTATCAGCCGTCGCAGCGGTACTTCCTGCTGGACCAAGGCCGGGTCGGTCGTGCTGACCTCCCGTCGGGGAACTTGGTGTCGGCGTTGGCCTTCGAGGCACGCACGCGGACCCGCAGTCTGGCCTGCGCGCGCCGTCGGCGTGATGTCGCCCCAGACCAAGGCGGCGATCTCGGAGCGGCGTAGCCCCGCACAGAACGCCACCGGCAAGATCGCGGCGTCGCGCCGCCCGCGGGCCTCGGCGGCTGCCGGCGTCTCCCGCCCCCGCCCGCGGCGCTGGGGCTTGGCGGCCGCCCGCATCAGCGCGATCCCGGTGGGCGTAGCCGAGTCTGTACACCACGAAAGGGTAGAATGGGATCCCGTGTAGATGGAGTGGCCGGAGAGTTGCACAGAGGGTGGGGAGCAATGAATAGACACCGCCGCCGTCAACAGCGGGAGATAGTAGAGCGCCAGGAAAGACTGTCGAAGCGCCGTTTTGTGGCAGGTATTGGTGCGGCAGTCGTTGCTTGGATGATCCCGCCGCCTTACCTGTGGCGATGGTGGCATCCAGTACGTCGTGATGTTCGAGTGCGAATAGGAAGGGACCATGCCGTACGTGGTGGGGCCAGCATTGCAATGACCCAACCACCTATCAGCCTTTCCGTAGGAATTTCCATTACAGGTAAGCCCACCATTGTTAAGGCAGAAGTGTAACGCGTAGCAGTCCGTGGCGAAATCTGGGACGGAAAGCCAACCCGTGTATTATCAGTCGTTTAGGGAGCTGACTCCAGCGGCCGTGTACATTTCCGTGCGCAATTCGTGATCCGACTGTAGCGGACTATTCTAGCCTTCCGCGGACCGGGTCGTCCGGGTCCGTAACCGTTCGGTCGTCGTTAGCCACGCCGTGAATCTCGATGTCGCCATAACGCGGCGGCGTTGGCACGGTCCCACGTGCCGGCGTTCTCCGGCGCGTGCCCTTGTAGCCGTTCGAGGCGGAGCTGAAGCCCTGGAGTCTGCCCCAGGCGCGCGGTAGTGCCTCGACGATTAGTCGCGCCGGAGCGGGGCCCGCCAGCGGCCCAGGCTTCGTGGTATGCTCCCCCTCCGTTCCGGGGCCGGGGCTTGCGTTCAGCACACCGCGTCGGTGTGCCGCCTGACCCCGAACCATCACCCGGTTATACCTCGGGAGGCGCTGCACGGGCGGCCGCACCGTCCGCCCCGAAGCCCGTCGCGGTTGTGCGTCTCTCGCCGAGTTGCAGGGCGACCGTGAGAACGGTTTCGAGATCGACGACGATGAGGTCGGCGGCCTTGACCGCCCCAAGGGCGGGCGGTCTCGGACCGTCGGCGGACCGTCCATGACGACGAGGTCGACGTCTCGCTCGGCTGCGGCGTCGACCCACGCGCGCCGGAGACGAATTCCCGGGCGCGCCGGCGAGGCTGGTGGCCAAGTGGTGAGGACGGCGGCCGAGTCCGCCGTCCCCGAACGGTCGCGCTTGGCCCCGGCCGCGCTCGGCGGCGGTCCGCCGGTAGCCGGCCACGACCCGGGCCGTCCGTTTCCGGGCCGCTCGCTACTGGCTCCCTCGTCTCCTGTTGGAGGGTCGGAATTACGGGGACCCGATGGAATCGACGGTCGCTCTCGAAGATGATACGCCCGACGACGAAACGCTCCACGACGCCCCGGACATCGACGACTTCCTCGCCGTGGAGTCCCAGGCGTTGGCGGCCGAGGAAACAGAGGGAGGTCGACGGCTTGCTGCGACAGATCGCCGGCCTGCCACCGGACAGCAAGCTCGCGCGGGTGGTCGAGACGCTCGACGAACTGGCGCGGGACGACTACGGCCAGATCATAATGTCCACCTAGGAGTCTGCGCCGCAGGACGCTTGCGGCACGAAACGGGTCGCAAGCCCACGCCCTGAGTTCCGTGTCGGGGCGGCTTCGCCAGTCGGCCGGGCGGGGTGGATTTTCGGTGGTTGGCGAACAGAGAGCAAAATTCGGTCCTCGCGGGCCGCACGGGCCGCCAGAGACCGCAGTGCGCGTCGATTT
>Ga0209022_1001521_pt1 | contig 23309 bp, 21 predicted proteins | sample PinacodermPK_FD_187300 | JGI IMG/M metagenome (GOLD analysis project Ga0209022, IMG submission 187300) | Host-associated microbial community of the marine sponge Aplysina aerophoba from Gulf of Piran - sponge pinacoderm, lysed by proteinase... | ecosystem: Host-associated > Porifera > Sponge >...
TCCCCCGGCTTCGCGGGCGCGGCAAGGACGTGCTGATCGTCTCGTCCGGCGCGATCGCAATCGGGCGCCGCCATCTCCGCCTCACGTCGGGCGCTCTGAGGCTGGAAGAGATGCAGGCGGCGGCGGCTTGCGGCCAGATCAGGCTGGCTCATGCGTATCAGTCGGCGCTCGCGCGCCACGGCATCGGGGTCGCGCAAATTCTGCTGACCCACGAGGACACCGAGGCCCGCCGGCGCTACCTGAACGCGCGCAGCACCATCAACACGCTGCTCTCGCTCGGCACGGTGCCCGTGATCAACGAGAACGACACCGTCGCCACCAACGAGATCCGCTTCGGCGACAATGACCGGCTCGCGGCGCGGGTCGCGGTGATGATGAGCGCGGACCTGCTGGTCCTGCTCTCGGATGTCGACGGCCTCTACGAGAGCGACCCGCGCCACGACGCGCAGGCGCGCTTGATTCCCTCGGTCGAGCGCATCACGCCCCAGATCGAGGCGATGGCGGGCGACATCGGCACGCCGAGTGCCGCCGGCGGCATGGTGACCAAGATCGCTGCGGCCAAGCACGCGATGGCGGCGGGCTGCCACATGGTGATCGCGAAAGGCGCGGTGGAGCGCCCGCTCGCCGCGCTGGAAGGGGGCGCCCGCTCGACCTGGTTCGTCTCCACCGCGACGCCGCGCGCGGCTCGCAAGAGCTGGATCGCGAGCGCGCTCGAGCCCCGCGGCGCCCTCATTATCGACGACGGCGCCTGGCGCGCGCTGCTCCGGGGCCGGAGTCTGCTGCCGGCCGGCGTGAAGTCGGTGGAGGGCGTGTTCGAGCGCGGCGATGCGGTGGCGGTCAGGGTGGAGCAGGGGCGCGAGGCCGGCCGCGGCCTGGTTGCCTACTCGGCTGCCGACGCACGCCGTATCGTCGGCCACAAATCCCGTGAAATAGAGCGGCTCCTCGGCTACCGTGGCCGCGCCGAGATGATCCACCGCGACGATCTCGTGCTCGACGAGGAGCAAGGACCGTGAGCATGGCCGAGGCGGCGCGGAGCCGCGAGACGGAACAGGACATCGCTGCCGAGATGGCCGCGCTCGGCGCCGAGGCGCGCGCGGCGGCGCGGGCGCTCGCGGCAAGCTCGGCCGAGGACAGGCGGCAGGCGCTCGAGGCGGCGGCCGCGGCGATCCGCGGCGGCGAGGCTGCAATCCTGGAGGCGAACGCCAGGGACATGGCGGCAGCGGAGGCGTCCGGCCTGAGCGGCGCCCTGCTCGACCGCCTAGCCCTCGATCCCGGCCGGGTTGAGGCGATGGCGGCAGGCGTCGAGCAGGTGGCCGCCCTCGACGACCCGCTTGGCCGCCTTCTGGGCGAGTGGGAGCGACCCAACGGGCTTCGCATTCGCCGGGTGTCGGTGCCAATCGGCGTGATCGGGATCATCTACGAATCGCGGCCCAACGTGACCGCCGATGCCGGCGCGCTTTGCCTCATGTCGGGGAACGCGGCGATCCTGCGCGGCGGCTCCGAGAGCTGGCACTCTTCGCGCGCCATCGCAGGGGCGCTGCGCGCCGCGCTTGCCGAGACCGGGCTGCCGGCGGGGTGCATCCAACTGGTGCCGACGACAGACCGGGCTGCGGTCGGCATTCTGCTCGGCATGGACGATGCGCTCGACCTGATCGTGCCGCGCGGCGGCCGTTCGCTGATCGAGCGGGTGCTTGCGGAGAGCCGGGTGCCGGTGATGGCGCACCTGGACGGCAACTGCCACGTCTACGTGCATGCCGCCGCCGATCCCGAGAAGGCCCGCGACGTGACCTTCAACGCCAAGATGCGGCGGACCGGTATCTGCGGCGCGGCGGAATCATTGCTGGTCGACGCGGCCGCGTCGGAGACGCTGCCCGCGATCCTCGAGCCGCTCTTCGAGGCCGGCTGCGAAGTGCGGGGCGATGCGCGCGTGCAGGCGATGGACGCGCGCGTGGTGCCGGTGGCCGCCGCCGATTGGGGAACCGAATATCTCGACGCGATCATCTCGGTCGGGGTGGTGGACGGGCTCGACGCGGCGATTGCCCACGTCAACGAGCATGGCTCCCACCATACCGACAGCATCATCACCGAGGACGCCGCCGCCGCCGAGCGCTTCATGGAAGGCGTCGACAGCGGGATCGTGCTGCATAACGCCTCGACCCAGTTCGCCGACGGCGGCGAGTTCGGCATGGGGGCCGAGATCGGTATCTCCACGGGCAAGCTGCACGCGCGCGGGCCGGTGGGCGTCGAACAGCTCACCACCTACAAGTACAAGGTCTACGGCAACGGGCAGGTTCGCCCCTGACCCCGCTCGTGCCCATGCGACGCCGGCAGTCGCGGCCTCTGCCAGGCAGTGCGGCGCGCGCACGGCCGCCGGGGCGCAGGATCGGCCTGCTCGGCGGCTCCTTCAATCCGGCCCATGAGGGCCACCGCCACATCAGCCTGCTGGCGCTCAAGCGCCTTGGCCTGCACGAGGTCTGGTGGCTGGTCTCGCCCCAGAACCCGCTCAAGCCCCGCGCCGGGATGGCGGCGTTCGACGACCGCCTCGCCACCGCGAGAGCTGCGGCGGGCGACGCGCGGCTCCGCGTGAGCGATATCGAGCGGCGCCTCGGCAGTTGCTACTCGGTCGACACGGTCGCCCGGCTCAAGCGGCGCTTTCCGCGGCACCGGCTGGTCTGGATCGTCGGCGCCGACAACCTGCCGACGCTCGCGGCGTGGCGGCGCTGGCCCGCGCTCTTCCGGGCACTACCCGTTGCGATCATCGACCGCTGGCCTTACTCTCGCTATGCCAGTGTGGTTAAGCCTGCGAAACGATTCGCACGCCAAAGATTGGCGGAACGCCGAGCGCCAGGGCTCGCGCGCAGCAAGCCGCCCGCCTGGATGGTAATCCATGGACCGCTGCACCCCGCGTCGGCGACTGCGTTGCGCGCCGCGACCGGTGCGCCGGACCGATAACGGGAGGCTGGAGGAATACCATAGAAGCACCGACTCAACCTCTTAGGCCCAGGCGCCGGGATTCGGGCAAAGCCGGCACTGAGGCGCTCCACCGCGCCGTCGCCGGCGCTCTTGAAGACGCCAAGGCGGCGGACATCGTCACCATCCACCTCGACGGCAAGACCGCTATCGCCGACTTCATGGTCATCGCCAGCGGACGGTCGAAGCGCCATGTCGGTGCGGTGGCGGAACGGCTCCTGAAACAGCTCAAGGACGACGGCACGCCCGCGCTCGCAGCGGAGGGTCGCGAAAACTCGGACTGGGTGCTGATCGATGCCGGCGACATCATCGTGCACGTCTTCCGGCCGGAGGTCCGGGCCCTCTACAACCTCGAGAAGATGTGGTCCGTCGAATCCATCGGCGCGGCCGATGAGCCGGCACTCGCCGACGAGGTCTAGCGGCGCGGAGCCGGGCGCCGCCTGGCAGGAGGAAAGGAGCGCCAGCCGCTGATGCGCCTCGTCGTGGCGGCAGTGGGCCGCGGCCGGGGCGACCCGGCCCAGCAGCTCTTCGAAGACTACCGAAAACGCCTGCCGTGGCCGCTCGAGCTACGCGAGGTCCGGGCCGGCGGTGGTGGCAAGGCGGGGCGCGAACGGGAGGCTGCGGCGCTGCTGAAGGGTCTCCCGGCGGATGCCTATGTAATCGCTCTCGATGGCGCCGGAAAGGCGCTCACCAGCGAAGAATTCGCGGCGAGGCTGGCGTCCCTCCGCGACGACGGCAGGGCCGTCTTGGCCTTCCTGATCGGCGGGGCGGACGGGCACGGGGCCCCCGTTCTCGCCCGCGCCGACTTGACTCTCTCCCTCGGGCCGATGACCTGGCCGCACCTGCTTGTGCGCGCAATGCTGGCGGAGCAGTTGTGGCGGGCGGCCAGCATCCTCTCCGGCCACCCTTACCACCGCGGCGCTTAGAGCGAGTCCGTTTATTGGCGGGCTTGCGACAGGCCGCGACCGCGGCCCGCCGCTTTGCGGCGCCCTCGCGGAGGCGCCGGCCGTAGGCCGGCTGCCGTGAGCGACAAATGGCTAAAGCGGTTCCGTACTGAACGGAAACGCTTTAGCGCGTCGGGACCGGCGTGCCTGTGGAGTAGTCGTAGAAGCCCTTGCCGGTCTTGCGGCCGAGCCAGCCGGCCTCGACGTACTTGGCGAGCAGCGGGCAGGGCCTGTACTTGCTGTCGGCCAGGCCCTCGTAGAGCGTCTGCATGATCGAGTGGCAGGTGTCGAGGCCGATGAAATCGGCGAGCTCGAGCGGCCCCATGCGATGGTGCGCGCCGAGCTTCATCGCCGTGTCGATGGCCTGCACGTTGCCGACGCCTTCGTAGAGCGCGTAGATCGCCTCGTTGACCATCGGCATGAGGATGCGGTTCACGATGAAGGCAGGGAAGTCCTCGGCCATCGCCGGGGTCTTGCCCATGCGCTCGGTCACCTTGCGCGCAATCTCGTAGGTCTCTTCCTCGGTCGCGATGCCGCGCACCAGCTCGACCAGCTCCATCATCGGCGCCGGGTTCATGAAGTGCATGCCCATGAACTTGCCGGGCCGGTCGGTGCTCGCCGCAAGGCGGGTGACCGGCAGCGTGGAGCTGTTGGTGCAGATGATGGTGTGCTCCGGCAGCGCGCCGCGCAGCGCGACGAAGATCTCCTTCTTGACCGCCTCGTCCTCGACGACGGCCTCGATCACCATGTCGACGGCCTTGATGGCGTCGAGGCCGACCCCGGTCGAGATCCGCTCAAGCGCTGCCGCCGGCTCCTCGTCGGCGATCAGGCCTTTTCGCGCCTGACGCCCGAGGTTGGTGCGGATGATCTCGAGCGCCCTGTCGAGCTCGGCCTGCCCGAGATCGCTCAGCGTCACGTCGAAGCCCGCGAGCGCAGCCACATGGGCGATACCGCTGCCCATATGGCCTGCTCCGATGATCCCGATGGATTGCACCATGTTCGCGGGTCAGTCCTTGGAGATGCCCTGGCGGTCGAGCTCTTCGGCGAGCGCCGGCAGAGCCTTGAACAGGTCGGCCACGAGGCCGAAGTCGGCGATCTGGAAGATCGGCGCCTCCTCATCCTTGTTGATGGCGCAGATCACCCGGCTGTCCTTCATCCCGGCGAGATGCTGGATCGCGCCGGAGATACCGACTGCGATGTAGAGGTCGGGCGCCACCACCTTGCCGGTCTGGCCGACCTGGAAGTCGTTGGGCACGTAGCCGGCGTCCACTGCGGCGCGCGAGGCACCCACGGCGGCGCCCAGCCGGTCCGCCACCGCCTCGATCAGCGGGAAGTTCTCGCCGCTTTGCATCCCGCGCCCGCCCGAGATCACGATGCCCGCGCTGGTAAGCTCCGGCCGGTCGGACTTGCTCAGCTCGTGGCGGACGAAGCGGACCAGCCCCTGGTCGCCGGCGCCGGACACCGCCTCGATCACGGCGCTGCCGCCTTCGGCAGGCGCCGCGTCGAACGCCGTGGTGCGCACCGTCACCACCTTCGTGGCATCGCCGCTCTCCACCGTGGCGAGCGCGTTGCCGGCGTAGGTCGGGCGCACGAAGACGCTCTCGGAAACGATGTCGATGATGTCGGAGACCTGGGCCACGTCGAGCAGGGCGGCCACCCGCGGCATGACGTTCTTGCCGAAGGTCGTGGCCGAGGCGATCAGGTGGCCGTAGCCCTCGGCCAGGCCGACCAGCAGCGGCGCCAGGTTCTCGGCAATGCCGTGCTCGTAGGCCGGATCGTCCGCGTGCAGGACCTTGTCGACGCCGGCGGCCTGCGCCGCGGCCTCGGCCACCGCCCCGGCGCCGGAGCCCGCGACCAGCACGTGGACCTCTCCGCCCAGCGCGCGGGCGGCCGTGACCGCATTGAGGCTCGGCCGCTTCAGCTCGGCGTTGTCGTGCTCGGCAAGGACCAGAATGCTCATGCGATTGCCCTCACCCGATCACCTTGGCGTCGTCGCGGAGCTTCGCGACGAGCTCTGCGATGTCCGCCACCTTGATCCCCGCCTCGCGCCTGGGCGGCTCCTCCACCTTGTGGATCGCGAGCCTGGGGCTGATATCCACGCCGAGCGCCTCCGCCTCCCGCTTGTCGATGGGCTTCTTCTTGGCCTTCATGATGTTGGGGAGCGAGGCATAGCGCGGCTCGTTGAGCCTGAGATCGGTGGTGACCACTGCCGGCAGATTGACGTTGAGGGTCTCGAGCCCGCCGTCGATCTCGCGGGTCACGTCCGCAGTCCCGTCCTTGAACACGATCTCGGAGGCGAAGGTCGCCTGCGGCCAGCCGAGCAGCGCCGCCAGCATCTGGCCGGTCTGGTTGCTGTCGTCGTCGATGGCCTGCTTGCCCAAGATGACGAGGCCGGGCTGCTCTTCGTCCGCGATCACCTTCAGCAGGCGCGCCACGGCGAGCGGCTGCAGGTCTGCTTCGGTCACGATGTGGACGGCGCGGTCCGCACCCATGGCGAGCGCCGTGCGCAGGGTCTCCTGCGCCTTCTCGGGCCCGGCGGAAACCGCGATCACCTCGTCGGCGCTGCCGGCTTCCTTCATCCGGATGGCTTCTTCGACGGCAATCTCGCAGAAGGGGTTCATCGCCATCTTCACGTTCGCGGTCTCGACCCCGGTCTGGTCGGACTTCACCCGCACCTTCACGTTGGGGTCGATCGTGCGCTTGACCGCGACCAGAACCTTCATGGGCTTCCCTGCAGGGCAACGATACGAAATGATTGTTGCACCGCGGCGGACACCCCGCCGCGCGCGCGGCCGCACACTAGCCCGGATTTCTCCGCAATGCCACGGCCCGCGTCGCGGCCCCTTCGCCCGCCTCTCGCGCCTGCATTTCCCGCGTGCACGACCCTGCCGGCGTGCGCGACATTCCGGCACCATGGTGCGGTGCACCGCGCGTGGCACCTGGTCCAACGTTGCGCCATGACGTGCGAACGCGGACCCGGCTCGGCAAGCCACAGGACACGATGTTCAGCACTCGAGTGGCTGCCCTTTGCGCGGCGGAATCTCACTTTGTCTCAGAAAATCTCAATTTATCTCACGTCCGTTGCCGCCCCGGCGCCCGCGGCCGCGCGCGGGTGGCGGCCCATGCCCGTCTGGACGCTGCCCGAGGCTGCGCGTAGAAATGTCTCGGTTCCGCCGGTCGCGGCGGAGCGCGCGGGCATCTGCGAGGGGAGGCAACGCTGTCGATCGCCGTCGGACTCGGGCTCAATGCGTTCCCCTTCTCGGGCGCCGCCGCCTTCTGGCGCTGGGTCGATCTCTGCGAAGAGGGCGGGGTCGACTCGCTGTGGCAGACCGATCGCCTTGTCTCGGAGGAACCCTTCCTCGAGGTGATGACCGTGATGGCGGCGCTTGCCGGCCGGACCAGGCGGACCAAGTTCGGCATGAATGTCGCGTCCGTCGGGCTGCGCGACCCGCTGCTGCTCGCCAAGCAGTGCGCCACCATCGACGTGCTGAGCGAGGGGCGCCTGCTGCCGGCCTTCGGCATCGGTGCGATCCGCGCGCCGGACTGGGCGGCGACCGGCACGGACACGAAGGGCCGCGGCCGGCGCACCGACGAAGCGCTGGAGCTCATCGCCCGGCTCTGGACCGAGGACTCGGTCGATTTCGACGGCGAGTTCTATCGCTACTCGGGCGCGCGGATCGAGCCCAAGCCGGTGCAGAAGGACCTGCCGCTCTGGCTCGGCGGCTCCAGCAAGCCGGCGATCCGGCGCACGGCGCGCATCGGCACCGGCTGGGTGGCCGGGCTCGAGACGCCGGCGCAGGTGGCGCCCGCGATTGCCGGGATCAAGGAAGCGCTCAAGGAGACCGGGCGGCGTATCGATGCCGACCATTACGGCGCGAGCTTCCACTTCCGCTTCGGCGGCTGGGATGAGCCCCTGATGCAGCGGATGGCCGAGACCTATGCGGTGCGTTTCCAGCGCGATCCCAAGGGCGGCATCGTCGCGGGCGATGCGGCCGACATCATGCAGCGCATCGAGGCCTTCGTCGCGGCCGGCGCATCGAAGTTCGTGCTGTGGCCGATCGGCGGCGATGACGACGACATCCTCGACCAGACGCGCCGGCTGATCGAGGAGGTGCAGCCGGCGGTCGCAGCGCTGAACCGCCGGGTCGACGCCGCATGAGGACGGGGTGATGCCCGCATGACACCGCTCGCCATAGACCAGGCGGTCGCACTCTACGTTGCCGCGCGGCATCGCCGGCAGCGGATCGCCGTGCTGCCCGAGGACTGCCGGCCGGCCTCCCTCGACGAGGCCTATGCGGTCCAGGCCTCGCTAAACGAGCGGCTCGCAGACACGCACGGCGCCGTCTGCGGCCGCAAGATCGGCTGCACCACGCCGGTGATGCAGCGCTATCTGGAGATCGCGCATCCCTGCGCCGGCGCGCTCTACGAGCGCCGGACCCTGAGCGCCCCCGCCACGGTGAAGTATGCCGACCACTGGCGGCCAGGCGTCGAGTGCGAGATCGCAGTGCGGCTCGGACAACCACTGCCGGCCGCCGCGGCGCCCTTCGACCCTGCCGCCGTCGCCGACGCGGTGGAGGCATGCATGGCGGCGATCGAGATCGTGGACAACCGCTACGACGACTTCCGGGCCCTCGATACGCCGACGCTCATCGCCGACGACTTCTTCAGCGCCGGCGCCGTGCTCGGCCCCCCCGTGACCGCGTGGCGGGAGGTCGACCTTGCGGCGGCAGGGGGCGCGATGGCGATCAACGGTGTGCAAGTGGGCACCGGCACCGGGGCCGACGTCATGGGACATCCCTTCGAGGCTCTGACCTGGCTCGCGAACCACGCCGCCCGGAGCGGGCGGCCGCTTGCAGCCGGCGACGTGGTGCTGACCGGCAGCGTGGTCGAGACCAAGTGGGTCGAGCCCGGCGATAGGGTCCGCGTCGCCATCGAGGGCCTGGGCGAGGCCAGCGTCACGTTTGCGCGATAGGGCATCTCGTGGAAGCGACATAGCGAGACGCGTTGACAGGGGCGGCGCGAAGGTCCTGAATCGCCCGACCGCCACAACGGCCCGCCAGACGACGCCGGGCAAGAGAGGACGAATCCCATGATCAAGCTGCCGCTGATCGCCGGCGCCGCCGCTGCGGCGCTTCTGGCCGCGACCACCGCCTTCGCCGAGGAGGAGGCCGTCGTCAACGTCTACAACTGGTCGGACTACATTGACGAGGAGATCCTGACCGAGTTCGAGGCCGAGACCGGGATCAAGGTCGTCTACGATGTCTTCGATTCCAACAACATCCTCGAGACCAAGCTGCTCACCGGCAGCACCGGCTACGACGTGGTGGTGCCGAGCGGAACCTTCCTCGCGCGCCAGATCCAGGCGGGCATCTTCCAGCCGCTCGACAAGAACCAGCTCGCCAACATCGGCAACATGGACGAGACCATCATGGCGGTCGTGGGCCAGTGGGACCCGGGCAACCAGTACGCCATCAATTACATGTGGGGCACCACGGGCTTCGGCTACAACATCGACAAGATCGCCGAGCGCGACGCGGAAGCGCCCACCGGCTCCTGGGGCATGCTCTTCGACCCCGACGTGGTCTCGAAGTTCGCCGATTGCGGCGTCTACATGATGGACGAGCCGGACGAGGTGGTCCCGGCCGTGCTCAACTACATCGGTGAGGATCCCAACAGCCACGACACCGACGTGATCGCCAAGGTCGAGCCGGTGCTGCTGGCGATCCGGCCGCACCTCCGCCGCTTCCACAACTCGGCCCAGATCAACGATCTCGCCAACGGCGACATCTGCCTCACCATGGGCTGGTCGGGCGACATGCTGCAGGCCCGCGACCGCGCCTGGGAGGCCGAGAACAACGTCGAGATCGCCTACGTGATCCCGGACGAGGGCGCGCTGTCATGGTTCGACATGATGGCGATCCCGGCGGACGCGCCGCATCCCGGCAACGCGCACAAGTTCCTCGACTACATCATGCGGCCCGAGGTGATCGCCAAGGCGTCCAACTACGTCTATTACGCCAACGGCAATGCCGCCTCGACGCCGCTGCTCGATACGGAGATCACCGAGGACCCCGGCATTTACCCGACGGAGGAGGCGCGGAAAGGGCTCTATGTGACCAACCCCTATCCGCAAAAGGTGCAGCGCTTCATCACGCGGATGTGGACCCGCATCAAGGGCGCGGAATAGGCACGACGCACCCACCGCACGGGCGCGCGCGGGCGCGGCGCTCGTGACCCTGCCGCCTGAGCACGCCGGGGGAGAGGCTCCGCCTGCCCCCGGCGGCGAGGCTGCCTTCCTTCGCATCGAAGGCGTCAGCAAGAGCTTCGGCGCCGTCACCGCCGTCGACAACGTCTCGCTCGATATTGCACGGGGCGAGTTCTTCGCCCTGCTCGGCCCGTCGGGCTGCGGCAAGACCACGCTGCTCCGCATGCTTGCGGGCTTCGAGACCCCGAGCGCCGGCGCGCTGCTGCTCGATGGCGTGGACCTCGCGGCGCTGCCGCCCTACCGGCGGCCGGTCAACATGATGTTTCAGTCCTACGCGCTCTTTCCTCACATGAGCGTCGCCGGCAACGTCGCCTTCGGCCTGCGCCAGGACCGGGTGCCGAGGGTTGAGATCGCGGCGCGTGTGGCCGACGCGCTGGCTCTGGTGGAGCTTTCGCCTCTCGCGCGGCGCAAGCCGCATCAGCTCTCCGGCGGCCAGCGCCAGCGCGTGGCGCTCGCCCGCAGCCTGGTCAAGCGGCCCAAGCTGCTGCTGCTCGACGAGCCGCTCGCCGCGCTCGACAAGAAGCTCCGCGAGCAGACCCAGTTCGAGCTGATGGAGATCCAGCAGCGGGTCGGCATCACCTTCGTCATTGTGACCCACGATCAGGACGAGGCGATGACCGTCGCCGACCGCATCGCCGTGATGGAGGAGGGCTGGATCGCCCAGGTCGACACCCCGTCCGCGATCTACGAGGCGCCGCGCTCGCGCTACGTGGCTGAGTTCATCGGCGACGTGAACATCTTCGAGGGGCACGCCAGGATCGTGAACGGCGGCGGCATAGCGGTCGATCAAGTCGACGCGCCGGCGGGGCTGGTGGCCCCGGCACGGGCGGACAGCCCCGCCGCGGGCGACACTGTGCTGCTTGCGGTGCGGCCCGAGAAGATCGAGATCGCGCCTCAAGCGCTGCCGCCCGGCACCGTGAACGCGGTGGCGGGGCAGGTGACGGAGATCGCCTATCTGGGCAGCGTCTCCACCTACCGCGTGCGCCTCGACAGCGGCAAGATGGTGGTCTCGACCCAGACCAACCGCCACCACTACGGCGGCGCGGCCATCGACCGGGGCGCGCGCGTTCGTCTCTCCTGGCCTGTCGAGGCGAGCATCCTGCTCCGCTCATGAGCGCCAGGCGCGAGGAACGCGGGCCCGTGCGCGCGCGTCGGGGGCTGCTCGGGCGCGGCTCGGTGATCGCGAGCCCCTATCTCTGGCTGCTCTTCTTCTTCCTCGTCCCCTTCGTGATCGTGCTCAAGATCAGCGTGGCCGAGGTCCAGCTCGCCATTCCTCCCTACACGCCCCTCTTCGCCTGGCCCGAGGGCGGCTCCTTCGAGCTTTTCGCCGTCGGCGACAACTACCGGCTTCTGATCGAGGACAGCCTCTACATCCGCGCCTACGCCAACAGCTTGAAGATCGCGGCGATTTCGACCGGGATCGCGCTGGTGGTAGGCTTCCCCATCGCCTACGCCATGGCCCGCGCGCCCCGCGCCTGGCAGGCGAGCCTGGTGATGCTGGTGATCCTGCCCTTCTGGACCTCGTTCCTGATCCGGGTCTACGCCTGGATCGGCATTCTGAAGAACGAGGGGATGCTCAACGGGGTGCTGCGCTGGATCGGGGTGATCGACAGGCCCCTGATCATCCTCAACACCGACATCGCGGTCTACATCGGCATCGTCTACTCGTACCTGCCCTTCATGGTCCTGCCGCTCTACGCCAACCTGGTGCGGATGGACCGCTCGCTGCTGGAAGCCGCGGCCGACCTCGGCTGCCGGCCGGCCGGCGCCTTCTGGAAGATCACCGTGCCGCTGGCCCGTCCCGGCATCGTCGCAGGCTGCTTCCTGGTCTTCATCCCGGCGGTCGGCGAGTTCGTGATCCCCGACCTGCTCGGCGGCTCCGGCACGCTGATGATCGGGCGCATCCTCTGGACCGAGTTCTTCAGAAACCGCGACTGGCCGGTGGCGTCGGCGGTGGCCGTGATCCTGCTGCTGGTGCTGATCGTGCCCATCGTGCTGTTCCAGCGCCACCAGCAGCGCCAGCGCGAGGCAGAGGCCTGATGAGCCGGGGGCTCAGCGGGATCAACCTGGCGGCGCTCACCCTGGGCTTCGCCTTCCTCTACATCCCGATCCTTCTGCTCATCATCTTTTCCTTCAACGAATCAAAGCTGGTGACGGTCTGGGCCGGGTTCTCCACCAAGTGGTACGCCGCGATGGTGGAGAACGAGCTGCTGCTCGATGCCGCGTGGATGACGCTGAAGGTCGCTGTCGTCTCGTCAACCGTGGCGCTGGTGCTCGGCACTCTCGCGGGGCTCGCGCTGGCCCGGCTCGGGCGCTTCCACGGCCGCACGCTCTTCTCAGGGATGGTCTACGCGCCGCTGGTCATGCCCGAGGTCATCACCGGCCTCTCGATGCTGCTGCTCTTCGTGGCACTCTCCTGGGCGCGCGGCTACTGGACCGTGACGATCGCCCACATCACCTTCTCCATGGCCTACGTGGCGGTGGTGGTGCAGTCCCGCCTTCTCACCATGGACCGTTCGCTGGAGGAAGCGGCGATGGATCTGGGCGCGCCGCCGGTCAAGACCTTCTTCGCCGTCACGCTGCCGATCATCAGCCCGGCGCTGGTCGCCGGCTGGCTGCTGGCCTTCACGCTCTCGCTCGACGACCTGGTGATCGCGTCCTTCACCAGCGGCCCCGGCTCGACCACGCTGCCGATGAAAATCTATTCCCAGGTGCGCCTGGGCGTGACGCCGGAGATCAACGCGGTCTCGACGGTGCTGGTCGGGATCGTCTCCATCGGCGTGATCGCCGCGAGCCTGATCAACAAGCGCGCCATGGTCGTCCGGGAGCGAGAGGCGCAGGAAGTTACGTAGCGCTCTCGTCCCTCACAGTCGGTCACGGAGCGCGCCGTAAGTGAGTGCGAGCGCGAGCGTGGGCCAGCGCAGGAAGCGGCCGCCGGGGAAGGGTGGCTGCGGCAACCGGGCGAAGACATCGAAGCGCTCCAGCGTGCCTGAGATCGCCTCGGCGATGAGCGCGCCGCCGAGCGTCGCCAGCGCCACGCCGTGGCCGGAGTAACCTTGGCCATAGTAAAGCCCGCCCTCGAGCCGGCCGATGCTCGGCATCCGAGAGCGCGTGATGGCGAGCGTCCCGCCCCAGGCATGGTCCACACGCACTTCGGCGAGCTGGGGGAAGATGCGCAGCATGCAGCGCCGAACGAGCGGGCCGGGATCGGCAGGCAGGCGACTGCTTGAGGTCTCCCCACCGCCGAAGAGCAGCCGCCCGTCGCGCGAAAGCCGAAAGTAGTTCACAACGAAGCGGGTATCGACGACCGCGACATCGTGAGGGATCAACGCCTGCGCCCGTTCCGCGCCGAGGGGTTCCGTCGCCAGGATGAAGTTGTTGATCGGCATGACGCGCGTGCCGCAGTCGGGATCGAGCGCGTCGAGATAGCCGTTACAGGCGAGCACGACTGTATCCGCCGTGACAGTGTGCGGCCCGGCCATGACCGTGCAGGGTGCACCCGTTTCGAGCCCGGTGGCCGGCGTCCCCTCGCGGATATCCGCTCCCGCATCGGCTGCGGCGCGGGCGAGGCCGCGTGCGTAGTCGAGGGGGTGCAGGTGTCCTGCGCCGCGATCCATGAGACCGCCGTGAAAGTCTTCTGACGCGACCTCGGCGCGGAGAGCGGCGCGATCCAGAACTTCGACATCGGTGTAGCCGTAGCGGGCGCGAAGATGGTCCGCCTCGCGGGCCAGCGAACGCGCGTGGCGCGGCCTGTGCGCCGCGATGGCGATGCCGGGCTTGAGGTCACATTCGATCCCGTGCCGGGCGATGCGATCACGCACCAGCGCCTTCGCCTCCTCGGCCATGGACCAGAGAAGGCGCGCCTGCTCTTCGCCAAGCTCCCGCTCCAGGGTCAACTGATCGCGCCGGTGCCCGCTGCCGAGCTGCCCGCCGTTGCGGCCGGAGGCGCCGTTGCCGATGCGCCGCGCTTCGAGCAGGACCACGCGATAGCCGCGCTCGGCGAGGTGGAGCGCGCAGGAGATTCCGGTGTAGCCCCCGCCGATGATGCAGACATCCGCGCACTCGTCGCCTTCAAGCGCAGGCCAGGTGAGGCTCGTCCGTGCGCTCGCCTCGTACCAGGTGGGCGCGGCGCCATCGTGCTGCGCGTAGCGGCCCGCGCGGTGCGGCGAGTCCATCACACGGCCAGCAGGAGGAACTTGCGCTCCCAGGAGCTGACGACGCGCAAGTAGGCGTCGTATTCGGCGCGCACCACTTCGGTGAAGCCCTTGACGAAACTCTCGCCGAACATGCCGTGCGCCTCGTCCGAGGACTCGAATTGTTCGAGCGCGGTCCTGAGATCGAGGGGCAGCGTCTCGAACGCGCCCGTCGCTTCCCCTTCCACCGGCGGCGAGGGCTCGAGCGTTTGCGTCATGCCGAGATAGCCGGCGGCCAGCGTGGCGGCGATGGCGAGGTAGGGGTTGGTGTCGGAACCCGGCAGGCGGTTCTCGACCCGGCGGTTCTCGGGCGGTGCGTCCGGCACGCGCAGGCCGGCGATGCGGTTGTCGTAGCCCCAGCCGACGTTGAAGGGCTTGCTCGCGCCGAAGCGGAGCCGGCGGTAGGAGTTGACGTTGGGCGCCATGAGCGGCGTGAAGACCGGCAGGAAGCGCTGTAGACCGCCGAGGTAGTGGTGGAACGCCGCGGACTCGGCGCCCGCCTCGTCCGAGAAGAGGGGTCGGCGGTCCGCGCCCTCGTAGACCGACTGGTGCACGTGCATGGCGCTGCCCGGCTCGCTTTGCATCGGCTTCGCCATGAAGGTCGCATAGAAGCCGTGGCGCTGGGCGGTCTGGCGCACCGTGCGCTTGAAGACGAACACCTGGTCGGCGAGCCGCAGCGCCTCGCCGTGGCGAAAGTTGATCTCCACCTGCCCGGCCCCGCTCTCGTGATTGAGCGTGTCGATATCGAGCTCCTGGGCCTCGCAGTAGTCGTAGAGGTCCTCGAAGAAGGGGTCGAACTCGTTGACCGCGTCGATTCCGAACTCCTGGCGCCCTGCCTCGCGCCGGCCCGAGGCGCCGATGGGCGGCTTCAGCGGCTGGTCGGGATCGGTGTTCTTTTCCACCAGGTAGAACTCGATCTCCGGCGCGATCACTGGATACCAGCCGCGCTCGGCGAAGCGCTCCAGCAGGGCAGCCAGCACGCGGCGCGAATAGAAGGGCGAATGCCCGCCGTCGCGCAGCACGCAATCGGCGATCACCTGCGCGGTGGGCTCGTCGTACCAGGGTACGAGGGTGAGCGTCGCGGGGTCCGGCTCGAGCACGAAGTCGCCGTCGCTCACGTCGATGGAGACGGCACCGGGCGGTGGGAAGTCGCCGGTGAGCGTGTGAACGAGGACGTTCTTGGGCAGCCGGTGCTGGCCGCCCGCGAGCCCCTCGATGAACTTGTCCGTGGGCAGGATCTTGCCGCGCGGAACGCCGGCGAGGTCGGGCACGATGCACTCGACCTCGACGATATTCCGCTCTCTGAGCCAGGCCTTGATTGCCCGGTGACCGTCGCTCATGCGTGCTGCTCCGCACTCCATATTGGGTCCCGCGCGGCCCAATTCTACCGCTCGCCGCGGTTGCCGAAGAGCATCGTCACGTTGATGCGCCGGTTTTCGTAGCCGGGGCGGAAGTCCAGATCGTCCGTCCGATGGAAGAGGTCGGAATCGAAAACCACCACGCGGTTTCGCCGGTAGGGTACCGTCACCGGCTCGTCGCCGGCTTCCTCCAGGAACTGCGCCATGCGGGCGCTGTCGGCGTTGTAGGTGCGGAAGGCCCAGTCCGAGGGCGCATGCGCCTTGTGGACCACCAGCCCGCCCGAGGCCGGATCGCGGTTCGCCTCATCGGGTGTTATCCAGAAGTTGACGTTGACCGCGGCGAAGTCGGCGTGGGTGGCAATTCCCTGCAACCGGGAATCGTACTTGTAGGCCCAGAGCTGCTCCAGCCGATGGCGGCCGAAGATGCCGGGGAGGCACCCGCGCAGCTCGTCGGCGATCTGGAGCGCGAGCGCGGTGCCGAAGCCATCCACCAGATAGGCGCCGAGGTAGCCGCGCTTTACCTGGTACCAGACCGTGGCATCGAGGCAGAAGCGCCACAGTCTCTCCAGCGCATCCGCGGTCAGGAAGTCGTCGACGACCACGAGGTTGGGCGTACTCTCGCGATAAGCGCGCTCGACCTCGTCCCTATCCAGGTCCGGATTGACGGCGCCGCCGGCTGCGGCCGGGGACTCGGGGAGAAGGAGGGGGCGGTTGTAGGCCGGTGCGATCCGCCGCCACTCCCGATCGGAGAGCGCAATCGGTTCGTCCGGTGGCGCATCGGGAGGCAATGCGGCGAGTACCTCCTCGTAGGTGTCGGCGATCCTGTCGAGCGACGGATCGACGCGCCCGTCGCGGCAGAGCCGACGGATCTGCTCGACATCGTGCTGCAGCTTGAAGGGCGCGACGGGAATTGCGGGCCGCTCCCCCTCCCGGCGGGTCAGCATGCCGGGCGAAAGCGACGGACCGTGGCGCCGCTCCGCCGCGCGGCCGAAGCAGGCGAGCGCTGCTGCGGCATCGCAGCGGGCCACGTGGACCATGCCGAGATTGGCTCGGTAGGTCGCGTTCTCCGGCTTCAGCTCAAGTGCGCGCTCCAGGCTCGTAAGCGCCTCGTCTTCGCGGCCGAGGCGCTTGAGGGCGTTGCCGAGATTGGCATGCGCCGCCGCGTACGTGGGATCGAGGGCGATGGCCTTGCGATAAGCGTCCTCAGCCTCCGCCACGCGGTGGAGGTCCTGCAGCACGTTGCCGAGGTTGGCGTGCGCCGCCGCGAGCTTCGGATCGAGGTCGATGGCACGGCGCAGGCTCGCCTCGGCCTGCTCCAGTGCGCCGATCTCCTGCAGCGCGTTGCCGAGGTCGGAGTGGCCGCCCGCCGCGTCCTCATCGAGCGCGACCGCCTGTCGCAGCGCCGCCACCGCGTCCTCCGCCCGGCCGATCTCCAACAGCGCGAGACCGAGCTCCGATTGCGCCGGCCCGTGATCGGGGCGGATCACCAGCGCCTTCTCGAACCACTCGACCGCGTCGGCCGATCGGCCCGCCGCGCGCAGCGCGTGGCCGAGATTGTAGCGGATGTCGGCGTTGTCGGGCGCGAGCGCGGCGGCGCGGCGGTAGCGGACGACCGCCTCGTCGTGGCGGTTCAGGCCGTTGAGGACGTTGGCGAGATCGTTCAGGAAGCCGGCGTTGCGCGGCGCCCGGCGCGCGGCCTTCGTCAGCAGCGGCAGCGCCTCCTCGAGCCGGCCCGCCTGTGCGTGGAGCACGCCGAAGAGGTGCAGTGCATCGGCATGGCCGGGCCGCTGTTGAAGGACTCGCTGGTAGAGCGCCGCCGCCGGCGCCACGCGGCCCGCGCGATGATGGTCGAGCGCAACCCGAAGGACGTCGTCGATAGGATCGGCGCTCGCCGGCGAGGCGCCGGAGCCTCGCCCCTTGGCCCGTCTTCGCTCGCGCCGCGTCATTGCGTCGTCATGGGAGTTGGAACACTTGCGCCCGTCACCGGGCGAGCGCTTATCCCGCTGAGGTCAGAGCGAGCCCGGATTCGGCACCGAATAGCGTGATACGGCTCGCGCGGAGCACGAGACCGACCCGGGCGCCGATTGAGACCGGCTCGTGCACGTCCATGCTCGCCGCCACGTACTCGCGGTTGACCAGTAGGCCGTCCGCGCCGTCAAGCGCGATGAACGCGATGATGATTCCGCCGTAGGACTCCGTGAATTCGATTGTCCCGTCGACAATGCCCTCGCCCGGCGAATGCAGGATCACGTCCTCGGGCCGGACGCCGAGCACGATGGACCCGCTGCCCTCGGCGTTCGCGCCTTCGAGCGTGCGCCCGGCGACCGTAACCCTGCCCCCGCTGAGCTCGCCCTGCAGGAAGTTGATTCCCGGGCTGCCGATGAAGTCGGCGACGAACATGTTGGCCGGGCGCTCGTAGATCGTGACCGGATCCGCTACCTGCTGGACCTCGCCCTTGTCGAGCACGGCCACGCGGTCGGAGAGGATCAGCGCCTCGGCCTGGTCGTGGGTCACGTAGATGGTGGTCACCTTGTAGGCCTGATGGAGGCGCTTGAGCTCGGTCCGCATGTGCTCGCGCAGCTTGAGGTCGAGGTTGGAGAGCGGCTCGTCCATCAGATAGCAGGCGGGGCTCCGCACCATGGCGCGGCCGAGGGCAACGCGCTGGCGCTCGCCGCCGGAGAGTTTGGCCGGCTTGCGGTCGAGCAGGCGCTCGATATTGAGCAGCTCCGCCGTCTCCCGCGCCTTCTCGTTCGCTTCGGCCTTGGACATGCCGGCGACCGTGAGGCCCAGCGTCATGTTCTGCAGCGCGGTCATGTGGGGATAGAGCGCGTAGGTCTGGAAGACCATCGCCACGTCCCGATCGCCCGGATTGATATTCGTGACGTCCCGCTCGCCGATCGCGATGGTGCCTTCGGTGGGCTCCTCCAGTCCTGCGATCAGGCGGAGCGTCGTGGTCTTGCCGCACCCGGACGGCCCGAGCAGGGTCAGGAACTCGCCCTTGGCAATGTCTAGGTCGATCCCCTTGACGGCCTCGGTGCCGTCTCGAAACCGTTTCACCAGTCCTCTGAGCGTGACGTTCATGGCGGCCCTACTTCACCGCGCCGAGCGCGAGGCCGCGCGCGATGTGTCGCTGGAGGAGGAACACGACGGCGATCATCGGCAATAGCTGTATCACCGCGCCGGCGCTGAGCGAACCCCACAACACGTTGTAGAGATCGATGGTCTTTTGCAGCGCGACCGGCATCGTCGTCGCCTTGTCGTAGGTGAGGAACAGCGCATAGAGGTATTCGTTCCAACTGAAGACGAAGGTGAAGATGGCTGTGACCGCAATACCGGGCGCGGCCATCGGCAGGATGAGGCGGAAGATGATTTGCAGCCAGCTCAGCCCGTCGAGCCGGGCTGCCTCCTCCACCTCCTTCGGCAAATCGAGCAGGAATCCGCGCAGAATCCAGACTGCGAAGGGCAGTCCGAAGGCGACATAGACGACGATGAGCACGATCTGCGTGTCGATCAAGCTGAACCAGTTGGCCATCTTGAAGTAGGGCAGCACGACGACCACCCCGGGCATGAATCGCAATGACAATATGACAAGGGCCCAGGTATCGCCCCCCATGAGCCCCATGCGCGCAACCGCGTAAGCCGCAGGCAGCGCCAGAATCATCACGATCAGCGTCGAGACGCCGACCGTGATCAGGCTGTTCAGGATCGCCCGGTCGAAGAGGAAGCGATCGAAGATCTCGACATAGTGCTCGCCGGTCGGCTCGAACGAATAGAAGGTCGGCGTCTGGGCGTTGATGACATTGGTGGGCTTGACCGAATTGAGCGCCACCCACGCCACCGGAATCAGCCAGATGATGACGACGACCACCGCGAGCACATTGATTGCGCGCATGTAGATCGACGACATCATGGTCGGTCGGCGGCGCGCGCCGCCTTCTCCGTTCGGTAGAGCGTGTTGAGGAAGGCAAGCACGACGATGTTGATCAGGATCAGGATGAGGAACCCATAGGCCGCCATGAGGCCCAGGTGTCCCTGCTCGAAGATCGTGTAGTCATAGACGCTGGCGAGCAGCGTCGACGACCCGGGCCCGCCCTTGGTCATGATGAAGTTGAGGTCGAAGATGCGGATCGCGTCCACCAGCCGGATCAGGATCACCACCATGATGACCGGGCGGATCAGCGGGATGACGATGCGCGAGTAGTAGGTTACGCCGCGCACCCGGTCGAGCCGCGCGGCCTCGGTGATCTCGGGCGAAATGCTCTGCATGCCAGCGAGCAGGATCAGCGCGATGAAGGGCGTCCACTGCCAGCAATCGACGAACATCAGTGTCGCGAGCGCGGTGTCCTTGTGCGAAAGCCAGGACCACTTCTCCAGGCCGAAGCCGGTGTTGAGGATCCAGTTGGCGAGCCCGGAGACCGGCTCGAAGATGAAGCGCCAGGTCAGCCCCATGGCGATCGGCGAGATGAAAACCGGGATGATGATGAGGGTGCGCAGGAGGCCCGCGCCCTGCATCTTGCGATCCAACAGCACGGCGAGGAAGAAGCCGAGGACCATCTGGATCGAAACGGTGATGACGGCCCACATCACCGTGAGCTCGATGCTGTTCCAGAAGCGGCGGTCCTCGAACAGGTCGTTGTAGTTGCGCCAGCCGACGAAGCGCGCGACGTCCGGGTTGTAAAGCGGATCGACCTTGAAGGAGAGCGTGCCCGAGAAGATCAGCGGGAAGATCGCCAGAGCCAGCAGGACGATCACGCAGGGCGCGAGCAGCAGGTAGGCCGTGCGCCGCTGCTGGCGCGCCACTCGGCCCGGCCGCCCGGACCGTGGCGGCCCGGCCGCCCGCAGCGGCCGGGCCTCGATGCTAACGTCGGTCACGGCCGAGGCTCCGGGGAGCCCCCGGCTTCACGCACTCACGAATAGTAGCCGCTGTCCTCCATGATGCGGTGAACCCGCTTGCTCATGGCCGCCATCGCGTCTTCGATGCTCTGCTCCTCGTTGACCGCGTCGGCCACTTCCTCGCCCATGGCGCCCATGATGGCGTAGGCCTCCGGCACTGTGGGCGTGTTGACCACGGAGACCGGATACGCCTTCATCAGGCCGACGAAGAAGGGCTTGCGATCCGCCCAGCGGCTGAGCGTCGAGCGGCGCGAGAGCTGGCCGCCGGCACCCACGATCGCATCCGCGATGAGCGGACTGCCGTCCAGATCCTCCCGGTCGCCCGAGTTGAGGAACTTGATCCAGGCGAACGCGGTTTCCCGATTGCCGCCGAAGGTCGGCATGAATTGACCGAAGCCGCCGGCGAGCGCGCGGTGCGCGCCGTTTGGCCCGGTGCCCCTCGGCGAGAGGTCCATGTGCCAGTGCTCGTGCAGGTCCGTGTACGTCGGGTCGTTGAGCACCGCCGTGCCCCAGGTGAGTGGGCTGTAGAGAGCCGTGCCCTGGGCGAACACCTGGTTGACCTCGTCCTCGCCGGCGTTGGCGGAGACCGGGTGTGCGTATTTCTGGAGCTCGACCAGGATTTTCAGGGCCTGATAGGCCTCCTCGCTCTCCAGCGTCACCGTATAGTCCTTGTTCTCCTCGTCGGTGAAGACGGCACCGCCCATGCCGCGTAGAGCACCGAAGTACTGGTAGCCGGCCCAGAAGTTGCGCGCCATCGCCGCGCAATAGGCGTAGCGCTCGTTGGCCGGGTCGTGGATCTCCTTGCAGGCGTCGATCACATCGTCCCAGGTCAACGGCGGGGAAATGCCGGCCTTCTCGAAGACGTCCTTGCGGTAGAAGGTCATCATCGCGTTGCCGTCCGGTGCGAGCGCCGCGATGTACCCTGGCGGGGCCGGCCCCTTGGGCAGGTTCCACATGTGCCGGTAGTTCTCCGGCACGTCTTCCTCGTAGTCCGCGAGCCAGTCCGGGAATGGCTCCAGATAGGGGCCGAGGTCTGTGAGCGCACCCATCGCGTCGAGCGCTGCGAACTGGGCGTGATCCTGGGTAATGACGTCGAAGGCGTCGCTCTTGGACCGCATGTAGGTGTTGATCTGGGTCAGCGCCTCGCTCATCGGCTTCGAGACGACCTCGAGCGTGACGTTGGGATACACCTTGTCGAAGAGCGGCTTGACCGCCCTCAAGGAGTTCGCGAGCCGCTTGCCGGACGACGCGAAGTGAACGATGGTGCCGCCGACATCGGCATGCACCTCCTTGGGGACGAACTGCGACGCAAGCGTTGCGCCCAGCGCCGTTGCTGCCGAGGCCTTGAGCACCTGGCGGCGGGTCAGCTCCCGCTGGCGAAAGTGCTTGATGCGCTTCATCGCGCTGTCGTAGGCCCTGCTATCGTGGTCTGAATTCCGCATATGCGCCTCCCTTAGCGTGTCTGCGTCAGGCAGATGGAAGCCTCCCCATCTGAAAAAACGCTAGCACGGATGTCTCACCTCGGTCACGGCCCGCGTTCGCGGCCATGCGCATCTGTCCTTTCCGGACGCGGTGTGTAGACTGCGCGCCGGCACGCACCTTCACGATTCGGGAGCAAGGCCTTGTTCAAATTCAGATTGCGGCGGCTCTCGGTCTTTCTCGCGCTTGCCGTCGCGGCGGGGAGCATGATGACTGACCAGACCGAGACCCAAGCCGACGAGGGCGCAAAACCCGTCGTCACCTTCGAGACCTCACACGGCTCGTTCGCCGTCGCGCTGGAGCCCGAATCCGCGCCCAAGACGGTCGAGAACTTCCTCGCTTACGTCCGGGCGGGGCACTACGACGGGACCATCTTCCACCGCATTATTGCGGGCTTCATGATTCAGGGCGGCGGCTACGACGAGCGTTACCAGCAGCTGTCGACCCAAGCGCCGATCGAGAACGAGGCGCCGGATGCACCCGGCAACGACCGGGGCACGATCGCCATGGCACGCACGGCCGATCCCCACTCCGCGACGGCGCAGTTCTTCATCAACGTGGCCGACAACGACTTCCTCAATCATAGTGGCAAGAACCCGCAGGGCTGGGGCTATGCCGCGTTCGGTCGGGTGGTCGACGGCATGGAGACCGTGGACCGCATCGCCGCGCTGCAGACCGGCCCCGGCGGCCCCTTCCCGAGCGACGTGCCGCAAGAGGCCGTGGTCATCCAGAAAGTGACGGCGCCTCCCGACTCCTGATCGGAAGGCGCTAAACGTCGACGAGCGATCCGGGCGATGCCGGCCGAGCATCAGGCGGACTACATCGTCGTCGGCGCCGGCTCGGCCGGGAGCGTCGTCGCCGCGCGCCTCTCGGAGGACGGGCGGCGGCGGGTGCTGCTGCTGGAAGCCGGCGGCTCGGATCGCCGGCTCACCATCCTCATGCCTGCGGCGACCATGCTGCTCGCGATCACCAACCCGCGCTACGACTGGCGCTTCATGGCGGAGCCCGACCCCACTCGCGACGGACGCGAGGACTACATGCCGCGCGGCAAGGTGCTGGGCGGCACCAGCTCGATCAACGCCACCTCGTTCATTCGGGGCGCGCCGGAGGACTACAACGGCTGGGCGGCGCTCGGCTGTCGCGGCTGGGACTTCGAGACCGTGCTTCCCTATTTCCGCCGGCTGGAGGATTACGAGGGTGGCGCCGA
>Ga0209022_1001532_pt1 | contig 23151 bp, 17 predicted proteins | sample PinacodermPK_FD_187300 | JGI IMG/M metagenome (GOLD analysis project Ga0209022, IMG submission 187300) | Host-associated microbial community of the marine sponge Aplysina aerophoba from Gulf of Piran - sponge pinacoderm, lysed by proteinase... | ecosystem: Host-associated > Porifera > Sponge >...
CCGCCCTGACCGGCGACCGCCTCTCCGCAGACAAAACAATCCGCAGTCCCGTTGAAAATCCGCTCCAGCAAGGAGAAAATCGAAAATGAATTGATAATGAGAATTACTGGCGACGAAGAGAAAGTGTTGAAATGAATATGTCGATGCTGTAGTGGACAAACCGGTAAGTCGAGAAGAAGCACGACAATTGAACAAGCGGCGTCGGAGTAAGAGACGTCGATCTGGCCGGCATGTATTCGTTCGCATAGGGTCAGGCTAAACAGCGACAGTCAGGTCTTGTCCAGGAGGACAGAAATGCATACCGCACTCGACGGCAGGTTGCGAAATACGAACTTGCCCTACAGCAAGGGGCTTATGACTGTATACGAGGCGGTGATCAACTCAATCGAAGCCATCGAGGAACGAAGCCTGGCAGAAGGGAAAGCGCTGTCCGATTATTCGATCAGGCTGGACATCGATAGAGCTGCGCAATTGGATCTGGAGCCCAAACGAGGTCCTCGTCCTGAAGGCGACATCGAGGGATTCAGTATTACGGATGATGGCGTGGGATTTAACAACAAGAATTGGGAATCGTTCAGAACGCTTGATAGCCTGCACAAAGTCGAGAAAGGATGCCGGGGAATAGGGCGCCTTATGTGGCTGAAGGTGTTCGATAATGTAGAGATTCTCTCGAGTTACGAGGAAAACGGTGAAGTCAGACGTCGCGATTTTTCATTTGACATAACGAATGAGGTTTCAGAAGCGACCGTCGGCCCGGAAGCTATGCACGGGATACAGACGGTGGTCAAACTTCGAGGATTCAAGCAGCGTTATGCATCAGCAACGCACAAGACATCGGAAAAGATAGCGTCAGGACTGCTTGAACACTGCCTGTGGTATTTTTTTAGGGAAGAGGGCGTGCCGCGTATTACGTTGAGCGACGGCAACGGCGAGATTGATCTGTTTGAGCTTTTCAAAGCGCATATGCACGGCTCCTCCTCAAGCGAGATAATAGAACTGAAGGGTCAGAGATTCGAGATCACGCACGTCAAGGTCCGGGTAGACAGAAACAAACCGCATACGCTGGGCTATTGCGCATCCGGCCGGTTGGTCAGTGAGGAAGGCCTCACCGGGAAGATTCCGGGCTTGCACAAGGCGATAGCCGATGGGGACGGGCAATTTACTTATCTGGCTTATTTGACGGGTGAGTACCTCAATGAACAGGTGAACAACGAAAGAGTCCATTTCAATATCCCGGACACCGCGGAGGTCCTGTTTGAAGACACGGAAGTCTCGTACAGCGATATCAGGACAGAGATTTATCCCCGTGTGCGGAAGTTTCTGGAGCCCAACCTGGTCGAAGCACTAACTGAAGGAAGGGAACGGGTTGAGACTTTTGTATCGACCAAGGCGCCGAAGTATCAACCGCTATTGGGGCATATTCCGGAGGAGCGGCTGTCGGTGGACCCCGGCATGTCGGACAAGGACCTGGACATCTTGCTCCACAAGGAAATGTTCGAGGTGGAGCAGGACATCCTGAAGGAGGGTCACGATCTGCTGTCGGCTAGCGCGGGATTTGACGATTACGCTGAGCGGCTGAAGAACTACATGAACAAGGTAACGGACCTGAAGCAGTCTGATCTGGCGAATTATGTGACGCGCCGACGTGTCGTGATTGATCTTCTGGACTTTGCAGTAAAGCAGCAGAATGATGGAAATTTTGTTCGGGAAGATGTCATACACGAGTTGGTTGTGCCCATGCGCGCGACGTCGACCGATGCGGAGTATCGACGGCAAAATCTCTGGCTGGTCGATGAGCGTCTCGCATTTCATCACTTTCTTGCTTCGGACAAGACGCTGAAGTCAAATCCGACGACGTCAAACATGTCGACGAAGAAGCCGGACATCGCGACGATTCGCATGTTTGATCATCCGCTGCTGGTGGGTGAAGGGAAAACACCAATGGCATCGATCACGGTAATCGAAATAAAGCAGCCGATGCGCAAAGGGTTTCAAGCCGGCGAAGAGGAAAGCAAGGACCCTATATTGCAGTCACTTGGGTATTTGCGGCGTTTGCGGGAAGGAGCGAGAACGGTGAATGGTAGGTTGATACCAAATGCGGCGAAGATCCCGGGGTTCGTATACGTAGTGGCAGACCTGACGGCCAGCCTGATTGATTGTTGCAAGATGCACCAGTTGGAGGCTACAGCGGACGGTTTTGGTTTTTTCGGATATCATCGCGATGAATCTTACAAAGCCTACATTCAGGTTATGTCCTTCGATGGCTTGGTTACGGCGGCGGAGGAACGTAACCGAGCTTTTTTTGATACGCTGGGCTTGCCAGCAATGTGACGAAGAACCGATGTGGGCGGTGGTGGCGTTGTGAAAGTGATTCTGAAGATCATCCTTCCCATCGGATCTTCCGGTTCATGCACCGTGTTGCCGATGGCGAAGCCCACGCGCCTCATTCGACCTCTCCCTGTTTCCTGAGGGGATCTCTCATGCCGCACATGGAGACTGCCAGTGATTTTCGGGCTGAAGGCGACAAGCGTGGCAGTCACGGGCCCGGATTGTCTTGGATTTCCATCTTTTCGGCTGGAAGATGGCAACCCGATGAAGACCTGCATTCGCGGCGCAACCAGGATGCACGAAGCGAGGTCCGGATGATGGAGGGCGCCACAGCCACCTCCTGATTCGTTTCCGATTCTTTGAACATACGAGGCGGGCGTTCCTGCCGTAAATATCACGCAAAATAAAAATCGCGAGAAATAGGGGGCGAGTAGATACGATTCTTTTTCCTTCAGGAAGCCGCCGAAGTCCCGGTCGATTCTCCGCCATTGCTCAAATTTTTCCGCGCATGCTCATGCCGAGGGGCGAATCAATGCGCCTGTCGCTTTTCGCATTCGTGCAAATACTCCGAAATCGCCTTGACCGCGGCGCGAAGATGAGGTTCCCGCCAATCGTAATTCGGATGAATCGCTCGTAGGCGGGGGATTCGAATCTGCGAATCGAAATGCCTTTGCGCCGGAGGGCGAGCGTTGCTTCGCGGGCATCCGAAGCCGGATTTGTGAATTCGGCAAGATTGAGATTGCCCCGGCTCGGATAAGCGCGCAGACCCAGAGCGTTGAGCTCGCAGTCCATCCAATCGCGCAAACGCAGATTTTCCTCAAAAACCCGCTTCCTGTGGCGCCTGTCCTTCAATGCTTGGACCGGAGGCGGGTTGTCTTCGCATACAGCTGCTGTACGGGGCGCGGTCCTCCCGACGGAAGACTTGGCGCGCACTGGAATCATGCGAAACTCCCCTATTCTTCGTCGGTTGCGCTTCACGCAATCAAATGGAACTCGCAATTCGCTTTCTGGAATCTTGTAATTTAATAATGCAGCATGTCTCTCATAGAAATGCAGTCGTCCCAGCCATCGCCATGACAACAGAAAAACGAAGTTCGCGCGTTCAGCTTTCGGTAGATCTGGATTTGCCGGGCCGTCAAATCGGCGAACTGCGTTTTCGCTGGTCGGACAATCGATGCCCGCTCGGATTCTACGCTTCGCCTGTCATCAAAATCGGCAATTCCAATTATCCAACCGTAATGATGATCGCCGGCATTCACGGAGACGAATTCGAGGGGCCCGCAGCTCTAATGCAGCTTTCTTCGATGCTAGCCGACAAGGAGGTTGGCGGGCGCGTCATTATTTTTCCGGCGATCAATGCGCAGGCCATGGAAGCGACCTCGCGGGTGTCTCCCCTGGACGGCGAAAATTTAAACCGCGCTTTTCCCGGCGATCCCGACGGCGGTCCGACAGCGATGCTAGCGCATTTCCTGGAGTCGTCGCTAATCCCGAAATGCGATGCCGTCATCGATCTTCATTCTGGCGGCAAGGCATCCGTATTCGAGCCCTGCGTTCTCGCCACGCGAACGCAGTCAACGGAATTATTCGAACGCAATCTGGATCTGGCGCGCGCCTTCGGCCTCGACTACATCTGGGTCCTGGGCTCCTACAACGATGATCGCTCCCTGAATTCCGCCGCGGCTCGGTGCGGCGTTCCAATGATCGCCGCTGAACTCGGCGGAGGAGGAGGCGTCGATCCGGCCATCGTCGAACGGACCGTGTCGGGATTAATGCGGTTCCTGGCGCATTCAGGAGCCTTGAAGGGAAATCATGGATTTGCGTCCGAATCCGGATCAACGCTTGTAGAAATCTCAAGCGCGGAGCAGAACCTGCATTCACCGGCCAGGGGCCTTTTTCAGCGGAAATTCTCCTCCGGCCAATTCGTAGCCAGGAATCAAACTGCAGGCTGGCTTCATTTTATCGACGAGCCGGACCGGGGATCCATTGAAATCGTCTTCAAACAGGCCGGGCTGGCTCTGGCGCACACGAATCGGGGAATGGTAGAGCGAGGCGACATGCTCGCTCTCATCGCCAGTCCCGTCGAATCCTAGGCATGGAGGAATTTTTACGCGGAACAGTCATTGCGGCGATTCCTGCCGGCATCCGCAAACGCTCTATCTCAGGATGCGTCGAAAGTATTCGGCAACCATGTTTTCGTAGCTCCGGTCGACAGCCAATTCGTACGCTCCCCTGTCCCCCGGCTTGCGAGCAAGCAAAGCCTTAATGCCGAACGCTTCGGTAAACGTTGCGCCGAATTCAGGGAATGCCCGCGAGCCTATATCCAAAGGCGAGGCGATGGACACTATATCTGGCGCATCGGTTCCCGATATTTCAAAAAATGCATAGGAATCTGAAACGAGTACTACGCTCAGCTCTTCAGTCGCATCGTCCGGGCGCAACTCCTCAAGCAAGCCGATTTCCTGTTCGAGAGGGGCGCGAAGCAGCCAATGGCTACGTCCCAGAAAATAGATCGTGCGCGACCCGTCCGCTGCGAACGTGCATGGAGAACCGGGAAGCAACCGCGCGACGCCGGCGAGATACTCGCGAACTTCGTCCGCGCGCCCCTTGATATCGAACAGGGCCTGCAATTCCTGTTTCGCGACCGAAGCATCGTAGCGCATCTCAACTCCTTAACTTCGATCCTTCCGGATCATAGAAGCACGGAGCGACGACCTTCGCCGGAATGATCGCTCCCTTGACCCTGGCATGCGCCGTTTGCCCTATTCGCGCTCGCCCCCGCTCCAAAAGACCCAGCGCGATCCATCGCTCCTTTACGACGCTTTTTACGCAGGCCGATACAAATCCTTCCGTGCGCGTCTTTCGCCCTTCGGGCGTCAGAGGCGATCCTTCGGGAATCGCCATGTTCGGATCCAGGGGCAGCAGTCCCACCAGTTCGCGTCGCGGCGCTCCGCCCTGCCGCCGCAGTTCCACCGATCTTCGCCCGATAGAGTCGAGCTTATTCCCGGACATAATCCATCCCATGCCCAGATCGTAGGGATCGACGGTCCCGTCAACTTCATGGCCGAGCGAAAGGAAGCCTTTTTCCGTTCTTAGCACATGGTTTGATTCCGAGCCTACCGGAGCGATGCCGTACGGCGCGCCGACATCCATGATCCTATCCCACAAGGCTGCGAAATCGCGAGGCGCTACATTTATCTCGAATGAAAGCTCGCCGGTAAAGCTTACGCGAAAAACGCGCGAGGAGAACTCCGCGACGCGGCCTTGCCTCCAAGTCATGAAGGGAAAGCTCTCGGGGTCGAGGTCGATGTCGGTTCCTAGGCCCTCGACGATTTCCCTGGCTTGCGGCCCGCAGATAGTCGCGTTGCACCACTGGCTCGTGACCTCGGTGATTTTAACGTCCCATTCGGGGCGCTCTACCTGCCGAATGAATTCCAGGTGGCGGTGCACGAGATCCGCGTTCGCGGTGGAAGTCGTCGCGAGATACCGAGATTTCGACAATCGGAAAACCACGCCGTCGTCCAGAATCAGACCGTCGTCGGACAGCATAATTCCGTATCTTCCCCGTCCCGGCTTCAAGGATTCAATCGAGTTCGCGTACGCAAGCTCAAGCAGCTTCGAGGCGTCGCGGCCATTCAGTTCGAACTTCCCCAGGGGCGAGCCGTCGTAAACTCCGACGCCGTTGCGTACGGCTTTGCACTCGCGTTCGACCGCTTCATCAAGCGTTTCGGCTCCTATCGGGAAATAGCCCGGCCTTCGCCATCGCGCGCCGGCTTCGTATATGACGGCGCCGCGAGCGATATTCCATGCCGTTACCGGCGTATGGCGATAGGGAAGGAAAACCGGTCCTGAGCGCGTGCCGCCGATCGCGCCGAACTCAACCGGCGCATAGGGCGAGCGGAATGTCGTCGTGCCTAGTTCGGACAGGGCCAGCCCTTGCGCCGCCGCGATGATTCCGAGAATATTGATGTTTCCGGTCTTGCCCTGGTCAAGGCCCATGCCGCCCGTCGTATAGCGCTTGACTTGCTCGACATTGCGATAGCCTTCACGCAGAGCTAGGCGGATATCGCCATCCGTTACGTCGTTCAGGATATCGACGAAGCATTTCCTTCCGGCGCCTCGCGGCTCGACGTTCCACAATGCTTCTATCGAGTACGAATCTTCGCTTGCGCAAGGGAGCGCGGCCGGAATGCGCGGAAAGCCCGCCGCGACGGCCGCCTCTATGCCTACTCTTGCTCCATCCGCCAATGAACCGGCAAGCGTCATTCGGCCGCCGGCCGCCCCGGCGCACGCAACGGGATGAGAACTCGCCACCGGCACGTATGCCGCGAGAGCGTCGTCGAAACGCAGATCGCCGCGCGACTGGGAAAACAAATGAACCGCCGGATTCCATCCGCCCGAGTGCAGCAGCAGATCGCATTCAATGCTCTCGCAATCCTCTCCGGTTGAACGCGATCGCACGGTCACGCCGCTGACTCGCTTCCTTCCATGCGCTTCCGAAACAACGCAGCCCCGAAGAATTCTTACGCCGTCCGCCCGCAGCTTCGCCGCCTCGGGCACGTTCCGGCGGCAGTCCACTATCGCCCGTACATCTATTCCGGCATTTTTCAGACATCCCGCGGACGCGTAAGCGCTATCGTTGTTGGTAAAGACGACGGCCTTCCGACCGAGCGCAACCGCGAATCGATTCACGTACGCCAGGGCTGCCGATGCAAGCATGACGCCGGGCCTATCATTGTTGGCGAACACGAGCGTACGCTCGATCGCTCCGGTTGCAACAACGATTCGAGCAGCGCGAACGCGCCAGTTTCTAAGCATCGCGCCCGGCTTTTCGCCGCCGCGTTCGAGAATCAGCGCCAGGTTATGCTCGCGAATGCCCCATGCGGTTGAATTCCCGAGGCGCCGGACATTGTTCATCCCGGCCAATTCGTCGATTGCGGATCGCACCCATTCGCCGGGCGCGGCTCCGTCGATCCTCTCGCGGCCATCGAGCAGCGAGCCTCCGGCTTCCGCGTTTTCGTCTACCAGCATAACGCGAGCTCCGGCGCGCGCCGCATGCAGCGCAGCCGACAGCCCGGCGGGTCCCGCGCCTACGACCAGAACGTCGGCGTGCGCATGCCGAGTTTCGAATTCGCGGCCGTCGAACTCGCCGGCCGGAGCTTCGGCAAGTCCGGCAGCCCTCCTAATCAGCGGTTCGTAAAGTCGCCAGCTCGGCCACATGAATGTCTTGTAGTAGAATCCCGCAGGCAGGAGCCCAGCCAGAAATTGATTGATTCCCCCCAGATCGAATTCCGGCGACGGCCAGCAATTTACGGACTTCGCTTTCAGCCCGTCCGCGAGCGGAACCATGGTTGCGGCTCGGTTTCCCGATGAATCTGGCCCGAGAAGCTCGACGAACGTACCGGGTTCTTCGCATCCCGCCGAAATTATTCCGCGCGGACGATGGTACTTGAAGCTGCGCGCCGTCAAATGAATGCCGTTCGCAAGCAGCGCCGAGGCGAGAGTGTCGCCCTGGCATCCCCGGTACTCGCGGCCGTTGAATTGAAAACGCAGCGGCTTCGACCTGTCGATTCGACCGCCGTCTTTCAATCGGTAGGAATTAGGCATCATCGGAGTCCGGCTTGATTTCGTGAGTCCCGGTATCTCTCCGGACCGTAATCCACGCGCCGCAGCCGCGAGCGTGCCACCAATGTTCGAGAACGGGTCCAAGAGGATTGCTGGGAACAGTCAAGTATTCGACCCAGTCCTCGGCGCTCAAATCCTCGGGCCGCTCCGGCCGCCTCATGGCCGCCGGGCCTCCGTAGCTGAATTCGCTTTCGTTTCGACGCCCGCAGAACGGGCAGCAGATTTCGAGCATCTATTCCTTCCAGTCGATTAGCGCACCGTCGTCGTTCCGGACTCGAAGATAAAATCCAGATTGCGGAATCTGTCGATTCCGAACGGCGCAATCAACCTAGTGGGCTCGTCGTTCGCAACGAGATGGGCAAATCCTTCGCCGCCGGCGGGTATCGCCTTGTAGCCGCCCCACCATCCTGCGGTTACATAGAGGCCGGGAACTTCAGTTTTCGATATGATCGGCGACCCGTCGTGGGCGATATCGACATGGCCGCCCCACTGCCGCAGCAGCTTGAGATTCCTGAACGACGGAAATAGCTCCAGAAGCGCGCAAACCGTATCCTCGAATACTGTCTGCTTTATGTCCCGCCGGAACGACTGGCCCAGGTCCGTCGCGCCTCCTATTACTAGCTCTCCCTTGTCGGATTGGCTGAAATAGACGCCGACATCGGGGCAATTCACCACGACATCGATCAAGGGCTTCACGGGTTCGGAAACGAATGCCGAAAGGTTGATCGTGCGGAGCGGCAATTTCAGCCCGACCGTCTCGGTAAGGGTCGTCGTATGGCCGGAGACGGCAATTGCTACTTTGCCCGCGCGAACGGATCCTCGAGTGGTCTCGACGCCGCAAATCTTGCCGCTGGAATCGCGGCTAATGGACGTGACCTTCGTGTTTTCGTGGATTTCGACGCCGAGGCTGTCGGCTGCGCGAGCATATCCCCACGCGACGGCATCGTGCCTGTTTACCGACGCGTCGCGATGCGCGAAAGCCGCCAGGACAGGCAGCCTCGACCCTTGCCCTCCGCCGGTAAGCGGCGGCACGCGCCGGCGAAGCTCCTCGACGGAAATTCTCTCGTAGCTGGAATCGTATAAATCCATGATCAGCTGCCGTCGCTGCAAGTCCCGCAACTTGCCGTAGGTCTGAACGACATCGATCATGGATCGATTCGAGTGCATTAAGTTGAAATTGAGCTCCCGCGTCAATCCTTCGAACAGTTTTACAGACCTGGTAAAAAAGGGGAGCGATTCGTCCCTGAGATAGTTCGAGCGAACGGTCACCGTGTTGCGCCCGACGTTGCCGCCGCCCAGCCATCCCCGTTCGAGCACGGCAACATTTGTAATTCCGTGCCGTCTGGCCAGATAGTAGGCCGTCGCCAGCCCGTGTCCGCCGGCCCCGACGACAACGACATCGTAGCGTTTCTGCAACTGCGGCGATCTCCAGGCGCAGCGCCAATTCCGGTGCCCGCTCAGCGCATTGAGCGCGAGTGAAAAAAACGAATAACGCTGCATGCCGACCCGATCCGAGATTTAGAAATCGCATTCCGTTATTCTGGATAACCCCGAGCTTGTCCATTGAGCAACCCTTGAATTTTAGCCTGGCTCCCGGAACCCGAAGGACGAATGGCGCGCAAATAGCGTTCGCGCTCGCCGCCGCCCGCGATTGTTTTTGATAATTGCAAATTAGATTTGCCTTTATAAAATTTGTTGCCAGATTCGCTTGCCTATTTTAAAAGGGGTCGATTCCTCGTTCCTGATTCGAAAAATTCGATGCAGCAAGATTTAAACGGCCGCGAAATTGCTGAAGGCGACGGGCTTGAAGCCGTCGACATTCCCGTGCGCGAAGTCTGGACGAGCCGCACCGTCCAGTCCGTGGAGCGAGCTTTCGACATCCTCGAACTCCTCGCGGAATCCGAAAGCGGCACCCAGCTGCGGCAAATAGCGGAAAAAACCGGGTTCAACGTCTCGACCTGCCACCATCTCGTTTCCACTCTGGTCAAGCGCGGCTACGCCCGAAAAAGCAATCGCGACCGCAGCTATAATTTGGGCAACAAGCTCCACGAAGTGGCTAGCAGGCGCCTGATCCATTTCGACGTTCTCGAAATTGCGATGCCCGAATTGCGCAGGCTTCACAAGGCAACCGGCGAAACTGTTCGGCTCTACGTCATGCACGGGTGCAAGCTTACATCCCTGGCGGAGATTCCTTCAGGAAATTCCCTGACGGAAATGAAAGCCAACGACGGGAGGGCTGCGCACGCCACCGCCGCCGGAAAGGCGATACTGGCTTGGCTGCCGGAAACCGAAATCGCTAAAGTCATCGCGGAGCAAGGCCTTGCTCGATTTACCGACCGCACAATATTGAAGCTGGCCGACCTGCTGGAAGAATTGAGGCTCGTGCGGCGGAACGGTTTCGCGGTCGAAGTGGGGGAGTTTCAGCCCGGTGTTTCGAACGTCGCGGCTGCAATTCGAAACCAGTACGGCGCCGTCATAGGATCGGTCAGCTGCTCAACGCCCGAAGCCCTTGAGCGGAGCGAAGCATTCAGGTCGGCATGCGACTCGGTCAGGGAAACGGCATCGACCTTGTCCAAGCTCCTCGAAAGCCCCAAGGACCGCTCCGGCCGACCGGGCGTCGCAGCGTAGCGCGAATCCGCAAGCGAAGGAATCAGGTATTTTGAACATGGCCGCGAATGTCAAAATGGATGGCGATTTCCACGTGCCGGAAAAAATGAAGGCTTGGGTGCTCAACGACCCGGGCGAACTGGAGCTTGTCGAAAAGCCGGTTCCCGCGCCCGGCAAGGCGGAAGTGCTATTGAGAATCGACGCTGTCGCAATTTGCGCAACGGATCTGGAGATAATTTACCACGGCCCGCCGGCAATGATTCAAGGCGGGGCCCCGCATGGAAAGAATTTCACGCCGGGGCACGAATATATGGGAACGGTCGCCGCGCTCGGCCCCGGAGTCGACGAGTTACGTATCGGCGACAGGGTCACGGTCGAAATCCATGCGGGCTGCGGCCAGTGCAAGCGCTGCCGCGAGGGCATGTATACGTCATGCCACAATTATGGAAAAAACTACGGAAGCGTCGACAAGGGGCACCGAGCGAACGGATTTACGACGGACGGAGGATTCTGCGAATACCAGGTCAACAACGTTAACACCGTGATACCGATCTCCGACAGCATGTCCGATGAAGAGGCAACGCTTGTAGTTACGGCGGGCACGGCGATGTACGGCCTTACGGAACTCGGGGGACTCGTCGCCGGCGAAAGCGTCGTCGTTACCGGACCCGGCCCGATCGGCCTTCTGGGGGTTGCCGTCGCAAAATCCCTGGGCGCCCAGCCGGTTGTTCTGACCGGAACGCGCGACAACAGACTGGAAATCGGACGCAAGCTCGGAGCGGATCACATCGTGAATGTTCGCAGAGAAGATCCGGTGGACGCCGTGCGATCGATTCTGAACGGCGCCGGAGCCGACTACGTCCTCGAATGCTCCGGAGCCGCGAATTCGTTCAACGAAGCCGCGAGAATGGTCAATCGCGGCGGAAGAATATGTCTGGCGGCGTTTCCGAGCAAGCAGGTGGAAGTCGACCTTGCGCATATCGTCCGCAACAACATCTACGTCTTCGGCATCCGCGGCGAGGGCAAATCCGCCACGCATAGAGCCGAGGCTTTCATGCGCCAAAAGAGATTCGACGCCACGCTGGTTCACACGCACACCTTTTCGCTGGACGAGCTGCCGGAGGCTATTCGCTACGCGAAGGAGCGCATCGACGACGCCATAAAGGTCGTCGTAAAAAATGATGCCGGTCGAAATCATGGAATGCTGGAATAGCCTGAGAACGCTGAACCTACATGCTTTACTGCGATAGATATGAAATTCCCGATAGCTTGAGAACCGCTCTCGAAATCTGGGCGCGGGCTCCCGAGGGAAGCCGACTGATCGCAGGCGGCACGGATTTGCTTCCGTGGGCGAGGGAGGGCCGGGCGGGCGACGTGTCCCTGCCGCTGCTCGTCGACGTAACCCGGGTTCCGGAAATGGGCGGCTACCGCCGCGAGGGCGGACGCATCCGCCTTGGAGCGAATTTGGTGTTTCAAGAGTTTCTTTCCGAAGATGATCTCGCCGCGTCCCTGCCGTGCATGCCCTATTGCGCCGTATGGTTTGCCGACGATCAGCTTCGCGAACAGGCGACGATAGCCGGCAATTTGGTCAATGCCTCGCCCGCCGCCGACGGAACCGCCGCATTGCTGGCCGTGAACGGAACAGTGGAAATCGCCCGATTGGACGGCGGCGGCGTGGTCAGGCGCCGAGTACCCGTCGAGAAATTCGTAGAGGGACCCGGAAAGACGGCGCTGAATGCCGGCGAAATCGTGACCGGCGTTTCATGCGAGGACATGCGCGGCTGCGGCGGCTCCTTCGAAAAAGTCGGCCATCGAAGGTCGCTCGCGATATCGACCGTTTGCGCCGCCTGCCTGGTTCGGCCGTCCGAGGACGGGAGTTCGTTCGCCGACGTGCGTCTCGCGATGGCCGGAATCGGACCTACGCCGGTGCGCCTGCCCGGTCCGGAAAATTTTCTTAGGAACAGCGAGATATGCCTCGGCGCGATATCCTCCGCCTCGCAAATGATCGGCGGCCTGGTCCAGTCGAGAACGCGCAGGGAATACAGGAAGCATGTTGTCGCGGGATTTATCAGGCGCGCGCTAGTAAACGCGCTGGAAAACTGCGGCATTCGGCTGGAGACGGCGGAACGAAGGGATTGGGCGTATGCGTAATCTGGACATGAACTTGACCGTCAACGGACGAAAAGTGTCGAAGCCCGCCAAGCCCCATTTGCGTCTGATAGATTTTTTGCGGGATGATCTGGGCCTCACCGGCACGAAGGAAGGCTGCGGGGCCGGCGAATGCGGCACGTGTTCGGTTTTCCTCAACGGAAAGCTCGTCAAGTCCTGCCTGGTCCCGGTTGCGAAAGCGATCGGCTCCGAAATCGAGACGGTTGAAAGCCTGGCGGCGACCGGTCAGCTTAGCGCGCTGCAGAAGGGCTTCCATGAAACAGGGGCGAGCCAGTGCGGATACTGCATTCCCGGGATGGTCATGGCCGCCACGGCGACATTGCGCGACAATCCGAATGCCGGGCTGGAAGAAATCAAGGAGCGGCTTGGCGGAAACATTTGCCGCTGCACCGGGTATGCAAAAATATTCGAAGCCGTTGAAATCGCGCGGGACGCATTGAGCGGCAAGCTCGAATTGCCGGAGGACGATCGCTTTGCCGCGACCGGCTCGTTCATCGGCGCAAGCGTGCGAAGAATGGATGCGCCGAGCAAAGTAAGCGGTCGCATCAAGTACGCGGGCGACATGGTCGTTCCGGGCATGCTGCATATGCAGGTTCTGCGAAGCCCGCATGCGCACGCTCGCATAAAATCCATCGATACGTCCGCGGCCGAAGAAATGGCGGGAGTCGCTTGCGTCATTACTGCCGGCGACGTGCCGGGCAAGGACGGCTTCGGCGTATTTGTCCACGACCAGCCCGTCATGGCGCGCGGCGTCGTGCGCTATGTCGGCGAAGCCGTCGCGGCCGTCGCGGCGGAAGATGTCGAAACCGCCAAATCCGCTCTGAACAGAATTGAAGTCTCGTACGAGCCGCTTCCCGCCGTGTTCGATCCGAGCGATGCAATGCAGCCCGGCGCGCCGGTAATTCACGAATACTCCTCGGACAATGTCGTCAAGCGCATCCCGGTCAGGAAGGGCGAAACGAAACGAGCGTTCCCGGAAGCCGATTTGATCATCGAGGAAACTTTTAGGACCCAGCCGGTCGAGCACGCCTATCTGGAGCCCGAAGCCGGAATTGCCTACGTGGATCACGACGACGTGGTTACGGTAATTTCGCCGAGCCAGAACATCACGCACCACCGGCACATGCTCGCCAAAATCATTGACAAGCCCATCAATAAGGTGCGGTTTATCATGAGTCCCGTCGGCGGCGGCTTCGGCGGCAAGGAAGACATGATCTACCAGGGCATGCTGGCATTGGCCGCGATGAAGTCTGGGCGGCCGGTGCGTCTGGTCTTCACGCGCGAAGAATCGATCATTTCCACCGCGAAGCGGCATCCTGCGACGATCCATTACCGCATGGCGCTGGACTCGACCGGAAGAATCGCCGCGGCCGAATTCGACATGCTGTCCGACGGCGGCGCCTACGGCATGTCCACCGAAGGGGTCATGCGCAAGGCGGCCATCCTTTCCTGCGGCCCCTACGACATACCGAATGTCGAGATCGATACGATCGGCGTCTACACGAACAATACGCCGTCCGGCGCGTTTCGTACGTTCGGGGCCATGCAAGCCCAGTTCGCGACGGAATGCATGCTCGATATCGCGGCCGGCGAGCTCGGGATCGACCCGTTCGAAATTCGGCGGCGGAACATGATGCGCGAAGGCGGACGAACGCATACCAAGCAAAAGCTGGGCCCGGTGTCGCTGGATCGGGTGCTGGATGCCGCGGAAGAGAAATCGCAGTGGGAGGCGGGGCCGCCGACGGTTCGCGGCCCTGCGAGACAAGACCTCGGCACCGACGGCAACAGGCTGCCCTGCACGCTCGGCGCGAGAATTCGACAAGGCGATCCCGTGAAGCGACGCGGGGACGACGGCAAAGCGCGCGGGCGCGGCATGGCGGCGTCCTGGTATGGAATCGCGCGCACGGCGACCATCGATCGCGCCGGCGCATGGGTCGAACTCGATGACGGCGGGACCGCTAAAGTCGTAACCGGCGTAACCGAAATCGGCGAAGGCATTCTAACTCTGCTCGCCCAGGTCGCAGCCGACGAACTCGGAATTCGGCCGCGGGACGTAACGATCGGCGACAACGATACCGCTAGATCGCCCGAAGCGGCTCATGCCGGCGCCACGCGGCAAACCTACATGATCGGCAATTCCGTGGCTCTGGCATGCAGGGAAGCCCGCGCGAGGCTGGATGCGGAAATCGCGAGCCACTGGAACGTGCCGGCGGATTCGATCGAAGCGTTCAACGGAGAAATCTGGGCGAGGGGAACCAATTTCAAAGCGACGATGGAGGAAGCGGTCGACATCGCCAAAAAGCGGGGAATCGTACCGGTCGGATCAGGAACTTTCACAGCGCGCGGCACCGGACTGGATCCCGTCGACGGCTCCGGCAGCCCCTGGCAGGCCTATGTCTACGGCTGCCAGGTCGCGGAGGTGGAAGTCGATACGGTTACGGGAGAAGTCCAGGTGCTGGGCATCTGGGCCGCGCATGATGTCGGCCGGGCGATAAACCCGCGCGGTGTTGAAGGCCAGATCGAAGGCGGAATCGTTCAGGGGCTGGGGCAGGCGCTTATGGAGCACTACAAGCAGGCGGAAGGCCGCACGTCGACGCCGGGCTTCGCGAAATACATCCTGCCGACTTCGCTGGATGTTCCGAAAATAAATTCGACGATCATCGAAGACCGCGACCCGCTGAGCCCGCTCGGCGCCAAGGGCATCGGGGAGCCGTCCCTGGTCCCGACGGCGCCCGCGATCATCAACGCCATCTACGACGCGGTCGGCGTCAGGATTACCTCGCTGCCAGCGACTCCCGAAAAGGTGCTGGAAGCCATGGCCGAACTGTCGAGCTCGAATGATGAAACGCGGCTTGCCATGGCTGCGGAGTAGAACTGCCAACCCTATCATCCAACGGAGACAAGACATGATTCCAAAACGAGCATTCATTAATTCGGTCGTCGCGGCGAGCGCATTCGCGGTCGCAGGCGCATTCGGCGCGGCGCGCGCGGACTATCCGGAGAAGCCGATCGAATTCATAATCCCGTTCGGCGCGGGAGGCGGCGCGGACATCGAAGGCCGCCTGCTCGCAACCGAAATGAGCAGGATACTCGGCGTAAATTTGATTCCGATCAACAAGGTCGGCGGAGGCGGGGCGGTCGCCTATACCTATCTTAAAAACGCCGCGCCCGACGGCTACACCGTCGCCTGGAACTCCACGTCGATACTCACCACGACCAACCTCGGCAACGTGGACTACGCATACGATGCGATGGACCATGTCGGGCGCGTCGAATGGCAACCCATGCCCTTCGCCGTAAGCGGCGACGCTCGATGGGATACGTTCGACGAATTCGTGGCCGAATGCCGCGACAATCCGAGAAGCCTCAAGGTTTCGAATTCCGGGTCCGGAAGCGCGACCCATCTTGCCGCGATCGCGCTTATGGATGCCGCGGGATGCGAAGTTACGCATTTGCCGGTCGGAATAAAGAGGCGGAACGCTTCGGTTCTGAGCGGCGAGGCGGATGCCATGATCGCGCCGCTTACCGGCGCGGTGAACCTCACCAAGGCCGGAAAGCTGAAGCTGCTCGCCATGCCGTCCGGCTCGCGAAATTCCGTCATGCCCGACGTTCCAACAGCTAGGGAACTCGGCTACGATATCGCACTCGACCTCTTTCGCGGATTGTCCGTGCCGAAGGGCACGCCGGAGGACGTGAAAGCCAGGCTGGCGGAAGCAATGGCGCAAGCCGCTCGGTCCGAAAAATTCATGGATTTGGCCGCGCAAAAGGGCTTTACCGTGGATCCTCTGGATTCAGCGGCCTTCGACGAACTTCTGGCGGCCGACAACGAGACTATCGAGACAATACTGAAAAACGCGGACTTGAGCGGCTAGGGGCCGCCGAGGCGGGGACCGGGCAATGAACATGGCTCGCAGAAACATTATTGCGGGCCTTGCGATTTCGGCTTTCGGAATCTGGTATGCCGTGCAAATCCAGGGACTTCCCGAGCGCGCGTCAATGCCCCATACGCCGGGCCCCGCATTCTTCCCGACAGTAATCGCCGCCGCCCTGCTGTCGCTGTCCCTGGCCATGGCCGCATCGGGATTCATGGCGTACCGGATTTCGAAAGGCTCTTCGGAATCCCGCTCGGTGAATTGGCGGTCCGCAGCGGCGATCCTGGCGTTCGCCGCCTATCTGGCGGCGATGCCGGGGATCGGCTTCATAATATCCAGCGCTGTCTTCTTCGCTGTCTTGATGACCCTGTACGGCAACCGCAGCAAGATTGCGATCGCATGCTTTTCCATTGCGATTCCCGTGGTCGTTTTCGCGCTTTTCCGCTACGGGTTTCAAATCATTCTGCCGCGCGGCCTGTTTTCGTTGTAAGACCTTGAACTCCGATATCGCCGCCGGATTCCTCCAATCGATCGGTCCTCCGAATTTGGCGGCCACGGCGGTCGGAGCCGTGCTCGGCCTAATTTTCGGCATGATTCCGGGAATGACGATTTCAACCGGAATAATCGTGCTCCTGCCGCTTACGTTCGTTCTAGATCCCAACATGTCCATAGCCTTGCTGCTCGGCCTCTACGTTTCGGGGATGACCGGCGGCAGTTTTTCCGCCATACTTCTGAATATTCCGGGTACGCCGTCCGCATCGGCGACGGCGCTCGACGGGTATCCTCTAACTCAGAAAGGCGAGGCGGGGCGAGCGCTGGGAATTTCAATCAGCGCGAGTTTTTTCGGCGGCATGGTTAGCTTCGCCTGCCTGTTCCTAATCGCGCCGCTTCTCGCCGATATTGCCCTGGGCTTCCGCGCCGCGGATTTGTTTTCCCTAGTATTTTTCGGAATGACCGTCATATGCGGATTCACATCCCGGTCCATGGTCAAGGGCCTGCTGTCGGCCTGCATCGGCCTGCTGATCATTACTGTGGGGCAGGATCCCGTCATGGGCACGGCGCGATTCACTTTCGGCAACGCCAACCTTCTCGCCGGAATTCACTTCCTTACGGCAATGATCGGCTTGTTCGCTATTCCGCAACTCGTCGAAAATCTAGGAAGCGGCACGAATCAATCGACAAGCAAGCCGTATTCCTTCGGATCGGTGATACCTCGCGCCGCAGATTTGGCCCGGATTAGAATTTCGACTGCGATCGGGTCGCTTTGCGGCACTTTCCTCGGAATATTGCCTGGAGCGGGCGGTCCGATCGCCGCATTCATAAGCTACGACTACGCAAAGAAGATCTCGCATCGAGGCGATAAATTCGGAAAGGGCGAGATCGAAGGCATCGCCGCGCCGGAATCCGCCAACAACGCCGTGGCGGGAGGCGCCCTGATACCGATGATGACGCTCGGTATTCCTGGCGACGCGGTTACCGCGATCCTAATCGGCGCCTTGCTGATTCACGGATTGGCTCCCGGTCCTCTTCTGTTTCTTGAAAGAGCGGACTTCGCCTACGCGGTGATTTTTTCATATTTCTGGGCCAACATCTTCAATCTGGCAATTGCTCTCGTGGCAATTCGCGTGCTCGTGAGATTGCTCGCTGCGCCGAAATCCATACTCCTGCCGTTGATTGCGGTCCTGTGCGTTGTCGGCAGCTATTCGCTTCGCAATTCGTTTTTCGACGTCTATATCATGTTTGCGTTCGGCTTGATCGGCCTAGCTCTGCGCTGGCTGGAAATGCCGGTCGTTCCGCTGCTGCTCGCCCTAGTTCTCGGGCCCCAGCTTGAGGAGCACTTGCGCGTTGCGCTGACAAGCTCTCAGGGCGATGCGACGATTTTCCTGACCTCTCCCTACAGCGCGTTCTTCCTTGCAATGTCGCTAGTTTCAATAGGCTGGTCTATCTGGTTCGAACGCTACTACAAACCGCCCAAGGCCAAGCTGGATTCGGTCGCGGAAAAGGGCGGCGATTACGAAAAATAGGCGAAATCGCGGATTGCGTCGGTTTTCGCGTCCGCACGCGAGAATGCAAGCAACCGATAGAAGCTCCTTTGATATGTCGCTGGTCGCTTATGCTTCCAACGCCGATTCGAAGGGGGCGAGAGAGCATGTCGGCGCGAATGCCGGCTGCAAGACTAGTCGATGAGCGCGGGGCTTCGATCCAATAGTACGCGGTCGGAAATCGGCGCGCGGCCGTTAATCCGGAAAAATTTTCAATGTCCGACGCGGTTGCGGTCATGACCGGAGCAACCGCTCCTCCCGATGAGTAACTGCTCCAAACGGAGAATCACTGAACAAGCGCAACGTTCGATCGGCTTTGCCAACACAACCGATGACGCATGGCAATCCGAGCAATCAAGAAGCCGCCGCAAAAGGATAACAATCCGCTCGACGGCCAAAGCGGCCAAAAGCGGCAATAAAAATCGGACAATGGGGAAAATAGCAATTTTGCAAAAGCGCGGGGAATCGCCAAACCCCGCACTTCCGCACAGCCGTCGACACGTCGGCCGATTGTTCGCGCGATTGCGGCAACGATTTCGGCAGCCATCGGGAACCTAGCCAAGGTAATTTCGTTTCAACTATTTCGATTGAACTGTAGTATTGACTAGTGGAGGCCACCGGCGGAAATAGAAACGCTAATTTGCGCAACCGTACATGAAGAAATCTACGAAAATCGGCGCCACGCTCATTACAGGCGCAAATTCCGGCATAGGCGAAGCACTTGCAAAACGTCTAATCGCCCGAGACGAGCAAGTCGTTGCCCTGGGACTCGAAAAGCCAAGCTGGACTCATGACTTGCTGGTGTCGAGAGCGCTGGATCTGACTGACCTCGAAGAGGTCCGTAAAACGGCGTCGGAGGTTTGCCGAATTGCGCCGGTTCGCCGGATCGTTCACAATGCCGGCGCCATAATTTCGGGCAGAATCGAAGACGCGAGTCCTGAAGACATAGAGATGCTCGCCAGGCTGCATCTCGGTGCGCCGATGGCTCTGACTAAAGCAGCGCTTCCAGCAATGACCGAAGAGGAATTCGGTCGAATTGTATTTGTCGGTTCACGGGCGTCCATGGGAATGGCGACCCGGTCCGCCTACTCGGCGACCAAGGCCGGCGTGCACGGATTGGCAAAAACCTGGGCATTGGAGCTTGCGCCTAAGGGCGTAACGGTAAATGTCGTCGCGCCGGGGCCGATTCTGACAGACAACTTTTGGGGAGAAGTGCCGAAAAACTCGAATAGGGAAGAGCAGATCGCCAGGCGAATCCCGGCGGGCAGAATCGGCATCGCCGACGATGTCGCGAATGCGATAGAATTTTTCCTGTCCGAGGATTCAGGCTTCGTTACCGGCCAAGTACTATTTGTATGCGGCGGGCTTAGCCTCGGAGGACTATAGCTCTTTGCGCCTCCGTTAAACTCCCGCGAACGCGTTACTTGCATAGCGATGCTTCGCGAGAAATCCGTTCAAGATTAGCATCGGTTGCAAGGCGCATATCCCTTCGCGGGTCCCGGCCGGCAATTTCGGCTGAAGGATCGGCGTCTTAAATCTCCGGCTTTAAGATTCCGCGACAACAATTCCTGCTTAACTGCTTTCCGAGAGCGCCGGAACGACCCGGAGCGAATCACAGGGGAGCGAATTCAGCATGGCGGCATTTTTTCGCGTAGCTAGGAGCCGAGCCGCCCCTTGCCTTCGCTGGCCGCCTTTGCCTTCCAAGCGCGGCTGATCCGTCCCGATTCTATAAGGCGAACAAGGGCCGGATATCTCTTTCAAGCGGAAGGGGAATTCCCGAAATTTCCTAGCTCCTGACAAAATTCCGAAGGCCTCGAACATTTGGCCTCCCCGGGTGCCGGAAATGTCTCCGAACGGCGCGAATCATGCCGTAAAACCGGACGAAGCAAGCCGCCGGAAAAGATTCGCATCCGGCCGCCGAAAGCCGCATTGCATTCTTGGAATTTTCTGATGAAAGTGCATGTCTTTAAACTTGAGCGCCGTTCCCTTATCTACCCTGGATTGCCAATAATTCGAACAGGAGCCAAAATTTGATCGATCTATATACTTGGTCAACCCCGAACGGTCGCAAAGTATCCATTCTACTGGAAGAGCTCGGCGTACCCTACGAAGTGCACAGCATCGACATCGGCAAGGGCGAGCAGCACGCGCCTAGTTTTCTTGAAGTCGCTCCGAACAATCGAATTCCCGCGATTATAGACCGCAGCGCCGACCTGTCGCTGATGGAGTCCGGCGCAATTCTTCTCTACCTCGGCACTAAGCACGGAAGATTTATTTGCAGCGGCGATGAATACTGGCGGATGGTGGAGTGGCTGATGTGGCAAATGGGCGGAATTGGGCCGATGCTGGGACAAGTTCATCATTTCGCGAAATTCAACAAGGGCAAATCCGACTACGCAGAAGAGAGATATCTTTCAGAAGGCCGCCGCCTTTACGGCGTACTGAACAAGCGGCTGGAGGGGCGCGATTTCATTGCCGGCGAACAACGAGGCGAATACACGATCGCGGACATGGCGACCTGGCCCTGGATATCGCGCTTTGAATGGCAGGAAATCGATTTAGCAGACTATCCTAATGTTCGTGATTGGTACGTGCGAATTGCCAGCAGGCCAGCCGTGCAAAAAGGGTACCAGGTTCCGAAATTCGCCGGAGAAATTCCGATGCCGAGAACTTAAGAAACGTCCGCTGCCTACTTTAGGCCGCTAAGCTGTTCAGCCCGTCCCTCAATGGCATTCGAATAATTTTTTTTGCATTTGGATTAGAAAAGTCTCCGACTCCGGCAGATGGCGCCCGCGAGCCTTCCAATTCTCGCAGCAAGGGGCGCTTTCTAGCGAACATGCCGCCCGACGGACAGAAAAGGATTCAGGGCCGCGGCAGTCGCATGGCCGTCAGCAAAGGCGATCAGCGTTCTGCAGGTGGTTCGCCCGATAGCGCGCCTCAAATCCTCGGATCCGCCACATGCGCAAACCGGGAGCGGCTTGCTAGACTATATTCTTGCCTGGACCCGCAGTTTGATCAACGCGCCGATTGCAGGAACGGTCGCATTAGGTCTTGCGACGGCTCTTGGGACGGAATTGTTGCCAATCGTTTACTGCGGTGCGCACGACACGCCCATGCCTGACTTGGATGCGGCGCTTTATCGCTAGTTTTTCCTCCGATACGTGCTTTTTCGCAAAAAAAGTTCGGCAAGCGGACCAGCTAGCAAACACTAGGGAGATCTCCGATGAAGATACTTGCCTTCGCAGCCTCGAACAGCCGCAATTCCATCAACCGCGCGCTCGTCGAACACGCTGCATCGCGCCTCCGGGCCGAAATTTTGCCGGAAGCGCAAATCGAGTTTCTTGATCTCAACGACTTCGAGATGCCGATCTTTTCCATCGACCGCGAACGGGCGGGCGGAATCCCCGCGCCGGCCCGCGAATTCTTTGACAGAATTGGCGCGGCGGACGCTCTGCTTGCGTCCTTTGCGGAACACAATGGTTACGTCAGCGCCGCCTGGAAGAACATCTTTGACTGGATGAGCCGAATCGAGACGAAAATCTGGCAGGGCAAGCCTATCGTAATCCTCTCGGCTTCGCCCGGGCGGCGCGCCGGCTCCAACGTGCTGGCCAGCCAGAACCTGCAGATCCCGAGATTTGGCGGCCATGTCCGCGGCAAATTGGGCATTGGCGGGTGGTCCGAAGCTTGGGATGCAAAATCGCGCACTCTAACACGGTCCCAAGACGCCGCCGCACTCGACGCGGCGCTGGCTGGTTTTACGTTGCATCTGAAGCCGCCGGAAAAACCGGACCCGTGAACCTGAACGCAACTGCGAGGGCGCGCGTTCGACTCGTCGTTTCCGAAGGAGTCCAACCTTTGCCCGATCTCGCCCCGGCGCTGTAGGTTTCCGGCGCATGCTCCGCCAAGTCCCCCTTCCGCCCGCCCGATTACTCGAATTTTCTCTTTCGACCAATAATGGAAAATGAATTGGCTAGTGCGCGCAGGAGCGAGCGCTCGGCGGCAAAGAGGCGGCTATCACCACGGGCTGTTTCGACCAGATTGCGCATGCCGTCGATTTCAGCGCGTATTAAACTGAAGTTCCGGAGAGAGATTTGCAGTTTTTCCTTTGTTTTCAAGGGGTTTCGCTCGATCGGAATGCAGAGTTCTGCTGTAAGCGTTCGGTAGAGCGGTGACGATCCGTGTTGTCCGACTGCCGCCGACGCCCTGGACGCTGCCGAGAACGGTTGTCGGAGCGCGCGCCGCGCGGACTGCGCAATCGTGCAGGGGTTCCCTAAAAACCGTGAACGAGGGAACCGCCAATTGCTTCATTTAATGTGGTTGCTCAAACCAGCGGCCGGCCGGTCCGGTCATGGACCGCGTAGCGCGTCCGCGCGCCGACCAGGCGCGTGTATCCGAGGTCGTGGCAGCGGGCGACGAACTCGTTCCGGAGCCTGCCTTCCCGGGTGCCGCCCGCGACGATCCGGATATCCAGCGGGCGGCGGCTCGATGATCCGGTCGCGTGTCAGGCGGCT